>Ga0068852_100001219_pt1 | contig 17104 bp, 14 predicted proteins | sample KBSCornC22_FD_66594 | JGI IMG/M metagenome (GOLD analysis project Ga0068852, IMG submission 66594) | Corn rhizosphere microbial communities from Kellogg Biological Station, Michigan, USA - KBS Corn C2-2 | ecosystem: Host-associated > Plants > Roots > Rhizosphere > Soil ... | reverse complement strand
AATTGAGCTACGGGCGCGAACATGTCGGTTCCGCGCGCCTGACAACCAAAGCGCAAGCAAGGGTTGGCAAACGCTGTTCCGGCGCGTGGATCCGCGGCCCTCGTGCCAGCCGGGCGGAAGGGAAGGATAGCACACGCGCGTGAACACGCCACGGCCGGCCCTGACGCGCGACAGCAGTTTGACAGTATCACTTCAGCGGCCTGACAGCGGCGACGCTTAGCATGTCCCGCGCGGGCCTTCCTTCCCCGCATGAAACGACGTGGCGCTGAATTGTCGGTACATACCGCGTCCCGCGCACCCGAGGCAACCATACCCAAACCCCGATGTCATTTCGTGGCCTGCGCGCCCGTCACGACGTAGACTTGCAGGCGGCGATGTCCAACTCATTCGCGTTCGGAGGTACCAATGCCGTTCTGGCGGCTCGCCGGTGCCCGCCGGCGCTTACTCGGGTATAACGCCATGCGCATACTGGTTGTGGAAGACGACGCACTGCTGGCCGCGGGCCTCGCGAGCATCCTCGCGCGTGCGTCGCACACCGTGTTTCCAGCCCGCACCGGGGCGGAGGCAATCGCGGTCACATCGTGCGAGGCACTCGACCTCGTCATCCTCGATATCGGCTTGCCCGACATGGACGGCTTCGACGTCCTCACGCGGATTCGGGCGGACGGCGGCAATGTCGCCGTGCTCGCGCTCACTGCGCGAGACGCCGTGGAAGATCGCGTGCGCGGCCTCGATCTCGGCGCCGACGACTATCTGATCAAGCCGTTTTCGATCGACGAGTTCGAAGCGCGCGTGCGCGCACTGTTGCGTCGCTCGGAACGGCTCGCGGCGCGCTGGTCCGTGGGAGCGCTGTCGGTCGACGTCGCCGCCAAGCGCGTCAAGGTCCACGAGAAGCCGATCGACGTGACTCCGCGCGAATGGTCGCTCCTGGAGCTGTTCCTGATGCGGCCCGGTCGCGTGCTCTCCAAGGAGCAGATCGCCGAGAATCTCCTGACCATGGACGAGCAGCTGTCGCCCAACGCCATCGAGGTACACGTATCTCGGCTTCGCGCCAAGATCGAATCGGCCGGCGTGCGCATTCGCACGGTACGCGGCTTCGGATACATGCTCGAACCGGGCGATGCCTGAACGGCTGGCGGGCGGCGGCTCGATTCGCCGCCGCCTGCTGCTCTACCTGATCGGCACGCTGCTCCTCGTCATTGCCGGCGTTGCGTCCGTGACGTACGCGGTCGCCGATCGTGCGGCGAACGATGCGTACGACCGGTCGCTGCTCGATCCGGTGCTCGACATCGCGGAGCATCTCAGGGTCGACGAGAGCGGCGCGCACGTCGACCTTCCGACCAAGGCGCTCGAAGCGCTCGTCTACGACCAGGTGGACAAGCTCTTCTATCAGGTACGCACCGCCGACGGCGCGCTCATTGCCGGCGACGCGGACTTTCCGTCGGCACCGTCGATGGCCCCCGGCGAGCATCGCTTCGTCGACGCGCAGTATCTGGGGGCGCCGATTCGAGTGGCTGCATTTCGCGCGCCCGACGGGACGACCGTGCAGGTCGGCGAGACGCTGCACAAGCGCCACACGCTCGTCGAGGACATCCTCGCGGCCGAGGTCGCCACGACGCTCTTCATCGGCGCGATCTCGATTGCGCTGGCATGGGTCGCGATCGCCAAAGGACTTCGGCCGCTCGAGCGCCTTCGCGCGCAGCTGCTCATGCGCTCGAGCCGCGACCTGAGTCCGCTGTCCGCCGAGGCGGCGCCGATCGAGATCGCCCCGCTCGTGGAGGCGTTCAATGGATTGCTCATGCAGCTTTCGCACGCGAGCAGGCTGCAACAGCGTTTCATGGCCAACGCCGCGCATCAATTGCGCACCCCGCTCGCGGGCCTGCAGATGCACCTCGAGATCCTCCTGCGCCAGGCGCTGCCTCCGGATCTGCATGGAGAGATCGCTCGCCTGCATGGCGCGACAGTGCGAGCGGGTCGGCTTGCGACGCAGCTGCTCGCGCTCGCCAAAGCGGAATCGGGCCCAGTGAACGATCGCCCGCTCGAGCGCATGGATCTGCGCAGCGTCGCGGGCGAAGCGGCGCGTGACTGGGCGCCACGCGCGATGGCGAGCGAGATCGATCTCGGCTTTTCGCTCGACCCGGCGATGATCATGGGTGATCGCGCGCTGCTTCCCGACGTCGTCAACAACCTGATCGACAACGCGCTGCGGTACACGCCGAAGGGCGGCTCGGTGACCGTGCGTACGGGTTGCGATGGCGATACGCCCTATCTGTGCGTCGAAGACACCGGGCCGGGAATCCCGCCCGCGGAACGTGTCAACGTTCTAGAGCGCTTCTACCGCGTGCCCGGAACGTCGGGCGACGGTTCCGGCCTCGGTCTTTCCATCGTGAAGGAGGCGGTGGATCGCCTCGGCGGCGCGGTGGAGATCCATTCGCGCCCCGACGGCACCGGCACGAGCGTACGCGTGACGTTTCCCGAAGCGCCAGCCGGCGACGCATAGCGCAGGTCGTGCAATTTGGTCGGGGTGGGGAGATTCGAACTCCCGACATCTTGCTCCCAAAGCAAGCGCGCTACCAGGCTGCGCTACACCCCGCCACCGATCATTATGCCACCGGCCCGATGTGCGCGGCCTCGCCTCATTCGCGACAGCGCGACTCGCGCAGCGACAAGACTCGAGTAGCAACACGCAAACGCGCAGCGACAACGCACGCAGCCACAATACGCGTAACGAGGCACAGCTCGCAGCAGCACACAGCTCGCAGCAACACACAGCTCGCAGCAGCACACACCTCGCAGCAACACACAGCTCGGACCAGCACACGTCTCGCAGCAATACGCACCTGCGCAGCGACAGTGAGCCGCAAGTAGCGTGACGGCGCGGCGACAGTCGCGCGACGGCACACCGAAAGTCGTGCGCAAGGCGCGTGAAAGTGTGTCGCATTTTGTCAACGCGGCCTGATTGCGCTCGCGCAGTTCGCGCAATAACGCTTGCACGCCTTTCTCCTTGCGCGCACGTTGGCATCGCGTGCGCCAACCGGTCAGTCGCGCGCGATCAAACACGCTGCTGCGACGAACGTCCACGACGCAAGCGGCCTCGACGGAGGAGGTTTCGGATGATTCCCAGGAAATGCGTTTCACTCGCCGTGATGCTTGCATGCGCCGCGCCGGGCATCGCCAGCGCCGACATGGAGAGCGATCTGCGCGCGCAGATCGAGGCGCTGCAGAAGCAGCTCGACGCGGTCAAGTCGCAGCTCGATCGCGTCAGCGCGGATGTGCAGAAGCAGAAGGAAGCACCTCCGCCGGGACCCAGCCGCGCGCCGTTCATCGAGCGCAAGCCCGGCGATGAGCTGACATTCGTCGTCCCGGGCGGCGGTGAGGTCACGTTGTACGGACTGTTCGACGTGTCCTTCGATTACACGACGAAGGGCCTCAAGAGCGACTACGGCGAAAATGGCGGCGTGCCCGTAGGCAAGATGGGCTGGCAGCCCGCGATCGCGACCAACCTGTCGCGCATAGGGGTGAAGGGAAAGCACCCGCTGCAACCCGACTTGGACTTCATCTGGCAACTGGAAGCCGGCATCGACATTTCCGCCACGCCGGGAACCAAGCAGAGCACGTCGAACAACAGCGACGTAGTCACGGGCGCGCTGTTCTCGCGCAACAGCTTTCTCGGTTTCTCGGGCCACGACTGGGGCGCCGTCATGATCGGCAAGTCAGAGACGCCGTACAAGACTTCGACGGATCGCCTCAACCCGTTCTCGGGAATGCTCGGCGACTACCGCGTCATCATGGGCAATACGGGCGGCGACAATCGCGTCGAATTCGGGCTGCGCGCCTCGCACGCCCTATGGTACGAATCGCCGACCTGGAGCGGCGTGTCGTTCAAGGCGATGTACTCGCCAGGCCAGAATCGAGACAACACGAGCAGCATCGTACCCGCGTCCGAGCCGGACTGCGCCGGTGGAAACATCCCCGGAAGCGGCGCGACGCCGCCGCTGTGCAACGATGGCTCCTTCGGCGACCTGTGGAGCGTAAGCGCGGCGTATGCAGGCGGTCCGCTCTATGTGACGACCGCTTACGAAGTTCACAAGAACGTCAATCGCACGAGCGACCTCGAGAATCTCGATCCCAGGGACGTGGCGGATGAGAAGGCGTTCAAGGTCGGCGCGCAATACCGGTTCCCGACGCATACCACCGTCGACGTGCTGTGGGAGAAGACAACGAGGAACCTGCCGTCCGACCTGGAATTCCAGAACGAGCGCGAGCGCCCCAACGCGACCTGGCTGGCACTGACGCAGGTGCTGACCGAAAAGGATAGCGTGAGCTTCGGGTGGGCACATGCCGGCAAGTCGAAGGGCTTCCTCGGCGTGCACAACACGCCGGACGACCAGACGACGTTCGACAACAGCGCCAACATGTACGCGGCGGCGTGGCGCCACATCATCGACAAGAACGTGTCCGTGTATCTCGATTGGGCGCTGACACGCAACGAGGCCGACGCGCACTACGATATCGGTGCTGGCGGCCACGGCGTAACGACGGACTGCCACGACTCGACGCCGATGGCTTCGTTCGATGCAACGACGGGGGGCGTCACGAACACGGGGCCGCATTGCTTCTCGGGCGGCCATCCGCAGGGTGTTTCGGCGGGGGTGGTTTACAGCTTCTGATCGCGCAGCGGTCCAGCTCGGCGCGGCCGGCCCTCTGCGCGGGGGTCGGCCGCGTGACGCGATGCCCGCCATTTCGGCTCTGGCGAGCGCGGCGACGCCCCACAGCGAGGTTGCGTCGGCGCCATCGTTCAGAACGCCGTATGCGTCGCCGTTGGAACGTTGGCCCGCGTGCCGGCGCTCCGAAGCGCGTACGCGGCGCGCATGGGCTTCAGCACCAGCAGCGCGAGCAGCGCGGCGAGGATGTTGAATGCCGCCGCGGTGATGAACACGGGATACCAGCTCCCCGCGCTGGCCATCATCAGGTTGGCGACGGGAACCAGCAGCGCCGCGCTCCCCTTCGCCGTGTACATGAGGCCCGTGTTGGCAGTGGCATAGCGCGCGCCGAACGTGTCCGTCACGGTGGCCGGGAAGAGGCTGTAGATCTCGCCCCACGCAAAGAACACGAGACCGCTCAGGATGACGAACGCGACCGGATTGCCACCGAGGCGCGCGAGCGCGAAGATGCCGACCGCCTCCAGCGCGAAGGCGAGGAACATCGTGTTCTCACGCCCGATATGATCGGATACCCAGCCGAAGAACGGCCTGCAGATGCCGTTCAGCACGCGGTCCAGCGCAAGTGCGAATGTGAGCGCAGGCAACGTCAGTCCCATGAGACTGACCGGTACGTCGGCCACCTGGTAGTCCTTGGCGATGGGGCCTAGTTGCGCGGTGGCCATGAGCCCGCCCGCAGCCATCAGCACGAACATGAGATACATGATCCAGAAGATGGGCGTGCGCGCCATTTCGAGCGGCGTCGCCTGCACGCGGGCCGCGCCGGGTGCGACCGCCTGCGCCAGCACGGGTGCCGGCGGCGCAGACAGCAGGAATCCGAGCACCGCCACCACCGCACCCTGGACCAGGCCGAACGTAAGAAAGGTGTGCTCGTATCCATCCGCCTTGATCATGTTGGCGATCGGTATGACCGTGAACGCCGATCCAGCGCCAAAGCCTGCCGCTGTGAGGCCGGCGGCAAGGCCTCGGCGACCGGGAAACCATTTGACGGCATTGCCGATGCAGGTGCCGTAAACCGCCCCCGCCCCCACGCCGCCGAGCGCCGCGGCGAGATAGAGCAGCCAGAGCGAATCGGCGACCGAATTCAGAGCCCACGCGGCTCCACACAGCACGCCGCCGATCACCACGATCCAGCGCGGGCCGAAGCGATCCACCAGATAGCCTTCGACCGGCACGAGCCATGTCTCGAGCAGCACGAAGATCGTGAACGCGACCTGGATGGCGGCGCGCCCCCAGTGGTGCTTGCCATCGATGGGGCCAACGAAGAGCGTCCAGCCGTATTGCAGGTTGGCGATCATCGTCATGCACAGGATGCCGACGATGAGCTGTGTCCACGGATTCACGGCGGTCGATCGGCGATGTCGATCCATGCTCCTCCTCCGGCTGGGTTCGCCCCACCGTATCGCACCGGACTGACGAAACGCTGAGCGATTGCTTACATGGTCTTGTTTTTGATCGCGCCGACCCGCACCACGGGTACCTGCGTCGGCTTCCCGAGATACGGTCGTCAGCGGGCCGCGGTCAACCTGCCGCCGCGGGCGGCTGCCCGCACTGCAAAGGGCCGGCCGGCATGAGCGTGATCGGCGGCTGTCCGCAGGAACCCCTTCTGGTCGCACGGGTCCACGCAACAATGCCGGAACTTCTCCGGCCGAGAGGGGACGAGATGCCTACCACCCGTAACGTCGCGGTGCTCGTCGGGAGCCTGCGCAAGGAATCGTTCAGCCGCAAGACCGCGAACGCGCTCATCGAGCTCGCGCCGCCGGGCCTGCGGCTAGCGATCGTGGAGATCCGCGACCTGCCGCTCTACAACCAGGACGACGACGCCAATCCACCGCCGGCGTCCGCGGCGTTCAAGCAGAAGATCATGGAATGCGACGCCGTGCTGTTCGTCACGCCGGAATATAACCGGTCGGTGCCCGGGGTGCTCAAGAATGCCATCGACGTCGCGTCGCGCCCTTACGGCAAGAGCGCGTGGAACGGCAAGCCGGCCGGCGTGGTGAGCTGCTCGCCAGGCGCGATCGGCGGGTTCGGCGCCAACCACCACCTGAGGCAATCGCTCGTCTTCCTCAACATGCCGGCGATGCAGCAGCCCGAGGCCTACGTGAACGGTATCGACAAGGCGTTCGACGCGTCGGGCAAGCTCGTCGACGATACGAAGCGAGACTTCCTGCGCAAGTTCATGGAGGCGTTCGCGGCCTGGATCGAGCGCAATCCAAAGCCCGCCTGACGTTCCGGCGCGTCACGCCGCGGCGTAGCCCGCGTCCTCGATGGCGCTGCGCAACGCGGCGACGTTGGTGCGCGCCGGATCGAACGTGACTTCGGCGCGTCCCGGCTGCAGCGTGACGTTGACGTCCTGCACCCCAGGGGTGCCTTTCAGCACGCGCGTGACGCTGCCGACGCAGCCCTGGCAGCTCATGCCCTGCACGTTCAACGTGACCTTTTCCATGACATCTCCTTTCGTTGTCAGCGCCGCGGCGCGAACCGGCGCAGCAGCAGCGCGTTGCTCACCACGGACACCGAGCTCGCCGCCATCGCGGCGCCGGCGATGACCGGATTCAAGAGGCCCAGCGCCGCGAGCGGAATGCCCAGCACGTTGTAGGCGAACGCGAAGAAAAGGTTCTGACGGATCTTGCGCAACGTCGCGCGCGCGAGCAGCACGGCGTCCGCCACGGCGTCCAGGTCGGGCCGGACGACCGTGATGTCCGCGGCGTCGATCGCAACGTCGGTGCCCGAGCCCATCGCAAAGCTCACGTCGGCCGCTGCAAGCGCGGGTGCGTCGTTGATACCGTCGCCCACCATGCCGACGATGAAGCCCTCGCGCTTGAGCGCCTCGACGGCCTCGACCTTGCCCGCAGGAAGCACCTCGGCGCGCACGTCCTCGATCCCGGCCTGCGCGGCCACACGCCGTGCCGCACCCGCGTGATCGCCCGTGACCATCGCGATGCGCAAGCCCATCGCGCGCAGACGCGCAATCGCCGCAGGCGACGTCGAGCGGATGCGATCGTCGAGGGTGATCCAGCCGAGGAGCTCGCGCGCCCGCGCCACGCCGACGAGCGTCGCGTCGGCGTCGGCGTCCTGCGGTATCGCGGACGTCACGCCCGTCTCGCGCATGAACGAGGGCGATCCGACGACGATCTCGGCGCCCGCGTTCGTGCGAGCACGCGCGCCCTTTCCGGTGACCGATTCGAAAGCCTCCACGGCTGCCGGCGCCACGCCGAGCGCTTGCGCATGCGCGCGGATCGCCTGCCCCACCGGGTGCGTCGATCCGTGCTCGATACCTGCCGCGGTGGCCACGACGTCATCGGTCGACGCGCCCGTCGCCGGGATCACACGCGCGACATGCAGACGGCCCTCGGTGACAGTGCCGGTCTTGTCGAGCACGAGCGCGCTCAATGCCGCGGCTCGCTCCAGCGCCGCCGCGTTGCGAACGAGCACACCGAGCTCCGCGCCGCGGCCCGTGCCGACGATCACCGCCGTCGGTGTCGCGAGGCCGAGCGCGCACGGACAGGCGATCACGAGCACGGCGACGGCGTGAACGAGCGCAGGCACCGGATCGCCGCCGATCCACCAGGTGAGCGCGAAGGTCGCGGCCGCGAGCGCGATCACGATGGGCACGAACACGCCCGACACGCGATCGGCAAGGCGCTGGATCGGCGCCTTCGAGCCCTGGGCCTCGGCGACCAGCCGCACGATGCCGGCCAGCAGCGTTGCCGCGCCAACGCCCGTGGCGCGGCATTCGAGCGTCCCCACCGCGTTGAGGGTGCCGGCGAACACGCGATCCCCCGCTCGCTTGGATACGGGCCTGCTTTCGCCGGTCAGCATGCTCTCGTCGACGGTCGACTCGCCACGCTCGACGATTCCGTCAACCGGCACCGATTCGCCGGCCCGCACGAGAACCACCTCGCCGGCGACGAGTGCCGCGAGCGGCACGTCGACGACATGGCCGTCGCGCAGCACGTGCGCGGTCTTGGGTTGCAGGCGCACCAGACCCTCGAGAGCCGCGGAAGTGCCCGCTCGTGCACGCGCCTCGAGCAGCTTCCCGAGCATCACGAGCGTGATCACGGCGGCTCCGGCCTCGAAGTACACGTGCTCGTCGATCGCGAGCAGCGTGACCGCCGCGCTGAACACGTACGCCGCGGTCGTCCCCAGCACGACCAGCACGTCCATGTTGGCGCCGCCGCCCCGCAATGCGTTCCACGCGCCGACGTAGAACCGACGTCCGCTCCAGAATTGCACAGGCGTCGCGAGCGCGAGCTGCCATGCACGCGGTAGCTCGGCGTGCTCGCCCGGCACGAGCATCGCGAGCATCGGCAACAGCAACGGAATCGTGAGCGCCGCCGCGATCAGCACGTCGATGCGCAGCGCGCGGTACGCCGTGGCGCGGCGCACCTGCTCGTCGCGCCGCTCGTGCTCGATGTCGCGCTTGACGTGAGCGTGATAGCCGGCACGCTGGACGGCATCCAGGAGCGGCGCAAGGTCGCGGCCCGGGTAGCGCACAGTCGCGGACTCGGTGGCGAAGTTGACGTTCGCGCTCGCGCCGGGCACGCGGTTCAGCGCCTTTTCGATGCGCGCGGCGCACGCGGCGCACGTCATGCCTTCGAGCGCGAGCTCGACGCGCGACGCTTCCTCCGGACTGCGCGTCTCCGTTGCGACCGCCGCAGTGCTCATGTCGGAATGTTATACCGCCCCAAGATCGCCACCGGCGTGCACCGGTTTCGGGCCCCGTGGCCCTTCACGGTAGTTATGGTGGCTGGCGGCCCATTCGCAAGGGGCCGGCGTTGCCCGGGTGTCCGGCGGCCCACACCGTCACCATGGAATCCTTCGCTGCAGCATGTCGCGGTACATCACCCAGTCGCCAATCAGGCTGTAGAGCGGATGGCGAAACGTCGCGGGACGGTTGTGCTCGAAGGCGAAATGGCCGATCCACGCGAAGCCGTAGCCGCAGACCGGTGCGCCGGCGAGCCACCACGCATCGCGGGTGGCGATGGCCGCCGCGACGCTGGCGATGACGAGCGTGCTGCCGACGAAATGCAGCCGTCGGCACGCGGGCGTCGCATGCTCGGCGAGATAGAGCGGATAGAACTCGGCGAAGGAGGAGAAGCGCTCGGCCATCGGTGGACACCGCTCGCCGCGCTGGGACGATCCGCCGTCGCTAGCGGGCGGCTTCGCTCTTCAGCTGCGGAAACAGGATCACGTCGCGAATGGACGGCGCGTCGGTGAGGAGCATCACGAGGCGATCGATGCCGATGCCTTCGCCCGCGGTCGGCGGCAGGCCGTACTCCAGCGCGCGAATGTAATCGGCGTCGTAGTACATCGCTTCCTCGTCGCCCGCCTCCTTGGCCTTCATCTGCGCGGTGAATCGCGCCGCCTGATCCTCGGGATCGTTGAGCTCCGAAAAGCCGTTGGCGATCTCGCGCCGCGCGATGAACAGCTCGAACCGATCGGTGATCGAGGCGTCGGCGTCGTTGGCCCGCGCGAGCGGGCTCACGTCGGTCGGATGGGCGACGATGAACACGGGCTGGACGAGCTTCTCCTCGGTCGTCGCCTCGAAGAGCTTGAGCTGCAGCAATCCGACACCGTCCGTCGCGAAGACCTCGACGTCGAAAGGCGCGAGCGCGCCGCGCAGGTAGTCCGGCTCGGCGAGCGATGCCAGCGGATACTGCGGATTGAAGCGATGGATCGCCTGCGCCATGGTGAGCCGCGCGAAGGGCGCGCCGAGGTCGATGGTCTCGCCCTGGTAGACGATCGACGTCGTGCCGACGACCTTCTGCGCGACTTCGCGCACCAGCGCCTCGGTGAGGTCCATCAGGTAGTGGTAGTCCCGGTACGCCTCATAGAACTCCAGCATCGTGAACTCGGGATTGTGCCGCGTCGAGATGCCCTCGTTGCGGAAATTCCGGTTGATCTCGAACACCTTCTCGAGCCCGCCCACCACGAGGCGCTTGAGATAGAGCTCGGGCGCGATGCGCAGGTAGAGCTCCATGTCGAGCGCGTTGTGATGGGTCACGAACGGACGCGCCGCGGCACCGCCCGGGATCGGATGCATCATCGGCGTCTCGACCTCGAGATACCCGCGCGCGACGAAGAACTCGCGGATCGCCTGCACGACCTGCGAGCGCTTGATGAACACGTCGCGCGAATCGGGATTGGTGATCAGGTCGACATAGCGCTGCCGGTACTTCTGCTCGGTATCGGTGAGGCCGTGGAATTTCTCGGGCAGCGGCCGCAGCGCCTTGGAGAGCAGGCGCACCTGCGAGCACTTCACCGACAGCTCGCCCGTCCTGGTCTTGAACAGCGTGCCGCTCGCACCCACGATGTCGCCGAGGTCCCAGCGCTTGAACGCATCGAGCGTCTCGGCGCCGACGCCGTCGAGCGTGACGTACAGCTGGATGCGCCCGGACATGTCCTGCAGCGTCGCGAAGCATGCCTTGCCCATGACGCGCTTCAGCATCATGCGGCCGGCGACCGCGACATGCACCATCTGCGGCTCGAGCGCCTCGTTGGCCAGCGCGCCGTAGCGCGCATGCAGCTCGCCTGCCAGCGCGTCGCGCCGAAAGTCGTTGGGATAGGCTTGGCCGCTGGAACGCAGGCCCGCGAGCTTGGCGCGCCGCTCGGCGATGATCTGGTTCTCGTCCAGGGGCGCGACATCCGCCGCCGCGGGCTTGTTCATCGTGGAGGGTTCCTTGCCGGAAGGAGCGCTCAAGGCACGATCCACGATGACGACCAGTGGCCGCCCACCCATGCGAAGCGCGCACGGCGCATGTCCTGCGGTCCCAGCCAGAGCCAGTCGATGGCATCGGCCTCGACGACCAGCACGGCGAAGTTGGTGAATGCGTCGTCACCCGACGCGGTCGCAGGCAGCGAGGTGAACGGTTGCGCGGCATCCAGCGGAGATCCGGGCTCCCCCTCGGTCGCGCACGCCGCGCGGCGCAGCTCCGACACGCCGCGCCAGGCGGCCGCGGCGACCGGATCGGCATGATGCACCACGCACGTGCCGTCGAAGCGCGCCTGCACGGCATCCTCGCGGTCGAAGAACAGGACCGCAACGCGCTGCTCGCCGTCGATCTCGCGGACCTTGTCCGACCGCGCATCGGTGTGGAACACGAGCCTGCGCGCCTCGCGGTCGACCGATCGCAGCGCGAGCACGCGCGCACGCGGCGAGCCGTCCTCGGTGACGGTCACGAGCGTGGGCAGCGCCCACGATGGCCAGCGGCCGTCGAGTCCCGCGCCGATGCGCGTCCAGAGCGACTCCAGCACGTCCCCCAGCGTCGGCGGCAGCGTGCCGGGGTCCGCTGCAACGGGCATCGAGATGGCCGCCATCGTCACACTCCCTGCTTCAGGCTGGCGGCAATGAAATCGTCGAGATCGCCGTCGAGCACGGCCTGCGTGTTGCCGACCTCGTACCCGGTACGCAGGTCCTTGATGCGCGATTGATCGAGCACGTAGCTGCGGATCTGGTGGCCCCAGCCGATGTCGGTCTTGGAGTCCTCGAGCTTCTGCTGCTCCTCCTGCCGCTTGCGAAGCTCGAGCTCGTACAAACGTGACTTCAGCATGGCGAACGCTTCGGCGCGGTTGCGGTGCTGCGAGCGGTCGGTCTGCGATTGCACGACGATGCCCGTGGGCAGGTGCGTGATGCGCACGGCCGAGTCGGTCTTGTTGACGTGCTGGCCGCCGGCGCCTGAGGCCCGATACGTGTCGATGCGCAGGTCCGCGGGATTGATCTCGACCTCGATCGACTCGTCGACCTCGGGGTACACGAACACGCTCGCGAACGACGTGTGCCGCCGCGCGTTCGAGTCGAACGGGCTCTTGCGTACGAGCCGGTGCACGCCCGTCTCGGTCTTGAGGTAACCATACGCGTACGCACCGTCCACCTTGATCGACGCGCTCTTGATGCCGGCGACTTCGCCCGGTGACTCCTCGAGGACCTCCGTCTTGTAGCCCCTGCGCTCGCAATAGCGCAGGTACATGCGGAGCAGCATCGCCGCCCAGTCCTGCGCCTCGGTGCCGCCGCTGCCGGCCTGGATGTCGACGAACGCATTGTTCGGATCGACGGGGCTCGCGAACATGCGACGGAACTCGAGGTCTTCCACCACCCCGCGCAACCGGGAGACGTCGCCTTCCAGCGCCGACAGCGTGGCGTCGTCGTTCTCGCTTCGCGCGAGGTCGAAGAGGTCGCGCGTATCGCCGAGACTCTTGTCGAGCTCGGTGAGCGTGCCGACCACGCCGTCGAGAATCTTCTTCTCCTTGCCGAGCTCCTGCGCGCGCTCGGGCTTGTCCCAGACCTTCGGGTCCTCCAGCTCGCGCGTGACGGAGGCGAGACGCTCCGATTTCACATCGAAGTCAAAGATACCTCCGCAGCTGCGCCGTGCGATCGGTAAGGTCGGCGAGCGTGTTGGCAAGCGCGTTGACTTGTTCGGCTTCCATGGCGGATCCGCGGTGGATTGCAATCCGGCGATTATAGCGATAGGCGAGTCATAAGTCCTTGTCGCCTCGGCGCCTTTGGCTTGTCGCACCTGTCGAAGGTGCCGCATCCGCGATCGCCTAACATTACGGCTTGCCCGGCGCTCGCGCGGGCGCCCCATGCGATGGAGCAGCCATGCCTACCCTCTTCGTGAACAAGGAGCGCGTCGACATCAGCTCGAGCGTTCCCGGCGACACGCCGCTGTTGTGGATCCTGCGCGATTCGCTCAACCTGACCGGCACCAAGTACGGCTGCGGCATGGCGCTCTGCGGCGCATGCACCGTCCACATCGAGGGCCAGCCGGTGCGCTCCTGCCAGACGCCGTTGTCCTCGATCAAGATGGGCGCGGACATCACCACGATCGAGGGCCTGAAGTCGAAGGAAGCCCAGGCGCTGCAGGCGGCGTGGCAGAAGCTCGACGTGCCGCAATGCGGCTACTGCCAGTCGGGTCAGATCATGTCGGCCGCGGCGCTGCTCGCGAAGAAGAAGCGGCCGACCGACGCCGACATCGACGCTGCGATGGCGGGCAACGTGTGCCGTTGCGCGACCTACGTGCGCATTCGCGCGGCGATCCACGAAGCCGCGAAGTCGGTGGCGTGAGGAGAGCGAACATGCGCAAGCGAGTTGCAACGCCCGATGCGGGCGGCCTGACGCGCCGCACGTTCCTCAAGGTGACCGCGGCCGCCGGTGCCGGCTTCACGCTCGGCGTGTTCAGTGTCGAAGGCGGCGCCCAGCAGACCGAGCCGCCCAAGGGTGCCGCGGCGAGCGGCACGATCGAGCCCGATGCGTTCGTGCGCATCGGCAGCGACAACACGGTCACCGTATTCGCCAAGCATTTCGAGATGGGCCAGGGCACGTACACCGGCCTGCCCACCCTGGTGGCCGAGGAGCTCGACGCGGCGTGGTCGCAGATCCGCGTCGAGGGCGCGCCCGCCGACGCGAAGCGCTACGGCAATCTCATCTGGAAGGAGTTCTTCGGCACGGATGCGCAGGGCACGGGCGGCTCGACCGCCATGGCCAACTCGTTCATGCAGTATCGCGAGGCGGGTGCGGCTGCGCGTGCCATGCTCGTCGGCGCGGCGGCGGCGCAGTGGAAGGTCCCGGCCGAGTCCATCGTGGTGAAGAACGGCGTGGTGTCGCACGCGAGCGGACGCAAGGCCACGTTCGGCCAGCTCGCGCAGGCAGCCGCGCAGCAGCCCGTTGCGCAGAATCCGAAGCTCAAGGACGCCGCGGACTTCGTCTACATCGGCAAGAGCTTTCCGCGCACCGACTCGAAGGCCAAGGCGACCGGCAAGGCGATGTTCACGCAGGACGTCAAGCTGCCGGGCATGCTGACCGCCGTGGTGGCGCATCCGCCGCGCTTCGGCGCGCGCGTGAAGCACTTCGACGCGGCGGGTGTGCAGGGTGTGCCGGGCGTTCGCGCAGTGGTCGAAGTGCCCAACGGCGTCGCCGTCGTCGCGACCGGTTTCTGGGCCGCCAAGAAAGGGCGCGATGCGCTGAAGGTCGACTGGGACGAGACCGGCGCGGTGAAGTTTTCGTCGTCGGAGCTGCTCGAGCAATACCGCAAGCTCGCCGAGACCCCGGGCGCGGTCGCGCGCAACGAAGGCGACGCGGCGAAAACGCTGAGCTCGGGTGCGAAGACGCTCGAGGCCGCGTACGAGTTTCCGTTCCTCGCGCACGCGACGATGGAGCCCATGAACTGCGTCGTGCGCCTCACCGCGGATCGTTGCGAGATCTGGAATGGCGAGCAGTTCCACACCGTCGACCAGATGAACGTCGCCAAGGCCGTCGGCCTCAAGCCCGAGCAGGTCTTCATCAACCAGATGTTCGCCGGCGGCAGCTTCGGACGGCGCGCGAATCCGTTCTCGGACTACCTCGTCGAGGCGGCCACGATCGCGAAAGGACTCGAGGTTCAGGGCCAGCCGGGCATTCCGGTGAAGCTCGTGTGGACGCGCGAGGACGACATGCGCGGCGGCTTCTATCGCCCCGCGTATTACCACACGATCAAGGCTGCGCTCGACGCCAGCGGCATGCCCGTCGCCTGGCAGCAGCGCATCGTCGGCCAGGCGATCCAGGCGGGAACGCCGTTCGAGCAGGCGATGATCAAGAACGGCATCGATGCGACGAGCGTGGAGGGTGCCGCGAACCTGCCGTATGCGGTGCCGAATCTCTACGTCGATCTGCAGTCGCCACGCGTCGGCGTCCCGGTGCTCTGGTGGCGTTCGGTCGGCTCGACGCACACCGCGTATTCCACCGAGACTTTCGTCGACGAGCTCGCCGCTGCCGCGGGCAAGGACCCGGTCGAGTACCGCCGCACGCTGCTCGTGAAGCAGCCGCGTCACCTCGCCGCGCTCGATCTCGCCGCCGACAAGGCGGGCTGGACCAGGCCTCTCGCGCCGGCCAGGGATGGCGGCAAGCGCGCACGCGGCGTCGCGGTGCACGAATCGTTCGGCACGGTCGTTGCGGAGATCGCGGAGGTCACGGTGAAGGGCGATGCCTTCACGGTCGACCGCGTCGTCTGCGCGGTCGACTGCGGCATCGCGGTGAATCCCGACGTCGTGCGTGCGCAGATGGAAGGCGGCATCGGTTACGGACTCTCGGCGGCGCTGTATGGCGCCATCACGTTCAAGGACGGCGCCGTCGAGCAATCGAACTTCCACGATTACCCCGTGCTGCGGATCAATGCGATGCCGGCCGTGGAAGTGCACATCGTGCCGTCCACCGCGCAGCCGTCGGGCGTCGGCGAGCCGGGGGTACCTCCGATCGCCCCGGCGGTGGCGAACGCGCTCGCGGCCGCAACCGGCAAGCGGTTGCGGAAGCTGCCATTGACGCTCGCCTGATCGAAACCGCGTCGACGCTGCCGCGGACGCCGACACGCGCCATCGTGGCGTTGTCGGCCGCGGCGTGCGCATCGGCCGCGGCGCTGCGCATCTGCGATCCGCTGCTGCCGCGCCTGTCGCTCGAATACGGCATCGGCCTCGGCGCGGCGTCGCGAACGGTGACGGCATTCGCGGTCGCGTATGGCGTGCTCCAGCTCGCCTACGGACCGATCGGCGATCGGTACGGCAAGTATCGCGTGATCACCGCGGCGTGCGCGGCCTCCGCCGTGACCTCGCTCGCGTGCGCGCTGGCTCCGACGTTTCCCGCGCTCGTGGTCGCGCGGCTCTTCGCGGGCGGCACGGCAGGCGCGCTGATCCCGCTTTCGCTTGCCTGGATCGGTGATGCGATCCCCTACGAGCGGCGGCAGCCCGTGCTGGCGCGCTTTCTCCTCGGGCAGATGTTCGGCATCGCGCTCGGGCAGCTCGTGGGCGGCCTGGGGGCGGACCACTGGGGCGCGCCGCCGGTCTTCGTCCTGCTCGCCGCGGCCTTCGCCGGGAGCACCGTCCTGCTGTGGCGCTTCGCGCCGGCATCCACGACATCGAATGCCCCCGTGGCGGCGAGCGGCACCATCGCAGCGCGATTCGCGGCGGTGCTGCGCATCGGGTGGGCGCGGGTCGTGCTGACGGCGGTATTCCTGGAGGGCGTGCTGCTCTTCGGCGCGCTCGCGTTCGTCCCCACGCATCTCAATCGCGCGTACGGGTTGCCGCTCACCGCGGCAGGCTCGATGCTGATGCTGTACGGGCTCGGCGGCATGGTGTACGCGGCGCTGTCCGGCCCGCTGGTGCGACGGCTCGGCGAGCCAGGGCTCGCGGCCGCAGGCGGCGCACTGATCCTGGTCTGCTTCGCGACGATCGCCCTCTTCCGCCTGCCGCTGCTCGCGGCCGCAGCGTGCTTCACGGCAGGGCTCGGCTTCTACATGCTGCACAACACCCTGCAGGTGAACGCCACGCAGATGGCGCCCGCGCAGCGAGGCAGCAGCGTCGCGCTGTTCGCATCGTGCCTGTTCCTCGGGCAATCGTGCGGCGTTTCGCTCGCGGGC
>Ga0068852_100001218_pt1 | contig 17107 bp, 16 predicted proteins | sample KBSCornC22_FD_66594 | JGI IMG/M metagenome (GOLD analysis project Ga0068852, IMG submission 66594) | Corn rhizosphere microbial communities from Kellogg Biological Station, Michigan, USA - KBS Corn C2-2 | ecosystem: Host-associated > Plants > Roots > Rhizosphere > Soil ... | reverse complement strand
GAGGTCGAGATGTTCACCGACGGCGCGTGCCGGGGGAATCCCGGTCCCGGCGGATGGGCGGTCTTGATTCGCTCGGGCGCGCGCGAGAAGGAACTGTCCGGCGGCGAGCCGCTGACCACCAACAACCGGATGGAGCTTCTCGCCGCGATCCGCGGGCTCGAGGCACTGAAGCGGCCCTGCCGGGTGCGGCTGCATACGGACAGCATCTATGTCCGCGACGGGATCACCAAGTGGATCCACAATTGGCAGCGCAACGGCTGGCGGACCTCGGACAAGAAGCCGGTCAAGAACGCCGATCTCTGGCAGGAACTGGTCGACGCGGCCGCCCGGCACCGAATCGAATGGCACTGGGTGAAGGGACATAGCGGCCACCCGGAGAACGACCGGGTCGATGCGCTCGCCTGCGCCGAGGCCGACGAGCAGCGGGTGCACCACCGCCTCTAGGTCTTGAATCGCGCGGGCGAAAAGACAGCGGGATCGATGTGGGCGACCATCGGCGCCGGGTCCTCCTGCAGCAACAGCGCCGACGCCATTGCGCCCGCCGCCGGCGAGGTCTGGATTCCGAAGCCGCCCTGCCCCGCGCACCAGAAGAAGCCCGGCACGTCCGCGTCGAATCCGTAGACCGGCAGCCGGTCCGGGGCGAAGCTCCTGAGGCCGGCCCAGGTCCGCTCGACCGCCTCGATCTCCCAATCGACCACCTTTTCGAATCGGTCGATGGCGACAGCGACCTCGATCTCCTCGGGCGCGGCGTCACACGGGGCGCTTTCGATCTCGTCGTGCGGGCTCAGCCAGACCGAATTGTCGGTCTCGCCCTTGAAGTAGAAGCTCCCGTCGGCGGCATCGACCAGCGGCAGCTGCTTGAGGCCGGTCCTGCCGATTCGCAGCTGCACCATCGTCCGCCGCTTGGGCGCGATTCCGAGCGGCCGCGCACCGGCGGCGCGAGCAACCTCGTCCGCCCAGGCTCCCGCAGCGTTGACGAGGACGACGGCCCTGAGCGTCGACCCGTCGGCCATCGTCACCGTCCATCGGCCGTCGCGGCGCTCGGCCTTGCTCAGCTGCGCATCGGTCGCGATTTCGCCGCCCGCCCGTCGGAAACGGCCCAGGAACGCAGCGTGAAGCCCAGCGACATCGATGTCGGCGCAGCCCGGTTCGAACAGCGCGCGCCGCCACTGCGATCTGATTCCGGGAATCAATCGCTCGAGCTCGGCGCGCTCGACGACCCGGGTTTCGACGGTGGGCGGGAGCTCGGGCAGGTCGCCCGGCGTAATGTGAAGGTCGCCGCGCACGCGCAGGAAGCCGTGGTCCGAAAAATCGGCCGGCGGCGAATCGAGAAACGGCCCTGAGGCGAGCGTGAGCTTGGCGACCTCCGGGCCGCCGTAGCTTTCGAGATAGAAAGCGGCCGAGCGCCCGGTCGAATGATAGCCGCACTGGTCCTCGGCCTCGACGATCAGCGTCCTCCGCCTCCCGGCAATTTCCGCGCCGAGGCTCGCTCCGGCGATCCCGCCGCCGACGATGATCACATCAAAATCGCTCATTCGCGATCCCGGTTACGAATTGGAAAGCCGCGCCGTCTAGGGGTGACGTCATGTTCAACGGGGCATTTACCGATCTGCTGCTCCTCACGCTCGCAACGATCCTGGTCGTCGCGGCGGTGATCGACGTTCGCACGTTCACGATTTCGAACCGGCTCAACCTGACCGTTGCGCTGCTCGCGCCGGTCTATTGGGCATCGGTTGCCCTGTCGCCGTGGCCCGGCATTGCGGTCCAGCTTGCCGCCGCTGCAACCGTGTTCGGGCTGCTCGCCGGCGCTTTCTATCTCGGCATGATGGGCGGCGGCGACGTCAAGCTCGCTGCCGCGCTCGCGCTGTGGTTCCCGCCGCTCGGCACGATCAAGTTCCTGTTCCTGATGTCACTCGCGGGCGGCGTGCTGACCCTGGTGATTCTCGCCTGGCACCGCATGCGCAAGCACGAGGGCCGGCCCGAAATTCCGTACGGAGTCGCGATCGCATTCGGCGGAATCGCGATTCTCGCCCAACGGTTTCTTAACCAATTTGTCTGATGTGTGAGGCTGTTCAAGTGGCCCTTCTTGGGGAGGCGATCGCGCCATGGATGTGAAGAAACTCGCTCTGCTCGTTGGAGCGCTGGTCATTGCGGTGATTACCGCCGTCATGGCCAAGAACATGTTCGCCGGCGCCGGCGCGCAGCAAGCGGCTGCCGCGCCTGTTGTCCCGGTGGGACCCAAGGTGCTCGTCGCCAAGACGGCGCTTCCGGTCGGCACGATCATCAGTCCCGACAGCCTGACCTTTCAGCCCTGGCCCAAGGAGCTGATGCAGGGCGCTTATTATATCGACGGCCAGCCGGATTCGAAGAATCTCGCCGGAACGGTCGTGCGCTATGCCATCGCCGCCGGCCAGCCGGTCACGCGCGGTTCGCTGGTCGGGCCGCAGGATCGCGGCTTCCTCGCCGCGGCGCTCGGCCCGGGAATGCGCGCCGTCACCGTCCCGGTGAACGTCGTTTCCGGAGTGGCCGGTTTCGTTTTCCCGGGTGACCATGTCGACATGGTCCTGACCCAGACCGTCGCCGGTGGCGGCGACGGGCCGCCGCTCAAAGTCTCGGAAACGATCATCCGCAACGTGCGCGTGCTCGCAACCGACCAGCGGTTCACCGACAAGGACGAAGAGGGCAAGACTCCGGTCAAGACCTTCTCCAATGTGACGCTCGAGGTCACGCCCAAGATCGCGGAGAAAATCGCGGTCGCGCAGAGCCTCGGTTCGCTGTCGCTGTCGCTGCGCTCGATCTCCGACAATTCCGCGGATCTCGAGCGGGCGATCGCCGCCGGCGACGTCAAGGTCCCGGCCAACGCAAGCCCGGCCGAGGAGCGGCAGATGCTGCTCGCTTATTCGGACCGTCCGATCGATTCGAACACCACTTTCACGACCGGCGGAGACGTGTCGCGCTTCCAGCGCCGCACGGTTCCGGCCAAGCCGGCCGCGGAAGGGGCGGCCTTGGCCCTTGCAAAGGGGCTGGGCCAGCCGCCCGCAGGTAAGCCCGGCGCTGCCGGACCGATCACCGGTCCCGTGGTCCGGGTGGCGCGCGGCAATGACGTCACCGTTGTTTCGGCGGGAGCTCGCTAAATGAACACTCTAGTCAAAGCGCGCGGAGCGCGTGCCGGGGCCGCCCTTGCGGCGCTCGCGGCAGGGATTGCCACGGTCGCCTTGCCCGCGCCCGCCCAGGCGCAGCCCAGGGCCTATTCGTCGGGCACCTACCGCCCGACGACCCAGGTGCTGCTGTCGGTCGGCGAAGGCCAGATGATCAACCTGCCGCGGAGCGTCGCAAGCGTCTGGACGTCGAACCCCGACGTTGCCGACGTCTATATGAACGGCAGCCGGCAGATGAATCTGTTCGGCAAGAAGGCCGGCGAAGCGACGGTCATCGCGACCTCCGCGGACGGCTCGGTGGTCTATGGCGCCAACGTTCGCGTCAACCAGAACATCAGCTCGATCAACGACATCCTGCGCCAGGCGATGCCGGACGCGAACATCAGCGTCACCAACGTCGGCCAGGTCGCGGTCCTCAACGGCACCGTGGCCTCGCCGGACGACGCGGCGCAGGCGGAAATGCTGGTCAAGGCGGCGCTCAACCCGGGCGTCAACGTCAACGACCCCAACGCGGCGCTCACCATCGTTCCGGTCAGCCGGCTCAAGGTCGCGACGCCCCTCCAGGTGATGCTGAAGGTGCGGATCGCCGAGGTGGATCGCAACGCGCTGAAGTCGTGGGGCATGAACCTCCTGTCCAAGGACACGACCAACGGCTTCAATTTCGGAATCGGGCGCGGCAACCCCGGCACGATCCCGACGACGGGGTCTCCGACGTTCAACGTTTCGGGCACGGCCACGACTCTCGCCGGCTTCGGCAAGCTGTTCGGTCTCGACCTGCTCGGCACGCTCGATCTCGAGGCCAGCGACGGTCTCGCGACCATCCTCGCCGAGCCCAACCTGACGGCACTCTCGGGTGAAACGGCCAGCTTCCTCGCTGGCGGCGAATTCCCGGTCCCGGTGTCGCAGTCGCTCGGCGCGGTGACGATCGAATACAAGCAATATGGCGTCGGCCTCGCCTTCACGCCCGTGGTTCTCGCGGACGGACGCATCTCGATGCGGGTCCGCCCGGAGGTGAGCCAGCTCGACGATGCGAACGGCGTGACCCTGAACAACTTCAGGGTCCCTGCCCTGACCACGCGCCGCGCGGAAACGACCGTCGAGCTTGGATCCGGGCAGTCGTTCATGATCGCCGGCCTGATCCAGAACACGGCCAGCAACAGCGTCGATAAGGCGCCGTTCCTGGGGGATATCCCGGTCCTCGGCGCGCTGTTCCGCTCGACCAAGTTCCAGCGGCACGAAACCGAGCTCGTGGTGATCGTCACTCCGTACCTCGTGCGGCCGGTCTCGGGCCAGCTTGCGACGCCGATCGACGGCTATCGCGTGCCCAACGACGGCCGGCGCGACTTCCTCGGGCAGACGTTCAGCGGGACAAATGGCGCAGTCCAGCCGACGGCCATCCAGGGCCCCGCCCCCGCACCGGTCACCGGCGCGGTGGCTGCACCGGGCTTCAAACTGTGATCGCCGGGCTGACAGGGAAGGATTGGACGATGCGTTCGAAATTGATCCTCATTGCTGTCGCCTCGACGGTGGCAGCGTGCAACACGCCGCAGGTTCCGGACATGCCGGACACGGGCGTTGCCGCGGTCAACGTGCCGGTGGTGACGAGCGCGGATTATGTCTTCGACGCCGCGGCCCCCGACGGAGCGCTCGCGCCCGGCGAGGCTGACCGGCTGAACGGCTGGTTTCAGGGGCTCGGGCTCGGTTATGGCGACACCGTCTACGTCGACGGTTCGTACGCCGAGGCGGCGCGCGGCCAGGTCGGCGCCATCGCCGGCCAGTATGGGATGATGGTTTCGGCGGGTGCACCGGTCACGACCGGCGTGGTCGCGCCCGGTTCCGTCCGGGTGGTGGTCAGCCGCCGGCGGGCGTTCGTCCCGAACTGCCCCAATTGGAGCCACGTTTCGCAGCCCAATTACTACAACCGGAACATGTCGAACCTCGGCTGCGCGGTGAACTCCAACATTGCAGCGATGATCGCCAATCCGGAGGACCTGCTCCACGGCCGCGAGGCCTCGGGCACCGGCGACGTCGACACCGGTTCGCGGGCCGTCATCTATTATCGCTCGACGCCGCCCTCGGGCAGCAAGGGCCTGCAGGACATCAGCACCAAGAAGGGTAGCCAGTGATGAACGCTCCGTTCCAGGCACGCGCGGGGTTGCGCGATCCGTTCACCGCCTTCGTCTGCGACGACGCAACGGCGGACATGCTTCGGCCGGTGGCGGTCGAGCACGGCTGGTCTCCGGAGAAGGTCAACAAGGGCGGTCTTCGCAACGCCGTCCAGTCGCTCTCGGTCTCCGCGAGCCCGAACATCCTGTTCGTCGACCTCAGCGAATCCGCCGACCCGCTCAACGACATCAACGCGCTTGCCGAAGTGTGCGAGCCGGGGACGATCGTGATCGCGGCGGGCACCGTCAACGACGTTCGGCTGTACCGCGACCTGGTCGCGAGCGGGATCCACGATTACCTGCTCAAGCCGTTCACGGTCGACCAGCTGCGCGACACGTTCGCCCACGCTCAGATGATCCTTTCGGGACCGCGTGGCGAAGCGCAGGCGGACAAGCCGCACGTCATGACCGCCGTGATCGGCGTTCGCGGCGGCGTCGGTGCTTCGACGCTCGCGACTTCGCTTGCCTGGCTGCTCGGCGAAAAGGCGCGGCGCTCGACGGCGCTGCTCGACCTCGACGTCCATTTCGGCACCGGCGCGCTGGCGCTCGACCTCGAGCCGGGCCGCGGCCTGACCGACGCGATCGAGAACCCGAGCCGCATCGACGGCCTGTTCATCGAGCGCGCCATGGTGCGTGCCAACGAGCGGCTGTCGGTCCTGTCGGCCGAAGCGCCGATCCATCAGCCGCTGGTCACCGATGGGACCGCTTTCTTCCAGCTCCAGGAGGAAATGCGCAATGCCTTCGAATCGACCGTGCTCGACCTGCCGCGGCAGATGCTGATCCAGCATCCGCACCTGGTGCATGACGCGCATGTCGCGGTCGTGGTCGCCGAGCTGACGCTCGCCGGCACCCGCGACACCATTCGCGTCCTCGCCTGGCTCAAGTCGAACGCCCCGCAGACCAAGGTGATCGTCGTCGCCAACGGGGTTCCCTCGGGCGGCGCGCTGGAAATCAGCCGCAAGGACTTCGAGCAGTCGATCGAACGTCCCGTCGACATCGTCTTCCCCTATGACGCCAAGCTGGCCGCACAGTCGGCAAAGCTCGGTAAGCCGCTGGCGGAAGTCGCGACGGGCAAGATGGCTTCGCCGTTCAACACCCTGTCCAGCATGGTCCTCAGCCATTCGACCGACGAAGCTGCGGCGACCGACGCCAAGGCTCCGGCCGCGGCCAAGTCGCTGGTCAACAATCTGAAGTCGATGCTGTCCAAGCCCAAGGGCAAGGAAAAGGCAGCAGCGTAACGGCGGCGGCGCAGTTCGCGCCGCGCGAAGAGTTGGAAGGCGAACGCACGAATGCTCTTGTGGCTACTCATGATCGGCGGTGTCGGAGCCCTCGCGCTCGCCTTCATGGCGATGCGCGGGCCTTCGGCGGGCAAGGCCGTCAAGCGGCGCATCGAGCTCATCAAGGAGCGCCACGGTGACGTCATCGCGGGCAATGCCCAGGCGCAGATCCGCAAGCTCTTCGCCGAGCGCGCGAGCCGCTGGGAAGGCTATGCCTCGACCCTGATCCCGAAGCCGGCGCTGCTGCGCAAGCGGCTCGAGATGACCGGCAAGGAAATTAGCCTCTCCAAATATTCGATGATCTGCCTCGGCGTCGTCGCCGGGGTGACCATCCTGCTGATGATCCGCGGCGCGCCGCTGGTCCTCTCGCTCCTGGTCGGCATGTTCTTCGGCATCGGCGGCCCGCACTTCGTCATCGGCAAGCTGATCAAGCGCCGGGTGAACAAGTTCACGAATAACTTCCCGGACGCGATCGAATTGATGGTCCGCGGACTTCGTTCGGGCCTTCCGATCACCGAGACGCTCGGCATCGTCGCCAGCGAAATTCCCGGGCCGGTCGGAGTCGAATTCCGGATGGTCGCCGACAAGATGAAGATCGGCCGCACGATGGAAGTCGCGCTTCAGGAGACCGCCGATCGCCTCGGCACGCCCGAATTCCAGTTCTTCGTCATCACGCTTGCGATCCAGCGCGAGACCGGCGGCAATCTCGCCGAGACCTTGTCCAACCTCGCCGACGTGCTTCGCAAGCGCGCACAGATGAAGCTCAAGATCCGCGCGATGAGCTCGGAATCCAAGGCTTCCGCGTACATCGTCGGCTCCCTGCCCTTCATCGTGTTTGGCCTCGTCTACATGATCAACCCGCACTACATGGGCGGCTTCTTCACGGACCAGCGCCTGATCGTCGCCGGCATCGGCGGCATGGTGTGGATGGGCATCGGCGCCGCCATCATGGCCAAAATGGTCAACTTCGAGATCTGACGGAGAAGCGGAGTCATGCAGCAGGCCCCAATCGGCCCCCATATCCTCGGCTTCGACGTCATCTGGATCGCGACGATGCTCAGCGCCGTCGCGACCTTCGCGGTCATGCTCGCCATCTATGCGGCGACGACGGTGAAGGATCCGATGGCCCGCCGCGTCAAGGCGCTCAACGAGCGCCGCGAGCAGCTCAAGGCGGGCATCGTCGCCTCGACCAACAAGCGCAAGACGCTGCGCAACCGCAACCAGGCCGCGGACCGCGTTCGGGGCATCCTGACGCAGTTCAAGATGCTTCAGGACGACCAGCTGAAGAAAACGCAGACGCGGCTGATGCAGGCAGGCATCCGGACCAAGGACCTCGCCTTCTTCATCATCTTCGCGCGCTTCGTCCTGCCGGTGGTGATCGGCATCGCCGCGGTGGTCGCGCTCTATGTCATGGGCATGTTCCCGCAATGGTCGGCGCTGCGCCGCTACATCACCGTCGCGGGCCTGCTGATCGGCAGCTACAAGGCGCCGGACATCTGGCTGAAGAACAAGGTCAACAAGCGCAGCCACGCGATCCGCAAGGGCCTTCCGGACGCGCTCGACCTGCTGGTCATCTGCGCCGAGGCCGGCCTTACGGTCGACGCCGCCTTCGGCCGCGTGTCGCGCGAGCTCGGCAAGGCCTATCCCGAGCTCGGCGACGAGTTCGGCCTGACCGCGATCGAGCTCGGCTTCCTCAGTGAACGCCGCCAGGCCTTCGAGAACCTCGCCCAGCGCGTCGACCTCGAAGCCGTCCGCGGCGTGGTCACGACGATGATCCAGACCGAAAAGTACGGCACGCCGCTCGCGTCGGCACTGCGCGTCCTCTCCGCCGAATTCCGCCACCAGCGGATGATGCGCGCGGAGGAAAAGGCGGCACGGCTTCCGGCGATCATGACCGTTCCGCTGATCCTGTTCATCCTTCCGACGCTGTTCGTGGTCATTCTCGGCCCCGCCAGCTGCTCGATCAACGACAGCTTCCTCAGCAAGTAGAAGGAACGCGGCGGCGCGCTGAAGCGTAGTCGCCGCACTCCTTCACCGTTGGGGACGCGCAATGAACATCACCACCGACCCGAACCTGTGGGCAATCTGCCTGCTCGTCTTTCTTCTCGGCCTGCTGATCGGCGTCTTCCTGACCGCCGGCGGCCGGCGCAAGTGGAAGGAGCGCTACCGGACCGAGGTCGATCGCCGCGAAGCGCTCGAACGCGAGCATTCCGAGCGCGAGAAGGAATGGCGCGAGCGCGACAGCCTGCGCGGGGCCGCGGCGAAGGACCGCGACCGCGACGACCGGCCGCTCTGAGCTAGCCTTCGACCCTCGAGAAATCGGCGACCGCGTTCACCGCGTCGCGGAAGCGCATCAGCAGGTTGAGCCGGCGCTCGCGCTTGGCGGCGTCGGGATCGTTCACCGTCACATGGTCGAAGAAGTCGTCGATCGGCTTCCGCAGCGAAGCGAGCGCCGCCATCGCGCCGGTGAAATCTTCCTTTTCGATCGCCGCGGAGGCCTTCGGCTCGGCCTTGTCGAGCGCGGCGATGAGCGCCTTTTCCTGCGGCAGGTCCGCCCCGGCCTGGCCCGACGCCATCTCCGCCACCGCTTCGCGCATCCCCGGCTCCTCGACGAGCACGAGCGGGTCTTCCTCGCCAGTCTGCGGGATTCCCTGGGAGGCCTTCGAGCTCATCACCTGCGGGCCGGTCCAATTCTCCTTCTTCAGGATATTGGCCGCGCGCTTGTAGGCGGTCAGAAGGTCGGCTCCCTCCTCCGTCTCGACGAAGCTTTGCAGCGCTTTCACCCGGGCAAGAAGGCGCACCAAATCGTCCTCTCCACCGAGGGAGAACACCGCATCGATCAAATCGTGCCGAACGCCGGCTTCGCGCTGCTGGACCTTCAGCCGGTCGGCGAAGAAGAGGATGAGCTCGTCGGCGGTCGTGTCGAGCCGATGCGCGGCGGCGGCATCGCTGTCCTGCCCGGCGCGATTGGCGAGCGCCCCGCGGAGAGCTTCGGTGAGCCGAAGCCTTAACCCGTTGCGGACGATGATCTCGATCGACGCAATGGCGGCGCGGCGGAGCGCGAACGGGTCCTTCGACCCCGTCGGCTTCTGCCCGATGCCGAAAAAGGCCGAGATCGAATCGAGCTTGTCCGCCAGGGCAACCGCCACAGTCACCGGCGCCGTCGGGACCTCGTCCCCCTGCCCCGCCGGCTTGTAATGGTCGCGGACCGCTTCGGCGACGGCGCTCGGCTCGCCCTGCGCCTCGGCGAGATAGCCGCCGATGACGCCCTGGAGCTCGGGGAATTCCCCGACCATGCCGGTGACGAGGTCCGCCTTGGCCAGCCGCGCCGCGCGTTCGACCGGTTTCGCATCGGCTTTGACGACGCCACTTTCGACCAGCCACCGCGCGAGCTTGGCTACCCGCTCGACCTTGTCCGCGACCGTTCCCAGCTTCTCGTGGAAGAGGATCCCGCCGAGCTTCTTCGCCTGATCGTCGAGCGGAACCTTGAGGTCCTGTTCCCAGAAGAAGCGCGCGTCGGCGAGGCGCGCGGCGAGCACTCGGCGATTGCCCTCGACGATCCCCGCGCCGCCGTCCTTGGCCGCGACATTGGCGACGCACACGAACGCGGGCGCGAGACCGCCGTCGGACGCGGTGCAGGCGAAATACTTCTGGTTCGTGCGCATGGTCAGCACGATCACTTCGCGCGGCACGTCGAGGAAATCCTCGTCGAACTCGCCGAGCAGCGGCACCGGCCATTCGGTCAGGCCGGCATTCTCGACGACCAGCCCTTCGTCGCCGAGGAGCGTCAGCCCTGCCTCCGCCGCCGCGGCTTCGGCGCCCTCGCGGATGATCAGCTCGCGCTCCTCCTGGTCGACGATCACGTGGCAGGCGCGAAGCTTCTCGGCATAATCGGACGCGCCGCCGACGGTAATTGAACCCGAGTGGTGGAAGCGATGCCCGACGGTCGTCGCACCCGACCGGATCCCGTCGATCTCCAGCGGGACGATGTCCTCGCCGAGCATCGACACGATTCCGTGCAGCGGCCGGACCCAGCGCAGCGAACCGGAGCCCCAGCGCATCGACTTGGGCCAGGGGAAATCGGCGACGATCCGCTTGACCGTTTCGCCGAGGACATCCGCCGCCGCTCGCCCGGGCCGTTCGACGGTCGCGAAGTAAACCCCGTCGCGCTCTTCGAGCTGCTCGCGCGTGAGGCCGGTCTTGCGCAGGAAGCCTTCGAGCGCCTGCGGCGGGGCCGAGGTCCGCGGGCCCTTGGTTTCCTCGCGGCTCGCCTCGGTCGCCTCCGCGACATCGCGCGCGATCAGCGCCAGCCGCCGCGGCGTCGAATGAACGTCGATCGCACCGGCCTTCAGGCCCGCCGCTTCGGTACATTCGGCGAACAGGCGCGCAAGCTCGTTGCGCGCCACCGCCTGCATCCGCGCGGGGATCTCCTCGGACCGAAGCTCGAGCAGGAAATCGGCCATCAGCCGCTATTTCCGTTCGCCGTCTCGAGCCACGCGCCGCACGCCCCCTTCGCGAGCTCGCGGACCCGGCCGATATAGGCCTGGCGCTCGGCGACGCTGATCACGCCGCGCGCCTGAAGCGTGTTGAACACATGGCTGGCCTTGATCGCCTGCTCGTAGGCCGGGATCGGCAGCTTCGCGTCGAGGCAGCGCTCGCACTCGGCGGCCGCCTTGCGGAAGAGGTCGAACAAGGCGGCGGTGTCCGCCACCTCGAAATTGTACGCCGACATCTCGCGCTCGTTCTCGAGGAAGACGTCGCCGTAGGTCACGCCCTGGTCGTTGAATCGCAGGTCGAAGACATTGTCGACGCCCTGGATGTACATCGCCAGCCGCTCGAGCCCGTAGGTCAGCTCGCCCGTCACCGGCTTGCATTCGAACCCGCCGACCTGCTGGAAATAGGTGAACTGGGTCACTTCCATGCCGTCGCACCACACTTCCCAGCCGAGCCCCCAGGCGCCGAGCGTCGGGCTTTCCCAGTCGTCCTCGACGAACCGGATGTCGTGCTCGAGCGGGTCGATTCCGATCTCGACCAGGCTGCCGAGATAGAGCGCCTGCAGGTCCTCGGGGCTGGGCTTCAGCACCACCTGGTACTGGTAATAATGGCCGAGCCGGTTCGGGTTCTCGCCGTAGCGGCCGTCGGTCGGCCTTCGGCATGGCTGGACGTAAGCGGCTTTCCACGGCTGCGGCCCGAGCGAGCGCAGGACCGTCGCGGGGTGGAAGGTCCCCGCCCCCATCTCCATGTCATAGGGCTGGAGGATCACGCACCCCTGCGCGCCCCAGTAGCGATGGAGCGTCAAGATCAGATCCTGGAAGCTCAGGCTCAAGCGAGAAGTCCCCGTTGTTCGTCGCCGCGGCTTTGGCGGATGCTTCCAAACGGGGCAAGTGGAGGTTCAGCTTGCGGCCGTTACCCGCCCATGCGAACGCCTCATTGAAAGGCTTTTGAATCCATGTTGAAAATCCTCTTCCGGCGGGTCGCTGCCGCGCTCGGCTTCGCTGCACTGCTCGGCACGGTGCCAGCGTCCGCACGCGCTCCGCGGACGGCACAGCCGGCGCTGTGGCAGGTGTCGGACGCGGACACGACGATCTATTTGTTCGGGACGATCCACCTCCTTCCGGCGGACCTCGAGTGGCGGACGGCCAAGTTCGACCAGGCGCTGCAGGGCTCGCAGCAACTGGTGGTCGAAACGATCGTCGACCAGCAGCATCCGGAGTCGATCCAGTCCGCCGAAATGAGCCTCGGGTTCAAGCAGGGGCTTCCGCCGATTGCCCAGCGGGTGCCGGCCGCCGACGTGCCGCGGCTCCGCACCGCGATCGCCTCGACCGGCGTCCCGGAGAAGTTCTTCGACCAGATGAAGACCTGGCTCGCGGCGATTCAGCTGCTCGGGGTGCAGTTCCGAACCATGGGCCTCAAGGGCAGCAATGGGCCCGAGGAGGTCATGCGCCAGCAGTTCCTGTCCGAGCACAAGCCGATCGGCGAGCTCGAGACGAACGTCGAGCAATTCAGCTATTTCGACCGCCTGCCGGAAAAGGCGCAGCGATCGCTCCTCGAAGGGGCAATCGCGCCGCAGACCGGCATGGACAAGGACTATAACGGGATGCTCGCCTCGTGGTCGAAAGGCGACGTGAAGCGCATCGCCGAGACCTTCAACCACGACCTCGCCGATTCCCCCGACCTCAGGCAGTCGCTGCTCGAGCAGCGCAATGCCAATTGGGCCAAATGGATCGAGCAGCGGATGGCGCAGCCGGGGACGATCATGGTTGCGGTCGGCGCAGGGCACCTGGCCGGGCCGGATTCGGTCGTCGCTTTGTTGCAGCGCGACGGTTTTTCGGTGCAGCGCGTCCAATAGCCGGCGCTCGCCCGGCCATTCGGCTCCATCCGTCGAGAAAAGTTCACGTTTGTCCGGATTTCTCTAGACATTTGTTAATCAGTCGGTGAGCATCCTCACTTGGTATCGGGCTGGGGGGTCTGATGCACGAAGCAGATGAAAAAGCGGGGCTTTTTCCCGCCACGGGTGAGTTGTGCCCGGTCCGCTCGGGCTGATCGCTCCGCCAGCGCCGTCCACCTCGGGAGGGTATGGATGGTCAACTTGCTCGCCGCTGCTGCACTCGCCGCCGCAACGCCTGCCGCGGTGCCTGCACAGCCGCCTACGGAGCCGGCGATTTTCGTCGTCCATGACGCGGACACGACCATCTACCTGTTCGGGACGTTCCATGCGCTCGACGGCGATGCGCACTGGTTCGACCACGGGGTCCGCAATGCCTTCGAGCAGTCGAACGAGCTGGTGCTCGAGACGCTGCTTCCGGAAGGCCCCAACGCCGCGCAGGAGCTGAGGCAGGCGATCCGCCCGCCCTCGGTCACCCCATCGGCCTCGTTCCTCGCGACGACGCGGATGGCGATCAGCGCCAGCCGGGCCGAGGGCATGCAGGTCGACAAGGGAGCCGACACGGTGCTTCGCCACATCGCCGAATCCGAAGGCAAGCCGGTCGAAGGGCTCGAAACGCTCCAGTTCCAGCTCAACATGTTCAACCGCTTGCCGGCTGCCTCGACGCCGCCGGCCACCGCCAAGGCGGGCCAGGCGGTCGACGAGAAGTCGATGCAGACCCTCTCCAGGACGATGGCGGACATGCAGTCGGCGTGGAAGCGCGGCGACCAGAGCGTGTTCGTGCACTTGCTGAACGACTTGCGCGCCGGCTCGCCGGACACCTACCGGATGATGTTCACCGAGCGGAACGCGCGATGGGCCGACTGGATCGCCGCCCGGCTGCAGACCCCGGGGACCGTGTTCGTCGCGGTCGGCGCGGGGCACCTCGCGGGGACCGACAGCGTGCTCGTCCGGCTGGCCGAAAGAGGCATTCCGTCTCAACGGGTCTACTAAGCGCCAAGCTTGCTTTTCTGACCGTCGTCGCCTAGGGCGCGCGCTCCCCGTCATGGTCATCCCTGGAGGCGTGACGCGGGTCTTTTAGCAATCGGAGTATAGCCAAATGAGCGAACAGCTGATGCTGCCCGCCGAAGGGCGCGACCGGGCTGGCAAGGGAGCCTCCCGAGCACTGCGCCGCGAAGGCCGGGTCCCCGCCGTCGTCTACGGCGAAAAGAAAGAGCCTCTCTCGATCCACGTCGAGGAGAAGCTCCTGTCCAAGATGCTTTCGAGCGGCCACTTCATGAACTCGGTCGTGATGATCGATTTCGAGGGCAAGCCGCAGCGGACGCTGCCGAAGGCGATCGATTTCCATCCGGTCACCAGCCGTCCGATCCATGTCGACTTCCTGCGCATCGGCGAGCACACCAAGGTGCACGTCGCGGTTCCGCTGCGGTTCGACAATGAAGAAGCTTCGCCGGGCCTCAAGCGCGGCGGCGTCCTCAACGCCGTCATCCACGAGCTCGAGATCGTCTGCGACGCGGCGAGCATCCCGAACGAAATCCACATTCCGCTCGACGGACTGGAGATTGGCGATTCGGTTCACATCAGCCAGGTGAAGCTGCCCAGGGGCGTCGAGCCGACCCATGGCGACGAAGACTTCACCGTCGCGACCATCGTCGCTCCGTCGGCGATGAAGGCCGAAGAGGAAGAGGCTGCGCCGGCGGGCGAAGTCCCGACCGTCGAGGGCGCCGAGGAAGGCGAGACCGACTCCGAGGCGGCCGCAGAGAACGAGTAAGCACTCGCTCGCTTCACCCGAACAAACGACCGCCCGCCCTTACCGGCGGGCGGTTTTTGTTTGTGCGCGCTCCTGCTAGCGAACGCTGATGCAAGTCTGGGTGGGCCTCGGAAATCCGGGCACGGAATATGCGCTGCACCGGCACAATGTCGGCTTCATGGCGGTCGACGTGATCGCGGAAGCGCATGGCTTCGGTCCGTGGCAGAAGAAATTCCGCAGTCTCGTCGCCGAAGGCCGCGTCGGCGCGCACCGAGTCCTGCTGGCCAAGCCCCAGACCTTCATGAACGACAGCGGCGATGCGGTTCAGCAGGCGCTCCGCTTCTACAAGCTGGATCTCGACGCGCTCACCGTCTTCCACGACGAGCTCGACCTCGCGCCGTTCAAGGTGAAGGTTCGCGTCGGCGGCGGCCTCGCAGGGCACAACGGGCTGAGATCGATCGACGCCGCGCTGGGCCCCGACTTCCGCCGCGTGCGCATCGGCATCGGCCATCCCGGGCCGGGCCGGAAAGACCTCGTTACGCGCCACGTGCTCGGGAATTACACCAAGGCCGAGATGGAGCCGCTTTCGGACCTTCTCGCCGCGATCGCCGGGGAAGCCGAATGGCTCGCCGACGGCGATGACGCACGGTTCATGAGCGAAGTCGCTTTCAGGCTGCAGCAGACGGGCTAATCGAGCGCGGATCGAGGCCAACCCGCTCGGTCGCGGCGTCGAGCATGTTCCTGAACCGCGGATCGCTCCGTAGGCTGTCGAGGTTCGGATCGTTGGCGGCGAGGCCGACGACGTTTCGCCCACCTCTCGCGAGGACCGGCTCGAGCATCTTCAGCGCCGCTTCGCTGTCCTCCCAGATCCGAAGCAACGGCCAGGCGAGATTGTACTGCATGTAGAGATTGTCGGGATCGAGCAGCAGGGCTCGGTCGATCCACTCGCGCGCGCGCTCCCGCTGGCCGAGCGCGGCGAAGCTCAGCGCCCCGAACGCGAGCGCGGCCCCATTGTCGGGATCGCGGGCCAGCGCCTTTTCGACCTGCTCGGCGATCTTCCGGGCGCATTTTTCGACCGCCGCCCGGTCGCCCCGCGCCAGATGGCAGGCGGCCAGCATCCCCCATCCGTGGAAGTCCGCTTCGACGAGCTGCGTCGCCTTGGTCAGATGATGGATCGAGCGGTCGATCGCGCGCTGGCGATAGAAGAGGCGCGCAGCCTCCTTGTTCACTTCCCACGACTCGGGCGCGAGCTCGAGTGCCCTGCCGACTTCCGCGTCGGCTTCGTCGACGTTTCCCTCCGCCCGAAGGCACCAGGCAATCGGCAGCCGGGCCTCGGCGATGTCCGGGTCGAGCTGGAGAGCGCGTGCCGCTGCAGTCGCACCGTCGTCCAGTCCTTCGTTCGCCGCGTAGGCATAAAAGAGGTTGGCCTGCGCAAGCGCCATCAGCGCCCAGGCCTGGGCGTAATCGGGGTCGAGCTCGATGGCGCGCTTGCAGATGCGGATCACGCGCTCCTCGCGACGCCGGTCGCCGAAATCGCCCGTGATCCAATATTGCCGCGCGAGCAGGTACAGGTTGTAGGCTTCAGCGTTGCTCGTCCCGCGGCTTTCGATCGCCTGCTTCTCCTCGGGCAGAAGCTTGACCTTCAGCGCCTCGACGATCGCCTTCGAGATTTCGTCCTGGATTTCGAAAATGTCGGTGAGGTCGCGATCGTAGCGCTCGGCCCACACATGGCCGCCGCTGGCGCCGTCGATCAGCTGCGCGGTCACCCTGACCCGGCCGCCCGCCTTGCGGACGCTGCCTTCGAGGACATGGCTGACGCCGAGCTTGCGCGCGATGTCGGAAATGTCGACCGCCTGCCCCTTGAAGGTGAAGGCGGTGTTGCGCGCGATCACTTCGAGCGAGGAGATTTTCGACAGGTCGGTGGTGATGTCCTCGCTGATGCCGTCGCTGAAATATTCCTGCTCGGGATCGCCGCTCATGTTCTGGAACGGCAGCACGCAAACCGACGTCCGCCGCCGCTGCGTGCCTTTGGGGGTTGCCGGCTGGCTGCCCGCGAGATCCGCGACGCTGGCGACGAGCTTCTTCCAGCCGGACGCTTCCGTTGCCCCATCCCATGCGCTGAGATCGGCGCACTGTATCTGGTTGAAGGGCATCGGCGGAATATTGCCGTCGAGAAGCGCCTGGACGAGCGTTCCCGCGGACCGGGCGGCGTCCGCTTCCGCCCGCACCCACTGCGACCTGGCGGCTTCGGCGGACCACAGGACGACGACGGCCTTGGCCGATTTCAGCCGTTCCTCGATCACTTCGGAATAGGCCCGGTGGGCGGGCAATTCGTCGTCGCGCCATACGTCATAGCCGAGCGCGCGAAGGGC
>Ga0068852_100001216_pt1 | contig 17108 bp, 15 predicted proteins | sample KBSCornC22_FD_66594 | JGI IMG/M metagenome (GOLD analysis project Ga0068852, IMG submission 66594) | Corn rhizosphere microbial communities from Kellogg Biological Station, Michigan, USA - KBS Corn C2-2 | ecosystem: Host-associated > Plants > Roots > Rhizosphere > Soil ... | reverse complement strand
AACGGGCTCCAACTTTACGGACTACGATCACAGGAGAACGCCATGGCCGCTGGACCCCTGCACCCCGACAACCTCACCAATGGACGCGACCGCGACGTGATGCGCGGCCACGGCACCCGCGCGCTCGGCCCGAGCGACACTTCCGACAGCGGCAGCGATCTCGTCGGCGCGCCCGGCCTCGCGGGCCAGGTGGACGGCTTCGGCATCGATCGCCAGCCGGGCGCCGACCTCGAGGAAAGCTTCGCGGGCAACACCGCCGGGCCCGACGTGGGCGACGCGAACCTGGACAGCGACAGCGACAGCGCCGGCACGGGCGAGGCGGCGACGGTCCCGCGCGATATGCTCGGGGCCGACGGCGCGGACATCGACACGGACCACGTCGAGGTGATCCCGCCCGAGGCGATCGAGAACGAAGGAGAGGATGAGGCCGAACAGGCACGGCATTGACCGCACGCAGTTCGATGCGGAACGCGAGCTCGACGCGATCGTCGGGCGCTACCAGCCGCATGCGGGCGAGCGTTGGCTCGTCCGCTATGGCAAGTGGATCGCCAGGGCGCTCATCGCGCTCTGCCTCGCGGTCATCGCGGCGTCCGTGATCGCCGTCATCCTCGACCGCCACATGCGCGCGGCGGAGACGGCGCCCGCGCCCAAGCGCCCCGTCACGGTGAACATCCTCCCCGCGAAGTAGAAGCGACGGAAGGCGCGCCCCGTGTTAACTTGGCGCGCAATGAAAAGAGGAAGGGGAGACCTCATGCACCGTCTGCTTTTGGCGACGCTCGCCATGGCGCTCGCGCCGTCGGCGCTCGCCCAGGATGCCCATGCGTGGGCGGAGTCGCAGAACCTCGAGGCCACCGAGGTGAAGCCGTTCCAGGACCTGGAGATCGCGGTGGCGCACGTGAAGGGCGCGACCGATCCCAAGGCGATGGAAGAGCGCCTCGTCGTGCTGAAGAACGGCAAGCCGTTGTGGCAGTCGAGCCCCAAGGAAACGGAGCCCGGCTCGCGCTGGACGATCCATTCCATCGGCAAGGACCTCGACGGCGACGGCCAACCGGACATGCACGCGAGCAGCTTCAGCGGCGGCGCGCGGGACCCGTGCTGCACCACGCACCTCGTCGTGAAGCTCAAGCCCCAGGTGAAGCGCCTCGCGGCGTATTCCGCCGGCAACGTCGCGGGCGGCGAGTTCGTGGAAATTCCCGGCCGCAAGGCGCCGGTCATGATCTCCGCCGACGATTCCTCGGCGCATGCCTTCGCGCCCTACGCCAACTCGTATTTCCCGCTGCTGGTGCTCGAGGTGGGCCCCAGGGGGCGGATGCAGTTCGCGAAAGACCTCATGCAGACGCGCTTGCCCGGCATGCCGCCGCCCGTCTGCGCGGTGACGCAGCTCACGGCGAATCCCTGGCTGCGGGAGCGTTGCGGCGAGTACACCGGTGTCCGCCGCATGGAGCGCACGAAGCAGATCCAGTCGCGCCTCGCCGGCATCAAGCAGGGCCGCTCCGCCGACAAGCTCAAGTGGGAGGACTACTTCGAGAACGGCGTGCTGGCTTCGGTTTCCGCCGAGATGAACCGCCACACGTACACCGGCCACGGCAACGCGGCTTTCAACTGGCTGGAAACGGTGTGGCCCGGCAACGACGCGGTGAAGGTGAAGTTCGTGCAGACGCTTCGCCAGACCCAGGCGAAGAGCGCCTTCGCCGAGGACTTGAAGGCCCTCGCCTCAAACGGCGGCTAGCGCGCCCTTCGCGAGGAGCCTCGCGACCGCGGCGGCGTTCATGGGCCGCGCAAGCAGGTAGCCTTGCGCGCGGTGGCAGCCGAGGCGCTGGAGCTCGGCCAGCTGCTCTTCGGTCTCGACGCCTTCCGCCACGACGTCCACGCCGAGGCTGTGCGCCATCGCGACGATCGCCGTGACGATGGCGGCATCGTCGGGATCCACGGTGAGGTCTCGCACGAACGACTGGTCGATCTTCACCGTGTCGATCGGCAGGCGCTTGAGGTACGCGAGGCCCGAATAGCCGGTCCCGAAATCGTCGATCGCGATGCCCACGCCGAGCGCCGCGATCTGGTCGATGGCGTCGCGCGCTTCGCCCGCGCCCGCGATGATCACGCCCTCGGTCACCTCCAGCTCGACGAGCGCGGGATCGATCCCGGTCTCGTCGATCATGCGACGCAGCCGCTCGACGAAGCTCGGCCGCGCGAGCTGCACGGCCGAGACGTTGACCGCGACGAAGAGGGCGCGGCCGGGCGACTGCCAGGTGCGCGCCTGGCGCAGCGCTTCGCGCAGGACGTATTCGCCGATCGGCACGATGAGCCCGGACTCTTCCGCGGCCGCGATGAATTGCGACGGCGGCACGGCTTCGCCCCCCGGGGGGTGCCACCGCAAGAGCGCCTCGAAGCCGGTGATCGAGCGGTCGCGCAGGTCGAAGAGCGGCTGGTAATGCAGGTCGAACTCGTTGCCCTCGAGCGCGCGGCGCAGCGCGTTCTCGATCGCGAGCCGCTGCTGCGCGGCGACGTTCATGTGCTGCGTGAAGAACTGGTAGTTCGCGCGCCCCGAGTCCTTCGCGTGGTACATCGCGGTGTCGGCGTTGCGCATGAGAGTCTCCGCGTCGGTGCCGTCGGAGGGATACACGCTGATGCCGATCGACGCGTTCACGTGCAGGTCCTGCCCGTGCAGGTGGAACGGGGTCGCCAGTACCTCGAGGATCTTGGCGGCGACGGCCGCCGCGTCGGCCTGCGATCCGATGCCGGGAATCACGATCACGAACTCGTCGCCGCCCACGCGCGCCACCGTATCGCCCTCGCGCACGCAGACGAGGATGCGGCTCGCGACCGATTGCAGCAGGCGGTCGCCCAGCTCGTGGCCGAGCGAATCGTTGATCGTCTTGAAGCGGTCGAGGTCGATGAAGAGCACGGCGAGCTGGGTGCTGGCGCGATGGGCCTGCGCGATCGCCTGCTGGATGCGGTCGCGCAGCAGCACCCGGTTCGGCAGCCCCGTGAGCGCGTCGTGGTGCGCCATGTGCGCGATGCGCTGCTCCGCGCGCTTGCGGTCGGTGATGTCCATGCCGACGCCGATCACGCGCACCGCGCGGCCGTCCGGGCCGCGATGGACCTGCCCGCGGTTCGAGACCCAGTGCACCGAGCCGTCGAGCCAGAGCGTGCGGTAATCGACCTGGAAGTCGCTGCCTTCCTTGACCGCATGGCGCATGGTCGCGTCGAAGAGCTCGCGGTCTTCCGGGTGCAGCCGCTGCTGCAGCGCCCGGTAGTCGACCTGCGGGTCGTTGGGGCCGAATCCGAAGAGCGTGGCGAAGCCTTCGGAATAGACGAAGCGGTCGCTGTGCGACTCCCAGTACCACATGCCCATCTGCGCCGCCTCCATCGCCAGGCGCAGGTGCGCCTCGCTCTCGCGCAACGCCTGCTCGGCCTGCTTGCGGCGCGAGATGTCGGCGATGGTCGCCATCGTACCGATCACCACGTCGTCGGCGCCGTAGATGGGCGCGATCGAGACCGCGGCATCGAAGATGCGGCCGTCCTTGTGCAGGCGCTGCGTCTCCTCGATCCAGATGGTCTCGCCGCGCCGGGCGCGCAGGACCATCGCGTTCATCGCGTCGCGAAGCCCCGGCGGCACCGTGGCCGTGATCGTCTCGAGCACCTCCTCCTCGCGCCAGCCGAACATCTTCTCGGCCGCCGGATTCCACATGCGGATCACGCTGTCCATGTCGCGCGCGATGATCGCGGTCGGTGCCGCATGGATCACCGCGCGCAGGCGCTCGTTGGTCTCGCGCATCTCCGCCTCGAGCCGCTTGCGGTCGGTGATGTCCACGCACACGCCCACGACGCCGGCGGCCTCGCCCGTCGGCGTGTAGAACGCGGCCTTGTTGAGGATCACCTCGTGCCGCGTGCCGTCCTTGGCGTAGACGATCGAAGCCTCGTAGCTCTGCGGCCCGCGGTGCAGCATCGCCTCCGCATCGGCGATGCGCGAGCGCTCCGTCGCCTCGTCGAAGTTCACTTCCTCGGTCGTCTTCCCGATGATCTCGTCGCGGCGCATGCCGAGGTATTCCTCGAACGCCCGGTTGCAGCCGATGTAGCGGCCGCGCGCGTCCTTGAAGAAGACCGGGTTCGGTATCGCCTCGACCAGTTGCTGCGTGAACGAGAGTTGCGTGCGCAGCTGCAGCGTCGCCCGGTCCGCGATGGCGACCGCCTCCGTGCGTGCGCGCGCGGCCGTGCGCAGCATCCCGTAGAGCAGGAAGGTCATCGCGAGGCCCGCGCCGAGGACCAGCAGCGGCAGCCGCGACAGCCACGGGTTCACCGCCGCCTCGGAGATGAAGTTCACCTGCCAGCGGCGTCCGGCGACGACGATCTCGCGCTGGTGCTGGCGCCGCCACGTGGTCGAGATGTACGCCTCGTTGGGCTCCCAGCGGCCCGGCGTCTCGTAGAAAACGGTGCTGTCGAGCCCTTCCGGCGCGGGTGCGTCGACCGTGCCGCGGTCGTGGATGCGCATGCCGAGGCCCTGCATGATCGGCTGCGCCAGCATGTCCGCGAGCATGTCGTCGACGCGCACGACGACGTTCACGAAACCGCGCAGCGCCTGGCGCCGCTCGTCGATCGTGGCGCGCGATTCGGTCGTGTAGACCGGCATGTAGAAGACGAGCCCGTAGCTCGCACCCAGCTCCTGCGCCAGCCGGTAGCGGCCCGTGACGGACGCCTCGCCCGTGTCCCGCGCGCGCTCGGCGGCGACCAGCGCGCCGACGCGGGTGCGGATGTCGAGCCCCATCACCGAGCTGTTGCCGCTTTCGGGCTCGACGAAGTCCACCACCCAGTATTCGTCGCGCGCACCCGCGGGACGGATGTCGAAGTCGGGATTCGCCTCGCCGGGGATCGAATGGTCGGCGCGCACGCGAGCCACGAACGCGTCGCGCTCGGCGGCGCTCACGCGGCGAATGAGCTCCACGGCCTGCATGCCTTGAAGGCGGTGGGGGAAGTCGAGCGCGTCCACGAAGCGGCGGAACTCGGCGCGGTTGAGGTTCGGATCGTGGTACGCCAGCGCGCCCAGGCTCCAGACCGCGTCGATGTAGCGCTGGATGCGCCGCTCGAGCACGTTGGCCGCCACGGTGGCCTTGCTCGCGAATTCCGCCTGGGCCTCGCGATCGGCCTGGTGCCCGGTCGCGATCCACGCGATCAGGGTCGCCGCGAGGCCGCTGGCGAGCGCGATCAGGGCGACGCTGCGAGGCCGCGGGGAAGTGGGCATCGGTCGGGGGGCGTTGGCACGATAGAATAGCCGTTTTCCCCCGCGACAACCCCCTCCATTCGGTCGGTTCCGTGTCACTCATCGTCCAGAAGTACGGCGGCACCTCCATGGGTAGCCCCGAGCGCATCCGCGAGGTCGCCCGCCGCATCCAGCGTTTCGTCCGTGAAGGCCACCAGCTGGTGGTGGTTCCCTCGGCCATGTCGGGCGAGACGAACCGCCTCCTCGCGCTCGCGAAGGAGCTGAATCCCGATCCGGGCCCGCGCGAGCTCGATGTCATCGCCGCGACGGGCGAGCAGGTCTCGATCGGGTTGCTCTCGCTGGCGCTCCAGGCCCTCGGCGTCAAGGCGAAGAGCTACACCGGCTGGCAGGTGCCGATCGTGACCGACGATGCCTTCACCAAGGCGCGCATCCTCTCCATCGAGGAGAAGCACGTGCGCGCGGACCTCGCGGCCGGCAACGTCGCGATCGTCGCGGGCTTCCAGGGCATCGACGCCCGCGGGAACATCACGACGCTCGGGCGCGGCGGCTCGGACACGACCGGGGTCGCCATGGCGGCGGCGCTGAAGGCCGACGAGTGCCAGATCTACACCGACGTGGACGGCGTCTACACCGCCGACCCGCGCATCGTGCCGGACGCACGCCGTCTCGCCACCATCACCTTCGAGGAGATGCTCGAGGCGGCGAGCCTCGGCTCCAAGGTGCTGCAGATCCGGTCGGTGGAATTCGCCGGCAAGTACAAGGTGAAGCTTCGCGTGCTCTCGTCGTTCACCGACGTGAGTTCGACCGACATGGGCACGCTCATCACGTTCGAGGAAGACGAGAGCATGGAACAGGCCATCATTTCGAACGTCGCGCACAACCGCGACGAAGCCAAGATCACGGTGCTGGGCGTGCCCGACCGCCCGGGCATCGCATTCTCGATCCTCGGTCCCGTGGCCGACGCCAACATCGACGTCGACATGATCATCCAGAACGCCTCGACCGAGGGGCTCACGGACTTCTCCTTCACCGTGCACCGCAACGAATTCAAGCGCGCCATGGACATCCTGCAGAACCAGGTGAAGGGAGCGATCGGCGCCAAGGGCATCGTGGGCGACGACCGCATCGCCAAGGTCTCCATCGTGGGCATCGGCATGCGCACGCACGCCGGGATCGCCTCGAAGATGTTCGGCGCGCTGGCGAAGGAAGGCATCAACATCCAGATGATCTCGACCTCGGAGATCAAGACCTCGGTGGTCGTCGACGAGAAGTACATGGAGCTCGCCGTGCGCGTGCTGCACAAGACGTTCGAGCTCGAGAAGGACCCGACCGAAGAGCGGATGAAGGCGTGAGGCTCGGTTACCGGCGCAAGCCGGTATCCCATCGTCTCGCCACCCTCATCTTCACCTTCGCCGCGACCGCGCACGCCGCGCCTCCCATGGACACTCCGCAGCCGCAAGCCGACGATCCCTACCTCTGGCTCGAGGACGTCGAGGCCCCGCGTGCGCTCGCATGGGTGAAGGAGCGCGACGCGGAGAGCATGCGCGAGCTGGAGGCAAGGCCCGGCTTCGAGCAGCTGCGCGCGCGCCTCACCGCGATCTACAACTCGAAGGAGCGCATTCCCATGCCCGCCAAGCGCGGGAAGTGGGTCTACAACTTCTGGCAGGACGAGGCGCATCCCCGCGGCATCTGGCGCCGCGCGACGCTCGAGGAGTACCGCAAGGCGCAGCCCGCATGGGAGACGGTTCTCGACGTGGGGCGGCTGTCCGCGGACGAAGGCGTGAACTGGGTCTGGAAGGGCGCGGACTGCCTCTTCCCCGACTATCGCCGCTGCCTGCTGCACCTGTCGCGCGGTGGCGCGGATGCGGTCGAGGTGCGCGAGTTCGACGCCGTGGAGAAACGCTTCCTGGAGGAGGGCTTCCTCTCGCCGGAGTCGAAGCAGGACGTGGCGTGGCGCGACGCCGACACGATCTACATCGGCCGCGATTTCGGGCCGGGGTCCATGACGAGCTCGGGCTATCCGCGCGTCGTGAAGGAATGGAAGCGCGGCACGCCGCTCGCGGATGCGAAGACGGTGTTCGAGGGCGAGGCGGCCGACGTGGGCGTCTCCGCCTGGTCCGTGTTCGAGCCCGGCCACGTGTACGAGGGGTTGCATCGCAGCATCACGTTCTACGAGAGCGAGGAGTACCTGCGCCGCGGCGCAAGCTTCGTGCGCCTGGACACGCCGCGCGATGCCAAGGTGGGCGTCGCGCACGGCTTCCTCTTCGTGCAGCTGCGCACGGCGTGGAAGCCCGCGCAGCATGAGTTCAAGGCGGGTTCGCTCATCGCCACCGAGCTCGAGGGGTTTCTCGACGGGCGGCGTCACTTCGAGGCGATCTTCGAGCCCTCCGAGCGCGTCGCGTTGCAGGGATTCGGCACGACGCGCCACGGGCTCCTGCTCAACATCCTCGACCACGTGAACGGGCGCGCGATGTTCGTGACGCGCAGCGGCTCGCGTTGGGTCTCCCGGGAGATTCCCGTGCCGAACGCGACCGCGACGCAGGCATGGGCGTTCGACGAGGACACGAGCGACGACTACTGGCTCGCGGTGACCGGCTTCGTGCAGCCGACGACGCTCTACCTCGGCAAGCCCGATGGCGCGCGCGAAGCGTTCAAGTCGCTGCCTGCCTTCTTCGACGCCAAGGGCCTCTCGGTCGGGCAGTTCGAGGCGACGTCGAAGGACGGCACCAGGATCCCGTATTTCGTGGTCATGCGCGCGGATGCGAAGCGCGACGGGAAGACGCCGGCCATCCTGTACGGCTATGGCGGCTTCGAGGTTCCCATGACGCCGAGCTACAGCGCCACGATCGGCGCCGGATGGCTCGAGTGGGGCGGCGCGTATGTGCTCGCGAACCTGCGGGGCGGCGGCGAGTTCGGCCCCGAGTGGCACGAGGCCGCGCGGCGCGAGGGGCACCAGCGCTCGTTCGACGACTTCATCGCGGTCGCCGAGGACCTCGTGGCGCGCGGGGTCACCAGCCCGCGCCATCTCGGCATCATGGGCGGCAGCAACGGCGGGCTCCTCGTGGGCGCCACCTTCGTGCAACGCCCGGACCTCTTCCGCGCGGTGGTCTGCCAGGTGCCGCTGCTCGACATGAAGCGCTACAGCAAGCTGCTCGCGGGCGCCTCGTGGATCGGCGAGTACGGCGACCCGGACGTCGCGGCCGACTGGGCGTTCATCTCGAAGTATTCGCCGTACCAGAACGTGCGCCGCGACGCGAAGTATCCGCGCGTGCTCTTCACCACCACGACGCGCGACGACCGCGTGCATCCGGGCCATGCGCGCAAGATGGTCGCGAAGATGAAGGCGCAGGGCCACGACGTGCTCTATTTCGAGGACGTCGAGGGCGGCCACGGCGCGGGATCGACTCCCGCGCAGCAGGCGTACATGTGGACGCTCACGTACACGTTCCTGCGCAACGAGCTGAAGTGATGCGCCGCTGCGGCTGAAGTGTCACCCCGGCGAAGGCCGGGGTCCGAGTTCGGAACCACTTCGCCGGACGCGAGTCAGGGAGAAGGTATAATCGCCGTTCGCCGGAGAGATGCCCGAGAGGCCGAAGGGGGCGCCCTGCTAAGGCGTTATATGGGCTTAAACCCGTATCGAGGGTTCGAATCCCTCTCTCTCCGCCATCCCATCCTTCGCGCAGGCCTTCGTCGTGGACGCTTCCGTCCCGCGTGATCTCGTCGCCTCCGCGCGCAAGCTGAACCAGCTCGGGTTGAACCCCGGCCGCGCCGGCAACGTGAGCGCGCGCACGGGCGAGGCCCTCCTCATCACGCCGAGCGCGCTGCCGTACGACGCGCTGGCCGAAGCGGACCTCGTCGTCGTCGACGGAGCGGGCCGCGCGAAGGGCGGGCACGCGCCATCGTCCGAATGGCGGTTGCACCGCGACATCTACGCCGCGCATGCCGACGCGCACGCGATCGTGCACACGCACTCGCCGTTCGCGACGACGCTCGCCTGCCTGCGCCGTGGTATTCCCTCCTTCCACTACGAGGTCGCGTTCGCGGGCGGTGCCGACATTCGCTGCGCCACCTACGCGACTTTCGGCACGCAGGAGCTCTCCGATGCATGCCTCGCGGCGCTCGAAGGGCGTCGCGCCTGCCTGCTCGCCAACCACGGCGCCGTGGCGTACGGCGGCGACCTGCGCGCGGCGCTCGAGCTCGCCCAGAAGGTCGAGGCCCTCGCGCAGATCTACTGGCAGGCCCTGCAGGTGGGCGAGCCGGCGCTGCTCGACGCGGCCGAGATGGCGCGCGTGGCCGGGAAGCTCTCCCGGTACGGCGGGACCTTACCGCTGTAATCGCGCTTTGTGACGCAGCGCACGGAATGGGTGCGGCGTACGCCTTATCCTGACCGGATGACGCTCGTTCCCCGCTTCGAAGCCACGCTCGTGCGCAATCGCGCCGAGCCGCTGAGCCCGCGCGACGGGGTGAAGCACTCCGTGCTGGTGGTGGAGGACGATGCGGACCTGCTCAAGCTCGTGGGCGAGATCATGCGCACCGCGGGCTTCGCGATGCGCTTCGCGCGCAGCCTCGCGGAGCTGCGCACCGAGCTCGCGAACGGCACGCCGCCCGACCTCGTGCTGCTCGACGTGCAGCTTCCCGATGCCGACGGCTTCGAGATCCTCGAGCACTTGCGCGCGAGCACGCGCTTCGGCACCGTGCCCGTGATGATGATGACCGGGCGCTCGCAGGGTCACCACGTCGCACGCGGCCTCGCGCTCGGGGCCGACGGCTACATCACGAAGCCCTTCCGCATGAGCCAGCTCGTCTCCGCCGCCAACGCGGTGCTCGGACGCAGCTAGCTTCGCCGATTCCTACATCGCGTCGCGCAAAACGCGACGCCGCGCGCCGGAACTGCGTGCGTACGCGCGCACTCGTAGCGGGACAGAGGTCCGTGCATGTCCCGTCCCGCCCGCATCGCGCTCATCGTCGTCGTCGTGATCCTGCTGCTGCCCGTCGTGGTGCTCGGCACGCTCGTGCTCGTCGCCAAGACGCCGTGGGGCGAGCGCTGGATCGAGGCGCGCGTCGCCAACTCGCTGCATCGCGAGGTGCAGATCCAGGGAATTTCGTTCCGCTGGGGATGGCCTCCGGGCCTCGTGTTCGCGCACCTGAAGATCGGCAACCCGAAGTGGGCGACGACGCCCGCGCTCGTGGACGCGGAAGGCCTGTATGCGCGCGTCATGGTGCCGCCGCTCCTGCGCGGGCGCGTGGTGATTCCCTATCTCGGCGCCAATCGCGCGCAGTCCGGGCTCGAGATGGACGGCGACCAGGCGACGTGGAAATTCGGCACGCCCGAAGGCAAGGGTGAGACGAAGCTCTTCGTGGGAATGATCTACCTGGGCGACGGCCACATCGTCTTCAAGGACCAGCCGCACGGCACCGACCTGCAGGTGGAAGTGAAGGGCAGCGCGGGCGCGCAGGGCCGGCTCGATGCGACCGCGAAGGGCACCTTCCACGGCCAGGAGCTGACCGCGCGCGCGACGGTGCCCGACCTCGATCCGCAGCACGAGGCGCTCATCAACGTGGACGGCGAGGCGAAGGTCGGGCGCACCGAGGGCACGGCGAAGGGAACGTTCTCCTACGACGCGAAGCAGCTCGACCTGCGCCTGACGCTCGCGGGCCAGAACCTGAACGATCTCGACAAGATCAGCGGCATGAAGCTGCCGGAGACCCCGCCGTACAAGCTGAACGGGCGGCTGCGGCACGAGGGCAACGACTGGATCTTCGACCCCTTCGAGGGGCGCATCGGCGCGAGCGACATCGGCGGCGCTCTCACCTTCCAGCAGGCGAAGCCGCGCCCGCTCATGAAGGCGAACCTCAAGTCGAAGCTGCTCGACATCGGCGACCTCGGGCCGCTGGTAGGCGCGCCTCCCGGTGCGAGGAGCCCGAAGAATCCCGAGCAGCAGGCGCACAAGGAAGAGCGCGCGAGCGAGGCGCGGTTGCTGCCCGACAAGCCGTTCAGCACCGATACGTGGGGCAAGATGGACGCGGACGTGACGCTCGTCGCCAACCGCATCCAGCGCCCGAAGGCATTGCCGATCACGGCGCTCTCGACGCACCTCGTGCTCAAGGACTCGGTGATGCACCTGCAGCCGCTCAACTTCGGCATCGCCGACGGCCACATCAAGTCCGACATCGTGCTCGACGGCAACCAGAAGCCGATGCAGGGCAAGATCAACGCGGACGTCCAGGGCTTGCACCTCGCGCAGCTTTTCCCCGCGTCGCAGGCGATGCAGGACGCGCTCGGCACGCTCTATGGGCGCGCGCAGCTCACGGGCCGCGGCGATTCGATCGCCGATCTCCTGGGAACCAGCGACGGCAAGATCGTGCTCGCCATCGACGGCGGCCAGATCAAGGCGCTGCTCGATGCGCTCATCCCGCTGCAGGTGGGCGAGGTCATCATGCTGCTGGGCAAGAACAACGAGAAGGTGGCGCTGCGCTGCGGCGTGGCGGATATCCCGGTGAAGGACGGCGTCGCGAAAGCGGAGAACTTCATCCTCGACACCGAGAACACCGAGATCAAGGTGCACGGCGACGTGAACTTCAGGAACGAGGCGCTCGACATCGAGCTCGATCCCTATCCGAAGCAGCCGGGCATCCTGTCGCTGCGCACGCCCATCATGGTGGAAGGCGTGATGCGCGAGCCCAAGCCGAAGCCCAAGGTGGGACCGCTCGCGGCGCGGGCGGCCGCCGCGATCGGCCTCGCGGCGATCAATCCCGCGCTCGCCATCCTCGCGACGCTCGAGAACGGTCCCGGCAAGGACACCGATTGCGGCAAGGTGATCGCCGAGGCGCACGCGAAGGGCGCGCAGAAGAAGCAGTCATAGAACCGGGGACGCACCCCGAATTCAACAGGCGAAATGGAATCCCGTTAGTATTCCGCCTATCCGCCTGGTCATTTCGCTTGTTGAATTCGGGGTGCGTCCCCGGTTTTCCATGCCGCACATCGATGCTTTCCTCGCGCTGCTGAAGGCGGGGCCGCCCGATCCTTCCCACGTCTTCAATCCCTGGCGCGACCACGACGAGCGCGACCTCGCGCCGCGGCGTGGCACGCCGGCCGTTCGGCGCGAGAACATGCGGCGCTACCTCGAGGCGCGCGGGAAGAGCGCGCGCTTCCTGCTTCTCGGCGAGGCGCCGAGCCATCGGGGCTGCCGCTTCACCGGCATCGCGTTCTGCTCCGAGGTCGAGCTCGTGCACAAGCGCGACCAGGTCGCGAAGGGGCCACTGGCGCTCACGAGCGCGCAGTCGCCCGAGAAGCCCATGCGCGAGCGCAGCGCCGCGGTGATCTGGGACGAGCTCGAGCGTGCCGGATGCGCGCGCGAGGTGGTGTTGTGGAACGCGTTCCCGTGGCATCCCTACGGCGATGCGGTGACCACGAACCGGCGCCCGCGCAACACCGAGGTCGAGCACGGCCGCGAGCCCTTGCGGGCGCTCCTCGCGTGCTTCACGCATCCGCTCGCCATCCTCGCGGTCGGCAAGGTCGCGGAAGAAGGGCTGCGCCGCTGGCCGGAATTCGCGTGCGCCGGCTACCTCCGCCATCCGGCCCAGGGCGGCGAAGCGCTTTTCCGCGCCCACTTCCGCCAGCAGGTCGCCGCTCGGCTATAGTTCTACGCCCATGACGCCGAATCTCGACCCCATCGACACGCCGGCGCTGCTCCTCGACGCGAGGAAGCTCGAGCGCAACTGCCGCCGCATGCGTTCCATCGTCCACGGCCATGGCGTCGCGCTCCGGCCCCACGTGAAGACGGCGAAGAGCGCCGAGGTGGCGCAGGTCGCGCTCGACGCGCCCGCCGGCCCGATCACCGTGTCGACGGTCCGCGAGGCCGAATACTTCTTCGACCACGGCTTCCGCGACATCCTCTACGCGGTCGGCATGGCCCCCGGAAAGCTGCGCCGCGTGGTCGACCTCATCAAGAAGGGCGCGCAGGTAAGCGCCATCGTGGACAGCGTCGAGGCGGCATCGGCCATCGCGCGCGCCGTGGCGAGCTCGGGCGTTCGCATCCCCACGCTCATCGAGATCGACAGCGATGGCCATCGCGCGGGGGTGCAGCCCGAGGAGGGGCGCCTGCTGGAAATCGCGGAGGCGCTGGGAAGCTCGCTGCAGGGCGTGATGACCCACGCCGGCGACTCTTACAACTGCGAGACGACGGACGCGATCAAGCGCGTGGCCGAGCGGGAACGAGCCGCGGTGGTGCGCGCTGCGCGGCGCCTGCGCGAAGCCGGCCACCGCTGCGATGTCGTGAGCGTGGGCTCGACGCCCACGGCGACGTTCGCCGAGTCGTTCGATGGGGTGACCGAGGTGCGCACCGGCGTGTACATGTTCCAGGACCTCGTGATGGCCGGGCTGGGCGTCTGCTCCATCGAGGACATCGCGCTTTCCGTGCTCGGCACGGTGATCGGCCACCAGCGCGAGAAGGGTTGGGTCATCACCGATGCCGGCTGGATGGCGCTCTCCCGCGACCGCGGCACCGCGCGGCAGAAGGTCGACCAGGGCTACGGCGTCGTGTGCGACGTCGCGGGACAGCCCATCGAAGGGCTGGTGGTCGCCGATGCCAACCAGGAGCACGGCATCATCGCGCGGCGCGACGGTGCGGCGCTCGACGTCGCGCGCTTCCCCATCGGCTCGCGCGTGCGCATCCTTCCCAACCATGCGTGCGCCATGGCCGCCCAGCATGGCGAATACCACGTGCTGCGCGAAGGCCAGCCCGTCGAGGTGTGGGAGCGCTTCAACGGCTGGTGAGTTTTACCGCCGCGCCCGCACATTTTTCCTGGGTCGCGCGAGCCGCATGCGCCGGCTCCAGAGAGAGCGAGCGCTTGCGATGATCCGGCACGGCTATTGCAAGCCCGAAGGCTCCGTCCCACGCAGGAGGAGCCGCAATGCCGGACAAGGCAACCATCAAGCGCGCCCGCGCCGACAAGCGCGCGGGCAAGTCGGCGAGCACGCAGGCGGGCGAGTTCGTGAAGCGCGAGATCGACAGGATCCGAGAGGGCGAGCACGGCGCGAAGAACGCGCGCCAGGCGATCGCCATCGGGCTGTCGGAGGCGCGCCGCGCCGGGGTCGACATCCCCGACAAGCGCTCGCCGGCGAAGCGCAAGTCGAAATCGGGGAGCGCTGCCAAGCCCTCGCGCCGCGCGTCTTCGTCGAAGTCGAAGCCGGCGCGCAAGCCAACGGCCTCGAAGGCGCGCTCCACGCGCAAGTCGAACCGCGCCGCGAAGTCGCGCTCGGGCACGAAGCGCAGTGCCGCCTCGCGCACGACGCGCCGCTCGGCGTCGCGCCGGCCGGCGGGTTCCAGCTCGCGGCGCAGCGCCCGCTCGACGCACAAGCGGCGCTCGCAGGCGGTGCTCAAGGCATTGAAGAAGATGCCGCGCCGCGCCGCATCGCACCTGGCGCTGTCGCGGCAGGCGCACGCCGTGGCGCGTCGCCGCACCGCCGCCGACCGCTCGGCCGCGGCGCGCAAGGCCGCGCGCACGCGCAGCCGCGAGCGTTCCGCCCGCGCGCGTTGATCGCAGTGCGGCGCTAGGCCGCCAGGTCCTGCCTCTCGCCCCGCCCGGGGCGGGAGGTTCTCGCCACGCGGCCGAGCTCGCGCCCGAGATAGGCCGCGACGGACTTCATGCCATACAGGCCCGCCTCGGCCTCGGCACTCGCGTTGTAGTTGGTGTTCGTGTTGATGTCGTAGGTGTAGACGAGGCCGTTGGCATCGACGATGTGCTCGATGCCGGCGATGCCGACGCCATGGTCGGCGAGGAGGCGCTTGTACTTCTCGATGAGCGCGTCGTTGCGGAAATCCTTCACGATCTCGAAGCGGGGGGCCGCTGCCGCGGGCGCGGCTTGCTCGCCCACGGGGCAGAACGCATCGCCCACCTGGCACACATCGGCCGGGCAGAGCTCGAATCCGAGCGAAGTATCGACGCGCACGGCGTAGAGCAACTCGCCGCCCACGAACTCGACGCGCGTGATGTACGGCTGCGGCGCGCGGATGTATTCCTGGATGAGCGTGATGCCGTCGACCGAGTCCTCGAACGTGGGGCTCGCGACGTGCGCCTCGAGCGCGGCCACATCGTGGAAGAGCTTGACGCCCAGGCCCTTGCCCGCGCGGTTGTGCTTGGTGATGAAGGGCCCGTCCATGCGCTTCGCGGCCTGCACCACGCTGCTGCGCCCGACCGCCGCGATCGTGCGGGGCGTGCGAATGCCGTATTCCTTGAGCGTCTCGTACTGCTCGATCTTCGAGAGCTCCAGGCGCAGCGCGCGGCTGTCGTTCACGACGCGGCGGCCGTGATGCTCGAGCCAGCGCAGCACGCCGCCGGTGAGCTCCCCGGCGTAGCGGTGATCGCGCGTGTGCGACGAGGCGCTCATGCGGTTGTAGAAGACGCCTTCGGGCGGGGCGGATTCCAGGTCGAGCACGCCCTCGGCGAGGAACCACTCCTCGTAGGGCAGGCCTTGCTCCGCGAACGCGGCGCGCAGCGGCTCGACCCAGGCGTCGTTCTCGTGGATCACGTAGATCTTCGACATGGCGATTCTTCTCCTTGATACTGAGGATAGCTGCCGGGCTCATTCCTGAGAAATGCCGAATTCTTCTTTTTAAATGCCTTTTGGCTATAAGAGGAAACCGCGATGCACGCCTCGCGCCGCCGTGTCCTGATCGCCGCCGTTTTGCTGCCCGTGGCGGGCTGCGCCGCATTCGCGAGGCTCGAGCCGCTTCGGGTTTCGGTGGCCGGCGTCGAGCCGCTGGCATCCGAGGGCCTCGAATGGCGCATGCTGCTCAAGCTTCGCGTGCAGAATCCCAACGACGCCCCGATCCACTACAACGGCGTGTCGATCAAGCTCGACGCCCTCGATCGCACGTTCGCGAGCGGCGTGAGCGATACGGCCGGCATCATCCCGCGCTTCGGCGAGTCCGTGATGGATGTTCCGGTGACCATCTCCTTGCTGGACATCGTGTCGCGGGCGATGCGCATGGCCCACGAGCCGCTGCCGGGAAAGATCACGTACCGGCTCGAAGGAACGCTTCACGGCCCCGCGTTCGGGTCCGTGCGCTTCGAGTCTCGCGGCGAGTTGGCGCTGCCCGGCCCTGCGGCGCCAGCGACGGGCGCACAACAATAAGCGCGGCGCAAAACGGGGCATATACTCCCGCTCCGCGCGGCGCACCCGCGCGGTTTCATCCAACAACCCGCGGGAGGTTTGCATGAAACCGTCATTGATGTGGGCGGCGACCAGCGTCGCCATCGCGTGCTCTGCGGTCCTCGGCGCGCGCGCGGATCCGGCTTGCAAGCCCGTCAATGGAAGCTTCGAAGCGCAGGTCGTCCCGCCCGGCGTGGGCCATTGCCCCGATGTCGCGGACACGTTCTGCACCGCGGGGCGCGTGTGGGGCGGCATCCAGGGCAACTACCAGTTCGTGATGACGGGCTCCGCGCCGGCGGCGAGCATCGGCGGCATTCCCACCGCACTCTTCTTCGCGGGGCAGAGCACCATCTTCGTGAAGGACGATGCGGCCGTGCACGGTACCGACAGCGGCACGCTCGACCTCTTCGGGCAAGACGGCTTCGCGTCGCTCATCACGTTCACCGCGGGCGGCATGGGGCAGATCCGCTTGCGCGGCGCCTTCGATCCCGCCGCCGGCATCACGAGCGGCGACTATGCAGGCGCTTTCTGCGCCGCGTGAGTGGCGGCGGCTGACGAAAATCCGTTATAATTCCTGTTCTTCGCGCCCGTAGCTCAGTTGGATAGAGTACCTGGCTACGAACCAGGGGGTCGTGGGTTCAAATCCTGCCGGGCGCGCCAACATTCGCTTCGAGACTCAGGCGGTTATCGTTAACTCGGTAACCGCCTTCGTCTTTCAGCACCACCAGCGCGGAA
>Ga0068852_100001215_pt1 | contig 17111 bp, 13 predicted proteins | sample KBSCornC22_FD_66594 | JGI IMG/M metagenome (GOLD analysis project Ga0068852, IMG submission 66594) | Corn rhizosphere microbial communities from Kellogg Biological Station, Michigan, USA - KBS Corn C2-2 | ecosystem: Host-associated > Plants > Roots > Rhizosphere > Soil ... | reverse complement strand
CGTCGCGCGGCTGATCGGCGCTCCCCCAGGCTATGTCGGGTACGAGGAAGGCGGGGTCCTGACCGAAGCGGTTCGGCGCCGGCCCTACCAGGTCGTGCTGTTCGACGAGGTCGAGAAGGCGCACGGCGACGTCTTCAACGTGCTTCTTCAGGTGCTCGACGACGGCCGCCTCACCGACGGGCACGGGCGAACGGTCGATTTCACCAACACGATCATCATCCTGACCTCGAACCTCGGCTCCCAATATCTCGCTTCGCTCGGCGAAGACGAGGCCGTGGAGAAGGTCGAGCCGCAGGTGATGGAGGTCGTCCGCGCGCACTTCCGGCCCGAGTTCCTCAATCGGCTGGACGAGATCATCCTGTTCCACCGGCTCGGTGCCGCGCACATGGGGCCGATCGTCGACATCCAGGTCGCTCGGCTTCAGAAGCTGCTCGACGACCGCAAGATTCGCCTGGAGCTGACCGACGCCGCGCGCGCGTGGCTCGGCCGCGTCGGCTACGACCCCGTCTATGGCGCAAGGCCGCTGAAGCGCGCAGTGCAGAAATATCTGCAGGACGCGCTCGCCGACAGGATCCTGTCGGGCGAGATTCCGGACGGTTCGGCCGTGCGCGTCGACGAAGGCGACGGGCAGCTCGTGCTCACGCCCATGGACGAAGAGGTGCGCCAGGCGGCGGAGTAAGCACGCGGCTTACGCCGTCGCACGATAGCCATCGTCCGCGCGCCGCGGAGGCTGGAAATTCTCGCGCCGCCAGATCGCATTCGCCGGTTCCTCAGGATCGGGGATCGCAAAGCTGAGATAGCCGAAATAGGTGAGGATCACCCGCTCGGCCGGCTCAATGATCTCGGTCCGGCCGTGCATGAAGCGAGTGTTGTCGAGCATCAGCAGGTCGCCGGGCCGCCAGTCGATCGGCACTGTGAGCCGCTCCGCGGTTGCGCTGATGGTCTGCACCCACTCGTCGGGCATCGGACGACCGTCGTCGAGAACGACACTCTCGCTGTGGCCAAGCGCACGCGCAAAGAGCAGGAAATTGCCGAACGCCGACGCATCCACGAACATCGGCTTATGAAGTGCGGGCCTCGAGAAGATGCGCGCGATGCCTTGGGGAAAGCGGCGGAATTCATATGGACAACCGGGCGGCGGGCTCGCGAGCTGCGCGTCGGTCGGCGTGGCGGTACCGACCCAGTACTTCAACAGCGAGGGCCAGGTCGACTGGACATAGAGCAGCCGCCGGCGTTGGAGCGCCTCTTTGAGGGGCGGTGGCAGCGCCTGGACTAGTGCGACGCCGTCGCAAATCGTCGTCTTGCCCCCTTCGCTCGGCGCCGACAGGCATCCGAAGAAGGCCACGTCCGGCTTCCACGGCTCGCGCGACAATTCCGGGTGGAGCGGAAAGGCGCGTGTGCCGGCGTCGACCGTATAGATATGCGCAGCGGGATCGATGGGTTGGCGGCCCGGGCTTTCGTTCACCACCGACGTCGAGCAGAATTGCTGGGCGAAGGCGCGGAACTGCGCGACGTCGATGTTGAAGCCGCGAAACAGCAGCGCCCCGTGCGTTCGGTAAAGATCGATAACGCTTGTCCGGTCGACATCGAGCACGCCGCCCTCGCCGTCGGGCGTGACGATGACGTGCGGCCGTCGCGGTGCTGGCAACTGGACATGCGGCATGGCCGCGCGACGAATAGCCGCCTTATTGAGGCCCCGCTATACGCCGCCTATGCCGCTAACGCTCGAGGATCTCTATCGCTCGCCCGATCATTACCTGCATTCGTTCGACGGCGAAAAAGCGATCTTCGTGCCGATGGACCGGGCGGCCTATCACCGCTCGATCTTTCTCGACGCGCGCATCTCGCCTGCCGCCGGCCAGCCGGTGGCGCTGCCAGTCGACGCGGTTGCGCAAGGGATTCGCGCGCCCCAGCCGATATCGTGGATCTTCCACATGGCACATGTCGGCTCGACCCTGTTGGCCCGGGCTCTCGACGATCCGGGTGCGAGCCTTGTCCTGCGCGAACCAACGGCGCTGCGCCAATTGGCGCTCCAGCCCGACGACCGCCGCCTGGCGATCGTGGCGGCGATGCTCGGCAAGCGTTATCGCGTGGACGCCCCGACGCTGGTCAAGGCGAACGTGCCAGTAAATTTCCTGCTGCCGAAGCTCGCGGCCATGGACCCAAATGCGCGTGCAATCCTGCTCTATCTCCCACTGCGCGATTATGTGCTCGCGATTCTGCGCAGTGACAGTCATCGCGATTGGCTGAGGAAGGTCACAACCTTGATGGCGGATCATCTCGGCGATCTTTCGGCCCTTTCCGATGCGGAGCGAGCTGCCGCCTTGTGGCTTGCGCAGGCCGGCGCCTTTAGCGGCGCGGTCAACACGCTCCCGAACGCGCGCGCGCTCTGCGCGGAACTGTTCTTTAATGAACCGGCGGCCGTCCTGAATGCTGCGGCCAGGCATCTCGGCGTGCCGATCGCGCCGGCCGACATCGCCGCGAAAGTCGCTGGCCCGCTCTTCTCAACCCATGCAAAGAACCCGGCACTCGCTTTCGACAATGCGGAACGCGTCGCGCGGCGCCAAGATCTGGAGCGCACGATGGTGGCCGAGCTCGACGCAGCTGAAGAATGGATTGCTGAGCGCACCGATGCGCCTTCCGCCGCACTCACCGCCGCCTCGCTCAGCCTCTGATCTCGATAAGATCGTGGTTCACCGGCGACCAAATGATGCCGAGTAAGCTCGACAGCACTTCGCGCGGGCCGCTAGTCAGCCGATATGGATCCGCAAGTCGAGAGGCTGCTCCATGAGGCCGCATCGCTGCGGCGGGCGGGGCGCATCGAAGAGGCGATTGCCGCCTATGAGCAGCTACTCGTCCTCCAGCCCGACCTCCCCGACAGCTGGTACAATGTCGCCTGGCTGCAGCGGCAAGCCCGGCAGTATGAACGAGCGCTCGCTTCCTATGATGAGGCGCTGAGGCGCGGTGTGCGCGAGCCTGAGGAGGCGCACCTCAATCGGGCCGCAATCCTTTCCGACCATCTCGCCCGTACAGACGAAGCGGAAGCGGAACTGGAAGCCGCGCTGGCGCTGAAGCCCGATTATCTCCCCGCGCTGCTCAACCTCGGCAACCTTCACGAAGACAGAGGCAATCGCGCCGCGGCGGAAGCGGCTTACCGCCGGGCGCTGGAGGCTGTTCCGGACGATGCGCTTGCGCTCAGCCGTCTCGCCTCGGTGTCGCATGCGCCGGACCTCGACGAAGGCTTGGCGGAACGGCTTCGGACGGCCATCCGGAGACAGGGAGCGTCGGCGGCCGAGCAGGCGGACCTCGGCTTTGCGCTTGCCGGCCTGCTCGATGCCGCAGGACATTTCGACGAGGCGTTCGAAGCCGCCCGGGCCGCCAATGAGGCAAGCCGCGCCGCCACCGGCGCCCGCTACGACGGCTCTGTCGCGGAGCATTATATCGACCAGCTGATCGAAAGCTTCGCGGTCCCGGTTCCAGCCGGCGACGAGCCCGCACCGATCTTCATCGTCGGCATGTTCCGCTCCGGGTCCACGCTCGTCGAACAGATCCTCGCCGGCCACAGCCGCGTTCGAGCAGCGGGGGAGCTCGAGTTCGTGCCGGAGCTGGTCAAGCGCATTCCAAACTATCCGTCAGTCGTCGCGACTGCCGATGAAGCCACGATCGGCGAGTGGCGTCGCTTTTACCTCGAGGGCCTGGCGAGGATTGCCCCGCAAGACGTACTGGTCACCGACAAGCGGCCCGACAATTTCCTGCACATCGGCCTCATCAAAACCCTCTTCCCCAACGCCAGAATCGTCCACACCCGCCGCAACCGGCTCGACAATCTGCTGTCGCTCTATTTTCTGCATCTCGACCCGCAGATGGCTTATGCGCTCGACCTCGACGATGCGGCCCATTGGTACGGGCAATATGAGCGGCTAATGGCGCACTGGAAGTCGTTGTACCCTAACGACATTTTCGATGTGGATTACGACGAGCTAGTTCGCTCGCCCAAGCTCGTCGTGGAGGCTTTACTGAAGTTCCTCGGAATAGGATGGCAAGAAGCGGTGCTGGATATCGAGCGCAGAGAGCGACCGGTCAAAACGGCAAGCGTCTGGCAGGTGCGCCAACCGCTTCACGCCCGCTCAAGCGGCCGCTGGCGTAACTATAAAAGCAAGCTGGATGCGGCGCTAAGCGGCCGAAACCGCCGGACTCAGTGAGAGCCCATGGTCGGCGTCCTCGCCTGCATGCCCGAGACGTCGTCCTTATACTGCTGCTCGTAGGCAAACCACTGCGACTTGGTCATGCACACTTGGTGCGCCTGGAGCCTGCTGCCAACGGTATCCTGCATCCGGCATATGACTTTGTCGACGTCGCTCTTGACCTTCGCGCCCTTGGCGGGCGTGGCGGACGGTGGACTGTCGTCGAACACGATCTGCGCCACGGCGGGCGCAGGAATAACCATCAACGCGGCAGTGATGTAAACAAGCTTTGACATAAGCACCTCGCTTCGGCGCACGATCTTATCGCGATGAACCTCTAAAGGCGAGAAATTTTCGAGCAGGAGGTTGTTTGATTATGGGCCATCGAACCGCCGAACGTCGAAGGCGACCGTCATCCGCTCGCCTTCGCCGAAGGGGCGTGTACCGTGCCACATGTAAGACGGGAATAGAGCGAGGCGTCCGGGCTTGGGTTCGATCGAGCGGAACGGCGGCAGATCGAGCGGAAAGCTGGGCCGCTCGGCTTCACCCAAGGTGAGGATCCCCGCCTCCTGCTCGCCAATGTCCGGCGGCAGCACAATGTAGAGTGCGGAGCTGATCCATCCCGCCGGGTGAACATGGTTGGCGTGAAAGCCCTTGCTCTGCAACCGCACCGACCAGGAACCTGAAAATGCAATTCGGTCGCGCGCGGGGCCAAGCAGCGGATGGGCAGGATCTTGCGGGGGGAGTTTCGCGACATGTTGGGCAACGGTCGCGCGAATGGCTTCCCGCAGTTGGACGATCACCGGATCGATGTGGGCGAAGAGATTGCCGTCGGTCTGAGTCCCGCCGCGAAGCGATTGCTCGAGCGGCTGACCGCTGAGCGTGTGGAGCTTGCGGAGCGTGGCCGCGAGCACGTCGAGGGGAGGCAGCCTGTCCGCGATATCGTAGACGCCGACGAACGACTCGTCCCCTTCGAGCCAGCGCCAGCGCGGTTCGTCGGTCTGACGCCATGCGAGCGAGGCGTAAGGCCAGAACATGAATGCATCGGGCGTCTCGAGCCACGGTTCAAGGACTTCTGCCGCAGCTTCGGGACGGCGGGCACGGAGATACATTCGGGTCCGTCGCACCTGCACCGATGCGTCATTGAGATCGATAAACGGCGCAAAGAGGCTTTCCGCGAGGTCGATTTCGCCCATTTCGGCATGGGCGATGGCCTCGTTGACGGCGAAAATGAGCTGTTCGCCCATTGCCGCGCGACCCGCGGCGATGGCACGGAGCACCTCGTCATAGCGGTCCGCGTGCATCAGGGTGATCAGCTGTTCGCGTCTGAGACCAAGGTCATGAGGATGGACGGCGAGCGCTTCCTCGAAGCTGCTTGCGAACCGTTCCCGCTCGCCCTGAGCCCAGCGAAGTCTGCTCAGCAACGCATGTCCCTGGATCCAATGCGGAGAGCGCTTGAGGATTTTGGTCAAGCCCGCGATCGCTGTCTCTGGCTCTCCCTCGGCAACGAAGGCGGCCGTCAGTCCGGTGACGACCTCATGATCGGCCGGGGCGAGCTGAAGTGCCCGGCCAAATGCATCGACGCTCGGCAGTCCCGCCTCGAGGAGCGTGCGCGCCAGAGCATGAGCAATCCTCGCCGAGCCCGGCGCCATCCGTGCGGCGGTTCGCAAGGACCGCAAAGCTTCTTCGCGATGGTCCAGCTCCCGCAGGACGAGCCCGTGGAGATGCCACAGCCGGGGGTCCCCTGTCCCCCGCTGAATGGCGCTGGCGAGGCGCGGGAGCAGTGCCTCTCGCTCGCCTGCCCCGTAGGCGGCCATTGCCTCGTCGAACTCGAGCGGCTTCGAGACGGAGATCGGAGTCGACATCAGGATTGCTCCGGGCGTTTGTCCCGAATCCATTGCGAGAAGATCCACTTCTCCCCCGAAATCGGGGGCGCGCCCGAGTGCAGCGTCATTGGATCGGGGCGGCCACTCCGTTCGACATTGGCGATAAACAGCGCGTCGCCGGTGTTTCCGCGAAAGCTGAGCCTGCCACGCGGAAATGTGGTCTCACCCCCGGTATAGCGATCGTTGAGGTAAATCAGAAATGTCGCGATCCGTTGTCCGACCGTGCGAAGCTCTTCAACATGACCGGGCAATTGCGGATCGAAATAATCGTGGTGCGGCCGAAATTCCTGTCCGGGCGAATAATGCAGGACCTGACTCGGTTCGAACAGCGGCAGCGGCAATCTCGTCGCCGCACTGATGCGGACTCGGATTGCCTCGACGACCAAGTCCATGTCGCGCAGCTGGAAATCGATCCCGCTGTTGGTGCGGACGGGCTCCGCGGTCTGGGAACCGGTGGGATTTACGACCAGCGCCGGTCGCAATCGGTGACGGGCGCGCTCCATTAGCCACGCGCATTCCGCTGCGCTTGCAAATTCTTCAAACAGACGGAGTCGGGGCGATTCAGAAATTGCTCGCGGCTTCGGAATTTCGGCCAGCTTTTCGATTGAAACCTGCGACCGGACGGCCGTCCAATTCAGCGGCTTACGAGAGTCTGAACCCGGCACGCGCGCCAGGATCCGCAGCTGCTCTTGAGCGATTTGGCAACCGCCTTCGGCCGCATCTCGGAGGCAGTCCAGCGCCCGGTTCCAATTGGGCGGACGAGCACAACCCACGGCCTCGAAAAGCGCTTTGCGCTCGAGGGCGGCGGCTCCACCTCGTGCAGCGGCAGCCTCGATCAGCGAAATGCCGTCCATCACGTCCTTAACCGTGCCGCCGAGCAGCCGGACGGCCTCTTTTACGCTTTCTGCATCTACAGCGGGCGCTTGTTCCTTCACCACGCCAGAATAAGCGCCGCCGGACAAAAGAGAAGCCGACCGCTTTTCGATTGGACGCGATGGCTTGTTGACGCCTCGGTTGACTGACGGCGGAAGAGCCGCCGATAGCGGAGCTATGAACCCCCAGTTCAAGGCAGCGGTCGAAGCCTTCCAGTCCGGCGATCTGGAGCGCGCGAGAACACTGGCCGAATCTGAGGTTTCGGGCGCGCCGTCGCCGCAAGCGCATCATCTGCTTGGCTTGGTACACTGCCGGCTCGGTGATCCCGAATCGGGCATCGAACATTTGCGCGCCGCCGCCGAAGCCGAGCCGGAGAATCCCTCCTATCAAATCATGCTGATGCGAGCGTTGGTTGATGCGGGCCACGGTCGCGAAGTGCTGGATTTTCCTGAGCCGCCGGCGATCCGGTCGGCGGCGGCTCTCGAGCTATGGAAAGCGCGCGGTGAAGCGGCCGACGCCGCGGAAGACGTGGATGGCCGCATTCGATCGTGGTCCGAAGTGACCGCCGCGGTGCCGGGCGACTGGCGTGCGTGGGCGAATCTCGGCAGCGCCTTCGCCGCGCAATTCTCATGGGCGCAGGCGATCGACGCGCTCAGCACTGCCATACGGCTAAACCCTGGCGAATCTTCTCTGCGCTGGAGTCTGGGTACGGCATTGGCCGCGGCTGACCGGTACGAGGAAGCGCTCCTGGTTTTGGATGAGTTCGAGCGGCTCGCGGGTCGAACGAGCGATAGCGCGGCGTCGCGCGGCCGTTACCTGGTCGCGTTGCTGAGGTTTGAAGGCGTTGAAGAAGCGTATCGCGAAGCGTTGAAGCTGGCGCCTGATAATGTCGACGCGTATCGGGAGCTTGGCCTGTTCCTCGAGCGCACGAACAGGCTCGATTCACTCGACCAGCTGATCGACGAGGCGTCGGCCGCAGGCGTGCCAAAAGAACGGCTCGCTCGCCTCCATGTCGTGCGCGCTTTACGCGAGGGCCGGGCCGAGGAGGCCTACACTTTGCTCGAATCCGCCGATCCGGCGGAGGATCCGCTGGGCTGGCAGCGCATGAAAGCTAAGATCGCCGATCGTCTGGGCAAATCGGCCGAAGCCTTTGCCGCCGCGGAGGCGATGAACCGCCTCGTTCCGGATTTCGATGGCTGGCGCAAGCGCGGGGCCGATTATCGAGCGCGGCTGCGCAAGTTGGCGAGGACGTTCATCGATGCCGAAAGCCTTCCGCAACTGCCGGTGGGTGATCGGCGGGCCCCCGCCTTCCTCGTCGGCTTCCCGCGGTCCGGAACCACGCTTCTCGACACCTTCCTGATGGGTCATCGCGACACGACGGTGCTGGAGGAGGTGCATCTCCTCGGCGCCGCCGAACGCGAGATCGGCAAGGTCGCCGAACTGCCGAATACGTCGCTCACGTCGCTGAAACGCGCGCGCGAGGCCTATTACACGGCGCTGGATCAACACGTCGACCGAGACTTCTCGGGGCTGGTCGTCGACAAGCTGCCGCTGAACCTTCTCGGCGGCCCGTTCATTGAGTCGCTCTTCCCCGGAGCGCCGATCATCTTCGCGCAGCGCCATCCCTGCGACGCGGTGTTGAGCGGCTTCATGCAAAGCTTCGTCATGAACGATGCGATGGCAAGCTTCTTGACGATCGAAGATTCGGCGGACCTCTATGATGCCGTGATGTCGGGATGGACAGCGATGCGAGAAGCTTTCCCTCTGAACGTTCGCACGATCCGCTATGAGCGGCTGGTCGAAGACCCGGAAGCGGAGCTTCGACCGCTCATCGACTTCCTTGGTCTCCCCTGGGACGAGCAGGTGCTCGCCCACACGCAAACGGCGAAGAAGCGAGGCGCGATCATCACACCGAGCTATGATCAGGTGACGGAGCCACTTTCGCCGCGATCGGTGGGCCGCTGGAAACGCTATCGCAAGCAGCTCGAACCGGTGCTTCCCGTGCTTCTGCCCTGGGCCGAGCGGCTCGGATATGGCGACTGAACGAAAGGCCGCCAAAGCGGATTCAAACGCCGTTGAAGCTCACCACCGCAGCGCCCATCACGGCGGCGACGGTTTCTCTTTCGGCGATGCCAAGCGCCGGCGGCCAGAGATCAACGATGAGCACCACACGCAGTTCATCGCTGTCGTTCCACGCCTCGTGCTCGATCGTGTCGTCGAATATGAAGGCCTTTCCGACCTCCCATTGGCGTGTCGTCGCGCCGACCCGGAAACCGCAATTTGGCGGTATGATCAGTGGAAGATGACAGACCAGCCGCGTGTTCGCCACGCCAGTGTGGGGCGGTATGCGCGTGCGTGGCGCCAGCAGTGAGAACATCGCGTTCGGAGAAGCGCCGCTCACCTTCGGCTGCGGAAGCTTGGCCACAACCTCCATGGTTTGCGGGCAGTGCCGAGCGTTCGCCTCTATGCGTACGCCGTTCTGCCACAGGTGAATCGCCGTCCAGTCGCGATTGTTGTTGAGCTCCCGCCCTTGAGGGAGAGGTGCATAATCCGGATATTGGATGTACGGCACCATTTCCGCCGCCTCGGCCGCGATCAATTCGTCGAACTCTCGCCGAATGGCCGATGTCGCCGCCTCCAGCAAGTCCAGTTCCGGGAATTGGTCACGGTCGTGAAATTCGATCTCGGGAAGACCCGGATAATGAAAATGCGTCGGCTCCTGATGGAAGTGCCGGGTGCGTCGCGACGCGTTGGAGACGAAGCGCTCAGCACGGTGGCGCGCGGTGAATTCGAGAGCCGCCGGAATCGCCGAGCTCAGACTCCTCTCGACCATGGCCTGATGCTCCGCCGCCTTGAGGCGGGCATGCTCCACGGCCTTACTCAGGTGAGGCGGGATGCGCTCGTCTGGGGGCGCCTGCGCCATCGCGTGACCGAACGCCTCGCCGGCGCGCTCATCGCCGACGCGTTCCAAAAGCAGTGCCCGCGAAAGCAGTGCCGAAAAATCGAGAGGCGACAAGGCAAGCGCGCGTTCAACCGCTTTCAGGGCTCCGGCATCATCGCCTGAGGCGCGCCTCATGGCCGTCAGCTTCATCCACAACTCGACGGATGCCTCCGGTGCGAGAACGGCTTTCTCGAGCAGCCGAAGCGCGCAAGCGAAGTCCTTCGCCGCGGCTGCGGCGTCGGCTTCCTGTTCGATCTCGTTAACATTCATCGCATCGGTCAATCGGCATTTCGATGGACGAACGCAATGGCTTACCTACGCCGGTTCCGGCGTGCGATCGCGAACCCACTGCGACAAAACCCATTTTTCGCCGGCGGTGGGCGGCAGGCCCGCATGAAGCGTCTTTCGGTCGGGCTGTCCGTCGACTTCCACGTTCGCCCAGAAGATCGCGTCGCCGACTTCACCGCGATAGCGCAGGTCAATCGACGGAAATTCCGTTTCCCCGCCTTCAAAGTCGCTGTTCAAGTAAATCAGGCATGTCGCGATCCGCTGACCGTGGCCGACCTCGCGTTGACGGTCGACGTCGTTTGGGTCGAAATAATCGTGATGAATCTTGAACTCTTCTCCAACGGCATAATGCAAAACCTGAGTCGGCTCGAAAAAGTGCAGGGGTATTCGAAGAGCCAGCGAAATTCGCGTCCGGATCACTTCCAAGACGACGTCCATGTCGTGCAGCAGGAATTGCGCTCCTCGATTGGTCCGCACGGGATCTGTAACCTGCCGCCCTGTTGAATCGACGATGAGCGCGGGGCTTGTCCGAGACTGCGCGCAATCGATCAGCCAACGGCATTCCGCGGGGGTGGCGAACTGTTCGATGATACGGATTCGCGGCACGTCCGACACCACGGTGCGCGGGCGGGTCGTGAGCAGTTCATTGAGCGAGATCGACCGTCTGACATCGGCCCAGTCCGGCACCGGATCAGGAAAAGTGAGCTCCGCCGATGGGCAGGCGAGCAGAAGGAGCTGCTGTTGAGCGCTGATCGAGCCCTGCCGCGCCGCAAGCTCCAGCCGATCGAAGGCTCGATCCCAGCTTTGTGGACGAGCAATCCCCATTGCGTCGAACAAGGCGCATAATTCAGTCGCTTGGGCTGAGCCGGCACGGGACGCCGTGTCGAGCATTTCGGACACACGAGCGCGGTGACGTGCGAAATCGCGCGCGCGAAGGAGCTTCAACGCCTCCGCAACTTGCGCCGCCGCATCGGGCCGGTTGGCTTTTTGGTTATCTTCGTTGCCAGGGGTCAAACGCTTGATCCCCTCCACGACCCCGGGGGCCCGATAATCTGACCAGCATAGGAAAACGGCGGACCTCTGTCGAGGTCCGCCGTCTGCTTTCCTTCTAGACGATCGGCTTAGAAGTCGACTGTCGCACCCGCGAAGAAGAAGCGTCCCATCGAGTCGTATACCTGCGGGAACGTATTGCCGGGGACGGCGGTGTCGCCGACGATCGGCGGCTCCTTGTCCAAGATGTTGTTGACGCCGAGGCGCAGGTTGAGCCGCTGCTGCATCCGCGCGGTAAACGTCAGGTCGAAGAAGCTCGCGGCGCTTAGCCTCTCGTCGCCTGGGGACGCCTTCTGAGCGGGATCCGCGACTACTGGCGAGAAGTAGCGCCATTGGAGCGACGCGCCAATGCCGTTCGGCATCGTCAGGCTGATACGGGCCTTATGCCGCCATTTGGGATTCGGAAAGCCGCAATTGCCGGTAAAGAGACCCGCGCAATTGACGTCGTTGAACAGCGAGCCGGTGAGCTTCAACAGGCGCGTCCCGACGAAGCTGAGGTTCAAGGTCCCCAATCCGCCGAGTCGGCGCGAGTAGGAGCCGTTGAGGTCCACGCCCTTCGTGGCGAGCCCCAGTCCGGCCTCGTTGATATTCCCCACGTTGATGAACGCATTGTCCCCTATGAACAGCGAACCGTTATTGGGATTGCGGTGGACGAACGCACAGAGCGCTTGGTTCTGCGTCACGCCAAAGCCCAGACAGCCGTTCAAAATGGTCGCGAACGACAGCGAGCCAATGACGTTCTTAACATGGATATTGAAATAGTCGGCCGTGAAGGCAAGGCCCGGAATGAAACGCGGCTGAAGGATCATGCCGGCCGTCCACGTGTCCGCGGTTTCGGGAACGAGGTTCGGGTTGCCGCCGAACAATCCCTGGAACTGGTGAGCCGGGTTGTCCAGGATGTGCCCGAACTGCGCCGCTGTGACTCCGCTAAGTTGGCACTGCGTTAGCGTCGCAAGCGGAAGGCCCGTCGCCGTCTGGTTGGCGCAGGGATCCTGATTGCCCGTCAACCCCAGCGCCTGCGGAGTGAACAGCTCGACGATATTCGGCGCGCGAACCGCGCGGTTGTAACTGGCGCGGAAATGGACATCCGGAATGGGGGCGAAGCGCGCTTCCAGCTTGTAGGTGTTGGTGCTGAAGTTCCTCGCGCCGACATGATAGGTCGACTTGCGGAAGCCGCCGTCGAGCGCCAGCTCGTCGATGAAGCTATGCTCGACAATCGGAATCTGAAGCTCGGCGAAGGCCTCGCGCACGTCGAAATGTCCCGACACGGGCGGAGTCGCCCCTCCGGACCCGGCAAGATCGCCGGTCTGGAATTCCAAATCGTCCCTAAAGTCGAGGCCTTCCTTGCGATACTCCACACCGACGTTGAGCCCAACGCCCGTATCGGACCACGGCGTTTGAAGACCATAGTCGGCGCCGGTTAGAGTCAAGTCGGCGTGGGCGATATTCTCGGTGATCACGCCGTGCTCGAATCCGGGCACCGTCAGGAAATTCTCAGCTGCCTGGGTGACACCGCCGGTCTGGAAAATGTTGAACGGCACGCAGCCCACGGCGGCCGGGTCACCCTGCAGTACGGCGCGGCAGACCGGCTGACCGGTCGCGGGATCGGTGACCACATCCAAAGCGAACAGGATGCGCTGTTGCGAGAGATCGTTCCTGAAGTTTTCCTGACGGATCGTTTGGCCCGTCTGATAATAAGCGTCGTAGGAAATGCCGCGCCACGGATCGCCGCGCATGCCCGCGATGACGCGGAAGTCTTCGTGCCGGAGATCGTCGTCGCGCGCGCCGCCCTCGAAGTTGCGGCGCGCAATATAAGCGATCGCCTGGGTGACGCCGTTCGCATCGACGAACGTGTTTCCAGGAACGCAGATCGTCGCGAGCTCTTGGGCCGACAGCAGCGGGTTGTCGCAGTTGATATGATTCAAGCCGGCCTTGCCCAAGAAGGCGCCAGACGGCGCAATTTGCGCATCCGTGTGGTCGTCCATGAACATCGCTTCGATGTACGGATGGGCTCCCGGTGCGATCTCATAATCCGCGAAAGCGCCAAAATTGTAACGCTCGTCCGGTCGTTGGAAATAGTTGAATGGCTGGAAGTTAAAGAGCGTTCTTCCCGGAACGAATTTGTTACCTAACACCTGGAAGGTGCCGACATTCGTGAAGAACGAGCCCGTTGCGGATGTCGAGGAACCGCCGCAGGAGAAGAGTCGTCCAGTGCTCGCTACGGTAGCAGCCGAGTTCCCGCTTAAGCCGCAGAACGAAAAGTCGCGCTCCGACTGGAGGATCGCATCCTGACTGCGATAAGTCGCATAGGCGGTGACATGGCCGCGGCCGTCGTCGAACGCCGCGCCGAACATCGCAGCGATGTCCTGCGCCCCGCCATCCACGACGTTGCCGTGCGGCGGAAGGAACCCGCGCGCAGTGTTCGCCGCAATAATTTGAGCATCCGTGCTGTTATTATGCTGGAACACGCTCGCTTCGCCGTCGATGCGGAAGCCAGTGAACGTCGTGTCCATGATGAAGTTGATGACGCCCGCGACAGCGTCAGCGCCGTACACCGCCGACGCGCCGCCAGTCAGCACGTCGACGCGCTTGATCAGCTGGTTCGGGATGAAGTTGATGTCGGCGACCGGGTCTTGGGTGTCGCCCGCCATGAGCCGCTTGCCGTTGACAAGGACGAGGTTGCGCTTCGGTCCGAGACCGCGAAGGTCGACGGCAGCGATGCCGATAACAGGGTTCACCGAGGTTGCGCCCTGATTTGCGAACACCTGCGGCAGCGAGTTGATCAGATCCTCGGTACGCGTCGTACCCGAAAGCTTCACTTCCTGACTGGTGACGGTGGTCACCGGGCTTGCCGTCTCGAGGTTCGGCTGCGGAATGCGCGAGCCGGTCACGACGATTTCCTGCGCGGATCCGGCCGTCGCCGGCGCGCCCTGCGCATTGGTCCCCACGGTCGCCGGCGGAACGGCCGCCTGTGGCCCGGTGGTTACCGGGGTCTCGGGAGTCGCACCCTCAATGCACCCGTTGGTTCCCGGCGCGACGCCCGGCGGGCAGGTCGGCGGAGTCTGGGCGAAAGCAGGCGAGGCGACCACGCCCGCGCCAACGAGGAGCGTCGTTGCGAGCAAGCGCTGACGGAGATCGAGCTTCATTTATTCTTCCCCTTCACTAGCCGAGCGCGGGGCCACGGCTGCCGTGGAACGGCAAATCGAGATTGCCGAACTGCGCCGTTTGATAGGTGAAGCGTGGAGAGGCTTGCAACGCTTGGCAGGTTGTTACGGGTAAGTTGTCAATGCGCTGTATCAATTTTGCAACAGCGATCTCTTGCGCCGAATCAGCGGCTCTCCATAGTGTGCAAAGGCTTAGCCAGGGGACGAAATTGCGATGCGAAATTTGATGCTCTTGATCGGTGCGTCGGCCGTCGTGCTTGCGGCTGGTTCGGCCCCCGCGGCGAGAAAGGTGCAGACCGGCACTCCTGCGCAGGTGCAGCGCTTGATGGCCTGCCGAAGCATTGCGGCGGCCGACCAGCGACTCGCCTGCTACGACCGCGAGGCCGCGGCCATGCAGCAGGCGATCACAAACCAGGACCTGTTCATGGTCGACAAGGAGAGGGCGCGCGCCGCCGGCCGCTCGCTGTTCGGCTTCTCGATCCCCAACTTCGGCGGCCTGTTCGGCAGCAATGACGAGATCAGCCAAATCGACGGCACCATCAAGAGCGCCGGACACAATTCGGACGGCGGCTGGCTGATCACGCTCGACGATGGTTCGGTGTGGACCCAGACCGACGACTGGCCTGGCCTGGACGCTCGGCCCGGCAGGAAAGTGATCGTCAAGCGCGGGGTGCTCGGCAGCTTCTGGCTGTCGATCCCCGGCCAGAACGGGATCAAGGTCAAGCGGGTTGGCTAGCGGGACCGCGCGCGAGGTTGCGCTCGATCCCCAGTGGCTTCCGCATAGTTATGACTTGAGCGGGTCGATGCTCACCTCGGTGTTCGTGCCCCGAGAACGGCGTGCCGAACTGACGTTTCTGAGTGACGAGCAGTTCAAGGACGACGTCCGCAAGATCACGCATCCAGCGAACGCGATCGCCGCTCATCTCGGAGAAGCGCCGCAAGCACCTCTCCATTTCATCTTTCACACCGCCTTTTGCTGCTCGACGCTTCTGGCGAAGGCGCTGGATATCCGAGGTCGGGCCCATAGTCTCAGCGAGCCGGACGTCCTCATCAATCTTGCGAACCGCTTGATCCGCAGCGACGACGGGGCGAATCGCGAACGGCTTCGGCTCGTCCTGCGCTTGCTCGCGCGGCCATTCAGCACCGGCGAAAACATCCTCATCAAGCCTTCGAATTTTGCGAATCGCTTGGTGTTGCCGGTGCTCGAAACCAGCTCGGACATCCGATCGGTGCTCCTTTACTCGGATGTCCGGTCCCTGCTGCGCTCGATTCTCAAACGTGGAATGTGGGGTCGTATCTGGGGACGGAAGCTATTTCGCAGCGCCGCGAGTTGGACGTCGCTCGATTTCGGCTACTCCGACGAGGAGACGTTCATTCTGACTGACCTGCAGGCGCTCGCCTTGGGCTGGCTGATGCAGATGAATCATTTCGGCGAGGTCGCACGGCGGGCCGGCGAGCGGGTGCTGCTGGTCGACAGCGGCGATTTCCTCGCGGACCCGGCCGCGACGCTGCTTCGGGTCGGACGACTGTTCCAGCTCGACCTCGACCAGGCAGCAATCGCGGCGGTCGTGAACGGACCGGCTTTCGCGCGGCATAGCAAGTTCTCAGATCAGGATTACGGGCCGGAGGAACGTGCCGCCGACCAAAGCGCGGCCGAATTGGCGCACCATGAGGAGCTCGAAATGGTGGTGAAGTGGGTCGAAGCCGTGGCTGCGCACATGCAGGTCGAGCTCAGACCCGCCGCAACCGCTGCGGTGATTGCAAGTTAAGGCTTGGCCGCGGCCTGCTCGGCCTTGAGACTGGCTGCTGCATCGACGTAGGGTTCCTGCCGCTCAACGCTCCAGTAACGAAGCTCGTGCAGCGGAATGCGCGCGGCGGTGACGGCACAGATGACATGATCGCCGTCGCTCAACATTCGGAACGTGCCCGGCAGATAGTGAATTCGCGCAGCCCTGCCCCTTCCTGACATCAGCATCGAGACTTACTCCTCCGGGGCATCGAACAGGCCCGGCTGCGGTGCGATGTAGGGCCGCTTGAGCTTGCGCTCAACTGCTCGCGAAGCACCATCATCGACAACTGCGTCGAGGCTGCCGTCGCCGAAGCGAAGGGTCAGCCGGCCAGCCTCTCGGGCGACCGCCGCCTGGGTGAGGGTTGCGCCGTCACGGCTGGTGACACGGACATAGCCCCTGAAGAGCGGCCGCTCGGGATGGGCGAGTTCGGCCATCTTCCAGGCCGCGCCGAGCCGTTCCGACAGGCGGATGATGCGCTGGTCGAGAAGCTCGCGGCGGAGCCGCCCCGCGACAAGGTTCAAGTCCGCGCGCGCGCTGCCCGCGCGCGCGGCAAGCGAGCGCGGGAGCCGCTCGCCGATGTCGTCGAGCCTTTGAACGATTGGAACGAAGATCGCCTGCGGCTGGGGCCAGCGGCAGACGGTAAGCTCGAACCGCTCGCGGGTGCGTTCGACCCGGCGCGACAGGCATTCCTGCGCGCGGTGCTGAAGCGCGCCGAGCTGAGCGAGGAGCTCCGAGCGCACCGGGACAGCAATCTCGGCGGCTGCGGTCGGGGTCGGCGCCCGCCGGTCGGCCGCATGGTCGATCAACGTGGTGTCGGTCTCATGTCCGACGGCGGAGATCAGGGGGATCGGCGATTCGGCCGCCGCCCGGACCACTTCCTCCTCGTTGAAAGGCCACAGATCCTCGATCGAGCCGCCGCCGCGGGCGACGATCAG
>Ga0068852_100001209_pt1 | contig 17148 bp, 11 predicted proteins | sample KBSCornC22_FD_66594 | JGI IMG/M metagenome (GOLD analysis project Ga0068852, IMG submission 66594) | Corn rhizosphere microbial communities from Kellogg Biological Station, Michigan, USA - KBS Corn C2-2 | ecosystem: Host-associated > Plants > Roots > Rhizosphere > Soil ... | reverse complement strand
GCTTCGCTCGTTCAGCATGAACTCATTCTCGGGATCGTGCGTGAAATTCTGCAGCCATATTGCGATGTCATCCAGCTCAATCTGACCCAGGCGGTGGAGGTCCATCCCGGTTCCCCTGCCCAGGTGCCGCATCGCGATCAGGATATGTGGCAGGGCCCCAAGGGGGAGGTGGAGTATCTCGTCAACATCATGTGGCCGACCACGCACTATAGCCGAGAAACCGGAGCGACCATTTTTTGGCCGGAGAGTCATCGGCAGCAGGATGAAATGATCCTGCCGGATCAAGATGCGATGGATGCCGAAATGCGACCGGGATCGGCGCTTCTCTATCTGGGTTCGACATTGCACGGCGCGGGCCATAATCGGAGCGAACTGATCAGACGCGGCGTTATTGTCAGCTATTGCCTGGGATGGCTCAAGCCCTATGAAAATCAGTGGCTGGCCTATCCGCCCGAGATTGCCAGGCATTTTTCGCCCGAACTGGCCGCCCTCGTCGGCTATCAGCAGCATCGCCCGAATCTGGGCAATTATGAAGGGCGCTGTCCGTCCATCCTCCTCCAGGATGAAGTCCCCGACAATCTGCATGCTGTCGATAGCTTGCGACCCGATCAGATAGATCTGATCACCGACTATGTGTCGAGGCGGGGAAAGGGGCATCCTGAATTGCTGGCCGGAGGCGCATAGATGGGCAGAGAAAGCCCCTCCTCCGGAAAACCGGACGGGATGATCGAAGAGCTGGCCGACGAGGTAATCGCTCGGATCAAGACGAGGGCGAGGGACGCTATTGTTCCACCCGCCACGACCTCGGCGCCGTTCGGTTCGAATGCCGAACTGGCCCGAGCCTTGATCCGCCTGCGTAGGCATCGCGACCGGCAGCTTGGTTCCGATCTGTTCGCCGATCCGGCCTGGGACATGCTTCTCGACCTCTTCGTCAACGCAGATGCACAGCGCGATATCAGTGCGTCAAGTCTCTGCATCGCGGCCGCGGTTCCGTCCACGACTGCTTTGCGGTACATCACCATGATGGAAAAAAGAGGCATGGTCGCAAGGCGGAAAGATCCGCTCGATAATAGACGGGTCTTCATCTTCCTGACGCCGGAATGGCATGCGAAGGTTGACCGGTTGCTGACGTCTTGGACGGTTGAAGGCGTTCAGGCTGCCTGACCGGGAGGAGCCGCAATCGTCAAGGGATGCCGTGGCACAGTCCATAGTACTCGATATATGGAGGTGTCGATTGCGGCTCGCGGACACAGGCGACACCCAAGACGGGTTATCGCCGCCCGAACAGTGCCTTCCCCAGCATCGCGAAGGCGCCGATAAAGACCCAGGCGACCATGAAATGCCCGGCCACGAAAAGCCAGCCATAACCATGGTCGCCACTGATTGTCGCAATGATTGCCGCTGCCAGCGTAACCAGGACGACAAGACGCCATGTGGGCCGATTGTGCCGTTTCATTCGCACGCTACCCCGTCGCCATCCCGGTCCAGGCGGCGTGAATAGCCCGCCTCGTCTGCCATGATTGGCGCGGCGCCTGCGGCACGTGCGTGGGAGCAATTGGCATAATATTCGCCGCCACTACCATAAGATCGATAGGAACGGTTGGATCCCGAAGAGACATGGCGCCGGGTACCTGTCCGTCTCGATCCTCGCCGCCGCGCTTCAGCTTCACTTTCGCTGCCGACACTCATTGCCGCCAGGAGCGACAGGAAAATAATCGCCTATTCATCGCCTTCCCCCGATTCGGATTGAGCTTATGCCGTGAGTATTTGGGCGGTGTCGATGCCCCCGGCCACATCTTCAGGAGGCTTCGCATTGTCGTGGCGGCTAAATTTGCGGCAATGAATGGCTAGATGGGTTTGATCTCGGGAAAATCCGCTACTCCCCCACACTATGCTGTTGACGTGCTCCAGGCGCGGCATCCCAGCCATAAGCGGCGATATCTGCAAACTGATCCGGACGCAGGCAGGCGATCGCGTTCGCCCCTGCCGCCGGCGCGCTCAACAGATGCTTTCGCACGATACGCCATCCCCATTGCTCTTCGCCGCCGATGAAATCGTCCGGCCATACTCCTTCAGGGATCGCCGCCCGGATTCGGGATGGTTGAACTGCAGCAGCGGTTGTGTGCGTAGTTAGGCTCTGAGCAATAGGTGCCACCGTGTTCGTCCGCCCGGGTTAGCGACGGCAATTTCTTCAGCTTCTCTGACCGGTGACGGGATCAATTTCGGGAAGCGCACAGATGTCTCGTCGGCCAAGACGCGTTCCGCGCGGCCGCATGGTTCACCTTCGACACATCCGCAAATGGCGCCGTCATCGATGATCTTGCCGGTGAGATCGACCTGTGTGCGATAATTTTCCCATGCCGACCGCGACCTCGAATTTCAGCTGACAATGTTTCAGCGGGTGCTTGCGAAAGGTTGATTGTGCCGCCCAGATCGCCCGGGCCAAGGAAACGGCCCGATGCGCCCCGCAGCACCTCAATATGGAGCTTATAGGATCTAGCGCTGCAGAAGGAGCCAGCCACTCTGCTGCTGTTGATGGACGAGAAACGGCTCTTCCTCATGCGTCTGCTCCTTACAGTGACAGACTCTACATCAGAATGAGGGAACTTTCGGGGGGCAGGTCAGACGCTATAAACATCACCAGTGGGCCCAAGCACTCGCGGCGCTGCTGTCTCTGCGGCGATAAATCCTCAATGAACTCGTTGCGTTACAGAAATATCGAGTTCTGCGGCAACTACATCGCAGTGATCGTTATAAGTTGTAGAGCGCTTTGCCCGAAATTGTACTCGACGTGAATCCGAAAGCTTCCTTCGAAAAAGCTATCCCAAGCAGGCTTCTTCCCAAGGAACAGCACCTCACCTTCCTCACCGCTCCGATCCGGCTCGCCAAGCAATTTTCGAACCTCCTCCCGATTCATGCTAAACGACAAACCCGCTGGCAGCGCATTCGCGTAACCGGAAAATCCTTCATGGCCGTGAGAGTGAAGCTGCACGGCCCCTATTGTTTTGTTGTCAGGAAGAACGAAAGACACCCCCCGATCATAAATGCTCAAGTAGCTTTGCAAGCTCGGGAATAGGCGTACCAATAAACTCCTTCGAAGAAGCGAGTTTATCGTAGCTCAATCCCAGGAGGTCTTCCAAGCGGTTCATGGATAATATCCTTTCGCACGATTGGCCTCGTGCAATTTTGCGAATGCATCATTTATCTGTCGTTGTGAATAGCCTCGATCCCGCAACGCCTGCTGATAGGCCGCTTCGTCAAGGCGCGCTGCCCTTCCTAGATCGGAAGCATCAGCGCCTATCTGGGTACTGGAATTTCGCCCGCCATATGTTCGGGAAATTTGCTGATGGATATCTGTGTCGATTATAATGGTGCTAGTTTCGCTCCTTAATTGCCGTGCTTCCGCAGCGGTGAGAGGGCGACCAATTTGCGATTCAACATGCGTTCTAACCGCTGCAAATGAAGGAATGTGATCGTCGCCGACTATCTGGACGCCCGGGCAGGGCAGGGGGCTCTGCCGGCATCGCTGGGTCGTTACAAGGCGTCGATCGCCAAGATTCATCAACTGCTCGACCTCAAGGATCCGACGCAGGCTGAGCTGGTCAAGCTGCGGCTGCGCGCGATCCGCCGGGCGAAGGGCACCGCGCAGGCCCAGGCGCGCCCGCTGCGGTTCAAGGGGCCGGTCAAGGATGTCGAGCGTGACAAGCCGCGCGGGATCAACGTGAGGGCACTGCTGGAAGCTTGCGGCGACGATCTGACGGGCCTGAGCGACCGCGCGCTGCTGTCGGTTGCCTATGACACCGGTCTGCGGGCTTCCGAACTGGTGTCGATCGAGGTCGAGCATATCCTCGAAGCACTCGATCCCGAAGCACGGCTGCTGTCCATTCCGCGCAGCAAGGGTGACCAGGAAGGGGAGGGGACTACCGCCTTCCTGTCACCGCGGTCGATGCGGGCGATCGCGGCCTGGACCGAAGCGGCCGGCATAGAGGCGGGGCCGCTGTTCCGGCGGGTGCAGGTGCGGCGCTACGAGGCGCGGCCTGCGGTGAAAGGGCGACCGATCGACAGCATATCGAGCCGCGAGACATGGGACCTACGCAAGACGCTGCCGAAACGGGCCGTGCCGGCTCGGGTGGAGTATGATGTAGGGGAGGGGGCACTGCATCCCGGCTCGATCGGACCGATCTGGCGGGCGATCATTCAGCGGGCTTTTGATCGCGGCGCGTTGGGCGATCTGACGGTCGACGATCTGGCGCGGTTGCTCAAGGGGGTCAGTGCGCATTCGACGCGGGTGGGGCTCAACCAGGACTTGTTCGCCAGCGGCGAGGATCTCGCCGGCATCATGGACGCGCTGCGCTGGAAAAGCCCGCGCATGCCTCTCGCCTATAACCGCAACCTGGCTGCCGAAGCTGGTGCGGTAGGCCGGCTCATCTCAAAACTGCGCTGACGCAATGGGAGTGTTTGCGGAAGGGAGCGAAATACTACGCTAAGCCCAATCGGACCGCCCCGCCACTATGGAGAGATCGCGCAGCATTACGGATGAAATCCCGAAAACGAATCGGCGTCCGCGATCCAATGGTTAAATCGCCGGCAAGGAAGAGATTTGGCCGCTGCAAGAGTTCCGTAACATATTTCGGTAAATTCATACCAAATCGGATGACTCGGCTACTTGACTGAAATGTTGCAAGATGTTTCTAATCACAGCCGTCTGTCGGGGCTAAAATCCATGGGAAGAATTGGGATCGCGGTATGCGCGATGCTGGCATATTGCTGCGCCTCTGCTGTTGCTGCGCATGAAGAGCGTTTCCAAAGCGCGGGGTGGACGCTCAGCGTCAATCGGGATGCGTTCACGCAAGAGGTTAGATGCGCCCTTGGGGCGGTCGATCACCGCCTCACTTTCCAGCCGGGCGCGATAGGATTTCGCTTCGGTCACCGGCGCGACACGCTTGAGGCTTGGTACAGGATCGACGATGGTCAGCCGGTGCGCTGGCAGGACCGGATTACCGTTCTGACGGCGGCAGGTGTCGAGATCGATGGACCGGCCATGAATAATCCGACCGGCGGCTGGGTCTGGATTCCTGCTGGCGAGCTTCAACATGCCGATCGCGTCGCAATTCGCCTGCATGATAAGGCGAAGGTCAGACTGTTCCGCCTCCGGGGTTTCGAGGCGATGTTCGATGCTGCCCGTCGGCTAGGTTGTGTTTCCGATGCCAGTTTCCGGAGCTGATCGGTGTACCGCAGCTATGCCGCAATCGGCGTGTGGATGCTTGCCGTTGGTGCAACGGCGCCAGCCCGTGGGGAGACGCTCGCAGAGGCTATTGCGCTGGCCTATCGCACCAATCCCACCCTCGCGAGCAGCCGCTATGATCTGCGCGCAGCGGATGAGAGTCTGGTACAGGCCCGATCGCAACTTCGCCCAACCGCGGAGGTCGATGTGACGGCAACCTATGCCCGCACGATTGAGGGGCGGGCAACGCGAAGCACCAACCCGTTAGCGCCGGAGGTGTTTAACCGGGATACGGCCCGGGCAGAATTCATTGTTGCCCAACCCATCTATACAGGAGGAAGGGCAACGGCGGCGCGAGACGGTGCGATCGCTGCGATCCGTTCGAGCCAGGCGGTTCTGCGGGGCGTGGAGGGAGACCTGCTTCTCGCGGTCATCACAGCCTATGTCGATGTTCGACGTTATCGCGCTGCGTTGGAGGTCTGGCAGGCCAGCGTTGAAGAACTGGAAAAGATCGCGAAGGAGATCGAGGCTCGCCGCACTGCCGGCGAACTTACCTTGACCGACTTTGCCCAGGCTCAGGCCCAACTGTCGATCGCACGGCAACAGGTTGTCGCTACCGATCAGGCGCTGGAGGCGGCGAGAGCCGATTATGCGGCGTTGGTCGGCCATGATCCCGGCGACCTGGTGGAGGAAGCATCGCTTCCGCAATTGCCTCTCCGCGCGGAGGATGCGTTCTCGCTGGCGGAACGGCAAAGTCCGGAATTGGCCCGGGCCCTATTCACCGAACAGGCCTCGCGTGCCGACATTGTGGGCGCCAAGGCGGAAGGACGGCCGACGCTCGGATTGCGCGGAAGCGCGGCACTTAATGGCGAGGCTGATCCTTATCGTCTCCGCGATCAGGATCAGAGCTATAGCGGGAGTGTCGTGCTGACGGTGCCCCTGATTTCAGGAGGGCTTGTAGCATCCCGTGTGAGGCAAGCCGAGGACCGGAATGGGAGCGATCGCTTCAAGATTGAGGCCGTCCGGCGCGAGGTCATCCGCAGCGTTTCCATTGCGTGGAACCAGATGGCGACAGCCGAGCAGCAGACCCAATTGCAGACCGACCAGCGCCATTTCGCCGAGATCCAGCTAGACGGCATGATCAATGAATATCGGGTCGGTTTGCGCTCCACCTTCGACATACTCTATGCGCAGCAATCGCTCCGCGATGCCGAAGTGGCACTGCTGGGTTCGCAGCGGGACCGTTATGTTTCCCAGGCCGCTCTCCTGCGCCAGATCGGCCTTCTGGAAGTCCGCGCCATCATGACGGGCGTCCAACTGCACGATCCAGCAAAGCATCTGCGAGACACCGAGCACAAAAATGCCGTTCCCTGGGATTCGCTCCTTGCCATCCTGGACAAAGCAGGTGCGCCGAAAGCCCGGCAAAAGACATTGCAGCGCCCCGGAAGCAGCGGTGAGGCGCCCGCCTTGGCGCCAGCGCAATCCGGGCCAGTGCAGCGCAACCTTTCCCGGTCCCGTCCTAATGTTCCAATAGCCGGAACCGTCGGCCGCTCCGTTTCGCGCTTCCATCGAAAGCTGCATTGATGAGCGAGGCCGATCCCATTTCCGCGCTCGAGCCTGCTGTCGAAAGCGGTCTGTTCGCCTTTGCGTCTCTGCTGGCCATGCATCGCATTGCGGTTGATCCGGCTCAGCTTCGTCATGGGCTGGGTCATCACGGGGCCGTGACATCGCGTGACCTGGTTCGGATAGCGCAAGGTCTGGATGGGGTGCGCGCTCGCGCGCGCGACGCGCGCTGGAAGGATTTGGAACGTTTGCCCTTGCCTCTGCTCGCCAATGGCAAACTGGGCTGGTTCATGATCGGCCGTGTTGCAGGTGATGAGGTGTTGATCCAGCGCCCCGACGGAGCAGTCGGAACGCTGAAGCGCGATGAACTGGAGGCCATTTGGACCGGTGAACTGGTGCTTGTCACCACGCGCGAGAATGTGGGTCTTACCAACCGGTCCTTCGACATCAGCTGGTTCATTCCGCAGATTATCCGCTATCGTCGCCTGATCGGCGAGGTGCTGCTGATCACCTTGGCGCTCAATCTGCTGGGGCTGGCCGCCCCACTCTTCTTCCAGAACGTCGTCGATAAGGTGTTGGTCCATGACACCATGTCGACACTGACCGTGCTGGCGATCGGTTTCGTCGGCGTATCGACCTGGGAAACGGTCTTTGGTTGGCTGCGTACCAAGCTTTATTCCGAAACCAGCCAGAAGCTCGATGTCGAGCTTGGGGCGAAGCTGTTCAGGCATTTGCTGCGATTGCCGCTCGGCTATTTCGAGGCACGGCGCGTCGGCGACACCGCGATGCGTGTCCGCCAATTGGAGACGATCCGCGAATTCCTCACCAACGCGTCGCTCTCGGTGCTGGTCGATCCCGCCTTCACCATCGTCTTCCTTGTTGCGATGTGGATTTATTCGCCCAAGCTCTTCCTGATTTCGGTGCTGACGATCCCGGCCTATGTGGTTGTCGCGGCGCTGATCACCCGGCCGTTGCGCACGCGGATCAACGAGAAATTCGAACGGGGCGCAGCCAATAACGCGCTGTTGGTCGAGAGCATCGGTGGCATTCAGACGATCAAGGCATCGGCCGTCGAGCCGCAATGGCAGGATCGCTGGGAGCGTCAGTTGGCAGGCTATAGCGAGGCGAGCCAGCAGGTCATCGATCTTGGCAACACCGGTAGCCAGGCGATCCAATATATCTCCAAGCTCAACATGGCCGCGATCCTCTATTTTGGCGCGCAGGCAGTGATTGCGCATAAGATGACGGTTGGTGGCCTCATTGCTTTCAACATGTTCGCCCAGCGTGTGTCGGGCCCGGTCATCCGCATGGCGCAACTCTGGCAGGATTTTCAGCAGGTCAAGATCGCCATCGAACGGCTGGGGGATGTCCTCAACCAGCCAACCGAACCGGGCTCGGGGAGCCGAACGGCTCTCCCTTCGATCACCGGTTCGGTCAATTTCGAGGCCGTGAAATTTCGCTACGGTCTCGATGGTCCATGGACAGTCGAGGATATCGATCTCGATATTCCGGCGGGATCGACGCTCGGTATTGTCGGCTCGTCGGGTTCGGGCAAGTCGACGCTGACCAAATTGCTTCAACGTCTCTATACGCCCGCCAGCGGCCGTGTGCTTGTCGATGGGATTGATGTCGGGCAGATCGATCCGGCTTGGTTGCGCCGGCAGATCGGCGTGGTGTTGCAGGAAAATCAACTGTTCAACCGTTCGGTTCGCGACAATATCGCGCTGGCCAACCCTGCCATGCCGCTGGAAGCGGTGACAGGTGCGGCGACGCTGGCAGGCGCCCACGAATTCATCGTTCGCATGCCGCAGGGCTATGACACGATCATCGAGGAACGCGGCGCCAATCTGTCCGGCGGTCAGCGCCAACGTCTCGCGATTGCGCGAGCCCTTGTGACCCAGCCACGTATTTTGATTTTCGATGAAGCGACCTCGGCGCTCGATGCCGAAAGCGAGGAAATCATCCAGACCAACCTCAAGGCGATGGCCCAGGGCAGGACCGTGTTGATCATCGCGCATCGCTTGTCAGCGATCCGGCAGTGCGACCGGATCATTGCGCTGGAAAAAGGGCGAATCGTCGAGACGGGCAGTCATGAGGAGTTGCTGCACCTTGATGGCCGCTATGCCGATCTCCACCGTCGCCAGATGGGTGTTACCCAAGGGGTGGCCGCATGAACGCCATATCCCGCCATTGGCAGGTCGCGCGGGAAGCGCTTGTGCAGGACAAAGCGCGCGCGAAGGAGCACAAGCGTAGCGCCGATCCCCGTTTCCTGCCGGCCGCCCTTGAGGTGATCGAACGTCCTGTATCGCCCACGGGCCGTGCGACGGCCTGGGTGTTACTGATTGGCTTTGTTGCAACCATCGCCTGGCTGGTCCTGGGCAAGGTCGATGTCGTTGCTTCTGCTCAGGGGCGTATCATGCCAACGGATGACGTAAAGCTCGTCCAGGCGGCCAATACCGGTATGGTGCGCCGAATCTATGTGCGTGACGGCGATGTCGTGAAAAAGGGGCAGCCGCTGATCGATCTCGATCCGACCGTTTCGACGGCCGAACAGACGCAGGCGGAAAAGGCTTTGCTCGCGGCCCGGCTCGACGTGGCCCGCAACCAGGCAATCGCAGATGCTCTGAGCGGGAAGGGGGTTCATTTCGTGCCTCCCCCCGGCACGCCCGCAAATGTTGCTGATACACAGCGCCGACTGATCGCAGCGCAAGTCGCCGAAAATGACGCCGCTGTCGCCGGTATGGCGGCCGCCCGCGCTTCTTCCCTGTCGGATGCGCAAGCGGCCGCCGATCAGGTTCGCACCCTAGACAGGACGGTGCCGGTGCTCGATCGCGAGTTGGAAGCTATGCATGGGCTGGAGGCCAAGGGCTATGCGCCCGGCCTCAAGCTCCTTGAGATGGAGCGGCAACGGCATTCGGAGGTCGGACAGCGTAACATCGCGGTCTCCCAACAGGCCCGCGGGCTTTCGGACGCGCGAAAGTTCGGGCAGCAACTGGTCCAGACGCGTGAACAGGCGCGACAGACTGCCTTGGCCGATCTCGCCAAGGCGCAGAGCGAAGCGATGCTGCGTCAGGAAGAACTCACCAAGGCCCAGCGGAGGAGCCACCTCCAGCGCCTTGTTGCGCCGGTGGATGGGACAGTGCAGCAACTAGCCGTGCATACCATTGGCGGGGTGGTTGAAGCGGTGCGCCCTTTGATGGTTATAGTGCCCTATGGCGCCCTGACCGTAGAAGCGAAGGTGCTCAACAAGGATGCGGGGTTCGTCCACCGTGGGCAGGAAGTGGCGGTGAAGCTCGAAGCCTTTCCCTTCACGCGTTACGGCACCATAGCGGGGCGGATTGAAAGCATCAGCACCGATGCCGTGGACGACAAGAAAATGGGGCCGGTTTACCTGGCGCGCGTCGCCCTGCTTCGTTCGACTATCGACCGTGGCGATCGGGTGGTTCCTCTTGGTCCTGGTATGACGGCAACGGCGGACATTCGCACGGGGCGGCGGTCCATTATCAGCTACCTTATGAGTCCGATTGATAAGGCTCGGCTTGAAGCAGCAAGGGAGCGATGATGACTGCGGCAATCGACAATGCGATGTCAACACCTTGTAGCATCGAATCCGTATATTCGCGTGAACAGTAAACGAGCCTAATTTTGTTTTAAGATTCAATTTTATATTTGGCCCATAATTTTAAAAATACTCGATTGTTTTTTGCAGTACATATGAAAGTCTGAGTGGGGCTGATCCACCAACGATCATTCCTGCTCAACTGCATCTCGATGGAGATAAACAGTGACTGTCACCGATGCGCCGAAGATACCGCCGATGACTGTGAGCCATGTCTTTGGCGAGATCACTTGGCTGTTGAGTGAATCCGTACAGCATCGTGACCTCCGGATAGCTGATCTCAGATGGCTCGTAATGCCCCTGATATTGAACCGCCAATTCACGGTCTTCCGTGACGGAGAACGTCCGCTCGGCGTAGCTCTTTGGGCTTATCTGGATGAAGAGCGAGAGAAGAAACTGATCGAAGGAATGTCCGAATCCAGCAATGAGTTGAGGTTGGACAATTGCAATTGCGGCGACCGGTTGTGGCTGATTGAACTGGTGGCGCCATTTTCGACAAATGAAAACCGCCAGGCTGAATTGATGGTCGCTGACCTTATCGCAGGTCCCTTCGCTGGACGCAGTTTCACGATGATTCACACTGACCCAGCTAGTGACCATAAGAATCTAATCAAGGTAGATGCCGATGCGCGCGATCGTTTGATTGAAAACACAAAGCTCCGCCTTAACGAACTGGGATTGTTGAAATGATCCTCTTTGCCGCTCTTTTGCTCTCGCTGGGCCAAGCCCCGGTGACTCAGTCTGTGACCCAAGGCACTGATTTGAGATTGCAGCCAATTGACGCTTTAAAGAAAGCCGCGAAGCGCAGAGACAAGCGTGCCCAATACGAATTGGGCCGGCGATACGAAACAGGCGACGGTATCAAGCCCAATCTGACCAAAGCAATTCAATGGTACAAGAGAGCATCGAGTTTCGACGTAATTCCTAAATATGTCTATTCGGGACCTGTCGGTAATGAGGAGCACGGGCGAGCAATAGAGATAGGGCCACCTACGGTCATTCCAGGATTCGCGTTAGCTCAAGAGCGGTTGAAATCATTGTTACAGGACGGACGGACGAAAGAGAAATTCGGCATATCTGATACAGAAAATGTACACGTTTCTCATAGAATTAATCAATTCACTCCGTCTGTTAAAAATTTACTTGAAGTCGCTGAGATCGATATAGATCGCGCCATGGAATTAAAGGCATATGAAAAGCCAATCCATCTTAAAATCGGAGGCTTGGATGGCTATTTGAAACTTCAATTAGAACATTGTGATACTGGGAAAGAAAATTGTTCCGTTCAGGAAGTGTCTTTCCAAGCTGACATACCTGTAGGTCGCTGTGTGAGTATGGAACGGGCGGAGACATATCTTCTGCAATATGGATGGAAAAGACATGAAGTCTCTTCATCGATTGTGATCGGGAGAAAAAATATGTCTCTACCTCCCATTTCGCAGGTGTTCAACGATCCAAAAGGGGCGACTCTGAGTTTGGGGCCTTACATTAAACAAGGCTGCATCACGCAAGCTATTTTATCAAATCTTGATGGGCAGGAGAAAAAATAATGCCATTCAACACACAAGTTGAATCAATGTTCTTGTCTTTCAAGAACGCCTATATCGCCTCTGGTGGTACGCTGTCGAATTATAATTCGTTTTATAGCGCTATAAGTAGCATTCCCTCCTTGGTTGATCGGTTTAATGACGCGCAAAGCCAAGGCACGTTGAAATCTATCATCTACAATTCTACATCTACTAACTCATATTATTCCTCCAAAGGAGTTGTCTGGGATCCACGCAGCCGGAAATATGTGGGAACTCCGGTTTCAGGGACAGGGTCAGTCACTTTCGATGCTACAGCATTGAATGGCAACGGAACCCTTCCGACTGGACAACGCGATCTTACTGGCACGTTTATCGCGGCGCATGAAATTGCTCATGCGATTAACGCGCAAGCATCATCTCAAAATTATGTTAACCAATTAAATGCAGCAGCTACTTATATAGCGTCTCGGCCCCAGTCTCGACCTGTTGATGTTACTGCCCAAGTCAGCGCTATTCTCGCTGCGGAATTTAATGAGGAAGCTAGAGCAAGCTTTAGTGCTTATAATGACTTAATAACTTCCTTTGCTGGCTCCGGACAACCCGTTACGGCATCAGATTTACAAAAACTAGCTTCTTCTACCGGTTATGCCAGTTATTTCATTGATAGTGCGACTGGTGCGCTGAACCCCAATATTCCGGTGCAATCGAATGGTCTCATCAGCCTGAGTGATGCGAGTGTGGCTGCTGGCGCTGGACTTATGCGCAGCCGAGAACCCGACGCCATTAACAACCACGCGGTACAATACGGCGTTGCAGCTCTTGCCTTCATGTGTGCCCAGCCCAGCAATGCGGTGCTGACCGTAGATGCCCAAGCAATCGGTATCTCGAACTCGAACGTTTCCTTTAGCGCTGCGCTCGCCGCATATATCGGTGACTTCCAAAGCAATCAGGCAACTCAATGCATTATCCGTGATACTTCCAGCGGAAAGCAAGCCACGATTAACACTTCTGCGAGGGGCACTCCGCGGGTCGTTGTACACGATCCTTTAGATCCCACAGGAGCCACCACCTCGGTAATCTGGGGAGAAACGGCCTCAGATGGTGTAAGCACCGATTCAGTTACCGCGACTGTAGATGCCGATGGTAATGTAATTGGTATCACTATTGTTAAAGATGGAGTATCAATCCATCTTTCTGGTGACGATCTTGGTAGTGCAGCGACACAGATTGCTGCCATGATCGCGAAGTCTACAAATGCAGCACCTCTTCTGGCATATGATGACATATCTTCTCTTATAGGTATGGATACAAATGTTACGGGCGGTGGCATAACGTCTGAAATTGATGACGCGATCCTTTCTGCACATTTTGATGAACAGGGAAATCTTGTAATATCGGGACATTCCAGCGTCCTTATATCCTTTGATCCACGCAGTAAGGTAGGAAGGTTTGGAATAAGCGCCGGACAAGATGCATATGGCCGCGATATTTCTCAGGAATGGGACATTAATTTTGCGGACGGCTCTCATAACTATACAGGCATTACACAGACAAGAGATGGTGATCTAACGATCACGCGGGATTCCCATGGCCCAACGACCATCCGACTGACCGATTCCCCAATCAATATCGACTTTGTCGATGCCGCCGAAATTCTTGCGAATACGTTTGGCCGCTATATCGCCGGCGACAACGTTCTGACGCAGACGGTGACGTCTGCTGCACTGAAAACGATTGCCGACAATTTCGGCGACGTTCTCAACACACTCGCATTTGATGGCGGGACGGCAACAGCCGACAACCTATCCCATGCTTTCGATGGCTTGGGTCAGGAGTTTCTCAACAATCTGAAATCGGCAGGGGCTGGAGCGGTGAGTTCTTATCTCACCGCCCAGCTCGTCGATGCGATCGGCATCAATGGTTTGCCTGGAGAACTTCTCAATACCGAGGCCGGGCAGGTCGTCGATACAATCCTCAAAAATGCCATTGACGGAAACTATGCATTTGAGGGTCTGAATGCAGCTAGCTTGGCCAACACTGCGGGAAGTTTCGTTGGCAACAAGCTGGCCGAGGAGATTGCAAATTGGGATGAGGTCGGTGAGCAGATCGGTGCTCAGATCGGCAGCGCCATAGGCGCTGCGGTTGGAAGCGCGATCCCAATCCCCTTCATTGGGTCGGCTATAGGTGCCTTCTTCGGCGATCTGATTGGCGGTCTGATTGGCGGTCTTTTCACCGGCAAGCCGGAATCTGGTGCAATCGTCGGCTATAATGCCTCCACGGGGCAATTCGCCGTACAAAACGTCTGGAAGAAGGACGGAGGTAAGAAGGCTGTGGCCCGGCAGCTTGGCAACAGTGCCGCGACTTCTCTTAACGGCATCGTCGATGCCATTGGCGGCGAGCTTATCAACGGCGGGGCGGTCGAGGCCGGTTCCTATGGCATGCGCGCCAAATCCTTTATCTACTGGGAAGACGGCACCGAGAGCGATAATCGCCTCAAATTCGCTTCCGCGTCAGACCTAGTCGAATATGGGGTCATGCGCGCGGCCAGGGAGATGCAATTCCTTGGCGGCGACATTTATGAAAAACGCGCATTCTATAACACGATTGCGCTGGGCATTCAGACAAGTACCGTTGACGGAGATGCCACAAAAGTTGATTTTGGTCTTGATACCTTGGTTGGCAACTTGTCGGTTGCGCAACGATTGAGAACTTATCTCAATAACTCTGCTTCCATCAATGCCCTCATCGCGGCGCAGCCTGATTCGGTATTCAGCGCAGAATGGTTGCTCACCCTGTCACAAGCGAGCGATATCGGCCTTCTCAAGCGTAGTACGCATGATTGGGATGGAGGCTTCTCTTACCTCCTCAATCAAGGCGAGATCGACGCACGAACGGTAGGTTTCCAGTTTGAAGCTTTATCCCGCGAGGGCAACGGCGAGCGCGTCATGACGTTCAACGGCGCTGTGTTGCAGGATACAGTGGATAGCGGGTCCAAGACGGTCATTACGGGATCGGCTGGCGATGAGGTAATCACGGCTTCATCTGGAGGGGTGCGGGACGGTGCCGCTCAGGATTCTTCCTATCACATCTCGAACGTTTTCCATGGTGGATCTGGTGATGATCTCATCGTGGCGGGAGATTCAGGTGACGATCTGTTCGGGGACGATGGTAACGACATTCTTGTTGGCGGAGCCTTGGACGATTGGCTGTTCGGTGGGGCAGGGGACGATGTGCTCGATGCAGGAGGCGGGAGCGGTAATGTTCTCGTTGGGGGTTCGGGCAATGACCATCTGCTCGGGGCAGACGGGGTTTCCGCTAATCCTATGAACAGTGGCTCCGATTGGCTGGAGGGAGGGTCAGGTGATGACGTGCTCACGGCTCGCGGTGGGGATGACTATCTCGAAGGCGGCGAGGGCAACGATGTCATCGACGGCGGTGCAGGCAATGACACCATTATCTTCCGTGCAGGCGATGGCCGTGACCAGCTGAGCGATTCCGGTACATCCACCACAGAACATGACGTTCTCGATTTTGGCGAGGGAATCGCACCCTCCGATGTGACCGTTGTGGCGCATTCGGCCGGTATCGACCTTTCCTTGCTCGTGGACGGCGCGGCTTCAGGCGATCGCATCGATCTGCATGGCGCGGTCACGAATGTCGCTGAAGGGATCGAGGAAGTCAGCTTTACCGGCGGCAGCTGGAGCAAGAGCGATCTTGCGGCGCACGCCATCTATGCGAAGAACGCTGGCAGCAATGTGCAAGGGACATCGGCGGACGAGACCCTCGCAGGCACGGTATATGACGACACGCTCAGCGGTGGCGGTGGTCACGATATCCTTTCCGGCGGCGATGGTTCGGATACCTATATATTCAACCCCGGCGATGGCGACGTCGCAATCGATGACGTTGGTTCGGCGGTCGATATCGATGCCGTTCAGTTCGGCGCAGGCATCACGCTGGCGGACATTTCCATCAGCTATGACCCTGCCAATCCCCACGACATCATCCTCACCATCGGTTCCAACGGCGACAAGCTGACCCTGAAGCATCAGGACGTGAGCGACGGTTCCCGGTCGATCGAGGAACTGCGCTTTGCGGACGGGACGAGCCTGACGCTTCGCGATCTTTATCGCCTGGGTACAGGTCCGAGCTTCAACGGCACGGTCAAGGATGCCGCAACCGTCGTCTGGGATCAGACGTTGGGCGGCGGCGACGGCCCGGACAGTTTCAGCTATAATGCGGGCGACGGTAACGTCCGCATCAACGAAAGCTATTGGAGCGGTAACGACACGCTGGTTCTAGGGGTGGGTATCCGGCCGGAGGACCTGATCGTCACACGGGATTCCCAGGATAGCCGGGACGTCTGGATCCGGTTCAAAGGACAACCGGGCTCCATTCTGCTCAATGATCAGGATTCGGGAGGTGGAACCGGGATCGAGCATATCCAGTTTGCCGACGGTACGACCTGGGACAGGACGGTGCTCAGCCAGAAGATCGTAGACCGGGAAGGCACCGCCGGTGCCGAGGTGATTTACGATGGCCAGTCGGGCACGGTGATTTCGGCCGGAGCGGGTGACGATATCGTCTATGCGGGCGGCGGTGCCGATACGATCATCGGCGGCCAGGGCGATGACGATCTTTATGGCGGCGACGGTGGCAACACCTATGTCTACAATATTGGCGACGGCAATGACCGCATCACCCAGGGCTATTGGGAAGACGGCGTCGATAGGCTGAGCTTCGGCGCGGGCATCTCGCCCGGGGATCTGATGCTGACGCGGGATGCCAGCAACGGCAGCAATGTACGGATCAGCTTCACCGGTCACCCCGGCTCGATCCTGCTGCAGGGGCAATCGGATGGCCGAGCCACGGGCATCGAGCAGATCCAGTTTGCCGATGGCACGATCTGGGATCGGGCGGCGCTCGATGCACAGGTTGTGGCGCAGGCTGTTTCTGCGAGCAACGACATCGTGCGCGATGGCTATTATGGTCTCGCGATTGACGCAGGCGCGGGCAATGATGTGGTCTATGCTGGCAGCGGCGCGGACATCATCACCGGCGGGACTGGTGACGACGACCTGTATGGCGGCGATGGCGGCAACACCTACATCTACAACATTGGCGATGGCGACGACCGCATTACCCAGGGCTTTTGGGAAGATGGCGTCGACACGCTGAGCTTTGGTGCCGGGATCACGCCTGGCGATCTGGTG
>Ga0068852_100001208_pt1 | contig 17151 bp, 14 predicted proteins | sample KBSCornC22_FD_66594 | JGI IMG/M metagenome (GOLD analysis project Ga0068852, IMG submission 66594) | Corn rhizosphere microbial communities from Kellogg Biological Station, Michigan, USA - KBS Corn C2-2 | ecosystem: Host-associated > Plants > Roots > Rhizosphere > Soil ... | reverse complement strand
ACCGTGATGCGGTCCGAGACGTCGAAAACCAGCGACAGAACGTGCTCGACGAGAATCACGGTCAGGTCCGATTCCGCGCGCAGGCGCCGCAGCAGCGCGTTCAGACCTTGCACTTCGCTCGGACTCAATCCCGCGGCAGGCTCGTCCAACATCAATAGCTTCGGCTTCGCGACCAGCGCGCGCGCAATCTCCACGAAGCGCTGCTGCGCAAAGCTCAATTCGACCGGCCGCTTGAACAGCGTGTTCTCGATACCGAGAAAGCGCAGCGTCTCGATGACACGGCGCTGTGCATCCTCCTCCGCGGCATCGCGCCCCGAAAAGCTCAAGAGTGAGCGGAGCGGATTCACGCGGAGGGAATCGTGCAAGCCGATCAACACGTTTTCCAGCACGGTGAACTGCGGGATCAATTGCACCGACTGGAACGTGCGGCGCATGCCGAGACGAGCGCGCTTGAATGGAGGCTGCCGCGTGATGTCGTCGTCGCCGAACGCGATGCTGCCGCTGGATAGTCCGGCGAGCCCGGTGATCGCATTGAAGAACGTCGTCTTGCCGGCGCCATTGGGACCGATGACGCCATGAATGACACCGCTTGGAATCGCGATGTCGACGCCGTTGACGGCGACAAGGCCGCCGAAGCGGACGCTGATGCCGCTCGTTCGCAACAATGGCGTCATTGGATCGGCTTTGTCGCGACCGGAGGTGCCGCGCGATCATGGGTCGTCAACGCCCGCGCCGACGTATCGTCCGTGGTCGTATCGGCCGTTGCAGTGGCCGGCAGCTCGTCGCGCAGCGCCCGCCAGTTGCGTGACAGGATTTCCTGCGGCAGCCAGCCCTTGCGCTTGCCGAGCCCGGCAAGGCCTGCCGGCATCAGCAGGATGAACACCATCAGCAATACGCCGAAGATGATTTCCTGCAGCGATTGAAACCCGCGCAAAAGCTCGGGAAGCGTCGTCAAAAGCAGTGCGCCGAGGACGGAGCCATACATGCTGATCAGCCCGCCGATGACGACGATCGAGAAATGGATCACGAGCTGAAACATGCCGAAGCTCTCCGGCACGATGAACCCGAGCGTGACGGCGAAGAGTGCACCGCCGATGCCCGCATAAAAGGCGCTCAACGCGAACACGAGTCCTTTGGTACGCGCGACGCTGATGCCGTTGCATTGCGCTACGATCTCGTTCTCGCGGATCGCGACGAACGCGCGACCGATCCGCGATTCGACGACCCGCTTGGCGACGACGTACAGGACCACGGCGAGGATCAGCAGCAGGTAGAACATCCGGTGATCGCCGTGCATCGAAATTCCGAAGAATTCCGGCGCCCTGAGCTTCACCCCATCCGTCCCGTACGTCAGCCATTTCCAGTGGATCAACACCCATTGGATGAGCTCGGCGAACGCGAGCGTGACGAGTGCCAGGTAGACGCGCTTCATCCGCAGCGCCGGCAACGCCCCGAGTGATCCGATGATCGTCGCGACAATACCGGCCGCCGGCAGCGCGATCCAGAACGACACGTGCAATCGGTAGACGAGCAGCGCGGCCGTATAGGCACCAATCCCCATCAGTGCCGCATGCGCGAACGCGAACTGGCCGGCATAGCCGAGCAGCAGGTTGAGCCCGATGCCGACGATCACGTAGATGATCACGAGGTTCAGCACGTACTGAACGTAGCGATCGGTGACGAGCGGGGTCACGAGCAGCACCAGCAATAGAACCGGTGCGAACCACTTCTGCACGGCGGACGTCCGCATCCCGTCAGACCCGGTGTGTGGGCTTGTGCCCGAAGAGCCCGTGTGGGCGGACGAACAACACGATGATGATGATGCAGAACGCCGATACCTGCTGGAATGCCGTCGACACGTAACCGCCGAACAGCATCTCGATCACGCCGATGATCAGCGCGCCAACGATCGCGCCAGGCACGCTTTCGAATCCGCCGAGCACGGCGGCGGCGAATCCCTTCAGCAGGAAATTGGTCCCCATGTCGGGATAGAGCAGCGAAACCGGCGCGGCGAGAACTCCGGCAGCGCCACCTGCGGCACAGGCCAGCGCCCAGGTGCCCGAGAACACTCGCCCAGTGTTGATGCCGACGAGCTGTGCGCCGCGCAGGTTCTGCTGGGTTGCACGCATCTGTTTGCCCATCGTCGTCGAGCGAAAGAAGAACCACAGCAGCAGCGTCAGCAACACAGCGACGCCGATCGTCACGAGGCTCTGCGGCGAGATCACCGCGGTACCGATGATGATCGGCGGCGTGTCCTTGAAAAGCGGTGGGAACGTATAGATGTCGCCACCGAATGGCAGTCGCGCGGCGCCTTTCAACGTGAACGACAGGCCGACGGTCACCATTGCCAGCGTGATGTGATGCTCGGCAGCGAGACGCCGAAATGCGATTCGCTCGATCAGCGCGCCGAGAACGCCGCACAGCAAGACGGCAGCGATCATCGCCAATGGATACGACCAGCCGAGGATCTGGAAGACCGTGAAGCCGATGAACGCACCGACCATCAGGATTTCGCCGTGCGCGAAGTTCACGACGTCCTGCGTCTTGTAGATCAGCACGAGCCCGAGCGCGACGAGCGCGTACAAGCTGCCGTTGGCGAGCCCCGCGACAACCAGTGTCAGTGCATCCATCGAATTCCCTCGCGCCGGCTGGCTCGCCTATGCGTCCGGCCGGCCGGCATCGAAGCCGTCGCCGCGTTGAATTACGCGCGATGCGAGCGGCGGTCTGGCGACCGTCGCTCGCTGTGTCTTCTCGCCGGTTACCGCGTTACGACTTCGACTTCGGCCACGTCGTACCGACGTTGACGATCTGCCCGTCCTTCAGCGCCCAGATCGTGCCTTCGAGACAGCCCTGGCGGCGTTCGGCGCTGAAGTTCACCTGGCATTGCGCAGGGCCTGCATCGCCGTTCTTCGTCGCTTCGAGTGCTGCGAGGAACTTCTCGCGCGTGAGGTCGCGGCCCGCGCGCTTCAGTGCGTCAATGACTGTCAGCGCGCCCGACATCCCGTAGAACGACAGCGACTGCACTTTGTCGTTGGGGAACTGCTTCTTGTAAATGTCGGTGTACTTCGCAAGATCCGGGCTGCCGACGGGCCCTTTGAGGAAGGACGTCGCGTAGACGTCCTTGATGGCCGTCTTGCTGCCCGCTCGATCGGCCAGATCCTGCAAGTCCTGCACCGACGTCGTGCCGATGAAGGGTCCCTTGAGCCCGTATTTCTCGGCATCGCGGAGGAACACGGCCGATTCGCCCGGATAGAGCAGGAACAGCGTCGCGTCCGGATTCGCGGCCTTGATCTTCAGCACTGCCGATGTCGCATCGGTAGCCTTCGCCTCGAGCTGCACGTCCGCAACGAGATCGAACCCGGCGGCCTTGTAGCCTGCCTCGACCTTCTTGAACTTCGCGTCGGCCCATTCGTTGACGTGCCGGACAACCGCCAGCTTCTTCGCCCCCGGGATACTCTTCGCGAAGTTGAGCATCACACCGCTGTCGCCGCTGCCGGGTAGTGTCGTCGTGAAGATGTACTTGCTCGGCGGATCGCTGATCGAGTCGAGCGTCGCCGCCATCACCATGTATGGCGTCTTGCTCTCGATGAATTCGTCGCGCGCGGCAACGACAGCGGCGCTGCAGCTGCCGCCATTGATCATGAACACCTTGTCGCTGTAGATCAGCTTCTTCACCGCAGCGCGCGTCTTCGCGGGATCGCAGGCGCCGTCCTCGTGGACGATCTCGATCTTGCGCCCGTTGATGCCGCCCTTGTCATTGATGTCCTTGTACAGCGCGATCGCGCCGTTGTTGATCGGATAGCCGTAAACGCTGGTGGCGCCGGTCAGCGGACCGAACATGCCGATCTTGATCGTCGTGTCGGTGACGCCGTCCTCCGCCATTGCCGGTGCGACTGCGCCGAGCGTGCAAACGCACGCAGCGAACAGTCCGATCGAAAACTGCCTGGGAATGGATCTCCTCGTGCCCATGATGGTCCTCATTGTCGGTACAACATTGAGAATGTGTTTCGCCGTTGTTCCCTGATTTCACTGCTATTCGGAAACGCGTTCGCTGATGCAGACATTCCGCGCCGCGTCATCCGTTGTCTTTCATTCCGGCTTGATGCCGGCGGTCCTGATCACCAATGCCCACTTGTCGATCTCACCGCGCAACCGGCGCGAAAATTCATCGGGCGTGCCACCCGCGGGCATGCTCGCGAGCCCGAGCAACCGATCGCGAACCTCGGGCGCTGCGAGCGTTTTCAACGCGGCCGCGTTGAGGGTCTCGATTACGCTGGTGGGTGTTCCCGCCGGCGCGACGAGTCCGACGACACTGCCGCCTTCGTAACCGGGCACGCCTGCCTCGCTGATCGTCGGGACGTCCGGCAGTCCTTCGAAGCGCGTGAGCGAACCAACACCCAGTGCCTTCATCTTGCCCGATTTGATGAAGGGAAGTGCAGCCGAGATGTCGGAAAACATCACGTTGATCTGACCGGAAACGAGATCGGTCTGTGCAGGGGCCGTCCCCTTGTACGGAACGTGCGTCAGATCGACGCCGGCCTTCAATTTGAAGAGCTCGGCCCAAAGATGCGCGGAACTGCCGACACCCGAGGAGCCATACGTGATCTGACCCGGTTTCGACTTCGCCAGCGCGATCAGTTCGGCGACATTCGATGCCGGAAACGATGGATTGGCAACGAGCACGCTCTGATTCCACGCGAGCAGCACGATCGGCGTGAAGTCGCGCATCAGCTCCCAAGTCAGGTTCGGCGTCAGCGTGTTGTTGATCGTCGTCGAGCCGGTGGCGACCAGCAACGTGTACCCGTCGGCCGGCGACCGCGCGACGACCTCCGTACCGATGTTGCCGCCGGCACCGGCGCGGTTGTCGACGACGATCGTTGCGTCGAGCACGCTCGCCATCTTCTGCGTGACGATGCGCGCAACGACATCGGTGCCGCCGCCGGGCGGGTAGGGCACGACCACCTTGATCGGCCGGTTAGGGTATCCCTGCGCTGCAGCATCGGTCGCGTACGCGGCGCCGACGATCGCGACGCAAGCGACGAACGCTCGAGCGAACGCATCAACGCTCATGGCCGGGCTCGCGCATCAGGTGTTCGACGTTGTAGAACTCCATCACCTCGGCCACGCGTTTGGGTGTGGGGGCTGCATTGAACCACCCGTGGCGGCTGACGGACAACCCGCTCGTTCGCCGCAGGTCGACCATCATCTCCGCCATCTTGATCGTGGCTGCGAGACCATCGACGATAGGCACGTTATCGACGCGGCTGATGCCATGGCTTGCGAGGAGGACCGAGAGTGGCATCGAGCCGCCGATCAGCACATCGGCACCGGTGCTCTTGATCATCGCGCGCGCCGCTGACTGGAATCGCTCGATCAGCGGGCCCGGTTCCGAGTAACCGGCGAGGACGTCGCGAAAGCCGAAGCCCGTATAGGCGACACCGGCACAGCGTTCCGACAGGCCGTAGGATCGAATCCGGTCGGTGTAGAGCGGCACGAGCTGCTCGATGAACGTCATCACACCGAACTTTTGTCCAAGCTGGCAAGCGACGAGCGCCGATGATTCGCCATAGCCGGTGACGGGAATGTCGACGAGCGTACGAATCTCGCGAATCATCGGATTCGGCATCGTGCACATCGCATACGCATCGAAGCCCTGCTGCTGCGCCTTGATAGCGCCGGCGACCCACTGATTGCCGTGCATCCAGTACAGATAGCTGTAGGCGAGATCGTCGCCCGGGTAGTCAGCGGGGTACGTTCCCTTGCGCTGCCCGTGCATGACGACCTCGGTATCCGGCCGCGCGATCTTCGCGATGTGCTTGCGCAGCGTCTCCGCGTACGCGGGAAGGTCTTCAAGGACGGTGAAGCTCTGATGCCAGATGCGCATTGCGGTTGCCTCCTCGAGTGGCAGTTGCGCTGCTTATTGGGACGCGGACTTGCGCGCCGCGTTTTTCTTTCGTGACGATCTGGCGCTGGCAGATTGAGCCTTCGCCTGCGCGGACTTTCGAATCGCAGCGTTCATTGCGCGCTTGCGGCCCTTGCCGGGCGCGACCTTCGCCGATGCGTCCGATTGACGACGGCGCCGCCGCTCAGTTGCCATTGCATCGATTGTCAGACGCTTCGGATCGATGACCACACCGTAATCGCGCATCGCACCGTCGATGCTGACAAGGCCGTTGCGAACATCGCGCAGCACGGCTTCGGGAGCGCGGCGCATCGGGTTGCCAACGCCACCGGCACCCGCTGTCTGCCAGCTGATGAGATCCTGTGGCTTCAGCCGATAGGTTCCCTTCGAATGCAATCGGCTGGCATTCCTGCGATCGTGGTTGAGCAAGGTCACGCCGACGCGACCCGATTTTCCGCCTGCGAGACCGTAGGGCGCGAACACGTGCCGATCACCGAGGTTGTAGAGCGTCACGTCGTCGGCTAGCACGCGGAGGTCCTTGCGCAGTCCGCAGCCGCCACGAAACTCGCCGGGGCCCGCCGAATCCTGGATAAGTTGCAGCCGCTCGATCAGCACCGGATTGCGGCTCTCCTGGATCTCGATCGGCACGTTGGTGCCGTTCCACGGCGAGGATGTCGCCTCGATGCCGTCCTTCGTCGCGCGCGCGCCAATGCCGCCGATCACGGATTCCCAGCAGATAAACTGCTTGCCGGTGCGCGGATGAATGCCACCGATGTTCGGGTTGAAGAAATGCGACGTCGCGGCAATCACGCGATCCGGCACCGCTTTCGCCAACGCGCCGAGTGCGACCTCGTAAATGCGATGCGACGTAACGGCACGACCGCCACACGGCGCCGGTCGTGTCGCATTGAAAAACGAGCCCTCCGGCGCCTTCACTTCGATCGTGCGGATCATGCCTTCGTTCTGCGGCGCCTGCGGCAGCGTGACGCTTTTCAGGGCGGCGATCGAATACGCGGCCGTGTAGTGCAGGTAGCAGTTTAGTCCGGCCTGCCGCTGCGGACCGCTGCCGGCCCAATCCATGACGACACGACCGTCCTTGATCGTGACCGACACGTGCGCCTCGACCGGCTCGGTGTCGGGACCGACGTCGTCCATCCGATCATCGAACGTATAGACTCCTTCCGGCAGCGCGCGAATTGCCTCACGCATCTGCGCCTCGGTCTCGGCGATCAGCTGGTCCATTGCCTGCCGCAGCACGTCGGGACCGTAGCGCCGGGCAAGATCCTCGATGCGCCGCGCGCCCGACATGTTGGCCGTGTACTGCGCGCGAACGTCGCCGACGACTTCGGGCACCCGGACGTTGGACTCGATAACGCGGAAAATGTCACGCACCGGCTCGCCCTTGTGGAACGCGCGCGTCGGCATGAAGCGCAGGCCTTCCTGGTAGTTGTCCTGAATACCGGTGATCGTCTGCGACCCCGCGCCCGATCCGCCGATGTCGATCTGGTGGGCGATGTTGACGGCGAACGCGAGCAACACGCCATCGAGGAATACCGGGCACATCATGTAGAGGTCGGGCAGGTGGCCCGCGCCGATGCCAGGATCGTTGCAGATGATCGCGTCGCCTGGCGACAGCTCGTCGGCCGGATAGTCCTCGAGCATCCGCCGCACGCAGTACGCCATCGAGCCCAGATGACCCGGGCTGTAGTCGCCCTGCGCGACCATGTATCCATCAGCGTTGAACACGCCGGTCGAAAAGTCCGAGCCTTCGCGGACGGCGACCGAATACGCGGTGCGTGTCAGCGTTACGCCCATTTCCGCGGCGGTGGAGATGAGGCCGCCCCAGATCACCGAAAATGTCACGGGGTCGATCGGTTTCATTGCGAATCCTCGTCGTAGCTCAAATCGACGATGATGTTGCCGTCGCGATCGATTCGAGCGCTGCTGTTGGGAACGATGACGACCGTCGATTCACGCTCCTCGACGAGCGCAGGCCCTGCGAAATTGTCGCCCGCCCGCAACCGGTAGCGGTCGTAGACAGCGCAATCGGTAAAGCCGTTCGTTTCCGGAAAATAGACGGGTCGATGGCCTTTCAGCGCCGCCGTTGCACCGGCATCACCTGTCGGCAGCGGTTGCAACGCCATCGGTGCGACCGGACCCGCCGCGGCGATTCGAAAATGCACGAGCTCGACCGGATCCGCGCGATTGAACGCACGATCGCCGTAGCTCGCAGCGTATGCATCGAAGAACGCGTGGCGCAAGCGCTCGACGTCATCGGCGGCATAGGGGCCGTCGGGAAGATCGACGGCAATCTCGTAGCCCTGGCCGCTGAAGCGCATGTCCGCGCTGCGGCGGTAACGGCCACCGCTCTTGATGCCGCACGCCGCCAACTGTTGCTTGCCTTGCCCTTCGAGCTCGCGGTAGATCGAATTGATCACCGAGACCGTCGAAGCTTCGAGCACCGTGATTCGCGTGCGCGCGAGATCGAATGCGGGCTCCGCCATCAGGAGCCCGATCGCTGATTCGACGCCCGCGCCGTGGGGAAACACGATGCGACGGCAGCCGAGCATCCGCGCGAGCCGGGCGCCATGAACGGGTCCCGCTCCACCGAACGGGATGAACGCAAAATCGCGCGGATCCTTGCCTTTGCTGACCGAAACGACGCGTGCGGCCTGTGCCATCGTCGCCGTCACGACCTCGTGGATTCCCCACGCTGCGGCCGTGCTGTCGAGCTTAAGTTGCGCGCCGACGTGCGTGTCGATGCTGCGCCTGGCGGCGTTGGCATCGAGCGTCATCTCGCCGCCGAGAAAGTAATCGGCATTCAAATATCCGAGCACGAGGTCCGCGTCGGTCACGGTCGGCTTCGTGCCGCCGCGGCCATAGCACACCGGACCCGGATCGGAGCCTGCTGACTCGGGACCGACAGCGATCGCGCCCATCTCGACGCGCGCGATGCTGCCGCCGCCGGACCCGATCTCGACGAGATCGATCGCCGAGATGTTGATCGGCAGCCCGCTGTTCTTCTTGAGGTGAACCATGTCCACTTCGAATTGCCCGGTCAGCGACGGTCGTCCTGCTTCGATCAGGCACAGCTTGGCCGTCGTGCCGCCCATGTCGAACGACAGAATGTTGTTCGTGCCCGCCGCTGACGCATAGCGAACCGCGGTGATCACGCCGGCGGCAGGGCCACTCTCGATGATGCGGATCGGAAACTGTTCGACGATGTCCGGCGTCGCGACACCGCCGTTCGATTGCATGATGAAGAGCTTGCGTTTGAACTTGCGCTCGGATAGCCCTTGCTGGATCCGCTGCACGTAGGCGCCCACGACGGGCATCAGGTAGGCGTTCAACGTCGTCGTGCTCGCGCGCTCGTATTCGCGATAGATAGGCGACACGTCGGATGACAGGCAGACGAGCAGATCAGGCGCCACCTCGCGAATGATCTCGGCCGCGCGCCGCTCGTGCGCGGGATTTGCGTACGCATGCAGGAAACAGATGCCGAGCGCGCGGATACCCGCGGCTTTCATTTCGCGTGCGGCGCGCCTCACGGCACGTTCATCGAGCTTCGTGCGCACGCTGCCGTCGTGCAACAGACGCTCGGAGACTTCCCAGATGTGTTGACGCTGGACAACCGGCACCGGCTTGTCGATGTAATTGTCGTAGAGCTCCCAGCGCTTCTGCCTCCCAATCACGAGCACGTCGCGAAAGCCAAGGGTGGTCAACAGCGCCGTCGTCGGCCCTTTGCGCTCGATGACCGTATTCGTCGCGACCGTCGTTGCATGAATCGCCTCGGTGAGTGCGCGGACATCGATGCCAAGCTTGTCGGTCAGCTCGTCGAGACCGCCGAGCACCGCGATCGACGGATCGCGTCCGGTGCTCAGCACCTTGTGAATGCTGAGCTTCTCATTCGCCTCGTCATACAGCGCGAAATCGGTGAACGTGCCGCCAACGTCGATTCCGACGCGATATCCCATCACTCTTTCTCCAACGTGAGCCATCAACCGGAGCGCGCGGACCGCGACTTCTGCGCATCCTTGAAGAGCTCGATCATCAAATCCCGCATCCACTGGATCGGCGGATCGTCGCGAAAGCGCGGATGCCAGAACAGCGACACGTCGAAGCTCGGAATCGCGACTGGCATCGGATGAATGCGCAGCGACGAGAGCGTCGCGAACGCTTCCGCCGCGCGCCGCGGCACGGTGACCATGTAGTCGGTGCCCGAAACGATCATCGGGATCACCAGGTAATGAGGAACGCGCAGCGCAAATGCGCGCTTGATCCCTTTTTCCGCGAGCCTGCGCTCGACGTTCTTGTGATCGGAACCCATCGATTCGATCAGTACGTGCGAGCCGGCCTGGAACTTGTCGAGTGTCAGTCCTCCGTTGAGGCCGGCTGGATGCGCGCGACGTGTTACACAGACGTACGTTTCGCGGAACAGCGGCGCCTGCTCGACGCTCTTGGACAGGCTCGGCAGGTAGCCGGCCGCGAAATCGATCTCGCCGGATTCGAGACGCTCGGCGATCTCCGAGGACGGCAGCTGCGTCGTCTCGACCTTGACCGTCGCGCCCATTTCGTCGAGGCGCTTGACGAGCGGCGGCAGGAAAACCATCTCGCCGATGTCCGTCATGTGAAAGCGGTACGTTCGCTTCGATTGCTCGGGATCGAACGCTTCTTCGCGCTGGTCGGCCGCACGCACCAGCGTGAGCGCGCGCGTCAATGGGCGTGCAAGCTCCAGTGCACGCGGTGTGGGCAGCATCCCGCTGCGGGTGTTGACGAACAGCGGGTCGTCGTAGTGGCGGCGCAGCCGGCCGAGGGCATTGCTCATCGCCGATTGCGTAAGCCCGTTGTGTGCGGCCGCTGCAGTCACGTTCTGATGCAGCAGCATCGCTTCGAACACCAGCAGGAGGTTGAGATCGAGCAGCGGTTGCCCCGGGCACGGTGCGGCGCGTCGACCCGCGTTGAAGCAGCGGAGCCTCCGGCCGTCGGTATCATTCAGCAAAATGCTAACACAAACTAAAATGGATTTGACAAATACTCTGTGCTTTCGTATCGTGACGGCTTCAACGACGGCACGCGTTCGCGGGCTTGTCATATTCAAAACGGGCGATCGAGAGATCGAGGTCGGCTGTCAGGAGAGCGTGAATTGCGTCCGTGGGACGGCATCATCAGTGAAGATGAGCAGCGCGCGTATCACGCGGCGGGTTTCGGGCGCGCCTCCGGCCTCGGTACGCGGCCCGCGCTCCTGATCATCGACGTGCAGTACCGGACTGTCGGCACGACGCCACGTCCGTTCTGGGAAGCGATCAACGAATTCTCGACGAGCTGTGGCGAGATCGGCTGGAACGCCGTGCGCAGCATCGAGCCGCTGCTCGCATTGTTCCGGCAGAAATCGTGGCCCGTGCTTTATCCGCACGTCGCACGCAAATCAGCGGTCGATGGCGGCCGGCTCGCCGAGAAGGTGCCGGCGATCATGAACATCGCCGATCACGGCTACGATTTCGTCGCCGAGCTCGCACCGGCGCCGGGTGACGTGCTGCTGCCGAAGAAGCATCCGAGCGCCTTCTTCGGTACGCCCCTGGTCAGTCATTTGGTCGACCTCGGCGCCGACATGCTGGTCGTGACCGGATGCACGACGAGCGGCTGCGTTCGAGGCACGGTCGTCGACGCATTCGCCTACAACTTTCGTGTGCTGGTGCCGCAGGAATGCGTGTACGACCGCAGCGCCACGTCGCACGCCGTGAACCTGTTCGACATGGCGTCGAAGTACGCTGACGTCGCACCAATTGCCGATGTCATGACGAGGCTCGCGTCGATACCGGCCAGGGAGGCTGCATGAAGGGACGACTGCGGATTCTTGCAACCGCGTTCGCTCTCCTTGGCCTGATCGCGGACGCTGCGATCGGACAGACAGCAGCGGGAACGGCGCCGACCTATCCGTCCAAGCCAGTGCGCATCGTCGTTCCATTCGCGCCGGGTGCATCCACGGATATCCTGTCGCGTCTTGCGGCCGACGAGCTCAGCAAACGGCTCGGCCAGCCGTTCGTCGTCGAGAACGTCGGCGGTGCCGGCGGCACGATCGGCACTGCGCAGGTCGTCAACGCCAAACCCGACGGCTACACGCTGGTCGCCGCGACACCGGGACCGATCACCGTAAGTCCGGTTGCGCAAAAAGGTCTCTCTTACGACGTCAACCAGCTACAGGCGATCACGCTGATTGCCGAAGGGCCGGGCGGGCTCGTCGTCGCAAAGGATTCGCCGTTCAAATCGGTCGCCGATCTGCTCGCCGCCGCACGCGCTCGGCCCGGTGCATTGAGCTTCGGCTCGGCGGGCACCGGCGCGTTCAGCCACCTGGCGAGTGAGTTACTGAAGACGCTTGCTCGCATCGACGTCGTTCACGTGCCGTACAAGGGTTCGGGACCGGCGATGGTCGACGTGCTCGGCGGGCGACTCGACTTCTATATCGAGTTCTTCCCGGCCGTGGCGAAGCTCGTCGACTCGGGCGAGTTGCGCGCGCTCGCCGTGACATCGGGCAAGCGCTTTCCGCTGCGGCCCGACATCCCGACGATGATCGAAGCAGGCGTTCCCGGCTACGACGCTTCAGCATGGGTGGGATTGATGGCGCCCGCCGGCACGCCGAAGGACATCGTCGACAAATTGCAGCAAGCGCTCGCGCAGTCGCTGCGTGACCCGGCGATCGTTGCGAAGATCAATGGAATGGGTGTCATTCCCGGCGGCCAGCCGCCGGCGGAGTTCGCCCGATTCATGTCGGCCGAGCGCGACAAGTATCGCAAGCTCGTCGAGACGACGGGGCTCGCGATCAACAATCAATGATTGCCGCCGTCTGGCGTGCGCCGTCTAACCGATCGGCGGCCGCGCGTGTCACGATGACCGGCTGATTCAACGGAGACATTCATGGCCTTACCCAAACGCATCGTCATTCACGAGCTTGGTCCGCGCGAAGGCATGCAGATCGAGAAGACGCCGATTGCCACCGCCGAGAAGATCCGGCTCGTGGATCTGTTATCGGACTGCGTGTTTCCAGAGATCGAGGTGACTTCGTTCGTGAGCCCGAAGTGGGTGCCGCAGATGGCGGATGCCGAGCAGGTAGCGGCCGGATTCAAGCGTCGCCCGGGCACGAAATACACGTGCGTTTATCTCAACACACAGGGCATGGCGCGGGCCGTCGGCACGCAGAAGCTCGATGTCGAAGGCAGCTTGAGCGTCACGGCGAGCGAGATATTCTCGAAAAAGAATACGAACCGCACGATTGCCGAAACGTTCGCCGAGACCGAAAAGCGCATCGCAGCGCTGCAGCAGATGAACGTGCCCGTCTCCGAAGTCAGCGTCATGGCGGCATTCGGCTGCAACTACGAGGGCAATATCGCGCCTGAACACGTCGTGCGACTGATCGACCGGATGATGGGCATCGCCGCCGACCACGCGCTTCCGATCAAGCTCATCCAGCTCGCCGATTCGATGGGATGGGCTACGCCGCACTCGGTGCGGAAGCTCGTCGGCATGGTGCAGGAGCGCTGGCCCGATGCGCGGATCAACCTGCACCTGCACGACACGCGCGGCATGGGTCTCGCCAATGCGCTCGCCGCATTGGAGATGGGCGTCGACGATTTCGACTCGGCGGTCGCAGGTCTCGGCGGATGTCCGTATGCAGGATTCAAGGATGCGCCGGGCAACATCGCGACCGAAGATCTCGTTCACATGTGCAACGAGATCGGTGTCGAAACGGGTGTGGATCTCGAGCGGCTGCTGGATGTGGCCCGCGAGGCTGAGAACATCGTCGGGCATCCGTTACCCGGCAAGGTGATGCGCGGCGGTCACCTCGACAGTTACCGTCGAGCTGCGCGAGAGCAGGCTGCGGCTGCATAAGAGGCGCTGCAGAGCGACGAGTTACCACTTCTTTCGCAACGTCGAAGGCCGCTAACGAGATGGAAGGCACGCAGATTTCCGCGGCGGAATTCGCGCGCTACACCGGCATGTCGGGTGAGCCCAAGCTTGCGCCGACGCCGCTCGAGCGCGATGCGCTGCGGCGTTTCGTCCAGGCGGTCATGGACACCGATCCGCTGTACTACGACGACGGCTACGCAAAGTCCACGAAATATCGCGGCGTCGTGGCGCCCCCGCTCTATCCGGTCCACGCGTTTCGCCCGGCGCCCGGCGGTGCCGATCCTCTGGACATGCTGCACGATGATCCGGACGCCGATGGCTCGGGTGGCGTCGAAGGCGTCTACTTCGGCTTGGCACCCATTCCGTCACCGTTCAAGCGCCTGCTCAATGGCGGCAACGAAATCGAGTTCTATCGCTGCCTCGCCGTTGGCGAGCGTTGCATCGCCAATGCACGCTTCGCCGATGTCACGCTGAAACAGGGCAAGAGCGGTGCAATGCTGCTGACGACGATCGAAACGCGCTTCACGACCGAAGCCGGCGAGTTGCTGCTCGTCAACCGGCAGACATTGATCTGGCGATGACGCAAGTCTGGTTCGACGACGTCGACATCGGTGCGTGCATCGGCACGATCGACAAAGGCGTAATGACGACCGCCCATATCATGCGGTGGTCGGCAGCTGTCGAAAATTTCCACCGGATTCATTACGACTGGCGCTTCGCAACCGGACATGACAAGCTGCCCGACGTGCTCGTGAACGGCTCGTGGAAACAGCACGTGCTGGTGCAACTCGTCAAGGATTCGCTTGGTCCTGGCGGCTGGCTGTGGAAGCTCAAGTTCCGCTACAAGAAGATGGATGTCGCAGGGGATCGGATTCGCGGCCGCGCCGATGTGCTTGCCAAAGACGTCATCGACGGCCTCGGCTTCGTCACGCTGCGACTCGTGCTGACTGACCAGAACGACCAGGTGTCGACCGCCGGTCACGCGATCGGCGTGCTGCCGCTCCGCGGGGGTCCAGCAGTCCCGTATCCGTTCGTTCGCAAGCCCGCGTACGACGCGCTGACGTTTCCTGCCGACGCCTGACGCTGCCGTGCCGCCGCACTCGTTGCTGCTGGTCGACCTGTTGCGGCACGACGCGCGTCATCACGCAACGCGACCAGCGCTGCGTATCGACGGCGTCGCGCTGACCTACGCCGAGCTCGAACGTCGCGTCGACGCGACGGCTGCCGCGCTGCACCGCCATGTCAAGCCGGGCGATCGGGTTGGCTTGTGGCTGGAGAACTCGTTCGCGTGGATCGCATCGTTTCTGGCGCTCAATGCGCTCGGCGCCGTGTCCGTGCCGATCAACACGCGGCTGACGAGCAAGGAAACCACCGACATCCTGCGCCATGCGGAAGCGAGTGTGGTCATCACGACGGGCCAATACCGCGGCCGTGCTTATCACGACGAGCTGGTTTCCTCGGCAACGACCGAAGCACTTGACCTTGCGGTGGTGGTCGCTGCCGATGAACAGCTGCCGAGCGACTGGCCAGTGACGACCGTTGGCAAGCCAGCGGAGCGACCTCCGACTGCTGTCGGCATCGACGATGTGTTGTGCATTCAGTACACATCCGGTACGACAGCGATGCCGAAGGGTGTCGTTCTGACTAACCGGGCGTATCTGCAGACGGCCGCTTACGTCGCGCGCTGCCAGCGGTTGACGCCGCATTCACGGTTCATCAGCGGCGCGCCGTTTTTCCATTGCAGCGGCACGATGCACGCCATCACCGTGTGCCTCGTCGCGGGCTGTACGCTCGATGCGATGTCGAGCTGGGATCCCGAGTATTTTCTCGACACGACCGAGCGCGAGCGCTGCGACGTCTCGCACATGATCTATTTCCGCGATGTGCTGGCCCTTGGCGCTGAGCGCGCACGCCCGAAGCTTGCGACGCTCGAAATCGCGCACGATCTCGGCACGCGCGAGTACCTGCAACGGCTGCACGATGAGCTGGGCTTGACGGGTATCTCGAACATCTACGGGATGACGGAAACAGCAGGGCAGTTCACGATGTGGTTCCCGGACGATCCGCTCGACAAGCGGCTTTCAGCGAATGGCCGGCCGCAGCCTGGCAATTACATACGGATTGGCGCGGCGGACACCGGCGAACCGCTTGCCGCGGGTGCAATCGGCGAGATCCAGATGAAGGGCATTACCGTGACGCCCGGCTATTTCAACCGGCCGGCGGCCACTGCGGACGCGTTCACGGCCGACGGCTGGCTTCGCTCGGGTGATCTCGGCACGATCAACGACGAAGGCGAATTGCATTACATCGCGCGGCTGAAGGAGATCATCCGTGTCGGCGGCGAAAACATGGCGCCCGCGGAGGTCGAGCAGGCAATCCGCGACGCGACGGGTATTCAGCATGTATGCGTGCTCGGCATTCCGGACGGGCGTCTCGATGAAGTGCCGGCCGCGGTGATCGCCGGCGCAGCATCCGCCGACTGGAGCCGCGTATTGGGCGATCTGCGCACGAAAATCGCAGGTTTCAAGATCCCGCGCGCCGTTTACCACGCGCACCAGTTTCCATTGACGGCCACGAATCGCGTTCAGCGCACCGTGCTGCGCGAATGGATCGTCGCCGGCGATCTCGAGCGTGTTGGATGAACGCGTCGTGACCAGTATGACGCTCGCGGCGAGCGCAGCGCGTCGTCTTCGAACGATGAAGCGAAGGAATACGAAATGATCGAGAGCCAGTCCATCGACCGCGTGAGCTCGTCGCACGATGCGTTCATCGCGCAATTGCGCGAGATCGTCGGTCCTGGTGCGGTTGAAACGTCGCTCGAGCAGCGGCAGTTCTTCTCCCTCGACTTCTCCGAGGAACCCGGCGCTCTGGCGCTCGCCGTGGTCAAGCCGAAGAACACCGAGCAGGTTGCGGCCATCGTCAAGGCGGCAAGCGCTGCGGGGATCGCTGTCAACACGCGCGGCGGTGGCATGTCGTACACGCGCGGCCACGTGCCCGTCCGCCCGGAAACGATTATCGTCGACGCAACGGGTCTCAACCGAATTCTCGAAGTCAATGTCGTCGATCGCTACGTGACGCTCGAAACCGGCGTCACGTGGGCGCAGCTGCGCGCAGCGCTCGCCGACACCGGCTATCGCGTTCCCTATCTCGGCACACTCTCCGGCAACTGGGCGACCGTTGGCGGTGGTCTGTCGCAGAACGCTACGGGCATGGGGCGGATGACGCTGGCCGAGCACGTGCTCGGCCTCGAGGTCGTGCTCGGCGACGGCAGGGTCCTCGTGACGGGATCGTCGGCAACGAGCGGCACAGCGCCGTTCTATCGCTACAACGGTCCCGACCTGACCGGA
>Ga0068852_100001206_pt1 | contig 17155 bp, 18 predicted proteins | sample KBSCornC22_FD_66594 | JGI IMG/M metagenome (GOLD analysis project Ga0068852, IMG submission 66594) | Corn rhizosphere microbial communities from Kellogg Biological Station, Michigan, USA - KBS Corn C2-2 | ecosystem: Host-associated > Plants > Roots > Rhizosphere > Soil ... | reverse complement strand
GACGGAATGGTAGCCGTCGGTCCACAGCACGCGCGCGCGCGCCTCCGGCGGCGCGTGCGCATCGGGCGGAGGAAGCTGGAACAGGCCGCCGGCGCCGATGTGCGCGTCGCCGTGAGCGACCTTGCTGATGAGCTGCGTCGCGTTCTCGGCGACGACGACCATGAGAGGAAGCTTCTGCTCGCGCGCGAACCGCTCGATGAGATCGTGATCGAGCCCGGCCGGGCGGCCGTTCTCGCCCGCGAACCATGTGGTGGGACCAGGACGAACGACGACGATCAGCGCATTGACCGCGGGTGCCGGCGTGGGCGCCATGGCAGGACCGCAGCCGCAAAGCACGAGCGCACCGGCGCCGGCGAGCAGAGTGGCCCGTCGCACGACGCCGTGTCGCCATCGAGCGGGATCGGATGCAAGCAAATCATCCCCGTCGACGATGCAAACGCGGCGATTATAGCCGCAGGGGCGACGGGTCCTCCGACGGTTCGTCGGAAAGGACGGGTATAATGTCGTTTCGCGCGATGCGCACCGATCAACGGCGGGTCGCCCCGCATTGCCGCCTCGTGAACCTGGTCAGGTCCGGAAGGAAGCAGCCACAGCGGGTCACGGCAAGTGCCGGGGGAACGGCTCGCCACCCCATTGACGCGGCGTCGTAACGGCCGCATGTTGTAGCGTTGCGCCGTACTTTCGGCGCTTCGCTCAGATCCACGATGTCCTACCAGGTCCTCGCCCGCAAGTGGCGGCCCAAGGCATTCGCCGAGCTGACGGGCCAGGAGCACGTCGTGACCGCGCTGTCCAACGCGCTCGCGAACGGACGCCTGCATCACGCTTACCTGCTCACGGGCACGCGCGGCGTCGGCAAGACGACCATCGCGCGCATCCTCGCGAAGAGCCTCAACTGCGAGCGCGGCGTGTCCGCCACGCCGTGCGGCGAATGCGCGGCGTGCCGCGACATCGACGCCGGGCGCTTCGTCGATCTGCTCGAGCTCGACGCCGCCTCCAACACCGGCATCGACAACATGCGCGAGATCCTCGACAACGCGCGCTATGCCGCCACGGCCGGCCGCTACAAGGTGTACCTGATCGACGAGGTGCACATGCTGTCGAAGGCGGCCTTCAACTCGATGCTGAAGACGCTCGAGGAGCCGCCCGAGCATGTCAAGTTCGTGCTCGCGACCACCGATCCGCAGAAGATCCCGATCACGGTGCTGTCGCGTTGCCTGCAGTTCAACCTGAAGCCGCTCGGTCCCGAGCTCGTCGCGCAGCGCCTCACGCACATCCTCGAGGCGGAAGGCGTCGCGCACGACACCGCGAGCGTGGGGCTGATCGCGCGTGCCGCGCAAGGCTCGATGCGCGACGGCCTTTCGCTGCTCGACCAGGCCATCGCCTTCGGCGGCGGCAGCCTCGAGGAGACCGCGGTGCGCGCCATGCTGGGCGTGGTCGACCGCGACTTCCTCTATCGCATCGTCGATGCGCTGGCGTCGGACGACGGCGCGGCGCTGCTCGATGAAGCGCGCGCGCTCGCCGAGCGCGGCCTCTCGCTCTCGAGCGCGCTCGACGAGCTCGCATCGCTGTTCCATCGCATGGCGGTCGCGCAAGCCGTTCCCGACGCCGCCGCGCAGTTCGACGACGGCGAGCGCGTGATGGCCGCGGCGGCCCGCTTCACGCCGGAAGCCGTGCAGCTTTGCTACCAGATCTGCGTGCAGGGTCGTGTCGACCTGCCCCTCGCGCCCGACGAGACCACGGGGTTCGCCATGACGCTCCTGCGACTGCTGGCATTCGAGCCGGGCAAAGGAAGCGCGGACGCGGCACCGACGACCGGCGGTGCGCGGGGCGAGCGCCCTGCGTCGGCCGCGCCGGCGCGTGCCGCGGCCGCAACGGCCTCGACGCGCACCGCCGCCCCGGCGCCGGGCGTGTCCAACGTCGCATCGCTGCGCGCGGCCGCGGATTCGCCGTCGCGCGTGAACGCGCCGTCGCGCGTCGAGCCGTCGACGCCGGCGGTGCCGATGCCCGCACCCGAGACATGGCCGACGTTCGTCGCGGGCATGAAGCTCACCGGCATGGCGGCGCAGCTCGCTGCGCAATCCGAGCTCCGCGCGGTCAATGGCAACGCGCTCACGCTCGCGCTGCCCACGTCGCACAAGCATCTCGCCGACAGGTCCTATGCCGACAAGCTCAAGGCTGCGCTGGAGGCCGCGGTGGGCCGGCGTCTCCTGCTCGCGTTCGAGGTGGGCGACACGTCGGACACGTCGCTCGCGGCGCAGGAGCGGCGCCAGCGCGCCGAAGCCAAAGCCAAGGGCGAGCAGGCCTTCCGCGACGAGCCGTTCGTGCGCGAGCTCATCACGCGCTTCGACGGGCGCGTCAAGGCGGAAACCGTCGAGCCGTTGCCCGCGTCCACGCCAAATCCAACGCAGGACTCCGCATCATGATGAAGAACCAGCTCGCCGGCCTGATGAAGCAGGCCCAGCAGATGCAGGACAATCTCAAGCGTGCCCAGGAGGAGCTCGCCAGGACCGAGGTCGAAGGCCAGGCGGGTGCGGGGATGGTCAAGGTCGTGATGACGTGCCGGCATGACGTGAAGCGCGTGCAGATCGATCCGTCGCTCCTCGGCGAGGAGCGCGACATGCTCGAGGACCTCGTGGCGGCCGCGTTCAACGATGCCGTGCGCAAGGTCGAGAGCACGACGCAGGAAAAGATGTCGGGCTTGACCATGGGCATGCCCATGCCGCCCGGATTCAAGCTGCCGTTCTGATGAAGGCTTCATGAGCGGCGAGGATCGTCCCGCCGTGCGCGGCAATGCGCGCAGCCATGCGGCACGCGAGCCCCTCGGCAGCCTCGACGAGCTCGCGAGCGCGTTGCGCTGCCTCCCCGGCGTTGGACCGAAGGCCGCGCAGCGCATGGCGCTGCACCTGCTGCAGCACGATCGTGCCGGCGCGCACCGCCTCGCGCTCGCGCTGTCGCACGCCTCGGCCGTGGTGCGTCATTGCGAGCGCTGCAACACGTTCACCGAAGACACGTTGTGCGCGCTGTGTCGCTCGGGCAAGCGCGACGCGGCGCAGCTGTGCGTGGTCGAGACGCCCGCCGATCTCCTGATGGTCGAGCAGACGCAGGCCTACAACGGCCTGTATTTCGTGCTGATGGGACGCCTGTCGCCGCTCGACGGGATCGGCCCCCGCGAGATCCATCTCGACCGCCTTCTGAAGCGCGCGACCGACGGCGAAGTGCGCGAGGTCGTGCTCGCCACCAACTTCACGAACGAGGGCGAGGCCACCGCGCATTACATCGGCGAGATGCTCGCCGCGCGCGGGCTCGCGGTGTCACGCCTCGCCCGCGGCGTGCCCGTCGGTGGCGAGCTCGAGTACGTCGACGCGGGCACGCTCGCGCAGGCGTTGCGCGAGCGCCGGCCGTTCGAAGCCTGACGCTTGTCACGCCGCGCTTGCAGGCTTAATCTGGCTCGTCGGCGTCGAAGGAGAACCTCATGCTGGTCAGCGAGATCCTGCGCATCAAGGGCAATGCGCTGTTCACGACCACGCCCGACGGCGCCGTGCTCGACGCGGTCAAGGTCATGGCGCATCACGATATCGGCTCGCTGGTGGTCATGGACCGCGGTCGCATGGCCGGCATCCTGACATTCGCGGAAGTGCTGAAGGCACTGTCGGAGCGCGGCGGCGCGCTCGGAAGCCTCCGGATCGAAGAGATCTGCCAGCGCGATCCGCTGACGGCCACGCCGCACCTCGACGTCATGGAGCTGCGGCGCATCATGCTCGAGCGCCACGCCCGCTACGTGCCGGTGATGGACGACACCACCCTGCAGGGCGTCGTGTCGTTCCACGACGTCGCCAAGGCGGTCTACGAGGAGCAGAGCTTCGAGAACCGCATGCTGAAGTCGTACATCAAGAACTGGCCCGAGGACGAGACGTCGGCGCCCTAGCGGCCTGAATCAGAAAGATCGCGGGGCGCTTATCGAAGCGCCTTGCGTCGGCCTCGCGCCATTCGCGCGCGTCGCGCCGCTCGATCGTCTCCGTGTCGAGCGTGAGATCGGCGGCCACGCACAGCGTCGTCGACGCCTGCAGCGCCTGCGCGCAGGCCTGGATCATCGCGGCGTTGCGATACGGCGTCTCGATGAAGATCTGCGTGCAGTCGTCGTTGCGTGACGCCTGCTCGAGCCGAAGCAGAGCCTGCGCGCGCGCATCCGGCCTGACCGGCAGATAGCCATGAAACGCAAAGCGCTGGCCGTTCATGCCGGCGGCCATCAGCGCGAGCAGGATCGCGGAGGGGCCCACCAGCGGCACGACCCGGACACGGCGGGCATGCGCGGCCGCCACGAGCGCGGCGCCGGGGTCCGCGACGCCGGGGCAACCCGCATCCGACAGCAGTCCGATGTCGCGGCCGGCGAGGGCGGGTTCCAGCAGCCCCGCGCAGCGTGCGGCGTCGGCGTGCTTGGGCAACGCCTCGATGTGCAGCGTCGCGATGGGTTGCGGGACCTCGACGGTCTTCAGGAACGCACGGGCCGCCTTGGGCGTCTCGACCACCCAGTGCGTGAGCGCGCGCGCGACGGCGATCGTGTGTGCCGGCAGGACGCGCGCCGGCTCGACCACGCCCAGCAGATTCGGCACGAGATACAGCGCCGCCATCACGCCCGCGCGAGGACGTCGTAGCCCTCGTCGCGCAGCATCGACGCCACGGCGATGAGCGGCAGGCCGATGAGCGCCGTGGGATCGTCGCTCGCAATGCGCTCGAAGAGCGCGATGCCGAATCCCTCCGATTTCACGCTGCCCGCGCAGTCGTACGGCTGCTCACGCGCGAGATAGCGTGCGATGTCGTCGTCGGTCAGCACGCGAAACGTGCTGGCGACGTCGACGAGGCGCGAACGGCAGCGGCCGCTCGCCGCATCGACCAATGCCACCCCGGTGTGGAACACCACGGTGCGGCCGGATGCGGCGCGGAGCTGCGCGATGGCGTCGGCGTGATCGACGGGCTTGCCGACGGCGCGGCCGTCGAGCTCGGCGACCTGGTCGGATCCGATGACGAGCGCGTCCTGGTAGCGGCCCACCACGGCCCGCGCCTTGGCCTCGGCCAGTCGGGACGCCGTCGCCGCAGGCGGCTCGCTTGGAAGGGGCGCCTCGTCGATGCCCGGCGAGGCGACCTCGAACGGGCAACCGAGGCGCTCCAGGAGCATGCGGCGGTAGCGCGAGGTGGAGGCCAGCACGAGGAGCTTCGGCATTGTTTTTGCGACGCTTTTTTTGACACGACCCGACGATGGGAATATTATCCCGGGTTTACGTTGCGGGCGGTGGCGGCCGGTGGCTGGCCTCGTCCGGCGCAGTCGATGCAGCGCGATTCCGCGGTCTCCCCGGGCACCGGTCGCTTCGATGCCTTTCGCCTGGTACGCGAGCGGAGCGCGCTCGAGGGCAGCGTCGACGCGGTGGCGTTGCCCCGCATCGCGGATTTGATCGTGGCAGAGCCTGCCCCGATCCGGTGGCGCATCCGCGGCACGGTCGACGCGATGGGCAGGCCGGCGCTGGACCTCGACATCGAAGGCGAGCTGCCGCTCACGTGCCAGCGCTGTCTCGGCGTTCTTCGCTGGCCGGTGGATGAGCACTCCGAGGTGCTGCTCGGGCGCTCGGCGGACGAGGTCGCGCATCTCGACAACAACAGCGAGCTCGAGGTCGTGCTCGCGAGCGGGCCGGTGGATCCGCTGGAGCTCGTCGAAGACGAGCTCGTGCTCGCCGTGCCGTTCGCGCCGCGCCATGCGAGCGACGAGTGCGCGCCGCCGACCTAGCGACGTAACGGATCACGAACCCGCACAACAGGAGAGCAGCATGGCAGTCCAGCAGAACAAGAAGTCGCCGTCCAAGCGCGGCATGCACCGCGCGCACGACCACATCGACACGCCGCCGCTCGCGGTCGAGCCGGTGAGCGGCGAAGTGCATCGCCGGCATCACATCAGCCCGAGCGGCTACTATCGCGGCAAGAAGGTCGTCCGGACGAAGGCCGACGAGTAACGCGCGCGGCCGGTGCGCCGCGTGACAGCGTACAATCGCGCGCGCCGCGCGGCACGCGCGGTCACGCACGCGCATTGCAGGAACAACCTGCTCCCGAATCCATGCCAGTCACGGTAGCCGTCGATGCGATGGGCGGCGATCACGGCCCCGCGGTCACGGTGCCGGCCGCCGCGCGCTTCCTGCGCAAGCGTCCCGACGCCCAGGTGATCCTCGTCGGTCGCGAGGCCGACATGCAGGCCGCGCTCCGCAAGGTCAGCGCCCGCGTGCGCGGTCGGCTGCGCACGCAGGCGGCGAGCGAGGTCGTCGACATGGACGAGCCGCCCGCCGACGCGCTGCGCAAGAAGAAGGATTCGTCGATGCGCGTCGCCGTCAATCTCGTGCGCAACGGTGCGGCCGACGCCTGCGTCTCCGCGGGCAACACCGGTGCCCTGATGGCGATCGCGCGATTCGTGCTGAAGACGCTGCCCGGCATCGACCGCCCCGCGATCGCCTCGCAGCTGCCGACGCGCCACGGCCAGACGACCGTGCTCGACCTCGGCGCCAACGTGAACTGCTCGCCTGTGCAGCTCGTGCAGTTCGCCGCGATGGGCAGCGCGCTGGTGGCGGCCGTCGAGGGCGACGAGCGTCCGACCGTGGGCCTGCTCAACATCGGCGAGGAAGACATCAAGGGCAACGATCTCGTCAAGGAGACGGCGGAGCTGCTCAAGGTCTCGGGGCTCAACTTCTTCGGCAATGTCGAGGGCGACGACATCTACAACGGCACGACCAAGGTCGTGGTGTGCGACGGATTCGTGGGCAACGTGGCGCTCAAGGCCTCGGAAGGCCTCGCGATGATGCTCTACGACTTCCTCAAGGCCGAGTTCACGCGCAATCCGCTCACCCGCGCGTCGGCATTGTTCGCCTATCCGGTGATGCTCGCGTTCAAGCGGCGCATCGATCCGCGCCGCTACAACGGCGCGACGCTGATCGGCCTGAAGGGCGTGGTGGTGAAGAGCCACGGCGGGGCCGACGCCGCGTCGTTCGCTAACGCGCTCGACAAGGCCTATGCCGAAGTAAGCCACGGTGTGCTCGACCGCATCGCCCAGCGCATCGCCGGGATGCCCATGGCGGCCCCCGTCGCCGCGCCGACGCCGGCTCCGGGGCCGGCCGCCACGCATGCATAGCCGCATCGTGGGCACGGGCCGGTATCTTCCGGCGACGGTGATGACGAACGAGGCGCTCGCGCGGCGCGTCGACAGCAGCGACGAATGGATCCGCACGCGCACGGGCATCCGCCAGCGCCACATCGCGGCCGACGACGAGCAGACGTCCGATCTCGCGCTCGCCGCATCGCGGCAGGCATTGCAATCGGCCGGCATTGCGGCGGCGGACGTCGATCTCATCGTGCTCGCCACGACGACGCCCGACGCCATCTTCCCGTCCAGTGCGTGCACCCTGCAGGCGAAGCTCGGGGCACACGGCGGCGCGGCGTTCGACGTGCAGGCGGTCTGCTCGGGGTTCGTGTACGCGCTCGCGATCGCGGACCGCATGCTCGCGAGCGGCATGGCGCGCAATGCGCTGGTCGTCGGCGCGGAGATCTATTCGCGGATCCTCGACTGGAGCGATCGCGGCACGTGCGTGCTGTTCGGCGATGGTGCGGGCGCCGTCGTGCTCGTGCCGTCGCGCGAGCCGGGAATCCTGTCGGCGCACCTGCATGCCGACGGCCGCTATCGCGATATCCTGTGCGTGCCGGGACAGGTGCACAACGGCAAGGTCACCGGTCGCCCGTTCCTGCACATGGACGGACCGGGCGTTTTCAAGTTCGCGGTTCGCGTGCTGGCGGAGGTGGGGCACGAGGCGCTCGAGGCCAATCGCATGCACGCGGAGCAGGTCGACTGGCTCGTCCCGCACCAGGCGAACCTGCGCATCATGAACGCCACCGCACACAAGCTCGGTATCCCCGAGTCGCGCGTGGTGTCGACAGTGGATGTGCACGCGAACACGTCGGCCGCGTCGATTCCGCTCGCCATCGACGTCGCGGTGCGCGACGGCCGCATCCGCGCGGGCCAGCATCTGCTGCTGCTCGGTGTGGGCGGCGGCTTCACGTGGGGCTCGGTGCTGGTGCGCTGGTGAGCCCTCGACATCCTCTTCGGGCGCAATCGACATGAAGCTGGCATTCGTTTTTCCGGGCCAGGGCTCGCAGCAGGTCGGGATGATGCAAGGCTATGCCGCGCATCCCGTCGTGAAGGAGACCTTCACCAGCGCGTCGGCGGTGCTCGGCGAGGACCTGTGGACGCTCGTCGAGAGCGGTCCCGCGGAGGCGCTGAACCTCACGCGCAACACGCAGCCCGTCATGCTCACCGCCGGCGTCGCCGTGTGGCGCGCGTGGCGTGCCGCAGGCGGACCGCAGCCGTCGGTCATGGCGGGACACAGCCTCGGCGAATACACCGCGTTGGTCGCCGCGGGTGCGCTGAAATTCGAGGACGCGGTGCCGCTGGTGCGCTTTCGCGCCGAGGCGATGCAGGACGCCGTGCCCGCCGGTGTGGGCGCCATGGCCGCGGTGATCGGCGGTGACGACGACGCGGTGATCGCGGCATGCGCCGAGAGTGCCCAGGGCGACGTCGTGGAAGCGGTCAATTTCAATGCGCCAGGGCAGCTCGTGATTGCAGGGCATCGCGCCGCCGTCGAGCGCGCCATCGCGGCCGCGAAGGCGCGCGGCGCGAAGCGGGCGATGCTGCTGCCCGTGTCCGCGCCATTCCACAGCTCGCTGCTCGCGCCCGCCGCCGAGCGGCTCGCGCAACGCCTCGCCCAGGTCGACGTGCAGCCGCCCGCCGTCGCGGTGCTGCACAACGTCGACGCTCGAACGCACGCCGACGCGGATGCCATCCGTGGCGCGCTGGCGCGCCAGGCGGCGAGCCCCGTGCAATGGACCGGCATCGTGCGCGCGATGATCGCGGACGGCGTGACGCACATCGTCGAATGCGGTCCGGGCAAGGTGCTCACGGGTCTCGCGCGGCGCATCGCGGACGACGTCACGACGTTCTCGCTCAGCGACAGCGCCGCCATCGACGAAGCACTTGCCGCCGTGAAGGCATCATGAGCAGCGCAGAGCTTGCCGGACGCATCGCGCTCGTGACCGGCGCAACGCGCGGCATCGGCGCGGCGATCGCAAGGGCGCTCGCGGAGCAGGGTGCGCGCGTGATCGGCACCGCCACCACGGAGGAGGGTGCGGCGCGCATCACGACCGCGCTTGCGCCCATGGGTGGTGCGGGCATTCGGCTCGACGTCACCGACGCGGACGCCTGCGACGCCGCGCTCGCGTCGATCGAGACGCGCCATGGCGCGGTCACGATCCTCGTGAACAACGCCGGCATCACGCGCGACAACCTGCTCCTGCGCATGAAGAACGACGACTGGGATGCGATCCTGGCGACAAATCTGACGCCTGCGTTCCGACTGTCGCGCGGCGTGCTCCGCGGCATGATGAAGCAGCGCTACGGCCGCATCGTGCAGATCGGCTCCGTGGTCGGCGCTTCGGGCAACGCCGGCCAGGCCAACTATGCGGCCGCAAAGGCGGCGCTGGTCGGCTTCACCAAGTCGCTCGCGCAGGAGGTCGGAAGCCGCAACATCACGGTCAACTGCGTTGCACCCGGCTTCATCGACACCGACATGACGCGTGAGCTGCCCGACGCCGCACGCACCACGTTGCTGGGTCGCATACCGCTCGGGAGGCTCGGCGCGGCGGAGGACGTCGCCCACGCGGTGGCCTTCCTCGCGAGCCCGCGCGCGGGCTACATCACGGGTACGACGCTTCACGTGAATGGCGGCATGTACATGGCGTGAAGGCGCGTCGGTCGCCCGGCGCGAGCCGCGACAGGGACGGGCGTGAGGGCAATTCGTCGCCGACAGGCGACGCACCTCTGGTAAAATCCGCGGGTTATGGATCTTTGATCCCCTTGGGGGAGGAGACGCATGGAAAACGTCGAACAACGGGTCAAGAAGATCGTGGCCGAGCAGCTCGGCGTGAACGAAGCCGAGATCAAGAACGAGTCGTCGTTCGTCGACGACCTCGGTGCCGACTCGCTTGACACGGTGGAGCTCGTCATGGCCCTCGAGGAGGAATTCGAGACGGAGATTCCTGACGAGGAAGCCGAGAAGATCACGACGGTTCAGCAGGCCGTCGATTACATCAGCTCGCACTTGAAGAAGTAGCGCCCACGAGCGCGCGCGGCGATGCGCCGCGCCGCGCCAAGGTCCGGGCTCGTCAGGCCCCGACCGTTGTCGTTCCCGACGCTCACGCCCACACGCAGATCGCGTTCGCCCGTCCATGTCCCGTCGCCGCGTCGTCGTCACCGGTCTCGGCATCGTCTCTCCCGTAGGCGTCGGCGTGCCGGCGGCGTGGGAGAACATCCTCGCCGGGCGGTCGGGCATCACGGCGATCACGCGCTTCGATGCGTCGGCGTTTCCGTCGCGCATCGCGGGCGAGGTGAAGGACTTCGACGTATCGAAGTACCTTTCGGCCAAGGAAGCGCGCCGCTACGACACGTTCATTCATTACGGCCTCGTGGCGACGATGGAAGCCGTTCGCGACGCGGGCCTCGAGGGCTATGGCGGCGACAGGAACATGGTTGGCGTATGCATCGGCTCCGGGATCGGCGGGCTGCCGCTGATCGAGGAGACCGATCACGCGTACGAGCAGGGCGGCCTGCGCAAGATCTCGCCGTTCTTCGTGCCCGGGTCGATCATCAACATGATCTCGGGCCTGGTGTCGATCCAGTACGGCTACTGCGGCCCGAACCTCGCCACGGTGAGCGCGTGCTCGACCGCCAATCACAGCCTCGGCGAGGCCGCGCGACTCATCGAGTACGGCGACGCCGACATCATGATCGCCGGGGGATCGGAGGCGACCGTCTCGCCGCTCGGCGTGGGCGGCTTCTGCGCGGCACGCGCGCTTTCGCATCGCAACGAGGAGCCGGCGACGGCGAGCCGGCCCTGGGACGTCGACCGCGACGGCTTCGTGCTCGGGGAAGGCGCCGGCGTGCTGGTGCTGGAGGAATACGATCACGCGCGCGATCGCAACGCCAGGATCTACTGCGAGCTCTCGGGTTATGGCATGAGCGCGGATGCGCATCACATCACCGCGCCGCCGGAAGACGGCGCCGGCGCGGCACGCAGCATGCAGCACGCGCTGCGCAACGCGCGGCTCGCACCGTCCGACATCGACTACATCAATGCCCACGGCACGTCGACGCCGCTCGGCGACGTCGCCGAGTGCATCGCGGTCAAGCGGGCGTTCGGCGAGCATGCCTACAAGCTCGCCGTCTCGTCGACCAAGTCCATGACGGGTCATTTGCTCGGCGCCGCGGGTGGCATCGAGGCGGTGTTCACCGCGCTCGCCCTGCGCGATCAGGTGGCGCCGCCCACGGCGAACCTGTTCCGGCAGGATCCGCAGTGCGACCTCGATTTCGTGCCCAACACCGCGCGCAGGATGACCATCCGCGCGGCGCTGTCGAATTCGTTCGGCTTCGGCGGCACGAACGCGACGCTCGCGTTCCGCGCGGTCTGAAGCTGCCGCGATGGCGCTGATCGTCCAGAAGTACGGCGGCACGTCCGTGGGAAGCGTCGAGCGCATCCGCAGCGTCGCCCGGCGCATCGAACACTTTCACCGCCAGGGACATCGGCTGGTGGTCGTGCCCTCCGCAATGGCGGGCGAGACCAACCGCCTGCTCGGTCTCGCCAAGGAGCTTTCGGTAAGCCCCGACCCGCGCGAGCTGGACGTCGTCGCGGCGACCGGCGAGCAGGTCACCATCGGCCTGCTCGCGATCGCGCTGCAGGAGCGCGGGCTTCGCGCCAAGAGCTACACCGGCGCGCAGGTGCGCATCCTCACGGACAGCGCGCACACCAAGGCACGCATCCTGCAGATCGACGACGCGCGCATGCGCGCGGATCTGGAGGCCGGCACCATCGTGGTGGTCGCCGGATTCCAGGGCATCGACGAGCACGGCAACATCACCACGCTCGGGCGGGGCGGCTCCGACACCTCGGCGGTCGCGCTGGCGGCGGCACTGAAGGCCGACGAGTGCCAGATCTACACCGACGTCGACGGCGTCTACACGACCGATCCGCGGATCGTGCCCGAGGCCCGCAGGCTCGACACGATCACGTTCGAGGAAATGCTCGAGCTCGCGAGCCAGGGGTCCAAGGTCCTGCAGATCCGCTCGGTGGAGTTCGCGGGCAAGTACCTGGTGAAGCTACGCGTGCTGTCGTCGTTCGAGGCGCCGGAATCGACGTCGCCTGGCACGCTCATCACCTTCGAGGAAGACGACACCATGGAACAGGCGATCATTTCCGGGATCGCGTTCAATCGCGACGAGGCGAAGGTTTCCGTGATGGGCGTGGAGGATCGCCCCGGCATCGCGTACGCGATCCTCGGGCCCATCGCGCAGGCCAACATCGACGTCGACATGATCGTGCAGAACATCGGGGCGTCGGGCCACACGGACTTCTCGTTCACGGTGCACCGCAACGAGTACCAGAAGGCGGTCGACGCGCTGCGCGGCGCGCGGGCGGCTGGAAGCTTCGAGGCGCGCGAGATCATCGGCGACAACCGCATCGCCAAGGTGTCGGTGGTCGGCATCGGCATGCGCTCGCACGTCGGCCTCGCGTCCAAGATGTTCAAGGCGCTCGCCGACGAGAACATCAACATCCAGATGATCTCGACCTCGGAGATCAAGATCGCCGTGGTGATCGACGAGAAGTACGTCGAGCTCGCCGTGCGCGTGCTGCACAAGGCGTTCGAGCTCGAGAAGGCGCCGCAGTCGGCTTGATTTGGCGCGCCTCGCGCGCTCGCCGCCGGCGACGCGAACTTCATCGCATCCTTCGGAGTCGATTGCTCGATGGTCGCATCGGGCCGAGTCGCCATGACGCGTGGCGGCCGGCGGATGCGGGTCGTCGAGCCACAGCGAAGGAGAAGGCAATGGCGAATCAGACTGGTACCAGCAGCGGCATGTCGAGTGGAACGCGGATGGGCGCGGGCGGTCAACGCGGCGAAGCCGCGAGCGACGTCACCTACAACCTCATCAGCGTGCTCTATCACACGCTCCAGGGCTGCGAGACCTACGAGCAGTACGCGCAGGACGCCGAGCAGCAGGGCAGGCAGGAGGTTGCGCAGTATTTCCGCGAGGTTCAGCAGCACGCGCGGCAGATGGCCGACCGGGGCCAGCAGCTTCTGATGCAATGCCTGCAAAGCGAGCAGGGCGGCGGCCACTCCGGCCAGCAGATGCACAGCCAGGCCACGGGTGGCGGCCAGCAGCAGGGCGGCAGCGGATCGATGCAGCGCGGCCGCGGATCCTCTCAGGCGTAGCGGCGCGGTCCCTCGAAAGCGACAAAGGGCGAGGCTGGGGCCTCGCCCTTTTTCCGCGCGCCTCGCGGTCGGCGCGCGCTCGACGCGGCTGAGGCCTCGCCGTTTTCCGCGCGCCTCGCGGTCGGCGCGCTCGACGCATCTGGCGGAGACGCAGGGATTCGAACCCTGGATACAGGTTTTGGCCCGTATGCTCCCTTAGCAGGGGAGTGCCTTCGACCTCTCGGCCACGTCTCCAATGAACGCGACATTGTACTGGTCGAGGCCAAAGGCCGCCAATTCGGTAGACTTTACCGATGTCGCGTGTCGGGTTTTGGCTGACACGCCGATGGCGTTCTGATAACCTCGCTGTTGCAGCGCGCAATTCCATGCGGGTGCGGAAAACGCGCGTCGGCGGTGTCTCAGCAGCCGTCGAAAAGGCCGGCCCGCGCCTTTCCTGCCCATCACAACAACGACTTCCGCGTTGCTCGAGCGTCGGAACCGTCGTCCGCAAGGACCACGGCGAGAGTCTTTTCACTCTCGACGCTAAAGCACCGAGGCTTGCGTGCCGATAGGCACTTCAGCGGCCTCTTTGCCGTCCGATGGACAACCTAGGGGAACGAGAAACGGATCGCGGCGACAGGCGCGCGTCCGTGACCAGGCAAATCCTGTCGCGGAGATTCATCGTGTCATTGCGCAAGAAGCTGCTCGTCCTGCTCGTCGTCCTCGCCAGCGCGGTGTTGCTGACGCTCGCGCTCGCGCCGGGCAATCAGGATCGCTCGCCCCTCGCCAAGTCCATGACGGAGGACTCGGCTGCCTGGTTCGATCACGAGCAGGACCTGTCGACGCTGGGTGCGGACCTGCGCGCCGGACACGTCGCCGCGATCGGCGTCGGGGAGCGCTACGCGCTCGTCTCGCTCAGGGACGATACGCGCTACTACGTCAACATCCCGACCGGGCACGAAGCGCTCGCGACGCTGCTCGCGCAGCACCTCGGCGCCGACGGGCTCAAGGTCTTCGCCATCGAAGGCGTGCAGCCGCCGCGCAATCCGGTCGCGACCATGTTCGCGAAGGTCTCGGGACAGGCGGCTTACCAGGTGCTCGTGCTGCTCCTGCTCTGCGGCGCCGCGGCGATGACCCTGACGCCGTTCTTCGATCGCAACAGCAGCTTCAAGGTGCAGAAGGCGCCCTCGACGCGCTTCGGCGAGGTGCTTGGCGTGGCCGAGGCCAAGGCTGCGCTGGCCGATATCTGCAGCTATCTCAAGTCGCCGAAGGCATTCACCGCGCTCGGGGCGAAGCCGCCGCGCGGCGTGCTTCTCGAAGGGCCACCCGGCACGGGCAAGACGCTCCTCGCGCGTGCGCTCGCGGGCGAATGCGGCGCCAATTTCATCGCACTGGCCGGCAGCGACTTCTCCGACAAGTTCCTCGGTGTCGGTGTCGCGCGCGTGCGGCGGCTGTTCCGCAAGGCGCGCGAGCTCGCGCCGTGCGTGGTGTTCATCGACGAGATCGACGGCATCGGCCAGCGCGCGGCGAACGCGGCGAGCGCCGCGGACACCGAGAACAACCGCATCATCGACGCGCTGCTCGTCGAGCTCGACGGCTTCAAGGCCAACGACGGCGTGATCGTCGTCGGTGCCACCAACCATGCGGAGAACGTCGATCCTGCCCTGACACGGGACGGTCGCTTCGACCGCACCGTGTACTTGAGCCTGCCAAGCCTCGAGGAGCGCGAGCATCTTTTCCGGCTGTACGCGCAGGACGTGTCCCTCGCCGTGCCGCAGCCCGCTGCGCGCGACGCGCTGTTCCGCGCGCTGGCGCGGCTGGCCGTCGGGCTGTCGCCCGCCACCATCGCCAACGTGGTGAACGCAGCGGCCGTGCTCGCGGTGCAGGACGGCAGCAAGGCGGTCACGCTCGAGCACTTCCAGGTCGCGCTGGAGCAGAAGCGCATGGGTGCGCCGGTCGAAGCGATGAGCAAGGCGATGCGCGCCGAGGAGCGGCGGCGCATCGCGGTGCACGAATCGGGTCACGCGATCATCGCCAAGCTCACGGCCTGCGGCGTCGTCGAGAAGGTCACGATCATGCCGCGCGGTCGCGCGCTCGGCGTCACGCTGGTCACGCAGGACGAGGAGCAGTTCCTGCACACGCGGTCGGAGATGATCGCCCGCATCGAGATGCTCCTCGGCGGCCGCGCCGCCGAGCTGCTCGTGCTCGGCGAAGCGTCGAGCGGCGCGTCCGACGATCTCAAGCGTGCCTCGGAGCTCGCATACAAGATGGTGAGCGAGTACGGGCTCGGCAGCACGCTCGGCGCGTTCAGCTACGCAGCGCTCGACAAGGACACGATCCCGGCGAGTCTGCACGACCAGCTGCTGTGCGAGGCTCGCGACCTGCTCGACGATGCCGCCAAGCGTTGCGAGGCGCATCTCATGGCGCATCGGCCGGGTCTCGACTTGCTGGTCGAGGCGCTGCTCGATCAGGAGACGGTGCCCGGATCGCGGGTCGACGAATGCCTCGGTCTGCCGGCACGTGCGCCGCAGGCACTGGAGCTCGTCGCCTGATGTGAAGCGCGTGCGCCGCGGATGCGGCGCACGCGGGTGGCATAATCCTCCGCACGCACGCGGAGGACATCATGAGCCAAGTCACGACGGCGGCCGGCCTCGGCCGTCGCGCAACGCCGCCGTTTCGCGCCGACCACGTCGGCAGTTTCCTCAGGCCGAAATTCCTGCTCGACGCGCGCGACCAGTTCAAGTCGGGCGCCATCGACCGTGCCGCCCTGCGCAAGGTCGAGGACGAGGCGATCCGCGGCATCGTCAAGTTCCAGGAAGATCTCGGACTGCGCGGCGTCACCGACGGCGAGTTCAGGCGCACGTATTTCCACATCGATTTCCTGACCCAGCTCGACGGCGTCGAGACGCACGGTGGCATCGCCGTGCATTTCCACAGCGCGAAGGGCGACATCGACTTCGCGCCGCCGGTGATGCAGGTCACCGGCAAGGTGCGTCACGCGCGTCCCATCCAGCGCGCTGACTTCGAGTTCCTGAAGTCGATCACGTCGCGCACGCCGAAGGTGACCATTCCGTCACCGACCATGCTTCACTTTCGCGGCGGGCGCAATGCGATCAGCCGCGATGCGTACCCGGACCTCGAGGCGTTCTACGCCGACGTCGCGGCGGCCTATCGCGACGAGCTGCGCGATCTCGCCGCCGCCGGCTGCACCTACGTGCAGCTCGACGACACCAACCTCGCGTATCTGTGCGACCAGAAGATGCGCGAAGGCGCCCGAGCGCGCGGCGATGATCCCGACGAGCTGCCGCGGCGCTATGCGCGGCTCATCAACGCGGCGATCGCCGAGCGCCCGGCCGGGATGACGGTCTGCGTGCACCTGTGCCGCGGCAACTTCAAGAGCGCGTGGGCCGCAGAAGGCGGCTACGAGCCGGTCGCCGAGGTGCTGTTCAACGAGCTCGCGGTGGACGGCTACTTCCTCGAATACGACGACGCGCGCTCGGGCGACTTCCGGCCGCTGCGTCACGTGCCGAAGGGCAAGACCGTCGTCCTGGGTTTGGTGAGCACCAAAGTGGGATCGCTGGAAAGCAAGGACGACCTGAAGCGCCGCATCGACGAGGCCGCGAAGTTCGCGCCGCTCGCGCAGATGTGCCTGTCGCCGCAATGCGGCTTCTCGAGCACCGTCCACGGCAACGAGATCGCGATGGAGTCGCAGGAGGCGAAGCTTCGCCTCGTCGTTGACACTGCCCGCGACGTATGGGGCGGCGTCTAGTGCGGTTGCGCGGCGGGCCACCCGCACCGGGGAGCCCGCAAACGGCATCGCATCGCCCGTATCTCG
>Ga0068852_100001204_pt1 | contig 17171 bp, 16 predicted proteins | sample KBSCornC22_FD_66594 | JGI IMG/M metagenome (GOLD analysis project Ga0068852, IMG submission 66594) | Corn rhizosphere microbial communities from Kellogg Biological Station, Michigan, USA - KBS Corn C2-2 | ecosystem: Host-associated > Plants > Roots > Rhizosphere > Soil ... | reverse complement strand
AAGATCGTCGAGAGCTTCGCCGACCTGCACGTCAAGGTCGTGACCAGCTTTCCGGACGACGCCGGCGAATGGCAGGTCGTCGAGAGTTTTCCCGACTTCAAGATCCAGCTCGTGGACAGCTTTCCGGATTTCACGATCCGCTATGTCGAGAGCTTTCCCGGACCGCGCTGAGCGCGGGTTTCAGGCGAACGGCTGGTCGAGGTCGTAGCACTCGAAGATCAGGTGGATGCGCGAGGTGTCGCCGTCGTTGTTCACGGCATGCACATCGAGGTTGTTGACCTCGTAGGCCTCGCCGACTTCGAGGTGATGAAACTCGGGTTCGATGTAGAACTGGACCTTGTCGTTCGTCGTGATCGGCACGTGGATCTTGTGCGGCCAGAACGCCGCGGGATTCGCGTCCTTGTGGCGGCGGATGCGGCTGCCGGCGGGCATGCGCGCAAGCATCACGCGCGGGAAATGCACGCGCTCGTAGCTGTAGGGCTGGATCGCGGTCTGCAGCACGGGTTCCAGCCGTTCGCGCCAGGAGGCCCAGAGCGGGTAGTCGACCGAGTGGCGGCAGTCGCCAGGATCGCGGATGAAACGGAAGATGATGTGTTCGGTACGGTCCAGCGAGTCGTAGCCGCGGTTGGGCTTGCGCGCGTTCTCGCCGGCCCAGATGGCGTCGGGAATCGCGAGGATGTCCTCGCGCAACGAACCCAGGGGCACCGGGCCGAGTCGCCGCAAGGATCGGGTTTTTCGTGGATTGGCATTCATGGCGCGCGCAATGCTACCCGATCGCTGCGGCGCCTCGCGACGGGCGTGAGTCGTCTCCGTCGGTCACGATCCGGTCGCAGAGCTTCGCCAGAGCCGGATCGACGAGCGCGTTCATGTCGACGTCGACGTCGGCGGCGTGCGGCGCGCCGTCGTGGTCGAACAGTGCCGGGCGCGAACCGGTGTAGCAGACCCCGAGGCCGTGCGGGTTGAACACGCCGCCGGTGGTGCTGGCGGAAAACTGCACGAGCGCGCAGGGGCTGCTGTTGAGCAGCACGTGGTCGAGCGCGGTGGTATTGCCGCTGCGGCTCGCTGGGCTCACATAGTTCACAAAGGTATTCTGATCATTTCCTGACATTGAGCGAATAGCCCACGTGCTGCGCGAAATCCGCGTCGTCGGAGCTGTGCGGCAGAAGCCGCCCAACTACAGCCGCGCGGCCGGATGATCCCTGCGCGGCGCCCGCCGCGTATGTGCTGAGCAGAAGTGAGCATTCCGCTTCCACTCCGCAGAGGTGATTTATGCGTTTCTCCCTTTTGTACAGCGCGACCGTCGTCGCGCTCGCCGCCGGACTCTCCGCATGCGCGCCGGTCGACACCGGCACCAACCAGTGCAGCGACGTCAACGTCGGCCTGGTCGAAGTCAAGGACGCGAAATACATCAACCTGCCGCAGAGCGACGGCGGTCTCAGCGCCGCGAAGATCGCGCAGATCGACGCACTGATGCAGGACTACATGGCCGCGACGCCGGTCGACATTGCGGGCTGCGGCATCGGCATCACGCATGGCGACCAGATCGCGCTGCTGCGCGGCTACGGCCTTGCTGACGTGGCTTCAGATCGTCCGTTCACCGTCGCGACACCGGCGGCGATCGGTTCGATTTCGAAGACCCTGACCGCGCTCGCCGCGCTGCGCCTGGAAATGGATACCGAACTCACGCTCGACAGTCCGGTCTATGCAGCGCTGGGCGAAACACCGCTGAGCCACGGCGATTTCACGCTCAAGCAGCTGCTGATCCACAAGGCCGGCCTCGTCCGCGATCCGGATTTCAACGGCCCGTTCGACGATCTGGCCGGCATCAACGCGTTCTACGCTGGCATGGGCATCGACTGGCCGTCGCTGCGGCCGCGGCTCGTGTTTCCGGGCTACGGCAACAACAACGCCAACCAGAATGCCGCTCCGGGTGGCACCGCGCTGTACTCCAACACCGGCTACAGCATCGCCGGCGCCCTCGTCGACCAGCGCAGCCGTGCGGCCGACATCCCGCTCAAGGCGCGCGGGTACGAAAATTACATCTGGAACAAAGTCGCACGCGGCACCTCGTCGTCCGAGCCGACCATGATCAGCGCCTGCCTCAACACGGGCTTCCGCGCCGGCGACATCAAGAACCATGCGACCGGCTACGGCAGCAACGGCGCGGTTGCCAATTACACCGGCAGCGGCGGCTGGGGCTGGGAAGGACCGGCCGGCGGCTGGTCGATGACCATCGGCGATCTCTCGCGCCTCATGCTGATCCTGCAGAGCGACGCGGTCATTCCGAAGGCGACGATCGACGCGACCATGCGTCACTACTACGCGAACGACGGCGGACTGCGGCTGGGCCTGGGTCTCGAACTGGGTTCGGCCGCGCAGGGCCTGTGGTTCGGCAAGGGCGGCAACATCGCCGGGTATACCGCGGACATGAAGATCTGGCCGAACGACGAAGGCGGCAGCTGGGGCGTCTCGTTCCTGTGCAACCAGAGCGGCACGCGCCAGGGACTGACCAACGACATCCACGCACTACTGACCTCCACGACGACGGTCCCGCCGATCGCCGGCGGCATCAAGGGCGGCGCTGCCGTGAACGACACGCCGCCGGCCTGGGGCGGCATCGCCAGCCGCTATGAACCGCTGGTCCGGCGCATGGCCGCGAGCTATCTCGACGGCAGCGAATCGCCGGAGCGCGCGTGGTCCGTCGCGCGCCGCGAACTGCTGACACTCGGCAATGGCCGCAGCTTGGTCGCGGCACTCGAGCGCGGTGATCTTCCGGCAGCGGTGCAACTGCTACCGACGCTGCGCTGGCCGGACGGCAGCCCTGTCACGCCGTAAGCAAGACACAGCAAAGTGAACAGGGCGGACTCCGGTCCGCCCTCTGCTTTTTCGATTCCCCATTCCCGACTCCCTATTCCCGATTATCCCGACCACGTGATCCCTGCCGCGTCGCCGTCGCGTACGTAACAGCATCAACCGCTTCACACGACGCGAGGCCACCCATGCACCTGTCCCTGCTCTACGCCAGCGCAACCCTCGTGCTGGCTTCCGTGATCGGTGCGTATTCACCGGTCGCGCCGCCCACCATGGCGAGCCTGGACAGCGGTGTCGCCATCAGCGAATCCGCCGGACCTGCTACGGCGCGCGTCGATGTCGCGACGCGTTACGCCCCACTCGTCCAGCGTCTGGCCGCGAATTATCTCGACGGCAGCGAGTCGCCCGACCGGGCCTGGTCGATCGCGCGCAGCCGCCTGCTCGATCTCGCCAACGGCCGTCCGTTTGTCAGCGCGCTCGAACGCGGCGATCTGCATAGCGCCGTGCGCCTGCTGCCGGCGCTGCACTGGCCCGACGGCAGCGCCGTGACGATCTGACGGCGCGATGTCGCCTGTGCATGCGGTCTCGCACTACCGGCACCGCGGGCGGATTGCTATGGTTGCCGGCCGTTTTTTGTCGGAATACGTCATGCCCGTGTTGCGCCCGCTCGCTCTGGTTTTCGCCGCCTGCCTGACCGTTCCCGCCGCGGCCGACGAAGGCATGTGGATGGCAAACCAGTTGCCCGAGCTCGCGCCGCAGCTGCGCGCCGCGGGTTTCCAGGGAGATCCGGCCGCGCTGGCGGACCTGACTGCGGCACCGCTGAGTGCCGTCGTCAAAGCCGGCGGCGGCACCGGCGCGTTCGTGTCGGACCAGGGCTTGCTGCTGACCAACCACCACGTCGCCTACGGCGTGATCCAGTACAACAGCAAGCCTGATCAGAACTTGCTCGACAGTGGTTTCGCCGCCGCCGACAGGGCCGGCGAACTGCGCGGTAGCCCGGATTTCCGCGTGCTCGTGACCGAGCGCTTCGACCGCGTGACCGAGCGCGTGCTCGCCCCGGCCGAGGGCAAGAAAGGCCTCGACTATTTCGACGCGGTCGACCGCGCGAGCAAGGCCATCGTCGCCGAGTGCGAAGCGCTGCGCGGACGCCGCTGCAGCGTCGCCACGATGGACTACGGCGCCGAGTTCTACCGCATCCAGCAGCTCGAGCTGCGCGATGTGCGCCTCGTCTATGCGCCGCCGAGCGCGATCGGCAAATACGGCGACGAGATCGACAATTTCATGTGGCCGCGCCACAGCGGCGATTTCACGCTGCTGCGCGCCTACGTCGGCGCCGATGGCCAGCCGGCCGACTACGACGCCGCGAACCGGCCGTATACACCGCCGGCGCATCTGCAGATCGCGCGCGACGGACCGAAGGACGGCGACTTCGCCATGCTCGCGGGCTATCCCGGCATCACCTACCGGCACCGGCTCGCGAGCGAGTTCGCCGAACGCATCGACTGGGGCCTCGCGGCCACGGTCGACGCGCTCGACGCATTGATCAGCATCATCGAGCGCGAAGGCGCCAGCGATGCCGACGCGGCGGTGAAATATGCGAGTCAACTTGCGAGCCTGAAGAACGGCAGCAAGCGCGCGAACGGCGAACTCACCGGCCTGCTGCGCAGCGACGCGCGCCGCCAGCGTGCCGAGGCCGAGCAGGCGATGCTTGCGTGGCTGCAGGACGCCGGCGGCAAGAACGGCCGCTGCGCCAAGGGCGAGCGCTGCCTCGACAGCGGCGAAACCCTGCGTCGCATCGACGCGGTGCAGGCGCAGCTCACGCAGGCGTCAGCGACGCGCGAGCGCGACCTGATTCTCAACCTGATGCTGACGCAGACCCAGCTGCTGCGCGCGGCGAACTCGCTGCAGCGCCTCGCGCTCGAACGCGGCAAGCCCGATGCGCAGCGCGAAACCGGCTACCAGCTGCGCGATGAAAACCTCATCGAGGCTCAGCTCAAGCAGGTGCAGCGCCGCTACGCCGTGGGCACGGAGCAGGCGCTGTTGCGCGAACTGCTGCGGCGCTATCGCGAACTGCCATCGGCGCAGCACGTCGCCGATCTCGATGCGGCCTTCGGCACCGATTCGTCATCGACCGACGCCACGCTGGCGCGCGTGTATGGCGCGACACGTCTCGGCGACGAGGCGTTCCGACTCGCCCAGCTCAAGGCCGAACCCGCCGCGGTGCGCGCGAGCGACGACGCGCTGCTCGCGCTCGCCGCGCGCATCCAGCCGGCGCTGCTGCGCCTGGAACAGGAGCGCAAGCGCCGCGACGGCGAGCTGCTGCGGCTGCGTCCGGCTTACATGGCGGCGCTCAAGCGCTGGTATACGCATCAGAAAAAGCCACTTTTCCCCGATGCCAACCTGACGCTGCGCGTAAGCTACGGCCGCGTCGCCGGATTCAGTCCGCGCGACGGCGTGGATTACCGCCCCGTCACGACCGTCGCGGGCATTGTGGAGAAAAATACCGGCAAGGATCCGTTCGACGCGCCCGCGCCGCTGCTCGCGGCGATCGCAAAGGGCGACTTCGGCCAGACTGCCGACCCGGCGCTCGGCACGCAGACGGTCAACTTCCTGACGAACCTCGACACCACCGGCGGCAATTCCGGATCACCCGTGCTCAACGCACGCGGTGAACTCATCGGCCTGAATTTCGACAGTAACTGGGAATCCGTCAGCGCGAGCTGGTGGTTCGATCCGCGCTACAAGCGCGCCGTGCACGTGGATCTGCGCTATCTGCGCTGGCTCATGGAAAAGGTATACCCGGCGCACTGGCTCCTCGCGGAGATGCGCGTGCCGGCGCAGCAATGACGACTGTACCGCTACCAACACCGATATCAGCAGCGCCGGCATCGGCAGTGCCGCCGCTCACGCTGCTCTACCAGGACGACGCGCTCGTCGTGGTCGACAAGCCGCCCGGTCTTGCCGTGCATCGCAGCAACCTCGTCGGCGCCGATGACGACTACGTCATCGATCGCCTGCGCGCGCAGGTCGGCGGCACACTCTATCTCGCCCACCGGCTCGACCGTGCGACCAGCGGCGTGCTGCTCGTCGCGCGGTCGCGCGAGATCGCCGCGCAGCTCGGCCAGCAGCTGATGGACCGCAGCGTCGGCAAGGAATACCTGACGGTCGTGCGCGGCTGGCCCGAGGAAAGCGGCTGCATCGACCATCCACTCAGCGGCGCGAGCCTCAAAGGCCCGGCGCGTGAAGCACGCACGCACTGGCGCAGGCTCGCCACGATCGAGCTGCCGATCGCGATGGGACGCTACGAGCAGCAGCGTTACGCGCTGCTGGCGGTGCAGCCGGAAACCGGCCGCTATCAACAGATCCGCCGCCATTTCGCACACGCTTCGCACCATCTGATCGGCGACACCACGCACGGCCGCGGCGATCACAACCGCCTGTTCCGCATCCACTGGTCCATGCATCGACTGCTGCTGCATGCGTGGCGCCTGAGCTTCGATCATCCGCTCGAGCAGCGGCGCCTGTGCATCGAAGCGCCGCTCGATGCGAGCTGGCAGCGCGTGCTCGATGCGTTTGGCTGGAACGCGGCGGTGGACGACACCGCGCGTGCAGTGTCACCGCCTTGACGCTGAATCATGGCGCGCCGCTGCCGCACACCGCGCGCTGCGGCGCCGGGTCCCTCGCCGACAGAAAAGACAGGTCGAGCAGACAGACCTCGTAGTCGTTGCCGTTGCGGTAGCTGCGCCCGCCCAGGCAATGACTGCGGCTCGTCATCAGCAGCGACCGCATCTGGTCGGCGCTGCAGTTGGCGAAACGACGATCGCTCCAGACCAGCGCGGCTGCGCCGGTCACTACGGCCGCCGCCGCCGAGGACTGGGCAAAGTCTGCGTAGTCGCCGCTGCAATCGTCATCGCCACTCACGCGCGTGCTCGCCACGCAGAGCGTGCCGCCCTGACCGCTTGTCGGCGTAGGCGCGGCAAGGTCCACCGTGCCGAAACCAAAGTTGGAATTCTTCAGCGGCCCGCCGTCGTAACCGCGCGACTGCACGGTGATGACATTCGGCGCATTCATCGAACTGGGCCAGCGGTACATCGTGTCGATGTTGGCGCCGCGGTTGCCGGCGCTCGCGACGACGAGCAGGTTCTCGTTGTCCGCACGCTGCAGTGCGGTGGTGACGGCCGTGGTCGCGAGCCGCTGCGTGCTGCCCATGCTGATGTTGGCCACGCGGACCGGCCGGCCCTCCTCATCGCGATATTCGATCGCGCAATGCAGTGCCGCGGCGAGACTGAGTTCACCCGCGCAGCCGCCGAGATTGGCGTTGATGGAGACGATGGTGCGCACCGGCGCGATGCCGGACGCACCGACGCCGTTTCCATGCCGCGCGCCGATGAGGCCGGCGATGCGCGTGCCGTGCCAGAACGGCGCGGGCGCGGCCGCCCTCGGACAGCAGTCGGCCTGCCCACAGTGGCCGTCCACGTCGCGCAGGCGCGGTTCGATATAGACGACGTTGTCGAGATCGGGATGGTCGGTGCGCACCGGGCCGTCGATCACGGCGACGCTGACCGGTTCGCTAGGCTGCAGATCGCGCGCGTCCGGCATATTGATAGATGTCCACAACGCATCATTGCGGAACTGCAGCGGATCGCCGCCGCCTGTGCCGTCCAGCTCGAAGCGTGCTTCCTCCGTGACGACGAAGGCCCGATCCTTTGCGAGGCGCTCGAGTTCTTCCTGCTGCTGCGTATCGCCGGCCCGGCTCTGGAACAGCACGCGGCTGCCGGCCTGCTTGGCGCCGAACAGTGCCGAATACTGCTGCGCGAGCGTGGCGGCGAGCTGCGTGTTCGCCGTCTCGACGACGTAGTCAGTGGGCCGAGTGCAGTTGCCGAAGTCCGGCGGCGCCTGCGACGGCGCTTCGTCGCCGTAGGTATCCGCAGCGGCAAGGATGGCCGGCGCGGATTCCGGGCGGAATGTGTTTGCGGGTGTCGTGCCGTCCCGCGCGCGGGGCGCTGTGCAGCCTGGCAACAGCACGAGCAGCGCCGTCGCTGTCGCGATGGCGAATCGCGTCGATCGCATGTGGGTTTTCCCTTGTCTGGAGCACGGGTGCCGTTGATGGCACCCGCGCAACGGGCTGCTCAGTTAACGTCGCCTGCCCAGCTACCGTCATCAGGGTCGCCGCCGGTATTGCCGACGCCGACGTAGCAGTGCAGTCGCTTCACGCGCAGCGCCGGATCACCGTCGAGCGTCATGCAGAACGCGCGCTCGACATAGTGCTGCACGTTGTTGATGTCGGGCGGACCGAGTTTCCAGATTTTCCCAGTGATCTGGTCGCTGACCGCGTTATAGGCGAGGTCGGTCGCGTTCTTCCAGGTATCGACATGCGGACTGGTGATCGGCGTGACCTCGATCGAGTCGAGCGTCGGATTGCCGGTAAGCGGATGCGGAACGAGGATGATCTGGATTGAGTCGTTCTTGTCGATCGAGACGACGTCCGGATAGTCCACGTCGTGCAGGATCGTATAGGTGTCTTGAAAGTCAGTCAGTGCCATGAGGCCCCCTTTTCACTGCTGGTGGATGGTGTTGGCTGCAGACCATTGCCTGCGAAACACCTAGTGCGCACACTGGGCGCAACATCTCACCTGCCAGGGTTTCGAGATCTTCTAGATCATCGCTCCGGTGACCGACACCAGATCTACTAACTCAAGGGCTCCAGCAAGTAGAGGCTTTTACCGCTTCGCTTATTGGCTACCAGCCCCATACCGCGACGCCGGCCCAGAGCGCGGGGCTGGAGTCGGGATACTGCCGCACGAGTGCGAGCTGCGCGTCGCGCAGTGCCCGCGCCGGACGCTGCGCGGCGAGGCGCGGGTCGGCATAGAAGCCGTCCATGAGTTCGGGCATGGCGGCATCGTCGACCGGCCACAAGGTTGCGACGACGTGCCGTGCGCCGGCCTGCAGGAAAGCGTAGGCGACACCGAACGTGCCTTCGTCCTGCACTGCGCGTCCGGTCGCCGTATCGCACGCGCCGAGCACCACGAGCGCCGACGGAAGACGGCTGGCGCCGATGCGGCGCGCGGACAGAAATCCATCGATGTCGCGGCCCTGGGCGTCGTACAGCGACAGCACCAGGCCGGAGCCGCTCGCGCCGTTGCGGTCGCCGGTACCGTGTGTCGCAAAATGCATAATGTCAAAGTTAGCGATGTCGCTACGGCGCAGCACGCCGAGGTTCGCATCGAGGCCCGCGAGCAGCGTGCTGTGCGCAGCGCCGAGGCGCTCGCTCACGCGGCGGATTTCGTCGCCGCTGCCGCGCAGGCGGCGTGGCGAATTGCGCAGCGTCACGTCCGACTGGGCCGCGCGCGGCGCCGCGCCAAGACGCGGGTCATCGCGGCTGTACACCGGGTCGCCGATCAGCAGCGCGGTGAAGTCCTGCGCGAGTTCGCGCACCGGCGCGCGCCGCAGCAGCCAGGTCGCCGGCAGCAGGGCGATTTCGTGCTGTTCGAGCAGGTAGGACGGCGTCTCGCCGCAGCGCAGCGCGGCGAACGGAAGGCCGTCCAGTGCGGTGTCGCTGACCACGAGTACGCGACGGGTGTCGACCCAGCCGGCGATCGGACGCCAGACCAGTTCGCAGGCGCGCGTGAGTTCCTCGCGCCAGTCGCCGGCTGCGCCGCCCGGCATCGCGCCGAGGCTGGTTCGCACGCGTTGTACGGCGGCCGCCAGTTCGTCCTGCGCGGCGAGTCGCGTGGCATGCAGCGCGTCGCGCTGCACGACCCAGGCATAGCCCGCCTGCGGCAGCGTGCGATATACGACGAGCGTGGTATCCGCTGGCAGGGCCTGCTGCAGTTGCGCGAGCGACATCTCGTCTGCCGCTGCTGCCGGATCCGGCGCGGACACGGCGCTGTCGAGCGAGCGCAGCGCGGCTTCGGCGCTGCGGATGTCCGCATCGAGGCGGCGGCGACGCTCCTCGTTGCCGCTGTCTGCCGACTGCGTCCGGCGCGCAGTGCCGTCGGCCGGCGGCGGCGTGGACGGGTGCACGATGCTGGCTTCGTTCTGCAGTTTCCAGCGCAGCAGGGCGAACCCGGCAAGCCGGGCCAGTATCTGTTCGCGCTCGGATTCGCCGGCCGCGTCGGTCGCCAGCGGCAGAGGCATCGCGTCGAGACGGCTGCGCAGGCTGCGCGCGCGAAAGCGTGCACTGAGTGTCAGCGCGTCGGCCGCGCGTCGGTAGCTACCCCGCGCGTCGACGTCGCTCATCAGCAGCGACAGCAGGCCGACCTGCGCGTCACGCTGGCCGGCGAGGAAAGTCGCACGCTGTTCCAGGTCGAACACGTACGCCCCGGCCTGATCCACGGCGGCTATCGCCTTGCGGTAGGCGGCCTCCGCGGCCGCGTCGTTCCGCTGAGCGCGCAGTGCGTCGGCGACGAGCGTCTGCGCCTCGATGTGCTGCAACTGGGTCAGTCGCCCGGACTTCAGCGCCGCCTCGGCGAAGCGCTGTGCCTGCGCCGCGTCGCCGCGCAGCAGCGCCAGGTGGGCGAGTTCGATGCGCGCGAGGTCGTGCAGGTCGGCGCGATCGATACCCACGCTGCCGTCATGAGCCTGCTGCGCGGCATCCCAGGCGGCCGCCGGCTCACCGCTGCGCCGGTAGATGCGCGCCGCACGCAGCTGGCTGTCGGCGATGAGCTGCGGCCGCGCGCTCGTCGTCACGGCCTTGGCCACGGTCACTGCGCGCTCGATGGACGCACGTGCCTCGGACGGCTGACCGTTGGCGAGCTGCGCTTCCGCGAGACGGGTCAGCGTCGTGACGATTTCGTCCGGCCGGTTGAGCTTTTCGTTCACGTCCAGCGCGTTCTTCAACAGATCGACCGCGTACGCGGTGTCGCCCAGCAGCAGGCGCACGGCGCCCTGGTTGCGCAGCGCGCGCACCTGTCCCTGCAGGTCGCCCGCGTACGCGTTGCCGGCGCGTTCGAAGCCGTCCAGCGCCTGCGTCAGACGACCGTACGCGACCTGTACCAGCGCGAGATTGTTGAACGCATCGGCGCTGTTTCGGCTGGCCTCGAACGGCTGCCAGTGCTTCACGGAATCCTCGAAATATTCTGCGGCACGCGCCGTCTCGCCGAGCTGCAAGTACGCGCCGCCAAGATTGTTCAGCGCGGTGGCGATGCGCTGCTCGTCACCGCTCATCCGCGACAGCGCGAGCGCGTCTTCGTAGCAGGCGCGTACGGCCGGGCCGCTGTCGAGCAAGGCCTCGTTGAGGCAGATGTTGTTCGTGATGACGGCGCGCAGCAGGGTGTCGTCCACGCCATCCAGTGCGGCCAGTGCGTCGCGCAGTACCGGCAGCGCGCGCGCCGCGTCACCCATGCGGTGGTGGTGCATGCCAAGGTTGTTGAGCGCCGACGCCAGACCGCGCGGGTCGCCGAGCCGACGCCACACCGGCAGCGCGCCGGTCAGCGCCGCAACCGCGGCGGGGCGGTCGGGCATGCGTGCGAGGATACGTTCCTGCAATCCGACGCAACGCACGTAGCCGCGTTCGTCGGCGCGCCCGAGCCGCTGAGCGCACAGCGCCGCTGCGCGTGTCGCAGTGTCCGGTTCGCGCGCGAGCTTGCGATCGTTGAGGCGCTGGAACAGCGCAGTTTCTTCAAGATCGAGCGCGTAGCCGCCATCCGCGCCCGGATCCACCGGCTCGAGTTCCAGCCTGACCGTGCCGGCCGGCGATCCTGCGCGCGGCGCGCGCAGCCGCAGGCGCAGGTCCGGTGAAGCCTCGCCCAGCGCGACGCGGTGTTCGCCCCAGCGCAGCATGTCGTCGTCTTCCAGCAGCGAGCGCGTGGTGCCGGAAATCAGCTCGGCCTGAATATCGATGCCCTGCTCGACGACGCGCAGGCGCAACGGCGGCGGCGCGGCAATGGCGATGTCGAGGTAGTGGTCGGGATCCGCATCGGGCTGCAGGTCCAGCTCCAGCGGAACGGAGGGATGCAGCGTGGCCATTGCCGGACCCGGCGCGGCCGGCGCAGGTCGGGGAACCGTTGCTGGCGGCAGCGGCGCGTCGGCCTGCCGCTGCGGCAGCCAGGCCAGCACGGCGCCTGCGACACAGGCGGCCAGCACCACGCCGCGCCAGACACGCGCGCGGCCGTCCTCATTGGTCTGCCTGGCTGGTGCCTGCACCTTGCGTCCCTTCCCCGGCGCGGTGTCGTCGCCCGAGTTTACCCATCTGCGCCGCTGTCGCGTGGCGCGCGCGGGCGCGGCCCCGGCCCGGCTACAATCCGGCCCTATGCCCTCCTTCGATATCGTTTCCAAGCTCGACTCGCACGAAGTTTCCAATGCGGTCGACCAGGCCAATCGTGAGCTCGACAAGCGCTTCGATTTCCGTGGCGCCGACGCCAGCTTCGAGCTGGCCGATGGCGTCGTCACCCTCAAGGCCGACGCCGAGTTCCGCCTCAAGCAGATGCAGGAAGTGCTGTTCCAGCGTCTGGTCGCGCGCGGCATCGACATCCGCTGCGCCGATGTGGCCGATCCCGAGACCAACCTGTCCGCCGCGCGGCAGAAGGTCACGCTCAAGCAGGGCGTGGACCAGCCGCTCGGCAAGAAGATCATCAAGCTGCTCAAGGATGCCGGCCTCAAGGTGCAGGCGCAGATCCAGGGCGATCAGCTTCGCGTCAACGGCAAGAAGCGCGACGACCTGCAGGTCGCCATCGCCTTTTTGCGCAAGAGCGAGGAGATCGACATGCCGCTGCAGTACGAAAATTTCCGCGATTGACCACGGCCATGCTCGAAGTCACGCCGCAGATACGCATTCACGACGATGAGCTCAGCGAGAGTTTCGTGCGCTCGTCGGGCCCGGGCGGGCAGAACGTCAACAAGGTCGCTAGCGCGGTGGAGCTGCGTTTCGACGTCGCCAAGTCGCCTTCGCTGCCCGACGCCGTGCGCGCGCGGCTGCTCGCGCGCCGCGACCGCCGCCTGACCGACGAGGGCGTGCTGGTGATCTCGGCCAGTCGATTCCGCGACCAGGGCCGCAACCGCGAGGATGCGCGCGAACGCCTCGCCGAAATCGTGCGTGCGGCGACGGTGGTCGCGAAGAAGCGCATCGCGACCAAGCCGAGCAAGGGTTCGCAGGAACGCCGCCTGCAGGAAAAGAAGACCCGAGCCGTCCACAAGGCCGGTCGCGGCAAGAACTGGAAAGACGAGTGATCGAGCAGCACCTGCCCTACGCCGGCACGCGGCCGTCCCTCGTTCCGCTGTCGCCGCAGACGCCGCTGCGCCGTTTCTTCGCCTGGCTGCTGCGTTTCTGCGGCTGGAAGCTCGTCGGCCAGTTTCCGGACCTTCCCAAACTCGTGTTCGTGGCCGCGCCGCATTCATCGTGGTGGGACGGCGTCTGGGGACTGATGTTCAAGGCCGCCGTCGGCCTGGACGCGTCGTTCATGGCCAAGAAGGAACTGTTCCGCGGCCCGCTGGGCTGGCTGCTGCGGCGCATGGGCGGGATTCCGATCGAGCGCAGCGCCTCGCATGGCGTGGTCGAGCAGATGGTCGAGCGCTTCGACGCGAGCGAGCGCCTCTGGCTCGGCATCGCCGCGGAGGGCACTCGCAAAACGGTGACAAAGTGGAAATCGGGATTCTGGCAAATTGCGCGCGAGGCCGGCGTGCCGGTCATGACGCTGTATTTCCACTATCCGGAAAAGACCATCGGCATCGGCCCGGTGTTCGAGCTGACCGACGACCGCGAGGCTGACATCGCGCGCATCCGCGAATTTTACCGGCCGTGGCGAGGCAAGAATCGCGGCGCGTTCTGAACTCTGCGTGGTAGCACCGCTGTCGCCGTAGTGTCATCCGCGGCCGGCACACTGTCGCGCATGACCGCTGCGCTGCTACCCGCCCTGCTCTGCCTGTCCCTCGCCGGCTTCGCCTGCGCGGCGGCGTGGAGCCGCAATGAACCGGGCCACGCACGCCGCTGGGATGCGGCTTTCGCATTCGTCATCGGCGCCGCCGCGGCGGAACTCGTGCTGCTCGCCTCGCCGTTCGGCCTGATGTTTCCGTGGGCTGCGACGCTGGGTCTCGTGTTTCCGATGCTGGCCGGCCCGTTCTGGTGGCGCAGCCGTCATGGCCGCCAGCATTGGTCGTGGCGTCGCTGGGTGTTGCAGCTGGTGCCCGGCATCACGCTGCTGCTGTCGACCATCGCCACGGTCGCCGGATTCGATACCGCCGCCTGGACCGCCGACAATCTGCCGTCGATCACGCTCGTCATCGGCGCCGCGGTACTGAACCTCGCCGCCGGCGCCGTGCGCTGGCCGCGCTCGCGGCGCACCGCCGGGTCGCATCGTCGCAAACTTACCGTGTGGTGATGTTGCAGTTGTTTCGACGGTGAGAATAGAAACTAGGGAGTAGTAGGTAGGAACTAGCCAGCGGAGGTCTCGCTGCTTTCCCTAGTTGCTACCTACTACCCTCTAGTTTCTTAGTTCCCTAGTTCCGTAATCCCTTTCCTCGAAATATCCGCCTCTCCGCTCAAACGTCCCCGTCGCTCAACCACCCTTCGCCGGTGCCGCGCTGGTAGACGGTGTCGCTGTCGAGCACGTTGCCGGCCGGGTGCGAGGCGGCGTCGGCGAGGCGCGCGTAGAGCGGCGTGAAGTCCGGCCGCGTCGCTTCGATAAGCTGTTCGTAGCTGTCGATGACGAAGTAGGTCTTCTGGTACGTATCGATGCGATAGCGCGTGCGCATCACGCGTTCGAGATCGAACCCGATGCGGTTCGGTGCGTCGGCCTCGAGGCTGTAGATCGATTCGCCCTTGGAACTGACGATGCCGGCGCCGTAGATGCGCAGGCCTTCGGGCGTGTTGATCAGGCCGAATTCGACCGTGTACCAGTACAGCCGCGTGAGGTTGGCCAGCGCTTCGGGCGCGATCGCCGCGGCCTTCACGCCGCCGGCGCCGTAGGCCTGCATGTAGTCGGCGAAGACCGGATTGAGCAGCAGCGGCACGTGGCCGAACAGGTCGTGGAACAGGTCGGGCTCGGACAGATAGTCGAGCTGCTCCGGCTTGCGGATCCACCAGGTCACCGGAAAGCGCCGGTTGGCCAGATGCTCGAAGAAGGTCAGCTCGGGCAGCAGTCCTTCGACGGCGATGAGTTCCCAGCCCGTGGTCTCGGCGAGCACGCGATTGAGGTCGCTGAATTTCGGAATCACATCGGCCGACATGCCGAAGCGTTCCTGGTTCTCGACGAACTCGTTGGCGGCGCGGCCGACGAGCAGTTCGCGCTGGCGCTTGAACAGCGTCGCCCAGGTTTCGTGGTCGGTCGCGGTATACGTGTCCCACGGCTGCTCGATCACGCGCGTCGTATAGACCGGCACATAGCCCTTGTCGGTGAGCTGGTGTTCGACGCGTTCGGCGACGGTCTGCATGGCACGACTCCCGGCGATGGCGCAAACGGCTGCGCGGCCCGGGCAGTGTAGGCGCAGCGTGGCGCAACAGGCTTGCTTTGTTGCGCCAGAAGTCCCGTTCAGCGCACTATTCCGGCGTTTTCCCCCGGATTGACGCAAGATATGTCGGACAGCGAACTGGACAGGATCGATCTGCGCATCCTCGAAGTGCTGCAGCGCGACGGCCGCATCACCAATGCCGAGCTGGCTGAGACGATCAGCCTGTCGGCCTCGGCCTGCCTGCGCCGTGTGCAGCGGCTGGAGCAGGCCGGCGTGATCAGCGGCTATGCGGCGCGTGTCGAACCGCGTGCGGTCGGCCTGGGTCTGCAAGCCTTCGTGCGCGTGCAGCTCGCGCGCCACGACGCGCAGTCCATCGAGCATTTCATCAACCGCGTGGCCGAATCCGGCGAAGTCGTCGCCTGTCATGCACTGACCGGCGACATGGATTACCTGCTGCATGTCGTCGTCGCCGACCTCGATCATTTCTCGCGCTTCCTGCTCGACCGCCTGCTCAACGATTCGGGCGTCGCCGACGTGAATTCGAGCTTCGTGCTGCGCACGGTCAAGCAGACGGGCGCATTGCCGCTGTAGTCACTCGGCGGTGACGCTGACCTTCGCCGGTTCACGACAGCGCAACCAGCCGATGCGCCGGCTGCTGCCGGCGCGCAGGTCGGCATCTTCCGTGCGCTCGAGGTACAGCGAATCGCCGCGCACAGCGCTGTAGCCATTCGCGCCATCGGCCGCGCTGCAATCGCCGTCGACACGCAGCCGCGCCGGCAGCGGAAGATCGAGCGTGCCGTCGCTGTGCAGCACGAGATCGAGCGCGCCGCTGGTGTTGGCCAGCAGCGCGACGCGCAGTTGCGACTGCAACGGCTGCCTTTCGATCACCGCGCGCAGCGTGCGCAGCGACCACGCGCGTTCGTCGCCCTCGCGCGGCAGGCGGAACCAGGCGAAGCCGGCCAGGTTTGGATAGGCGCGCGCACTGACCTGCGCGATCAGCGTCGCGACTTCGCGCGGATCGACCTTGAGTTCGCGCGAACCGGCGCTGCGCTGCGGCAGACGCTGTTCGCTCTCGACCGCGGCGATGCGGCCCTCGGGATCGAGCTTGAGCCGCGCACCGTAGGCCGGTAGCGCGACGAGGAACGGCTTGGTCGCGCTGCGCCGCGACCAGTCGTCGATCCACTGCGCGGCGAGCCCCGCATCGAACAAACCGCTCGATGGATCTCGCACCGCGTGCACCTGCAGCACGCTCGAATCGATCTGCGCCAGCACGGCATCGAGTTCCGGCGCGTTGCGCCAGGCCGGCAGCGCGGTGATCGACAGCGTGCCGGTTTTCAGCACACTCGCACGAATGTCGGCGAGCAGGCGCGCGTAGTCGGCGAGCTTCGACGTCGCGCAGTCGTAGTCAATTTCCAATGTACCGCCGCCATAGCCTTCGCTACGCCAGCGACCGAGTTCCTGATCGATCAGGCCCGGCACGCGCTCGCGCAGACGTTCATCGGACAGCGAACCATCGATGCGCACGACCGCAGTCACGGGCAGACCGGTTGACTTGAGCGCAGGCCAGTCCACGTCCTGGCTCGTCGCAACATGGCCGGTGCGATCGACCTGCAATACCAGCACGCGCAGCGATGCGGCGAACTCGCGCGATTCGCCGACCGCGGCAACCAGCGCGGGGTCCCACGCGCGCTGCCAGATGTAGACGCTGTGCGGAAGTGACGGCGGCGGCGATGAGGAGGAGGTACAACCCGACAGCGATGCCGCGATGACGAGCAACGCGAGTGCACAGGCCGATGCGAGCAGCCGCCGCCTGCGCGCAACGCGCCGCATCAGCGCAGGCCCATGAATACAGCCAGCACCGATCGCATGCGCGTCTGCGAACGCACCGCGTCAATGCACGGTCGGCGGCGCATCGTCATCCCGGCGCCGGCGCGGAAATTCGAGGATCACGCCGCGATCATCGGGCACGCGCTGCC
>Ga0068852_100001203_pt1 | contig 17184 bp, 16 predicted proteins | sample KBSCornC22_FD_66594 | JGI IMG/M metagenome (GOLD analysis project Ga0068852, IMG submission 66594) | Corn rhizosphere microbial communities from Kellogg Biological Station, Michigan, USA - KBS Corn C2-2 | ecosystem: Host-associated > Plants > Roots > Rhizosphere > Soil ... | reverse complement strand
CGCGAGTGCTTTTTACCCGGCACGACCATGTTGGGTTTCAGCACGATGAGCTCGGTTTCGACACGATGTCGCTGCAGCGCATCGAACACGGCGTGCAAAACGCGCTCGGTCACGTCCTCACAGCGCTCGAGCGAATGGTCGCCGTCGATCAACACCTCCGGCTCGACGATCGGGACGAGGCCCTGTTGCTGGCATACGGCTGCATAGCGCGCCAGCACCTCCGCGTTCGCGGTGATGCCAAGTGGCGTCGGATTCGTCGGCGTGATCCCGTACACCTCGCGCCACTTCGTGAAGCGCGCGCCTCTGGCCTTGTACGAATCGAGCCGCTCGGCCAGTCCGTCGAGACCTTGCGTCACGAGATCGCCGGGTGCGCCGGGAAGCGCGGTGGTTCCCTTGTCGACCTTGATCCCGGGCACGATGCCGTTGCGCTCGAGCAGTTGCGGAAGTGGCGTGCCGTCATCGGCGCTTTGGCCGAGCGTTTCCTCGAACAGGATCACACCGGCGAGGTAGTCGGCAGCACCCGGTGTGGTGAAAAGCAAAGTTCGATAGGCGCGCCGCGTGTCCTCCGTGGATTGGATGCCGACCGCATCGAAGCGCTTGGTGATCGTTGGCAGGCTTTCATCCGCTGCGAGTATCCCTTTGCCGGGCGCGATGATCCTGTCGATCGTCGCCTTGAGCTCAGCATGCGTGTCCATCGCGCTTCCTTTCGTCAACATTCATTCGTTTGTGTTCGCTCAAGCTCGCACCGGAACGTGCCAATGCGTCACCGCGAGAGTGGCTTGCCGGCGAGCCATGCGTGGCCATCGGCATAGAGCCGTTCGACTTCGTCTCCGGTCAGCTGCGGCATGTCACGCTTGACCTCGTAGCCGATCCGCGTCTGCGCATACGCGAGATGACGGTAGCCATCCGGGAAGCGCGCGAGCACCGCAGCATCGAGCGTGAGCTTGGCCGATGGGTCCACCGGGTCGAGCCGGTCCTTTTCGTAGATCGGCTGCCGCAGCACGATCTTCCAATCGCCGTTGCGCTGCTCGACGAAATCGTAGAAGCGTCCGGTGCATTCGATGTCGCAGAGCACGCCGTCGACGACCGCACGTTGCGCAATCGTCATTCTCGTCTGCGCAATCGCGCGCGTGCCGGCGACTTCAACGGTCGTTCCGCCGAGAACGTGAAGGATGCGCACGCCGTTGTCGAATCCCTTCCTGCTCGCCGCGATGAAATCGGCGGCCGAGCCCTGGAACCACGTCGCCATCATGCGACCTTCGGGGTGCCACACCGTCGCAAAGCGCGCCCAGTCGCCCGCGTCGCGCCATAGCGCCCAGTTCTCGATCAGCTCGCGGATGCGCAGCCGCTCGATCAATACAGTGTCCATCGCTTCACTCCAACACTCGACGCCGTTCTTTGATGTCGCAACGACATTGGCGCGAGTTTAAACCCGCGCGCGTACCGCTTCTGATCGGAGCGCACGCTACACTTGCGCTCGTGGCCTCCCGCCTGACCGTCTTCGTCCACCGCCTGCTGCAAGGATCGCCGCTCGAGAACGCGGTCTTTCGCAATTTCTATCTCGGCTCGATCGGCGCTGCGCTCGGTTACACGATGCAGGCGACGATCTCGGCGTGGCTGATGGCGACGCTGACGACCTCCGCGCTGATGGTCGCGCTCGTCCAAAGTGCGAGCACGGCACCGACACTGCTGTTCGGTCTCTTCGCGGGCACGCTCGCCGACATCGTCGATCGCCGGCACGTGATCATCGTCACCCAGATCGTGCTGTTCGCCGCGAGCCTTTTGCTCGGCTTTGCCGCTGTCGTGGGCATCGTCGGGCCGATCTCGCTGTTGTTCCTGACCTTCCTGGTCGGCGCCGGCTTCACGTTCTACCTGCCGGCGCAGCAAGCGAGCATCAACGAGATGGTGTCGCGCGACAACCTGTCGCGTGCCGTCGCGCTTGGCTCCGTCGCGTTCAATGTCGCCCGGGCGCTCGGCCCGGCGCTGGCAGGTGCCATCGCCGCGGCGCTGTCGTCGGGCAGCGCATTGATATTCAGTGCGTTCTTCTTCGTGCCGATGTTCATCGCGATGAAGCGAACGCGGCCGCGCGAAGCGACGTTGCCCGGGGTTCCGGAGCGGCTGCTGTCGGGCGTGATGAGCGGATTGCGCTACGTCCGACATTCCACGCCGATGCGCGCGTTGATCGTGCGCAACCTGACGTTCAGTGTGTGCGCGAGCGCGTTCTGGGCGCTGTTGCCGGTGATCGCCCGTGATCAGCTCGGCCTTGGCGCCGGCGGCTTCGGCTTGCTGTCGGCGAGCTTCGGCATCGGTGCCATCGTCGGTGCGGTATCGATTCCAGGGCAACTGCACCGGCAGCCGATGAACCGCGTCGTGAGCTCCGGCGGCCTGTTGTGGGCCCTCGCGATTTTCATCGTCGCGCTGACGGTCAACACGGGACTTGCGCTGATCGGAACCGCGTTTGCGGGCGCTGCGTGGGTTTATGTATTCGCGACGCTGTCGGCGGGCACGCAGAGCAGCGCGCCGGGTTGGGTGCGCGCGCGCGCGGTTTCGATGAACCTCGTCGCGACGCAGGGCTGCCTCGCGTTGGGTAGCGCGCTGTGGGGCATCGTCGCGTCCGGTTTCGGCACGCGCTGGGCACTCGCGACGTCGGCTACGGCCGTCATCGTGCTGCAATGGCTCTATCGGCGCGTGCGCGTCGAGATGGGGCAGGAAGCCGACGTGAGCCCCGGCATGCAACTCCCCGAGCTCACGGTGTTCGCCGAACCGCTGCCCGACGACGGTCCGGTATTGATTCAGCTGGAATACCGGATCGAGGCGGCAAACCGCGAAGCATTCCTGAAAGCGATTCAAAAAGTCGGGCCCACGCGGCGGCGCAACGGTGCGACGAGCTGGCGCGTGTTTCGGGACGTCGGCGAGGATGGCCGCTTCGTCGAGCGTTACGTCATTGCGTCGTGGGCCGAGTACGTGCGATTGCGCGCGCGGATGACGATGGCCGACAGCCGGCTCCAGCAGCGCGTCGCCGAGCTGCAGTGCGCCGACGTGCCGATTCGCGTGTCGCGCTTGATCGGAGTCACCGCGGAAAGCGCCCCTCAGTCGCGCGTCGCGTAGAAGTGCGCCGCATCGAGGATCGTCGAATGCGTCGCCAGGTAGACCTCGCGCAGGAACGACGTGAGTCCGACGATGACGCCAAGCATCGCGAGCACGAACAACCCGCCCTCGGCCCAGCGCAGATTGGTCGCGAAGAACTCGTCGAAAAAGAGCACGGCGATCACGAGGCACACGAGCAGCGCCGCCGCCGTGCACGAATTGATCGCCCAGCTCGCGAGCTTGCGCCGCCGCTCGAGATAAGCGAGCTCGACGAGCGCCTGCGCGCGCGCCTTGTCGTCGAAGTCCTTCCACGCCGCTTCGAGCGCCCTGCCCCGGTCGATGACGCGCGCGAGCCTCGTCGCCATCACGCCGAGGAGTCCGGCAATCCCGGTCAGCAGGAATACCGGCGCGATTGCGAGCTGTATCGCATGCGAGATCAGCGGCATTGCGTCACCGGCCGGCATCGATGGTCGCTTTCGAAGTGCGTAAGCGCGACGTTAACATTGCCGCGTCAGCGCGACGCAGTATAGTCGCGTCGGCCACGACCTTACACGAAGGAACGACGATGACGAGCAGCGAACGAAGCGCCAACATGCCGTTGCTCGGTGACAGCATGGGCGCGCTGCACGCGCGAACCCTCGCGATTGCGCTCACCGCGGCGCTGGCGCTGGCTGGGTGCGCCGCACCGCCGTTCAGCCCGGACGCGGGCGACCTCACGTGCAACAGCGCGCAGCAGTGCCGCGTCGAAGTCGCCGTCACGTGCGCGCAAGGCGCCTGCCGGCTCGTCGTCGATCATCCGCACGTGTTCGCGCGCGGCAACGACGTCGTCTGGAACATAGCCAACCAGGCCGGACAATCGTACCGGTTCTCAGACGACAACGGCATCGCATTCAAGACGGCCGAGGGGCGTGGCGTCTTTCGCTGTCACGTCGAGGCGAACGGCGCGCGCATCGCTTGCATGAATCGCGGAACGCCGGGCACGTTCGAATATGCCGTGCGCGTCAGCGGCTCGCCCGCCGTGCCGCCGCTCGACCCGTGGGTCGTCAATCACTGATCCGTTGCGTCGTCATTTCGCGCCTGCGTTGCTCACGAGCAGCGCCTTGCGCGCGGATCGTGACGCCGAGATTCATCGTTGATCGGTCCCGCTGAAATCGCCGCGACGCTGATCGTATTGCTCGCGCTATGGCTCGTCTGGGACACGCTGCGGGCGCGGGAGCACGCCAACACGGCGATGCGCGACGCGTGCGAGCGACGAGGCTATCTCTTTCTGGACGACACCGTTTCGCTGCACGCCGCGCGACCGGTCCGCGACGACGACGGCCGCGTCCGGTGGCGCCGCGCGTATCGCTTCCAGTACAGCGATACGGGTCACAACCGGCGCGACGGCTCGATCACCCTCGTTGGCGACGCCGTCACCGCGCTCGAGCTCGATGGCGTGACGCGAGCAGAGTCGATCCATTGAGCGTCGGCGTGGCAAAACGATGAAGTCGCGCGACGTCGTCGTTGCGGCCATTGCCATCGCGCTGACGGTGGTCGTCGGCCTGATCGCGCTGAATTTTCGCACCGGCGAGAAGCAGATCGAGCAGACGGTTGCGCGGCTCTACGGGACATCGGATCCGCAGTTCGATCGCGCGATGGGCGTGTTGCTCGGCCCACCCATCGTCGAAGGCAATCGATTCGACGTACTCGTAAATGGCGACATGATCTTTCCGGCGATGCTGTCGGCGATCCGGTCGGCCCGTGAGACGATTACGTTCGAGAGCTACATCTACTGGTCGGGTGACGTCGGCCGCGCGTTCGCCGAAGCGCTCGCCGAGCGTGCGCGCGCCGGCGTGCACGTGCACTTGCTGCTCGACTGGCTCGGCAGCAGCAAGCTCGATCCCGCCCAGCTCGCGCTGATGGTGAAGGCTGGCGTCGAAGTTCGCCGATTTCACGAGCCCCGCTGGTACCAGCTCGCGCGACTCAACAATCGAACGCACCGCAAGTTGCTGATCGTCGACGGCAAAATTGGTTTTACCGGCGGCGTCGGCATTGCCGATGAATGGTCGGGCAATGCACAGGATCCGATGCACTGGCGGGACACGCACTTCCGCGCGGAAGGTCCCGTGGTCGCCCAGATGCAGGCGGTGTTCATGGACAACTGGATCAAGGTGACGGGCAACGTATTGCACGGCGCCGGTTACTTCCCGGCGTTGGCGGCGACCGGTGCAAGCCGCGGCCAGATGTTCAGCAGTTCGCCCGAGGGCGGCAGCGAAAGCATGCACCTCATGTATCTGCTGGCCATCACAGCGTCGACGCGCTCGATCGACTTGTCGAGCGCGTATTTCGTGCCGGACAAACTGACACAGGCCGCGCTCGTCAACGCGGCGAAACGCGGCGTGAAAATACGCATCATCACGCCGGGCGAGCACATCGATGCGGAAACGGTCCGGCGCGCGTCGCGCGCGGGCTGGGGCGATCTCCTGCGTGCCGGTATTGAAATCTCCGAGTACCAGCCGACGATGTTCCATTGCAAGGTGCTCGTCGTCGATGGCCTGTGGATATCCGTCGGCTCGACCAATTTCGACAGCCGCTCGTTCGCTATCAACGACGAGGCCAATCTCAATATCGATGATGCCGCGTTCGCGCGCCGGCAGATCGAGATTTTCGAGGCGGACCTCGCGCGCTCGAAACGCGTGACACTGGGAGCGTGGGAACAGCGCCCCTGGTCGGAAAAACTGCTGGAGCACGCGGCCGCGCTGCTGCGAACGCAGCTCTAGGCTCCCTATCCGTGCGCGACCGAACGCGCAGCTTCGCTAAACTTCCCGACCATGTCGCTTGCACTCCTGCTCGCGCTGCCCTTCATCGGCAGCGTAGTCGCCGCGCTGTTGCCGACGAACGCGCGCAATGCCGAGTCGACGTGGTCGGCGATCGTCGCCGGCGTCGCGCTGATCCGCGTCGCAACGCTGTTTCCGCAGGTGCGCAACGGCGGTGTCATCCGCGAGCACATCGCGTGGGTCACGAGTGCAGGGCTCGACGTTTCGATCCGCATCGACGGCTTCGCGTGGATGTTTGCGATGCTCGTCACCGGCATCGGGCTCCTCGTCATCCTGTACGCGCGTTACTACATGTCGCCATCCGACCCGGTGCCGCGCTTCTTTGCGTTCCTGCTCGCATTCATGGGGGCGATGCTGGGCCTCGTGACCTCGGGCAACATCATTGCGGTGGTCGTGTTCTGGGAATTGACGAGCCTGACGTCGTTCGCGCTGATCGGCTACTGGCATCACCGTTCCGACGCGAGGCGCGGCGCGCGGATGGCGCTGCTCGTCACTGCGACCGGTGGCTTGTGCCTGTTCGGTGGCGCGTTATTGATCGGTCGCATCGTCGGCAGCTACGAGCTCGACGCCGTGCTCGGCGCCGGTGATCGGCTGCGCGCTGATCCAGCGTACGGCATCGTGCTGGCGCTCGTTTTGATCGGGGCGTTCACCAAGAGCGCGCAGTTTCCGTTCCACTTCTGGCTACCGCACGCGATGGCCGCGCCAACACCGGTGTCCGCGTACTTGCATTCGGCGACGATGGTGAAGGCGGGCGTGTTCCTCCTCGCCAGGTTGTGGCCCGCGCTGGCTGGAACGCCGGAATGGTTCTGGGCCGTGGGCAGCGTGGGTCTTGCCACGCTGTTGATCGGCGCGTACATGGCCATGTTCCAGCGCGATCTCAAAGGACTGCTTGCATATTCGACGATCAGTCACCTCGGGCTGATCACGCTCTTACTCGGACTCAACAGCCCGCTCGCAGCAGTGGCGGCCGTATTTCACATCATCAATCACGCGACGTTCAAGGCGGCGCTGTTCATGGCAACGGGCGTCATCGATCACGAGACGGGCACGCGCGATATCGAGCGCCTGAACGGACTCTTCAAGGCGATGCCGATCACCGCAACGCTCGCGATGGTCGCCAGCGCGGCAATGGCGGGTGTGCCGTTGTTGAACGGCTTCCTGTCGAAGGAAATGTTCTTTGCCGAAACCGTTTACATCGCGGCGCACCCGGTAATCCAATGGGGGTTGCCGATCGCCGCAACCATCGCCGGCATCTTCGCCGTCGTCTACGCACTGCGTTTCAGCGTCGACATCTTCTTCGGCGAGCCATCCGCCGATCTGCCACGCGAGCCGCACGAGCCGTCCCGGTGGATGCGCGTGCCGATCGAATTGCTCGTGCTCGCATGTCTCACCGTCGGCGTTTTCCCGGAACGCTCGATCGGCCCCGTGCTGTACGCCGCGGCACTTCCAGTCGTCGGCCGCGTCCTGCCGCCGTTCGATCTTGCGGTGTGGCACCACTTCAACGCGCCCCTCGCGATGAGCCTCGTTGCGCTCGTCGGTGGCATGATTGCGTACCTGTGGCTGCGCCGACAATTTGCCCGCGGACGTTTTCGCCGCGTGCCTGTCGTGGGTCGACTCGACGGCAAGTCGCTGTTCGAGTCAACGCTGGCGCGCGTGAGCGTCGCTGCGCGTTGGACGCAACAGCGGTTGTCGACGCATCGCTTGCAGCCGCAACTCGTGGTGCTCGTGCTGATCGCCGTGCTGACACCGACCGCCGCGATCTGGGCGGATGGCATCAGCTGGGGTCCGCGTCCGCGCGTACCCGCATCGCCGGAGTTCATCGCGTTCTCGGCGATCGGCATCGTCTCCGCAATCGCTGCGACCTTCGAGGCCGAGCGGCACCGACTCGCTGCGCTGACGCTGCTCGGGGTATCCGGCCTGATCGTCTGCCTGACGTTCGTATGGTTCTCGGCGCCCGATCTTGCGTTGACGCAACTCGTCGTCGAGGTCGTGACACTCGTGCTGTTCCTGCTCGGCTTGCGCTGGCTCCCGCGGCACGGCGCGGCTCGTGCTTCGCGCGACGTGCTGCGTTCGCGGCTGCGGCGTGGCCGCGATTTCGTGCTCGCCGCAAGTGCTGGCGCCGGCATGGCCGCGATTTCATATGCGTTGCTGACGCGGCCGGCGCCGCAGAGCATCTCGCCCTTCTTTCTCGAACGGGCGTTGCCGGAAGGCGGTGGTGAAAATGTCGTCAACGTGATGCTCGTCGATTTCAGGGCCTTCGACACGCTCGGCGAAATCACCGTGCTGGGTGTCGTTGCGCTCACCGTGTATGCGCTGCTGCGCCGATTTCGACCGGCGCGCGAAAGCACTTCGATACCCGGGCAGCAACAACGGGAGCTTACGGCGGCGGACCTCGTGCATCCGCAGTCGAAGCCCGACACGCCGGAGGGCTACATGCTGGTTCCGGCCGTCCTCGTTCGCTGGCTGCTGCCAATCGCGCTGATGATCGCCGCGTATTTGTTTCTGCGCGGTCACGACGAGCCTGGTGGTGGCTTTGTCGCCGGATTGGTCGTCTCGATCGCCGTCATCGCGCAGTACCTGGTGGCGGGCGCGCAATGGGTGGAGGCTCGGCTCGAGGTCAATCCGCTGCGCTGGATTGCCATTGGGCTCCTCGCCGCCGTCGGCACGGGCGCGGGCGCGATGGTCGCCGGCTATCCGTTCATGACGACGCATACGGCGCACTTCAGTGTGCCGGTGATCGGCGTCGTCCACGTGCCGAGCGCGATCGCTTTCGACGTCGGTATCTTTGCCGTCGTCGTGGGCTCTACGCTGTTGACCCTGATTGCGCTCGCCCATCAGTCGTTGCGGGGACGCCGGATCGCGGCGCACGCGTCCGACACGGTCACGGAACCGGCTCACTGATGGAAATCCTGATCGCGCTTGCGGTCGGCACGCTGACGAGTTGTGGCGTGTGGCTCGTGCTCCGCCAACGCACGTTCCAGGTGCTGATGGGGCTCGCGCTGCTCGCCTACGGCGTGAATCTCTTCATCTTCAGCATGGGCAGTTTGTCGGTCGGTGCCGAGCCGATCATTCGCACTGGCGTGCCTGGTGATCTTTTCTACTACACGGATCCCCTGCCGCAGGCGCTGGTGCTGACGGCGATCGTCATCAGCTTCGCGACAACTGCGCTGTTTCTCGTCGTGTTGCTCGCGTCGCGCGGCGTGACCGACACCGACCACGTTGACGGCGAAGAGGAGCGAGCATAAGCGCGCCGTCTGCCGCAGCCCTGCCGCACCTGATCGCCGTGCCGATCCTGCTGCCGCTCGTCACGGCGGCGGCGTTGCTGCTGATCGGCGAGTCACGCCATCGATTGAAAGCCATCGTCAGTATCGCGGCAACAATTGCCGGCCTCGCTGTTGCAGGGACGCTGCTCGATCGCGTCGATTCGAGCGGCGGACCCGCGGCCGTCGGCGTCTACCTGCCATCGAACTGGCCAGCGCCGTTTGGTATCGTGCTCGTCATCGACCGCGTCGCAGCGTTGATGCTCGTGCTGACCGGCGTCGTCAGTGTGGCTGCTGCATTGTTCGGCGCAGCGCGATGGGACCGCGCGGGCGTTCACTATCACACGCTGTTCCAGATCGAGCTCGTCGGCGTCAACGGCGCGTTCCTGACGGGCGATCTCTTCAACCTGTTTGTGTTCTTCGAGGTGATGCTCGCGGCATCCTACGGATTGCTGCTGCACGGCTCGGGAACGCTGCGCGTGCGGGCCGGACTGAAGTACATCGCGTTCAACCTCCTCGCATCGTCGCTGCTGCTCGTCGGCATTGCGATCGTCTATGGCATCACCGGCACCCTCAATTTCGCTGACATCGTCCAGAAGATCCCGCAAATTCCGGCATCGGACCGCGGCTTGTTGCATGCGGGCGCAGCGATCCTCGGCATCGCGGTTGTCGCCAAGGCTGCGATGTGGCCGCTGAACTTCTGGCTCGCTGCTGCGTACTCGGCGGCGGCGGCGCCGGTTGCGGCCTTGTTCGTCATCCTGACCAAGGTTGGCGTTTATACGCTTTTGCGACTGTGGACGCTGCTGTTGTCAGCAGAGCCGGGAACGTCGGCAGCGTTCGGCAGTGATGCACTCGTCGCTGGAGGTCTCGCGACGCTCGCCTTCGGCGCAATTGGCATGCTCGCGTCGCTGCAACTGCGCCGCGTGGCGGCATATTCACTGATCATCTCGTCAGGAACGTCCCTCGCAGTGATCGGCGTCGGCGATTCAGCGCTGGTCGGCGCTGCGCTGTTCTACCTTACCGGCTCGACGCTGGCATCGTGTGCCCTGTACCTGCTCGCTGAGCTGATCGAGCGCTCGCGTGAAATCGATCTCGCACCGCCGATTCGCGAGCATGAATCCGATCGGCTGCCGTTCAGGCTCGAACGACGCGAGCCGCTGGCCGCCGCCGCTGCTGCGGACATTCAGCCGGGCGTCGCCATTCCCGCGGCAACGTCGTTAATCGGGCTGGGATACGTCGGATGCGCGCTGATGATCGCTGGCTTGCCGCCGTTGTCCGGCTTCATCGCCAAATTCGCGATGCTCGGCGCGCTGCTCGAGCCCGCCGTGACGGCCGCACGTCACGCCGGCACCGCAACGATGCGCACGGTGCTGTTTGCATCGCTGCTCGTGGCGGGATTGCTGTCGACGATTGCGCTGACGCGCGCCGGGATTCGCCATTTCTGGGCGCCGCACGACCGCACCCCGCCGCGCTTGCGCGTCATCGAGTGCGCGCCGATTGCGCTGCTGCTTGCGACGTGTGCGGCGATCGCTGTCTTCGCTGATCCGATACTTCATTACACGCGTGACGCGGCGCAGGAGCTTTCCGACCCGGCACGCTACATCGATGCGGTGATGTCCGCACCCGTCGTCTCCGGCGTGGAGAACGGCACGACACAACGAGGCTCACGCCCGTGAATCGATGGCTGCCAGCGCCACTGCTGTCGCTTGCACTCTTCGTGCTGTGGGTGATGCTGAACCAGCACGTCGGCGTCGATACGCTGGCAATGGCGGCCGTGCTGGCGATCGCGGTACCGCTTTTCACCGCGCCGCTGCGACCACTCGCCCAGCGTTTCGGTCATCCCCGCGTCGCATTGGCGCTGCTGCGAAACGTCGTCGTTGACGTGATCGCTTCCAATCTCGAAATTGCACGCAGCATCTGGAGCTCCAGGCGCACGCCGCGGGCGATGTTCGTGAAAATCCCGCTCGAGCTGCGTGACGCGAACGGGCTCGCCGTGCTCGCGATCGTGACGACGATCGTTCCTGGAACCGTCTGGTGCGAGCTGGCGCTCGATCGCAGCGCCGTGCTGCTGCACGTATTCGACGTCGACGACGCTGCCGCCTTCATCGATCGCTACAAGCGGCGCTACGAGCGCCCGTTGATCGCGGTCTTCGAACCGAAAACATTTCAACGAGGCGTTGAATGAATTCACTGCTCGCCATCGCGATCGTCGTCACGCTCGGGTGCTATTCGATGGCGATGGCGCTCGCCACGATCCGGCTCGTTCGCGGTCCCGCGGCGCAGGACCGCGTGCTCGCGCTCGATTTCCTGTACATCAACGGCATGCTGGTCATGCTCGTGCTCGGCATACGGTTCGCGAGCAGCATGTACTTCGTCGCCGCGCTGCTGATCGCGCTCTTCGGTTTCGTCGGGTCAGCGGCGCTCGCGAAGTTCCTGCTTCGCGGAGAAATCATCGAGTAATGCAAGGAGGCCGGGAATGAGCACGCCCCTCCCCGTCTGGATCGACGCATTCGTCGCGCTGCTGCTCGTTGCGGCTGGTGCGCTGACGTTTTCCGGTGCGCTCGGGCTCTTTCGCTACGACACGTTCTTTCAACGGATGCATCCACCGGCGTTGACAGCAACGTTGTCCGCTGCTTGCGTCACGATTGCGTCGATCGTGTTCTTTTCGGCGCTCGAAGGTCGCCCTGCGATCTATCCGATCCTGATCAACGTGCTGCTCGCATTGACCACGCCGGTGACGACGCTGCTGCTCGCTCGCGCTGCGCTGCGTCGCGCACGAGTGTCGAACGCCGACGTGCCAGCGCCGCTATCGCCGCGCGCGCCGCCCGGCGAAACGCCCGTCAATCCCCGGTCGGTGCAGTGACTGCCGTCGTTCCCGGCACAGGTTTCAGCATCGATGCATCGAGCGCCGGGGCCGCCGGCAATCCGGTAACAGCAAGAATCTCGTCCTCGTTCAACGTTTCGCGCTCGAGCAGCGCGGCCGCGAGTGCGTCGAGCGCGCCGCGATGCTGCGTGAGAAGACGCGTCGCTTCGTCGTGGCTGTCGCCGATGATCCGACGCACCTCGTCGTCGACGGCTTGCGCCGTCTCTTCGCTGAACGGTTTCGATCCGCCGTAACCCTCCGGTCCGCTCAGGTACGGATTTTCGCGCGGAGCAAGCTGCACCATGCCGATCCGCTCGCTCATGCCCCATCGCGTGACCATCCGCCGCGCGAGTGCAGTCGCCTGCTCGATGTCGCTCTCGGCGCCCGTCGTTTTCGTTCCATAGACGATTTCCTCGGCGGCGCGACCACCGAGCATGCCGACGATCCGCGCGCGCAGGTATGACTCCGGATAGTTGTAGCGATCACTGTCGGGCCGCTGATACGTCACGCCGAGCGCCTGTCCGCGCGGCACGATCGTGACGCGATGCACGGGATCGGCGCCCGGCACGACGAGGCCGAGGATCGCGTGACCGCCTTCGTGATAAGCGATGCGCTCGCGATCGGCGCGCGTCAGCAGGATTGGGCGCGCAGGACCCAGGACGATCTTTTCGAGCGCATCGAGAAAGTCGACCTGCCGCACCGTTTGCTGCTCGCGGCGCGCCGCGAGCAGCGCCGCTTCGTTGACGAGATTCTTGAGCTCGGCGCCGGAGAACCCCGGCGTCGCCGCAGCGAGGTCCGCAAGACTCGCATCCGCGGCGAGCGGCACGCTGCGCGTGTGCACGCGAAGAATGGCCTCGCGGCCGTTGCGATCTGGAAGGTTGACGACGACGCGGCGGTCGAAGCGACCTGGCCGCATCAACGCACGGTCGAGCACATCCGGCTGATTCGTCGCGCCGAGCACGATGATGCCTTCGCGGCTCGAGAAGCCATCCATCTCCGTCAGGATCTGGTTCAGCGTCTGCTCCTGCTCCGATGATCCGCCGATCGACATCGGCCCGCGCGCGCGACCGATTGCATCGAGTTCGTCGATGAAAATGATCGCCGGGGCGTGCTCGCGTGCCTGCTTGAAGAGATCGCGCACGCGCGCTGCACCGACGCCGACAATCATCTCGACGAATTCAGCCGCGCTCATCGAGAAGAACGGAACACCGGCCTCGCCGGCCACCGCTTTCGCCAGCAGCGTCTTGCCGGTTCCGGGTGCGCCGACGAGCAGCACGCCTTTCGGGGCGGTTCCCCCGAGTCGCGTGTACTTCGGCGGATCGCGGAGAAAATCGACGATCTCGACGAGTTCGTTGCGCGCTTCATCGATGCCGGCAACGTCGTCGAATGTCACCTTGGTGTCACTTTCGGCGTCGAACCGGCGCGCCTTGCTCTTGCCGATTCCCATCAGCCCGCCGCCGAGGCCGCCTTGCTGCGCCGTGCGCCGAAACAGCCAGACGTAAAACGCGATCAGCAGCACGGCAGGGCCGAAGCCGTAGATCAGTGTCGACAGCGGGTTGCCGCCCTCTTCAATTGGCTCGGCACTGATCTCGACGTTGTGGTCGATCAGGAATCGCTCGAGACCCTGGTCGGCGAACGCCGGCAATGTCGTCACGAAATTGACGGACGTGCGCGGCGATCCGCGCCGCGGCATCCCGCGAAAACCTTTCGTCTGCACGGCGTCGGTGGCCTGCGGCACCTCGCCCGCCGGCGGAAACGTAACTGGCGCGACGAAGCGGCCGCTCAGAGTTTCGCCGCGACTGTAGATCGACTGCACGTTGCGCTTGCCGACCTCGACCTTGAATAGCGTATACGGAATCGTAAGCGGCGCTTCGGCGCCCGGCATGAAGTAGCGCACCGCCAGGAAGTTGACGAGCAGAGCGACCGCGAACAGCAGCCACGTTCGTCGCGGTGGAATCTTCCACGACGCGCCACCGCCTGGCGGCGACGCATTCGCAGCGCCGCGCTGGGGTGGTCGCGCGTTGCGCGGGTCCATCAGCGCGCCGCCAGTCCGCTTCGCAAGTGAGCCATCATGCAGGCAGGTCGAAGACGAGAACCTCGGCCGACTGGCCGCCGCGAAGTGTGATGTCACCGGCACGCGTCTTGAGCGCATCGCCCGCACCGAGCGCTTGCCCATTCACTTCAATGCGGCCGCGCACGACGTGAACGTAGCCGTAGCGTCCTGCGGTGATCGTGTGCTGCGCGGATTCGTCGCCGTCGAAGAGACCGGCAAAGAGCCGTCCGTCCTGATGGATCGTTACCGATCCGTCACTTCCATCAGGCGACGCGATCAACCGCAACCGGCCGCGCTTGTCAGCGGCGCTGAAATTGCGCTCCTCGTACGACGGCGTAATACCGTGAACGTTGGGCTCGATCCAGATCTGCAGGAAATGCGTGACGCCCGACTGCTCGTAGTTGAATTCGCTGTGCAGGATGCCGGAACCGGCCGACAGCCGCTGCACGTCACCCGGCCGAATCGTCGAGCCGTTACCCATCGAGTCCTTGTGACCGAGCGCGCCTTCGAGGACGTAGCTGATGATCTCCATGTCCCGGTGACCATGCGTGCCGAAGCCCTGCCCCGCCTGCACGCGATCCTCGTTGATGACGCGCAGCGGTCCCCATCCCATGTGCCGGGGATCGTGGTAATCGGCGAACGAAAAGCTGTGGTACGAGTCCAGCCAGCCATGGTTGGCGTGGCCGCGCTCGCTCGAGCGTCGTAAGTCGGACATTTGCAGTTCCTCGCGGGACGATGATGTCATCCCGGTAATATGGACCCATTGCGCAAAAACAAAAGTGCGCGCTCTTTACGGAAGCGGCAATGGCCAACGGCATCACCACTCGCGTCGATGGCGGCGCTCCCAAAGTCGATTTCGCTAAGTTCCTGCTCCGCGTCGTGCTCGGACTGCTGCTGATCGCGCACGGCATCAGCAAGGCGCGCGGAGGCATCGGCGGCATCGTCGACATGGTCGTGGCGCATCATATGCCAGCGTTCGTCGCGTATCTCGTGTACATCGGCGAGATCATCGCACCGGCACTTTTGATCGTCGGATTGTTCACGCGCGCGGCCGCTCTGATCGTCATCATCAACATGCTGTTCGCCATCGGACTCGCGCATATGGGCGACTTGTTCTCGATGTCCGATTCGGGCGGCTACGCGCTCGAATTGCAGGCGCTTTTCCTGCTGACGGCGATCGTCGTCGCGTTGCTCGGCGCGGGCCGCTACAGCATCGGCGGACGCTACGGACGCTGGAACTGACGCGTCGGCGGCGACCGCTCTCTGCGAGTTCGTCGCCGCGCATCCGCGTCTCTTTGTGCTGACGGGTGCCGGAACGAGCACCGGATCGGGCATACCGGGCTACCGCGACGCCGATGGCCAATGGATGCGCGCAGCGCCGATCTTCTACCAGGACTTCATCGGCTCGGCCGCATCGCGCCGCCGGTATTGGCGCAGGAGCATGGCGGGCTGGCCGGTGATGGCGAACGCGCGTCCGAACGCCGCACACACGGCACTTGCATGCCTCGAGACAGGCCGATACGTCACGCAGATCGCGACCCAGAATGTCGATGGACTGCACGAGCGCGCGGGCAGTGCGACAGCGATTGCGCTCCACGGCACCATTCATGACGTGGTCTGCGTCGAATGTGGCGCGCGCGCGTCGCGCGCGGCGATCCAGCGCGAGCTCGAAGCGGCAAATCAGCTCCGCCCGCTGCTGGCTGCCGCAGCCCCGGACGGTGACGCGGACGTCGTCGATGATGCCGACGATGATGGCTTCATCGTCCCGGTATGCACAAATTGCAGAGGCATGCTGAAGCCCGACGTCGTGTTCTTCGGGGAAAGCGTGCCGAAAGATCGCGTCGCCGCGGCGCGTGCCGCACTCGACGACGCCGATGCGATGCTCGTCGTTGGTTCTTCGCTGGCCGTGTACTCGGGTTACCGCTTCTGCGAGTGGGCGAGCGCGCAGCGGAAGCCCATTGCCGCCGTCAATCTCGGCCGCACGCGCGCCGATCCGCTGCTGGCACTGAAAGTGAACGCGTCCTGCGGTCCGACACTCACGGCATTGGCGCAACGACTGGGCGCCGCGCCGCTCGACAGCTAAGGATGCTACGCGTCGGCCATCAGCTGGCTGAAGGCAGTATCTAGGTTGCGCACGGTTCGCTCGACGTTGGAGAGCTTGTCGAGGCCGAAGAGACCGATGCGAAACGTCATGAAATCGGCGGGCTCGTCGCATTGCAGCGGTACGCCCGCGGCGGTCTGCAGCCCGAGGCCGATCAGCTTGCGGCCCGACTGAATGTCAGCGTCGTCGGTGTAGCTGACGACGACGCTCGGTGCCTGGAACCCGGGTGCGGCAACGCTCGCCATTCCTTTGGAGACCAGCAGCTTGCGCACGCGTGCGCCAAGATCCTGCTGCGCGGCCTTCGCCGCGTCGAAGCCGAAGCCCTCGAGCTCCCGCATCGCATCGCGCAACCGCGCGAGCGAATCGGTCGGCATCGTCGCGTAGTACGCGTGACCGCCTCCTTCGTACGTCTCCATGATCTGCAGCCACTTCCGAAGGTCGCACGCGAAGCTCGTGCTGGTCGTCCCGTCGATCGATGCTCGCGCACGCTCGCTCAGCATCACGAGCGCGCAGCATGCCGAGCTGCTCCAGCCCTTTTGCGGCGCGCTGATCAGCACGTCGACCCCGGATTGGCCCATGTCGACCCACAACGCACCCGATGCGATGCAATCGAGCACGAACAACCCGCCGACCGCGTGCACCTCGTCGGCGATCGCGCGCAGATAAGCGTCGGGCAGGATAATGCCGGACGCCGTCTCGACGTGCGGCGCGCAAACGAGCGCGGGCCGGTGCTCGCGAATCGCAGCGACGACCTCGCCGATCGGCGCCGGCGCATATGACGCGGTCTTGCCCGCTTCGCCGCGCCGCGCTTTCAGCACAATCGATTCCGACGGTATCGAGCCCATGTCGAAGATCTGCGACCAGCGATAGCTGAACCAGCCGTTGCGAACAACGAGGCATTTTCGGCCCGTGCCGAACTGGCGCGCGACCGCCTCCATGCCGAACGTGCCACTGCCGGGAACGACGATCGCCGACTTGCCGCGGTAGACATGCTTCAGCGTCCG
>Ga0068852_100001201_pt1 | contig 17196 bp, 18 predicted proteins | sample KBSCornC22_FD_66594 | JGI IMG/M metagenome (GOLD analysis project Ga0068852, IMG submission 66594) | Corn rhizosphere microbial communities from Kellogg Biological Station, Michigan, USA - KBS Corn C2-2 | ecosystem: Host-associated > Plants > Roots > Rhizosphere > Soil ... | reverse complement strand
CCGGCGTGCAGCAGGCCCATCGCGACGTCCACCACGGCGCGGCGGAGCGCGAAGTGTGAACGCTCGGCCGCTTCGGCGACTGAGGCAACTGGCGCCTGCCCGGGCGTGGTCATCTCCGCCTCCCTATGACACGAGCGTAAGGCCACCAGGATGACGGATGTGCCCGCCCCCGCCGCGGGGAAGACTGGGCAGCCGTAAGGGAAGGAGCGGCCATGAACGGAAGGCCGACCGCGGCGGCCGCGGGCAAGATCGACGTGGGCGGCGACGTCACGGCGAACCGGCTGGGATTCGGCGCGATGCGGATCACCGGCCCGGGGGTCTGGGGTGATCCGCCCGACCGGGAGCGGGCCATCCAAGCGCTGCGCCGGGCCGTGGCGCTCGACGTCAACTTCATCGACACCGCGGACTCCTACGGGCCGGAGGTCAGCGAGCGGCTGATCGCCGAGGCCCTGTACCCCTATCCGGAGGATCTGGTCATCGCGACCAAGGGCGGGCTGGTCCGGCCGGGCCCGGGGCAGTGGGTGCCCGACGGCCGCCCGGAGCACCTGCGCCGGGCCTGTGAGGGCAGCCTGGCCCGGCTGCGGCTGGACCGGATCGACCTGTACCAGTTCCACCGGCCCGACCCCAAGGTGCCGATCGCCGAGTCGATCGGCGCGCTGGCCGAGCTGAAGGACGAGGGCAAGATCCGCCACATCGGGGTGTCGAACGTCACCGAGGACCAGTTCCGGGAGGCGGAGCGGGTGGCCGCGGTGGTGTCGGTGCAGAACCGGTACAACGTGGCCGACCGGTCCTCGGAGCCGATGCTCGACCTGTGTGACCTGGAGATGGTGGTGTTCATCCCGTGGGCGCCGATAGAGGAGACCGGCACCATCCCCGCGCTGATGGCCGCCGCCCGGCGTCGCGGCGTGACCGAGCGGCAGGTGGCGCTGGCCTGGCTGCTGACCCGGTCGCCGCAGGTCCTGCCGATCCCCGGCTCCGGCGACCCGGACCACGTCGAGCAGAACGTGGCGGCCGCCAGCATCGAGCTCACCGCCGAGGAGATCAGGGCGATCACCTTGGCGGCCGTGAGCCGATGATCACGGCAGAGATGGTCAACGGCATCGTCAGGTTCCAGGCCAACGGCCTGCCGGTGGTGTCTCTCTACTGCCGCGTTGACCCCGGCGCGAGCCAGCGGGAGGTACGCGCCCGGGTGGACAGCCTGCTAGACCAGATCCGCCCGCTGGCCAAGGACCGCGCCCTCGATCACCGGTACCGGCTGTCGGTGCGCGCGGACATCGAGCGCATCAAGGACGCACTGGGCAGCGAGCGCTGGCGCCCGGGCACGGTCGCCGTCTTCTCCTGCTCCGGCCGTGGCCTGTACGAGGAGATACCGCTGCCGCGCCGGGTGCGTGAGCAGGTCATGGTGGACGCCACCCCGCTGGCCCGTCCCATGCTTGCGGTGCTTGGCGAATACAGCCGCGCGTGCGTCCTGGTCATCAACCGGGAGGCGGCCCCGGTCTGGGAGATGTACCAGGACGAGATGCGCGAGGTGGAAACGGTCACCGATCCGCTGCGCAAGGCGGCCAACACGGGAACCCGCGCCGAGGACCGGATCCAGAACCGGGTGGACGAGCAGGCCAAGCGACACTTCCGCCGGGTCGCGAGCATGGTTGGCCAGCTGCTGCGCGCCGACGGATACGACGTCCTCGTCGTCGGCGGCCACGAGTACGAGCTGGCGGACTTCCTCCGCCTGCTGCCGCACGAGCTGCGCGGCCGGGTGGCCGGGACGTTCCGCGCCGATCCGGTCGCCACCCCGGTGGCCGAGATACGCAGCAGCGCCGAGGGCGTCATGCGGCACTACCAGCGCGAGCAGGACCAGCGGCTGGTGGCTCACGTTCTGGAGCTGGCCGCGGCCGGCGGGCTGGCCGCGGTCGGCCCGCCGGACTGCCTGTGGGCGGGCAGCATGTCCGCCATCGACACGCTGCTGGTGCGCGACGGCGTGACCCTGGTCGGGGTGGTCTGTGACGAGTCCGGCTGGCTGGCGGCCTCCGGGGACATCTGTCCGGTCTGCGGGAAGCCCACCCGGTACGCCCCGGACGTCCTGGACGAACTCGCGGCGGCCGTCATCGAGACCGGCGGCTCGGCCAGGCAGATCGCGGCGGACCTCATGCCAGGCGAGTACCCGACGGCGGCGCAGCTTCGGTTCCCGCCTCCACCGCGAGAGGCAGGGCCGCGGGAGGCAAGGCCGCGGGAGACAGGAGACAGCCAGCCATGAGTACCGACGGGCTGGCCGAAGAGCTCAAGCTCGTCGAGGAGGACCTGACCCGCCTCCGGGAGACGGGCGCCGGCCTGCGGCGGCGTATCGGCGACCGGGACGAGGAGCCGACCGACGCCGCGGAGCGGTCGGCGCTGATCGAGGCGGCCGAGGAGCAGGAGGCGCTGATCGACCAGCTGGAAGCCAGGCGCGAGGAACTGCTGCGCCGCCTCGGCCAGCCTGTCAGGACCAATGGGAGCTGACCGTGAAGGTGATCGTTTACGGGGACTTCAACAGCTTGTACTGCTACCTGGCCAGCCAACGCGCTGACCGGCTGGTCCGGGAGGGGAAGGCGGACGTCGAATGGTGCGCCGTGGAGCACCGGCCGCGGCTCCCGGTGACCGGCGCCAAGCCACCGCCGGGCAGCGTCGGCGCGCAGGACGATCTGGCCGAAGCCGCGCAGCTCGCGCTGCCCGGCGAGCAGCTGCCCGCCGGGCCCCCGGCCGTGATCAGCAACACCAGGGCGGCGGTGTCGGCCTACGCCGAGGCGGTCGCCGACGGCATCCAGGCTCGGCTGCGGCCGCGCCTCTTCGAGCTGATCTGCCCAGGGACGCAACATGAGCAGCGCGTACGACGTGCGGCGGGTGGTCGCGGCCCTACTGTGGCCGACCGATCCGATCTCTCTGCACCTGGTCAGCCCCGACCTGCCCGCTCCGGTGCTGCACGACCCCGACCCGATGCGGATCGTGCGCCGGGAAGGCGGCACGATCACGCCCGACGGCGGCCCGCTGACCACCGCGGCCTAGTGACCGGGCCCGGCAATGGCGGCAGCAGTGGCTGGCCCTGTTCGAGCCAGCGCTGTCCGAGCCGGCCCTCCCGGCCGTGATCGGCCCGGACGGCGCGGTCCACGCCGGCCCGGACGGACTGCGCTGCCTGGCCGGGATCGTGGGTCCGGGCGCTCTCAGCTGGCGCCCCCCCGGGCTGGCCATCACCCGGCACCTCCCGGTCGGCTAGGCCACGGCCGCCGGGCTGATCCTGGGGCTCCGGAACTGCCAGGTCTGACGGTGTGAGGTATACCGTCCCCGGGGCAGCATGAGGTCGTGGCCACACCGCCCTTCGAAGGCCCATTCCGGATCGGCCATCCCGCCGAACGAGGTCATCTGCAGATGCTTCTCGAGGTCTTGGACGTAGGAGTAGACGTCCCCTTCGGGGCGCATCAGGCCTCCTCTTGTCGTCCCCCTCTGTCTCTACCGTCAGCTTGGGCCAGGACCGGGGCCGGCCGCATCGTCCTGCCCGGGCGATTCCGTTTCCCTGGCAGGACAACCGGGCCGGCACCTGGCGGGTCAGGACTCGCGCAGCGCCTGCAAGGTCCGCCATGCACGTGTCGCGACCTGAAGGTTGAACTGGACGTCGGGCAGGCCGAGATCGTGGCCGGACACCTGGCGGATGCGCTTGAGGCGGTACTTGAGGGTGCTGCGGTGCACCGATAGCGCCTTGGCCGAGGCGTCGTAGCTGCCGCCGGAGTCGAGGTACTCGCTCAGCGTCAGCACCAGCGGCGTGCCGTGCTCGGCGTCGTAGTCGATCAGCGCGCCGAGCCATTCGGTCACGAAGTGCTCCATGGCCGACGTGTCGCCCGCTGTGGCCAGGATTTTGTAGATGCCGAGGCTGTCGAACACCGTGATCCGCTCGGGGCCGCCCGCGGTCTTCTGGATCCGCAGCGCCAGCTCCGCTTCCTGGCAGGAGTGCGGGAACCCGTCCAGCTCCAGGACGCGGCCGCCCACCCCGATCCGGCACCGGCCGCCGTGCATCTCGGTGACCACCCGGGCCCAGAACAGGTCCCAGCGCACCTCCGCATCGGCCAGCACGATCACGTCGTGCAGCCGTGGCGCCAGCAGCGACCCCACTCCGGCGGCCCGGGCCGCCCGGCCGACGGCGTGGAAAAACATGTCGATGTCGTCGTCGCGGTGGGCCCCGGCGGCTTCGACCGCGACGACCCGGTGCGGCCGGACCAGGTCGTAGCCGAGGGCCTGGGCCCGGTTCAGCAGCGTGGCCGGCTCCGCGCCCGCGTCCCCGACCAGGTCGAGCACGAGGTTTATCCGCGTCCGCGCTTCGCCCTGGGCCAGGTGCTGCAGCCGGGCGATCTCCATGGTCAGCACCGTGGTCGCGTGCTCGACGGCCACCCGTTCGGTGTCGGCGGCCGTCCCGGCCGGGTCGTGCAGAACGAGCACGGCCACCGGGGAGCCGCCGAGCGCGGCCACCGAGAGGAGGCGCTCGCCCTCCCGGACCGGCCCCGCGGCGCTCATGGCCCGGTCCAGCAGCCGGTCCTGCTGCGCCGGCTCGGCCTTGGGGTAAGGATCGGGCCGGTCCGGTCCGGCCCACGCCAGCAGGTTGCCGAAGCGGTCCTCGATGGCCGTCTGGCGGTCGGTCAGCTCATACACCGCCTGGGCGATTCCCGCCTGCCCCTCCCCGCCGAGCGCCACCTTGGTCAGGCGCTCGTGAATCTCCATGCTGCGCACCAGCGCGAAGTTGGCCAGGCGCAACTCCCCGGCCTGTTCCCGCTCCCGGCTGTGCAGGCGCGCCTTCGCCAGGGCCACCCCCGCCTGCTGGGCCAGCACCCGCAGCAGGAACCGTTCACTCTCCGCGGGCGGAGCCGGGGCCCCGACGACCACGTAGCCGGTCGGCCCGTGGCGGCTGGACAGCGAGTAGGCCCACGACCACGGCACGTCGGCCAGCGTGACCGGCCCGCCCTCGGCCGCGTCGACCACGGCCGGCAGGCTGGCGGCCTTCCGGCCGGGGATCCGGACGTCCTGCCATCGGCCGTCGAGGAAGATACCCTCCGTCGTGCACGACCCCAGGGATTCGACCGCGTTCGCGACGTGGTGCAGGATGCTGTCCACGCTGTCCTGCTGGGTCAGCAGCATCGCGAGCACCATCATGCTCCGCAGCGCGGAGAGCTGTTCGCGAACCGGGCCGTCATGATCCGGGACGCCTGTCACTGCCTCCGGGCCATGGGGAAACTGGACAGGATCAAGGTCGTTAGGCGCAGGTCTCGCCATACGATTTCTCCTCGCGACGGCACCACGATGCTAACCCCTGGTCCGGGCCCGTGATCCCGTCAGACCTGCCAGCCCGGCCCGGCCCGGCCACCGGCCCGGCCCGGAAACTACCTGGTCTGCTGATGTGCGGTCGGCCCTCCCCGCCCAGCATGGGGTCAAACGCGAACCACGAGAGGACGGTAGGCATGCCGACGCTGACCGATCCGCACCTGAGCCTGGTCCGCCCGGTGACACCGCGGACCCCCGGTGGCTGCCAGGAATGCCTGGCCCTAGGGTCCGAGTGGGTGCACCTGCGCCTGTGCCTGACCTGCGGGCACGTGGGCTGCTGCGACTCTTCGCCACTGCGGCACGCGCGCGCCCACGCCTTCGCCGTCGGGCACCCGATCGTCCAGTCGTTCGAGCCGGGCGAGGATTGGCGCTGGTGCTATGTCGACGAAACCTTCGTCTGAGGAAACCCCCGACCTGCAGGGGGCGTTCCCGCGGCTGAGTGACGCCCAGATCGCCGCACTGGACGCGCAGGGCCAGCGCCGGCCCATCCAGCCGGGCGACGTCCTGTTCGCCGAGGGAGACCGGGAGAGCGACTTCTTCGTCATCCTCGCCGGGAAGGTGGCCTCGGTCGACGGGAAAGGGACACCCGAGGAGCGGGTGATCGCCGTTCACGGCCGTGGCCGGTTCCTCGGCGAGCTCAGCTTGCTGACCGGCGAGTGCGCCTGGTATTCCGCGGTGGCCGTCGATGCGGGCGAGGTGCTCGCGGTGCCGGTTGGGCGACTCCGGGAGCTGGTGGCCCGCGATCCCGCGTTCGGCGACTTGATCCTGCGTGCCTACTTGCTGCGCCGCTCGATCCTCATCGGGCTCGGGGCCGGCCTGCGGATCGTCGGCTCGAAGTACTCCCCGGACACCCGGCGGGTCCGGGACTTCGCGGCCCGGAACCGGCTCCCGTACCGCTGGCTGGATCTGGAGGCCGACCCGTCCGCCGAGGCCGTGGCGGCCCAGTTCGGTGTGACGCCGCAGGACACCCCGGTGGTGATCGTGCACGGGCGGCTGCTCCGCAACCCCAGCAACGCCGAGCTGGCCGCCGCGATCGGGCTCTCGGCGCCGAGTGAGCCGCAGGCCAGCTGCGACATGCTCGTGGTCGGGTCCGGGCCCGCGGGCCTGTCCGCCGCGGTGTACGGGGCCTCGGAAGGGATGCGGGTCATCGTCCTGGACACCACCGCCGCCGGGGGCCAGGCCGGGACCTCGTCGCAGATCGAGAACTACCTCGGCTTCCCGTCGGGCATCTCCGGCGCCGAACTCGCGGAGCGGGCACTGCTCCAGGCGCAGAAGTTCGGCGCCCGGTTCGCCGTCCCGGCCGAGGCCACCTCCATCGAGCAGGACGACGGTCACTACCGGGTGCGCCTCGGCGACGGGACCAGCCTGACCAGCGCCCTGGTGGTCCTGGCCACCGGGGTCAGGTACCGCAGGCTCGACGTGCCGCGCGCGGACTACTTCGAGAAGATGAGCATCTACTACGCGGCGTCGCAGGCGGAGGCCCTGGTGTGCGCCGGGGACCCGGTGGCCATCGTCGGCGGCGGCAACTCGGCCGGGCAGGCGGCGGTCTTCCTATCCGCGCACGCTACCGAGGTCACGCTCATCGTCCGCGAAGGCGACCTGGGCGAGCACATGTCCCGCTACCTCGTCGACCGGATCGCGCGGATTCCGAACGTGCATGTCATGACCTGCACCGAGGTCCGGGAACTGCACGGCGAGGCGGCGCTGGAGGCCGTTACCGTCACCGACAACCGGACCGGCACGCGGCGCACCATCGACGCCCGGGCGCTGTTCGTCTTCATCGGCATGGCCCCGTGCACGGGCTGGCTCGGCGGGCTGGTCGACCTCGATGACCACGGATTCGTCCGCACCGGGCCAGGTTCGGACGGAGCCGAGCGCTCGCTGCTAGAGACCAGCCAGCCCGGCATCTTCGCGGTCGGCGACGTGCGCGCCGGCTCGGCCAAACGAGTCGCCACGGCCGTAGGCGAGGGCGCGATGGCGATCCGGCTTGCTTTCGAACGAACACGCCCCACCTAGGAGGTAACGGCGATGCCCGTGATGGGCTTTACCAAGTTCGAGCGCTTCTTCCGTGCCGCCGGCGGCGTCGACGTCGACCGGGACGACATCAAGCGGTACCTCGATTTCGTCAACGACGCGCTCTACGACCTGCTGCTCATCGGCCAGGCCACGGCGAAGGCGAACGTCCGCGACGTCATCCTGCCCTGGGACCTGCCGGTCACCAAGGGGCTGCAGGAAAGCGTGCACGCCTTCGAGCGCCTCGAAGAGGAGATCGAGCTCCGCCCCATCCTCGAATCGCTGGCCGCGCGGCCCCCGCTGGATGCCGCGCTGGCCGATGACACCCAGGCCAGGCTCCCGTTGCTCTTCGGGGGCATCAGCGTCGCCCTGGCCCGGATGTTCACGCTCATCGATGCCGAGGTGAAGGCCGTGCACACCGGGGAATGGGAACGCACGTTCAGCCTGTTCCGGCTGCTCATCTGAGCCGGACAGGCCAGGACTACCAGGATGGTGGATGTGCCCGCCGCCCCTCGCAGGAAGCATGGGGGTATTCCGACAGTCACGTTTCCAGCCTCAGGAGAATCCATGGCAGCGCTCCCGGTCCGCCGCGGCGGACGGAACACGATGGTCGTCAGCCCTTCCCGCGAGTTCGAGGACATCTACGACCGCATGGGCCAGCTGATGAACTTCGCGTTCGGCCTGACCCCCGCCGCCCTGGCCGACATGCCCTGGGTTCCGACCGCAGACCTGTCCGAAACCGACGACGCCTACGTGGTCAAGGCCGAACTGCCCGGCGTGAACAAGGACCAGGTCAACATCCAGCTTCAGGACCGTGAGCTGGTCATCAGCGGCGAGGTCCCCGAGCCCGAGAACGGCAACGGCAGCCGCCGCCACCGCAGCTCGCGTCGCACCGGCCAGTTCGAGCTCCGGACCTACCTGCCCGGCGACGTCAACGCCGACGCGGTCACCGCGCAGCTCTCGGACGGCATCCTGACCGTGACCGTACCGAAGTCCGAGGCCGCCAAGCCGCGCAAGATCGAGATCGCCGGCTGAGCACGACTTCCCGCGCGCTCCCGGATCGGCCCAGGATGCCGGGAGCGCGCGGGGCCAGGCCTGAGCATTAGCGGGTTAAGAAGCAGGAGGCAGTGATGGCAATTGCAGTCGGTATCGATCTCGGCACCACCAACTCCGTGATCGCCGCCACGCAGGGCGGCCAGACCACGGTGATACCGAACGCGGAGGGGGCACGGACCACGCCCTCGGTCGTGGCGTTCACCCCGCAGGGCGAGCGCCTGGTCGGCCAGCTCGCCCGGCGGCAGGCGATCCTGAACCCGAAGGGGACGATCTACTCCGCCAAGCGGTTCATCGGGCGCCGTTACGACGAGGTGACCAGCGAGCTGAACGCCGTGTCGTTCGACGTGGTCCCCGGCCCGGACGGCGCGGTGCGGTTCAAGATCCAGGACCGGCTGTACGCGCCGGAGGAGATATCCGCGCTCGTGCTCCGCAAGCTCGTCGAGGACGCGTCGAAGTTCCTCGGCGAGAAGATCACCGAGGCCGTCATCACCGTGCCGGCCTACTTCAACGACGCCCAGCGCCAGGCGACCAAGGACGCGGGCCGGATCGCCGGCCTGGAGGTCCTGCGGATCATCAACGAGCCCACGGCCGCGGCCCTGGCTTACGGCCTGGACAAGAAGAAGAGCGAGACGGTCCTGGTCTATGACCTGGGCGGCGGGACCTTCGACGTGAGCATCCTGGACATCGGCGACGGCGTGGTCGAGGTGCGCGCCACCGCGGGTGACACCCACCTGGGCGGGGACGACTTCGACCGGCGCATCGTCGACTACCTGGCCGATGAGTTCAAGAAGGACAACGGGATCGACCTGCGGTCCGACCCGCAGGCGCTGCAGCGCCTGTTCGAGGCGGCCGAGAAGGCCAAGGTGGAACTGTCCGCGGTGACCCAGACCACGATCAGCCTGCCGTTCATCACCGCGGACGCCTCCGGGCCCAAGCATCTCAACACCACGCTGATGCGCTCGACCTTCGAGCAGATCACCGCCGATCTCATCGAGCGCACGGTCGGGCCCGTCCGCCAGGCCATGTCCGACGCCAAGCTGACCGACGCCGACCTCGACGAGGTGATCCTGGTCGGCGGGTCCACCCGGATCCCGGCCGTGCAGAGCCTGGTGCGCCGGCTGACCGGCGGCAAGGACCCGAACATGACCGTCAACCCGGACGAGGTGGTGGCGATCGGCGCGGGCATCCAGGCGGCCGTGATCAAGGGCGAGCTCAAGGACGTGGTGCTGCTCGACGTGACGCCGCTGTCGCTCGGCATCGAGACCATGGGCGGGGTCATGACCAAGGTCATCGAGCGCAACACCACGATCCCGGCCCGCCGCACCGAGGTGTTCAGCACCGCCGAGGACAACCAGTCGGCGGTCGACGTGGTGGTCCTGCAGGGGGAACGGGAACGCGCCGCGGACAACCGGGTGCTGGGCCGGTTCCGGCTGGAGAACATCCGTCCCGCCCCGCGGGGCGTCCCGCAGATCGAGGTCACGTTCGACATCGACGCGAACGGGATCCTGAACGTCTCGGCCCGGGACAAGGACACCGGGACCGAGCAGCGGATCACCATCAGCGAGAGCTCCAACCTGGACCAGTCCGAGGTGGAGCGCATGATCGCCGACGCCGAGCAGCACCGCGACGAGGACCGGCGGCTGCGTGAGCTGACCGACGCCCGGAACGCGCTGGACACCGCGGCCTACCAGGTCGAGCGCGTGGCGACCGAGCGCGGGGACGCGGTGCAGGTGCACGAGAAGGCGCGGGCCGAGAACCTCGTCGCCGACGCCAGGCAGGCGCTCAAGGACGACAGCACCCCGCTGGACCGGCTGCGCAGCCTGACCGCCGAGCTGCAGCAGGTCTACCAGTCCCTGGCCACGGCGGGCCCGGGCGCGCAATCCGGACCCGACGGCCCCGGCCCGCAGGACGGCGGCGGCCCGCGATCCGGCTCCGGGGGTTCCGGGGTCGCCGGCGATGACGACGACGTGATCGACGCCGAGTTCACCCCGAGCGAGTGAGCAGGCCGATGAGTGAGGCGGCCGAGAACAGCGGCCCGGGGCCCGGCACCGACACGTCGACCGGTCCCGCGCCGGAGCCCGCTACCGCCGGGCAGGCGGCGCGGATCGCCGAGCTCGAGGATCTGCGCCTGCGGGCCCTGGCCGACCTGGACAACGTGCGCAAGAGATGCGCCGCCCAGGTCAACCGGGCCGAGGCGGAGGCCAGGGCCGCGGTCACCCGGCAGTGGCTGGCGGTGGTCGACAACCTGGACCTGGCGCTGGAGCACGCCGAGGCCGATCCGGCCAGCATCATCGACGGCGTCCGGGCGGTCCGGGCGCAGGCCCTGGACATTCTGGCCCGCCTGGGCTTCGCGCGCCGTGACGACCGCGGCGCCAGGTTCGATCCGGCCCGGCACGAGGCGGTGGCCTCCCGGCCCGACCCGGAGGCCGAGGCCGACGTGGTGGCCGAGGTCGTCCGGCCCGCTTACGGCGAAGGGGACCATCAGCTGCGGCCGGCGCAGGTGGTGGTAGCCCGGCCGGGTTGATGGGGCCGGGCTGATGGCCGACGGCGACGACTTCTACCAGATCCTGGGCGTCCCGAGGGACGCTAGCCAGGAGGACATCCAGCGCGCCTACCGCAAGCTGGCCCGGACCTACCACCCGGACGTCAACCACGATCCGGGAGCCGAGGACCGGTTCAAGGAGGCCTCGGAGGCCTACGACGTCCTGTCCGATCCGCAGACGCGGCGCCGTTACGACGCGTTCGGGCGTGACTTCCGGCAGGTTCCCGAGGACGTCGATCCCGAGACGTGGCGGCGTGCCCGGGCCGGCCCGCGGGCTGGCGCCGGCGCCGGGGCGGGCCGGGGCGGGCCCGGCGGGTTCAGCTTCAGCGAGGACGACATCGATCTCGATGACCTGCTGGGCGGCATCTTCGGCGGCCGGTTCGGCGGGGCCCGGCGGGGCCGGGGCCCCGTGGGTCCGATCCCGGGCGCCGACCAGGAGGCCGAGATCGAGCTCACCGTCGAGGAGGCCTACCGTGGCGGGCGCAGGTCCGTCACGCTGTCCAGCGACGGCACCCGCCGCTCCTTCGACGTCACGATACCGGCCGGGGTGACCGACGGGCAGCGGATCCGGCTGGCCGGGCAGGGCGGCCGCGGCAGCGACGGGGCGCGCACCGGCGACCTGTACCTCATCGTGCGGATCGCGCCCCACCCGCGCTACCGCCTCGACGGGCGTGACCTGTACGTCGAGTTGCGCCTCGCGCCCTGGGAGGCCGCCCTCGGCACGTCGGCCGCCCTGGATACGCCGGGCGGCGAGGTCAAGGTCAAGGTCCCGGGCGGGACGTCGAGCGGCCGGCGGATCCGGCTGGCCGGCCGCGGCCTGCCGAACCCCAGGGGGAAGGCGGGCGACCTGTACGCGGAGGCGAGAATCATGGTGCCGGCCCGGCTCTCGCGCGCCGAGCGGCGGCTGTTCGAGCAGCTGGCCGCCGAATCCGATTTCGACCCGAGGAAGCAGCGGTGAGCTACGTCATAGTCCGCGCCGCGCGGCTAAGCCTGGAGGAGTTCGCCGTGCTGTCGGGCCTGCACCCGGACCTGATCCGCAGGCTGGTCGCCCTCGGGCTCATCGAGGGGCACCGCGACGCGGCGGGCGCGCTCTGGTTCTCCCGGAGCGAGCTCGCCGCGGTGGCCCGGATGCAGCGCCTGCGCGCGGGCTTCGCGCTCAACTACGCGGCCATCGGGCTGGTCACCGACCTGCTCGACCGGATCGCGGTACTCGAAGCGGCCCTACGCGCCGCCCAGCGCCGAGGAAGGTAAACATGGATCCCAGCCACCTGACGCAGAAATCAGCCGAAGCGCTCCACGACGCGCAGACCAAGGCGCTCCGCTTCGGGCACACCGAGGTCGACGGCGAGCACCTGCTGCTGGCGCTGCTCGACCAGGCCGAGGGCATCGCTCCCCGGCTGCTGAGCCAGGCCGGCGCCGATCCGGACCGGCTGCGAACGGCGCTGGAGGCCGAGCTGGCGCGGCGCCCCCGGGTCAGCGGCCCGGGCGTGAGCCCGGGACAGGTCCACGTCACGCAGCGGCTGTCCCGCCTGCTCGACGCGGCCCAGCAGGAGGCGAACCGGCTCAAGGACGAGTACGTCTCGGTCGAGCACCTGCTCCTGGCGCTGCTCGCCGAGGGGCCGACCACCGCGGCCGGCCGCCTGCTCCAGGCCGACGGCCTGACCCGGGACGGCTTCCTGGAGGCGCTGACCAAGATCCGCGGCAACCAGCGGGTCACCTCGGCCACGCCGGAGGGGGCTTACGAGGCGCTGGCCAAGTACGGCCGGGACCTGGTCGACGACGCGGCCAGCGGCAGGCTCGACCCGGTCATCGGCCGGGACGCCGAGATCAGGCGTGTCATCCAGATCCTGTCCCGCAAGACCAAGAACAACCCGGTCCTGGTCGGCGACCCGGGCGTGGGCAAGACCGCCATCGTGGAGGGCCTGGCCCAGCGGATCAACAGCGGTGACGTGCCCGAAGGGCTGCGGGACAAGACGATCTTCAGCCTCGACATGGGCGCCCTGGTGGCCGGGGCCAAGTACCGCGGCGAGTTCGAGGAGCGGCTCAAGGCCGTCCTGTCCGAGGTCAGGGCCGCGGAAGGACGCATCCTGCTGTTCATCGACGAGCTGCACACGGTCGTGGGCGCGGGCGCCGCCGAGGGAGCCATGGACGCGGGCAACATGCTCAAGCCGATGCTGGCCCGCGGCGAGCTGCACCTGATCGGCGCCACGACCCTGGACGAGTACCGCAAGCGCCTGGAGAAGGACGCGGCCCTCGAGCGCCGGTTCCAGCCGGTCATGGTCGACGAGCCGTCGGTGGAGGACGCCGTCTCGATCCTGCGCGGCCTGCGGGAGCGCCTGGAGGTCTTTCACGGGGTGAAGATCGCCGACAGCGCGCTGGTCACCGCGGTCACGCTCAGCCACCGTTACATCTCCGACCGGTTCCTGCCGGACAAGGCGATCGACCTGGTCGACGAGGCCTGCGCGATGATCCGCACCGAGATCGACTCCATGCCGGCCGAACTCGACGAGCTCACCCGCCGGGTGATGCGGCTGGAGATCGAGGAGAACGCGCTGGCCAAGGAGACGGACCGGGCCAGCCAGGAGCGCCTGACCGACCTGCGCAAGGAACTAGCGGACCTGCGGGCCCAGGCCGACTCGCTGCGGGCCCAGTGGGAGGCCGAGCGCCACGCGCTTCGCCGGGTGCAGTCGCTCCGCGGGGAACTGGAACAGCTGCGGCGGGAGGCCGAGCAGGCCGAGCGCAACTACGACCTGGACCTGGCCGCGGAACTGCGCCTGGGCAAGATCCCCGATCTGGAGCGGCGGCTGGAAGCCGAGGAGCAGCGGCTGGCGGCCAAGCAGGGCGGTGCGCGCCTGCTGCGGGAGGTCGTGACCAGCGACGAGATCGCCGCGATCGTCTCCAGGTGGACCGGCATCCCGGTCAGCCGCCTGCAGGAGGGTGAGCGGGAGAAGGTGCTCCGGCTGGACCAGATCCTGCACGAGCGGATCGTGGGCCAGGACGAGGCCGTCCGGCTGGTGGCCGACGCCATCATCCGGGCCCGTTCGGGGATCAAGGATCCGCGCCGGCCGATCGGGTCGTTCATCTTCCTCGGTCCCACCGGGGTGGGCAAGACCGAGCTGGCCAAGACGCTGGCCGCGGCGCTGTTCGACACCGAGGAGAACATCGTCCGGATCGACATGAGCGAGTACCAGGAGCGGCACACGGTCAGCCGCCTGGTCGGCGCGCCTCCCGGCTACGTGGGCTACGAGGAGGGCGGCCAGCTCACCGAGGCGGTCCGGCGCAAGCCGTACTCGGTGGTGCTGTTCGACGAGGTGGAGAAGGCGCACCCGGACGTGTTCAACACCCTGCTGCAGGTCCTGGACGACGGCCGGCTCACCGACGCGCAGGGCCGCACCGTCGACTTCCGCAACACCGTCATCATCATGACCTCCAACATCGGCTCGGAGTGGCTGACCGCGGACGCGGTGTCCGACGGCGAGATCAAGCCCGACGCGCGCGAACGCGTGATGGCGGAGATGCGCGCGCACTTCCGGCCCGAGTTCCTGAACCGCCTGGACGACATCGTCCTGTTCAAGCCCCTCACCCAGCCCGAGATCGAGCGCATCGTCGACCTCATGCTAGGTGACCTCCGCGCCAGGCTCAGCGATCGCCAGATGACGCTGGAAACCAGCGACGAGGCGCGCCGCTTCATCGCCCAGCAGGGCTTCGACCCCATCTACGGGGCCCGGCCGCTGCGCCGGTTCATCAGCCGGGAGGTGGAGACCAGGATCGGCCGCGCCCTGCTGGCCGGCGACGTCCTGGACGGCGCCGTGATCCACATCGGATACGCCGACGGGGAACTGGCCGTCAGCTACGAGAACCAGGACTGACCCATGACCGCCCCATCGATGTCCGCCGAACTGGTCCGCTGCCGCAACTGCGGGCGCCGCAACCGGGTCCCGGCCGCGGCCGCCGGCATCCCGCGCTGCGGTAACTGCCACCAGCCGCTGCCCTGGATCGCCGACGCCGGCGACAACACGTTCGCCGAGGTCGCCGAGGCCGCGTCCCTCCCCGTCGTCGTCGACCTGTGGGCACCCTGGTGCGGGCCGTGCCGCATGGTGAGCCCGGCCCTGGAGGAGGTGGCCGCGACGCTGGCCGGCCAGGTCAAGCTGGTCAAGGTCAACGTGGACAGCGCGCCCCAGATCCAGGAACGGTTCGGCGTGCGGGCCATCCCGACGCTGATCGTGCTGCGCCAGGGGCAGGTCGCGGCGCGCCGGTCCGGCGCCGCCCCGGCCGCCCAGCTGCGGGCCTGGGTCGAGTCGGCGATCGGCTCGTAACTCCATCAGCCCGTCACTTGATCAGGCGCCGCCACGCGGGCGGCAATCGCTGCAGCCTCGCGTGCGGCAACCGCCAGGCACGGTTGCGCCGCCGCCGGGGCCTGCTGTCCGGCTTGCCCGCCTCGAGTTCGGTCGTGAACCGGTCCAGATGGCTGATCAGCTCGCCCGCGAGCTCGGCGAGCCGCCGGAGCCATAGGGGGTGCTGCTGCATGCCGCGATGGTCGGCGACCACCAATACTTCGCCCGGGAGGACAGCGTCGAGGAGACCTGGCGCATCGTGCAGCCGCTGCTCGACCACCCGCCCGACGTCCGCCCCTACCCGCGCGGATCCTGGGGACCCGAAGAGGCGGAAACCCTGCTCCGCGGCCACCCGCGCTGGCAGCAGCCGTGGCTGCCCGAGGAGGGCTGAGTCCGTAAACCGCACGTCACAGCGGGTCGGCGACGGCGTCGATCTGCGTATCCGGCTGATAGGTGTAGGCCGCCTCGCGCACGCTCTCGCCGGACTCCAGGGCCGCGCCCAACGCGCCGCCCAGCGTTGCGATCGAGGTGGCCAGCCAGGCCAGGCTCACCTGGTCGGCCACTCCCGCCGGGTGCCTAAGGACCAGGTCGAGCAGGCTGCCCGGCACCAGCAGCAGCGCCGCGGCGAGCATGGCGATGAACAGGGCCAGGTACAACGCGGCTACGCCGAGCCCGACCGTGGCCGCGGTGACGATGTTGAACAGGGCGACCTGCTCGCGCGCGGCCGGCTGCGGGCTGCGCTCCCACAGCCCGGTGCTGACCATGATCGTCACCGTGATGGCAGAAACCGAGCCAAGGCCGATGACGACCAGCCGCAGCGGCCCCAGATAGTGGGCGAGCCGCCAGATATCGCTAGTCACCAGCGCGAACACCCCGGCTGCGAAGGCCACGGCCAGCACGCGCATGAGCCGCAGCGCCAGCCGCCACGGGCGGTTGGCCCGCAGCATGCCCAGCAGCAGCCAGATGTTGCCGGTGACGACCCGAGCGACGAAACCCACGCCGTGCTCGCCGCGTTCCGTGCGGGCGCCCAGTTCGCGCATGCGGCGAGTCACGGCCTCAGCCAGCGGGAGCCGTTCGGCGGCGCCCTCGGCCTGCGCCAGGTCGCCGAGTATATGCCCGACCAGGCGGACGATCGTCTCGGCGGTGCGCTTGCGCACCGAGACCGGGCCAAGCGCGGGCATGGACAGGACCGCGACGCCGTGGGTCGCGCTGACGTGGGCGATCACCGGACGCCGGGCGGTCTGCAGCGGGAGGTCGGTGATGCACACCGCCAGGTGCCAGCCGCGATCGAGGAGCATCCTGCGCCCCGCCGCGATCAGCTCGCTGAGGTCCGTCGGCGGTTGCACCAGCCGGTCGGAGACGAACTCGACCCGCCACCGGACTCCGGCCAGTTGCCCGGCGAGCCGGTCGGCGATCTCCCCGACCAGGCTCTCGGTCAGCTCCGACGCAGGTCCCGGTGCGGCCAGCAGGCCGATGACCAGCTCCAGCCGCGGTTTGGTGTCAGGAACGCTCTCCGCGCCAGGGCTCTCCGCCACGATCCCATTTACCACCACGGAGGCCATGTTCGCCAGGTGGGCAGACCGCCCACATCACCAGATCGGTTAGCTGGGCGGGGCGTCGTACGCCAGAGCCGCGGCGCGTCCGGCTTGATCTCGCCGTCCGACGTGGCGCCGCCGACCGGGTACTCCGACCCGATGTTGGAGGTCATGATGATGACGGTGTTGCGGAAGTCGACGGTGCGCCCCTGCGCGTTGGTCAGCCGCCCGTCGTCCAGGACCTGCAGCAGCGTGTTGAAGACGTCTGGGTGCGCCTTTCCACCTCGTCGAACAGCACCACCGAGAACGGCTTGCGCCGGACCTTCTCGGTGAGCTGGCCGCCCTCCTCGTAGCCGACGTAGCCAGGAGGCGAACCGAA
>Ga0068852_100001197_pt1 | contig 17227 bp, 19 predicted proteins | sample KBSCornC22_FD_66594 | JGI IMG/M metagenome (GOLD analysis project Ga0068852, IMG submission 66594) | Corn rhizosphere microbial communities from Kellogg Biological Station, Michigan, USA - KBS Corn C2-2 | ecosystem: Host-associated > Plants > Roots > Rhizosphere > Soil ... | reverse complement strand
AAGCGCTTGTGCATCGGTGCCGGATCTCGGGGCCCAGCCGGTCCCCGCCGTCGCCAGCGATTATGCGTCGGCGAGGTCGCTTGCCGGCGCGCAGTCGGCCTGGCCGGCGGACGGCTGGTGGAAAGCCTATGGCGATGCGCAGCTCGACTCGCTGATCGCCCAGGGGCTGGCCGGATCGCCCGACCTTGCCGCCGCCGCCGCGCGCTTTCGGACGGCGCAGGGCCTCGCCCAGCAGGCCGGCGCCGCGCTTCTTCCAAGCGTTGATGCTGCAGCGTCGGTCGACTACCAGAACCAGAGCCAGAATCTCGGCGGCCACGTTCAGGGCGGTTGGCATGCGACCGGGACGGCGGCCCTCAGTTTCAATCTCGATCTCGACCTGTTCGGCAAGAACCGCGCGGCTCTGCGTGCAGCGAAGCGCGACTCCGACGCCGCGCGCTTCGACGTCGAGGAAGCCCGGCTCCTGCTCACGACCGGCATCGCCTCAACCTATGCCGACGTCACTGCGCTCTACGCGCAACGCGACAATCTCGAAGCCGCGCTCGACATCCGCGCGCAGACCCTGAAGTACGTCCGCGCTCGCTACGACGCCGGCCTCGAAACCATCGATTCCGTCCGCCAGGCGGAAGCCCGAATCCCGCAGACTCGCTCCGACATCGCCGCGACCGACGAAGCGATCATGCTCGACAAGCATGCGCTCGCCGCGCTCGTCGGCCAGGGTCCCGACCGTGCGCTGACGATCGGTCGCCCGGTGCCGAATGCGCTCAGGGCGCAGGGAATCCCCGCCGACGCTTCGATCAACCTCATCGGCCGGCGTCCCGACATCGCCGCCGCGCGCACCCGTGTCGAAGCCGCGGGCGAGCGAATCAAGGAAGCGCGCGCCGCTTTCTATCCCGACATCAACATCGGCGCCCTCGTCGGGCTTCAGTCCCTGGGACTCGGCAGCCTCCTTTCGGGCGGCTCCGGATTTGCAAGCGTGAGCCCCGCCGTGACCTTGCCCCTGTTTCACGGCGGCGCTCTCCAGGGCCAGTACCGCGGTCGCCGCGGTCAGTATGACGAAGCCGTCGCGCTCTATGACGGCCAGGTCATCCAGGCGCTGCGCGAAACCGCGGACACGCTGACGAGCGAGAAACAGCTCGAGGAGCGTCTCGCCCAATCGCGCAGCGCGCTGGCCGATTATGAAGATGCCCTTCGGGTGGCGCGCGGCCGCTACGAGGAAGGGCTCACCAACTACCTCACCGTGCTGACCGCCGAGGAAAGCGTCGTGAACGCGCGCCTCTCCGTCGCCCAGCTCGAAACCCGTGCCTTCACCCTCGACGTGCAGCTGGTCCGCGCCCTCGGGGGCGGATTCTCCGCCCCCGCAATTGCCCTTTCGGAGAAATGACCATGGCCGAACGCGATCCCCAGGAAACCCTCAGCGCCGAAAGCCGCGAGATCGAACCTACTCCTTCGGAGGCGGCGGCGGTTGCCCGCTCGGCCGATCCCAGGCGCAAGAAGTTGCTTCTAGGCCTTGCCGCCGGATTCCTTCTCGCCGGCGGCGGCTGGTACATGCTGCATGACTCCGGCGAGGTATCGACCGACAATGCCTATGTGGGCGCCGACAGCGCTCAGGTGACTCCGCTAGTCGCCGCTGCAGTGGTCCAGGTTCCGGTGGTGAACACGCAGTACGTTCACAAGGGCGACGTCCTGCTTCGCCTCGACGACAGCGACGCCCGCCTCGCGGTCGAGAAAGCCGAAGCCGCCTACCTCAAGGCTCGCCGCGAATTCGTACAAAAATCGGCAACCAGCGGTTCGCTCGCGGCGCAGGTCGGCGCTCGAGACGCGGACATCGGCCAGGCCCGCGCGCAGCTGGTCGCTGCCCAGTCCGCGGTAGCCAAGGCCAAGGCCGACCTCGACCGGCGCGAGCATCTCGCGGGCGACGGCTTTGTCAGCAAGGAAGAGCTGACCAGCTACCGCAACGCCTACGTTTCCGCACAGGCGACGCTTCGCGAATCGCAGGCGTCGATCGCGCAGGCGGAGGCGAGCCGCGGAGCGGCCCAGCAGAGTTATGCCGCCAACCAGGCGCTGATCGCGGGCACATCGGTCGATACCAGCCCGGACGTCGCGGCAGCCAAGGCGGCGCTCGACCAGGCCAAGCTCGATCTCGAACGGACCGTCATTCGCGCGCCGATCGATGGCGTGGTCACCAACCGCCAGGTCCAGGTCGGCCAACGGGTCGCCGCCGGCAATCCGGTCATGACCATCGTCCCGGTCGGCGCCGTCTATGTCGACGCCAATTTCAAGGAAGGACAGCTGGAGCGCGTACGCCCCGGCCAGCCGGTCGAGCTCAAGTCCGACCTCTATGGAAGTAACGTCGTCTATCACGGCCGCGTTACCGGCTTTGCCGGCGGCACCGGCTCGGCCTTCGCTCTGATCCCGGCGCAGAATGCGACCGGCAACTGGATCAAGGTCGTCCAGCGGCTGCCCGTACGCGTCGCTCTCGATCCCAGGGAGCTCGCGTCGCACCCGCTCCGCGTCGGCCTTTCGATGGAAGCGACCATCGACGTCTCGGACAAGCACTGATGGCTACCGCGGCCGTCGCCACTCCGGACTCGAACGGGATGCCGTGGGCCACGGTGCTGCTTGCCGGGCTCGTCCTCGCGCTCAGCAACTTCATGGTCGTCCTCGACATCACGATCGCGAACGTTTCCGTGCCGCATATCGCCGGCGGCCTCGGCATCTCGCCGAGCGAGGGAACCTGGGTGATCACCTCTTATGCGGTCGCGGAGGCGATCTGCGTTCCGCTTACCGGCTGGCTCGCCAAGCGCTTCGGCGAGGTCAAGGTGTTCGTCGGCGGAATGATCGGCTTCGGCCTCTTCTCATTCCTGTGCGGGACCGCCCCGACCCTTGGCGCGCTCATCGCTTTCCGCATCGGCCAGGGGCTATCCGGCGGCCCGATCATGCCGATCAGCCAGACTTTGCTGCTCCGCATCTTTCCCAAGGACAAGCATGCGATGGCGATGGGCATCTGGTCGATGACCACCATCACCGCACCGATCTTCGGCCCGATCCTCGGGGGCACCATCAGTGACAATTGGGGTTGGCACTGGATTTTCTTCATCAACGTGCCGATCGCCGTCGGCTGCTCGTTCGCCGCGATCGCCCTGCTGCGCCGCGCGGAATCCGCGACCGAGAAGATGCCAGTCGACATCGTCGGTCTCGGCCTGCTGGTGACCGCCGTCGGCGCGCTTCAGATCATGCTCGACCTCGGCCGGGAGCGCGATTGGTTTGGAAACCCCTTCATCGTCGCGCTAGCGATCGTCGCTGCGGTCGGCTTCGCCTTCCTCATTGTCTGGGAGCTGTTCGACCGCCACCCGATCGTCGACCTGAAAGTGTTCCGGCACAGCGGCTTCACCTTCAGCGTGTTGGCGCTGGTGTTCACTTACGGCGTTTTCTTCGCCACTTTGGTGATCATTCCCCAATGGCTCCAGAGCGAGCTTGGCTACACCGCCACCTGGGCGGGTTATGCAATGGCGTGGAACGGCGTCGCCGCCGTGTTCCTGGCGCCCGTCGCGGCGATGCTGTCGCAGAAGGTCGATCCGCGGATCCTCGTATCAGGCGGCATCCTGTGGCTGGCCGGGACCTCGCTGATCCGCGTCGTCTGGTGGACGACCGGCGCCGATTTCTGGACGCTCGCTCTGCCGCAGCTGATCCAGGGCGCGGGAATGCCCTTCTTCTTCGTGCCCCTCACCACCCTCGCCCTTGGAGCGGTGGAGGAGAATGAAGTCGCCTCGGCGGCGGGCGTCATGAATTTCCTGCGCACCATGTCGGGCGCGGTCGCCACTGCAATTGGGGTGACGATGTGGGAGAACGGAGCCCAGACCGCGCGCGATACGCTCACCGGAGTGCTTCACGGCACCGGCTCGAGCATGCAGGCCCTCCAGGCGCAGGGCTTCACCGTCGAACAGTCGCGCGCATTCGTCAGCCGCCTCGTCGATAGCCAGGCGATCGCGATCACCACCGTCAATGTGTTCGAGCTGTTCGCCGCCATCTTCGTCGGCGCGGCCGTGATCATCTGGCTCGCCCCCAAGCCCAAGCATTCCGTCGGCCTCGGCGCCGCTCACTAGGAGATTTGAAAATGACCATCACCCTGATGCTGCTCCTGTCGAACAGCCACCTCCTCGCCTGCGATCTGCCGAAGGCGGTCGATCCCGGTGGACCGGAAAGCGGCTTCGTGACCGCGAGGTTGACCGAAGCCGCTGCCGCCCGGCGCTATGACAGGCCTGAAGTCGAAGTCCGCCGGGTGGAGGAAGAACGGCCTTACGCCTTGTAAGTCCCTGGCGGCTGCCTGTCCCCTCCCCAGAAGCAGCCGCAGCGCGGTTGGCCGCCGGCAAAAGGCCGCGCCAACCGCGCCTCCAATATCAGGGTTCGAGCGTTGTTCTGGTTCGCGCCCGGCTGCGCATTGGCCCAGCACATCCGCGACGCCAAATCTGAAAGGAAGAATAAATGCAGACTCGTGAACTCGGTCGTAGCGGCCTTCGGGTTTCAGCCATTGGTCTTGGCTGCATGGGGATCAGCCATGCCTACGGAACCGATCTCGCGAAGAGCGACGGCGTAAGACTGATCCGCGACGCGGTCGATCGCGGAGTCACCTTCTTCGATACCGCAGAAGTCTATGGGCCCTTCACGAATGAAGAGGTCGTCGGCGAAGCCTTGCGTCCGGTTCGCGAACAGGTCGTGATCGCGACGAAGTTCGGCTTCCACATCGACCCCGAGCTTCCCTGGAGCCGCGACCTCGACAGCCGCCCGGAACATATCCGGCAAGCGGTCGAAGGCTCGCTCAAGCGCTTGGGCGTCGAGACGATCGACCTCCTCTATCAGCACCGAGTCGACCCGAACGTGCCGATCGAAGACGTCGCCGGAACGGTCCGCGACCTGATCCAGGAGGGGAAAGCCAGGCATTTCGGGATGTCCGAACCCGGACTTCAAACGCTCCGTCGCGCCCATTCGGTACAGCCTGTGACCGCTGTTCAGAACGAATATTCGCTCTGGTGGCGCGAATCCGAAACCAACGGCATTCTCGATGCGTGCGACGAGCTGGGGATCGGCTTCGTTCCGTACAGCCCGCTCGGCCGCGGTTTCCTCACGGGAGCGATCGGCAAGGATACCAAGATGGCGGAGGGCGACTTCCGCACCACGGTCCCGCGTTTCGCGCCCGAAGCCAGGGATCAGAACCTTGCATTCGTCGATCTATTGAAGCGCGTCGCCGAGGAAAAGGGGGCGACGCCCGCCCAGATCGCTTTGGCGTGGCTGCTTTCCCAACGGCCCTACGTCGTTCCGATTCCGGGGACGACGAAGCTCCATCGTCTCGAAGAGAATATCGGTGCGGCAAACGTGCAGCTCACGACTGACGACCTGCGGCAGATCGATGAGATGGCCTCGGGGATCGAAGCGGTCGGCGACCGCTACGCCCCCGCGCTGATGGCCACGGCGGGACGCGAAGCGCCGGCGAAAGAGGAAGTCTGAGCAGCAGCCGTCAGTAGCGGGCGAGAATGAACTCGCGGGCGGCGCGATATTCCTCCGGAGTCACGCGCCCGTCATTGTCCGCGTCCGCAAGCTTTCGGAACGCCTGCGCTGCCGCTGCCGCCTCGTCGGGCTGAAGCAGGATGTCGTGGTTGGAATCGTAGAATTTCAGCGCCCAGTTCATCAGCACCCAGTCGCTCTCGAACAGCTCCAGCGCCGCCGGAGTCGCCTTGAGGCTCGTGGGAGCCGGCTGAGCCGTCAAGGATGACGGCAGGGCAATCAGCACCAACGCAACCAGAGCACGAACCATGCGCGCAAAACGCGCAAGCGGGCGGTGCGTTCAACCGCGCAGCGTAATCGCTCCGCGCACCGCTTTGTGTAGGGCATCGGCGCGAAAGGGCTTGGTGAGCAATAGAGCGTCCGGCGCAGTGCTCTTCACCGCATCGGTTTCGCTATAGCCGGAGACGAACAGGATGGGCTGATCGGGGCGTCTCGTTCGGATGTGCCTTGCGACCTCGGCGCCCGACATCCCGGGCATGATGAAATCGACGATTACGAGGTCCGCCATTTCGTGCTCGAGCTGGGACAGGCCTTCGCGACCATCGCTTGCCTGGCGGACGCGATACCCCTGTTCCTCGAGCGTGCTGGCGATGAAACCCCGCACGTCGGGATCATCGTCGATGACGAGGACCAGCGCCGCTGCATGTGGCGTCGCGGAGTCGGTGTCCTCTGATTGGACCGATTTGGCAGTCGTTGCGACGGGGCCGTCGGCTTTGCGGAACAACAGCTTCACGGCAGTGCCTTCGCCGAGACGGCTTTCGATCCGCGCGGCCCCTCCCGACTGAAGCGCCATTCCGTAGACCATCGAGAGGCCCAGGCCCGTGCCCTTGCCGACCTCCTTGGTGGTGAAAAAGGGTTCGAACGCGCGCTCGACGACCTCGGGCGGCATTCCGGACCCGGTGTCGCTTATCGTTAGCTGGATGTAGTCGCCGTCTTCCAGGTCGGCATCGCCGGCGATCGCCACCTTCTCGCTGGAGAAAGTGAGGACTCCCCCCTCAGGCATTGCATCGCGCGCGTTGATTGCAAGGTTGAGGATCGCGACCTCCAGCTGCGTCGGATCCGCCATCACTGGCATCAGCGCGTCGTCGAGATGGAATTCCTTGGTGATTCCCGGCCCGAGCACGTTCCGCAGTAGCGGGCGCATGTTCTGGATCAGCGGCGCGACGAACGTCGAACGAACTTCCAGCCGCTGGACCCGGCTGAAGGCCAGCAGCTGAGCGGTCAGCCGCGCACCGCGTTCGGCTGCGGCGAGCGCATTTTCGGCATAGCGCTTGAGCTTTTCGTCCTCCGCCCGCTTGGCGATGATGTCGAGGCCGCCGACAACGACGGTCAGGAGATTGTTGAAGTCGTGCGCGATGCCGCCGGTCAGTTGCCCTAAAGCCTCCATCTTCTGGCTCTGGCGGAGCTGCTCCTGCGCGGCCTTGAGCTCGGTGATGTCGCGTGCTTCGAACAGCAGATAGATGACCTTGCCGTCGGGCCCGCGCACCGGCTGGACCGAGACGTCGAGATAGGCGGTTGAGGCGCCTTCGCGCTCCATCCGCACTTCCTGACTGAAGAACTTGCCCGACGCGGCGGCCTTTACGGCTTTTTTCATCAGCGTCTTGTGCTGGGGATAGAGGTTGAGCGTTGGCGCGTCCCAGATCTTGCGACCCACCGCCTCGCGCGGGTTGTGCGCCCGCCACGGCGCTTCCTTGCGGTTCAATTCGACGATGGTCCCGTCCGGCGCCATCAACACGAGGACTTCGAGAACGGTGTCGAAGACCGCACGGAATCTCGCTTCGGAAAGCGTCAGCTCGCGGGTCCGCCGCTCGACCAGATCGGTCAGCTCGAGCTCCGCCTCCTTGGTGAGCGTGATGTCGGTTGCGGCGCCGATGAAGCCCACATGCTCTCCGTCCGGCCCGAACCGCGGGGAGCTGGTGCTGCGGAGCCAGCGATAGGTGCCGTCCCCGCGCCGGAACCGGGCTTCGATCGTGAACGGCTGGAGCGACGCTTCCCCCGCAATGCTTTCTTCAAGGATGCGTTGCTGATCGTCGGGATGAATCCCCTCGCGCCAGTCGTAGGTCCGGGCCACCTCCCGATCCTCGGTGCCGAGATATTCCATATAAGCATCGTTGACGAAGTCGCGGGTTCGGTCGAGGCGGGTGACCCACATCAGCACGGGCGCCTGGTTGGCGATTCGGCGGAAGCGCGCCTCGCTCTCCTTCAGCGCGCGCTCGGCGACGCGCTGCTCGGTCACGTCGGTGATCACCGCGACGAACCCGATCACTTCGCCCGATGGCCGCGTCCACGGCACATATTCGGTCTGCGCGACCAGCAGCCCGCGCGCCGGATGGTCGAGCTCGAGAACGAACAGCTGACGCTCCCCCGCAAGCGCCCGTTCGACCATCGGCTTTCGGTCGAGCCAGGCGGCCTCGCCGATTATCTCAGCCATTGTCCGCCCGACGATCTCGGACCGCGGCACCTCCAGCCAGTCGGCGAACAGCTTGTTGATGAACTGGATCCTGACGTCGCGGTCGTAATAAGCCGTCATCACCGGAAGCAGGTCGGCAAGCGCGAGAAGCCCCGGCCCGGTGAACATCTCCGGCGGGAGATTGTCGGGAATGGCGCCTCCAAGCCCGGGAGCCGGCGCCTCCAGAGCCGCCGCACCGCCAGCCGCGCGCCCGCCCGAGTTGCCGCCCCCGTTACCCATGGCTTTCAGATTAAACCCTTTTCGAGGCGAGTCGATGATCGAGGTTATTTCCCATTTAACAAGAACGCCGGAAGCGTGATTGTAGTTTCGAACGCGTTTCGACTTCGTGGCGGGCAAATGGAAGGAACTGCTCTCCTATCAGGATTTTGGCTGGTTAACGCTCGTAGATGAGCGGTTCGGCAGCCGCTCGACCCGCATGATTTTTATCGGAGGATCGAGCATCTGACCTTTCAGCGCACCGCTACCCTTGGTCGGCGAGACAGGGGAAGCCAGAATCTTTCCTACGACGTCCATGCCTTCGACCACGTGACCGAACACGGCGTAGCCGGGATCGTCCGCGGTCGCGTCGAAGGCCGGAATGTCGCTCGCGAGGATGAAGAAGTCTGCTCGTGCGGTGCCTGGGCCGCCGTTTGCCATGGAGATCGCGCCGGCGACATTATGGAGTCCCGTGCTGGACGTCGGCTCGTGCTTGATCGGTGCGAACAGCTTCAGGGCGTTGCTGTGAACCCCGCCCTGGATGAGGCCGCCGTCACCAACGCGCATCGCGCGGTAGATAGTCTCGCCATCATAGCGATGTGTATCGACGTAATGCAGGAAATTGGCGGTGCTGATAGGAGCATGCGTCTTGTCGAGCGCCACGACGATCCGGCCGAGGTTCGTATCGATCGCAACGGGTACGAGGTCCGCGGCCGGCGCTTCTGCCGTTGTGGGCGAAGCGGTCTGGGCCAGGGCGGGGCTGGCAAGGGCCGCGAGCAGCGCGGCGGCGAAGATAGGCATCGTCATGGCCGTGCCCATAGCAAAGCATTGATGAACGTCATCCCTCAACAGGCTTTTCCTCTCTCGTCCGAGCCCCTATAGGCCAGCCTCAATGCCCGCCATTGAGCTGACGAATCCAGCGGCGCTTCCAGCCGACTGGCGCGACATACTCGCGCTCACCAAGCCGCGGGTCATGTATCTCGTCGTATTCACCGGGCTATGTGGATTGCTCGTCGCCCCGATGATGCCGCCGGCGGTGCTCGGCTTCACCGCCATCCTGTGCATTGCGCTCGGCGCTGGCGCATGCGGCGCACTCAACCAATGGTACGAGGCGGACATCGACGCGAAGATGCGCCGCACCGCTAACCGGCCCCTGCCGTCAGGGCGCATGGACCGTCAGTCGGCGATGCATTTCGGCGTGGGGCTTGGTTTCTTCTCCGTCCTGCTGATGGGGCTCGCGGCGAACTGGCTTGCGGCCCTGCTGCTGGCCGTGTCGATACTGTTCTACGTGCTCGTTTACACGGTTTGGCTGAAGCCCCGGACCGCGCAGAACATCGTCATCGGCGGAGCGGCTGGCGCCTTCCCCCCGCTGATTGGGTGGGTGGCCGCAACGGGACACGTGTCGGCGCTGCCGCTGCTTCTGTTCGCAATCATCTTCCTGTGGACTCCTCCGCACTTCTGGGCGCTGTCCCTGTTCGTTCGTTCGGATTACGCGGCGGCAGGGATTCCGATGCTTCCGGTCGTCGCGGGCGTCTCCACCACCCGCCGGCAGATCTTTCTCTACAGCCTGCCGATGGCGGCTGCCGCCATTGCACCCTGGCCGGCTGGTCTCGCCGGGCGCGCTTATGGCGTCAGCGCGACCGTGCTCAGCGCGGTGTTCCTGGTCCTCGCAGCCCGTGTGATGACTAATCGCGCGACGGACCCGGCGCAGATGGCGCCCGAGAAGAAGCTGTTCGCTTATTCGGTCTTTTATCTCTTCGCGCTCTTCGCCGTACTGGTCGCCGATAGCTGGCTGGTTGGCTGACATGCCCAAGATTGAGGACGAGATCGTCCGCCGCCAGCGCGAACGCGCACGGATCATGGGATGGCTGCTTGGCGCCTTTGTCATCCTTATCTTCTTCATCACCATCGCCAAGACGAGGATGAACTGGTGAGCACGGAGCTTCCCAAGAACAAGAATGCAAAGACCTTACGAATTCTCCTTCTCATCATTGCGGGGATGGTCCTCCTGGTCGCTCTGACGCCGCGGCTGTATGCTGCATTTTGCGAAGCCACGGGTTTCAACGGCACGACCCAGCGGGCCGATCGGGCACCGGGCGCGGTTGCCGGCCAGTTCAAGGTCCAGTTCGATGCCAACGTCCATCCGGGACTGCCGTGGCGGTTCGAGCCTGAGCAAGTCTCGGTGAATGTCGCGCCGGGCGCACAGACCAAAATCTTCTACCGCGCGGAGAACCTCAGCGCCCGCGCGATCACGGGCCAGGCCGTCTACAACGTGTCGCCCGACATCGTCGGCAAATATTTCAAGAAGATCCAATGCTTCTGCTTCACCGAGCAGACGCTGCAGCCGGGCCAGAAGGTGGACATGCCGGTCGTCTTCTTTGTCGATCCCGCGATCGAAAAGGACCCCGATGCGAAGCTCATCCACGAGATCACTTTGAGCTACACATTTTATCCTGTGGAAACTGTTCCGACGGCTCGCTAGAGCCTCTCACAAAGCAAAAGAGGGAAGCTGCGATACATGGCCGCGACGAAGCACCACGATTACCATCTGGTCGAACCGAGCATCTGGCCGCTCGTCGGCGCGATTTCGGCGTTCGCCTTCTTCGGTGGCTTCGTCATGTGGCTCCACGAGAATCGCTTCGGGCCGATCGTCATGGGCCTCGGCATGGCCGGCATCCTGTTTACGATGTTCGAATGGTGGACCCAGACGATCCGGGAAGCGCATCAGGGCGACCATACGCCGGTTGTCCAGCTTCATCTGCGCTATGGAATGATCCTGTTCATCGCCTCGGAGGTGATGTTCTTCCTGGCCTGGTTCTGGGCCTTCTTCGACAGTGCGATCTTCCCGTCCGCGGTCGACTCCGTAGGCGGGGTCTGGCCGCCCAAAGGCATCACGGTGATGGATCCGTGGAGCCTGCCGCTGCTCAACACCTTCATCCTGCTCTGTTCGGGAACGACGGTGACCTGGGCGCACCATTGCCTGATCCACGGTGACCGAAAGGGCCTCAAGCTCGGCCTGCTGCTGACCATTCTCCTCGGCCTCAGCTTCACTTTCTGCCAGGGTTGGGAATATGTCCACGCGCCGTTCGCGTTCAAAGGCGGCATCTATGGCTCGACCTTCTTCATGGCGACCGGCTTCCATGGCTTCCACGTCATCGTCGGAACGATCTTCCTGACCGTCTGCCTGATCCGGGCGACCAAGGGCGACTTCACGCCGAAGCAGCATTTCGGCTTCGAGGCGGCGGCCTGGTACTGGCACTTCGTCGACGTCGTGTGGCTCTTCCTGTTCACCACCATCTACGTCTGGGGCGGCTGGGGCGCGCCGCACGCGGGGTGACCTCGACTGACGCTGCCGGCGAGATTTCGTCGCTCGAAGCGGCGCTCAAAGGCGATTGTCCGCGCTGCGGAGCGCATACACTGTTCGCGGGCTTGATCGGGTTCGCGTCCCAGTGCCGAAACTGCGACCTCGACTTCGACGCCTTCAATGTCGGCGATGGCCCCGCAGCTTTCCTGATTTTCATCGTGGGCACCATTACGGTTGTCTCCGCGCTCGTCGTCGACGGGGCCTTTTCGCCACCGTGGTGGGTCCACCTGGTGTGGATTCCGGTAGCTACCGCACTGACGCTCGGCGGCCTCAGAGTGTCGAAAGGCTGGCTTCTCGCGCAGGAATATAGGCATCGGGCTCAAGAAGGGCGTTTGGCCAAATGATCCGCCGCTTGCCCGTCGTCCCGACGATCATCGTCGCGGCCGCCATTGCCCTGATGATCGGGTTAGGATTCTGGCAGCTGCGCCGGGCGCATGAGAACGAGCAACTGCTCGCGCAGTACAAAGCGGCGGCCAACCTGCCGCCGATCGCCTTTCCGACGGCGCCGCTCAAAGATCCGCTGCCACTGTTCCGCTACGCGACCGGATTTTGCCAGCGGATCTTCGGGCACCGCGCCGCCGAGGGTCGCAACCGCAATGGCGATGTCGGCTGGGCACAGATCGTCGATTGCTCGACCGGAGCCGAAGGACCGGGCATGAGCGTCGAGGTGGGCTGGTCGAACAACCCCAACGCAAGGGTGAACTGGGCCGGTGGACCGGTGAGCGGCGTGATCGTCCGCGATCGGCTGCACCGCATTCGGCTGATCGCGGCCAGCGCTCCCCCGGGCCTCGAACCGGCGGGGTTGCCCTCGGCCGACACGGCCGTCCTGGTGACTCCGGGCCGCAATCGCTCTTATGCGCTGCAGTGGTTCAGCTTCGCTGCAATCGCGTTGATTATCTATGGTTTGGCAGTGAGGAAGAGATTGAAGGAGCCGCGCAAGCCGTGAGCGGCGAGATGCACGTCCTGTCCAATGGCCTCAGGGTCGCGGTGGATCCGCTGCCCGGCGCGGAATCAGTCGCGCTCGGCCTCTATGCGATGGTCGGCTCGCGCTCCGAGCCCGAACATTGTTCCGGCCTCGCGCACGTCGTGGAGCACATGGTGTTCAAGGGCGCGGGCAAGCGCGACGCGCGCCAGATCGCCGAGGCCATCGAGGATGTCGGCGGAGTCATCAATGCCTGGACGGCGCGCGACCAGACGGTCTTCTATGGCCGGACGCTCGGAAAGGACGCGCCGCTTCTTGCCGAGTTGATCGCCGATTTCCTCCGGGCTCCGCACCTCGAGGAGGAGCATCTCGAACGCGAGAAGACGGTCATCCTTTCGGAGCTCGGCGAGGTGGTCGATGCACCCGACGATCTGGTCCACGATCATCTGTTCGAGGCGGCGTTCGAGGCTCAGCCGCTTGGACGGTCGGTGCTCGGCCGTGCGGAAACGCTGAACAAGATTACTGCCGAGGATTGCCGGGCCTGGATCCGCGACGAGCTGGTCCCGTCGCGGTTGATCCTTTCGGCGGGCGGCAAGGTCGAGCCCGAGGAGATCGTCAAGCTCGCCGAGCGCCTGTTCGGCGACATGGACAACTGGCCCGGCGTTCCGATCGGCCGCGCCGAATTCACCGGTGGCGTCCGCAATGATCGGCGTGAGTTCGAGCAGGCGCACTGGTGCCTCGGGCTTCCCGGAGTGGCGGCGTCAGACCCTCGGCTTCCGGCCCTGTCCATGTTCGTGCAGGCACTGGGTGGCGGGATGTCGTCTCGGCTGTTCCAGGAGCTGCGGGAGGAACGAGGGCTCGCTTATTCGGTGAGCGCCTGGCAGCAGGCCTATGCCGACACGGGCATCGTGACATTGAGCTGCGCCGCGGACCGCAACCGCGCGGTCGAATCGATGCATCTCGCTCGCGAGGTACTCGCGCAGGCGGTCGAGAACCTGACCGACTCCGAAATCCAGCGCGCCCGAGCGCAAATGGAAGCGGGCTTGCTGATGGGCCTCGAAAGCCCGCAAGGCCGCGCAGACCATATGGCCCGGTCCATCGAGGTGTTCGGACGGATCCTTTCTCTTGACGAGCTTCTCGATCAGATCCGAAGCATCGACGCCTCGGCGGCGCGCGCTGCAGGGGCCGCACTGCTCGACGGACGCGCCGCAGTGGCATCCGTCGGCGCCCAGCTCGCACTGGCGGCGTGAGCGACCTCAAGACGCTGGTTGCCGAGCCCTGGGATGACTGGGGCCTCATCGACTGCGGCAATGGACAGAAGCTGGAGCGGTACGGTGATTTCAAGGTCGTCCGCCCCGAGCCGCAGGCAATGTGGGATCCGGCGAGCGACAATTGGGACCCGGACGCGACGTTCGTTCCGGGCTCGGACGAGGAAGGGGGCGGCCGCTGGGTCCAACATCGCCCGGTTCCCAGGGAATGGCAGCTGTCGCGCGGGAGCGCCCACTTCGCCGCATCGCTGACTCCGTTCCGCCATCTCGGCTTCTTCCCGGACATGGCCCCCCAATGGGACTGGATGCGCGAGCGATCGGCCGACGCCGAGGTGCTGAATCTGTTCGGCTACACGGGCGTCGGGACGCTGCTCCTCAGCGACGTTGGGGCGCGGATGGTTCACGTGGATGCTTCGAAGAAATCGGTCGAACAGGGCAAGGAGAATGCCCGACTATCCGGCATGGACGACCGCCCGATCCGCTGGATCGTCGATGATGCCTCCAAGTTCACTGCGCGCGAGGTTCGGCGCGTGCGGCGCTATGACGGCATTCTCCTCGACCCGCCGAAGTTCGGGCGCGGACCGACGGGAGAGGTCTGGAGGCTCGAGGAAAATCTCGCGCCGCTGCTCTCCGACTGCCGCAAGCTGCTCAATGAGAACAGCCGATTCCTGGTGCTGACTGTCTATGCGGTCCGGATGTCGGCGCTCGCGATCGGTGAGCTGATGAAGCAGACTCTCGCCGATCTCGGCGGAACAGTCGAAATGGGAGAGATGGCGGTTCGCGAGGAGTCGAGAGGGCTGCTTCTTCCAACCGCGATCTTCGCGCGCTGGTCTAGGTCCTAGCGGCGCGGATCGCCGCGCCCGCTACGAACGGCGCACCGGCGGTAAGCACCAGCGAGACCGCGCCTTCCAACAGAAGCGCGTTCCCCACTCCGAAAATCAATAGCGGGACGGCGAGCGGGAACAGCAGCAAGCCGGCGAGCGAGCCAGCGCGCGGCAGGCCGGCGGTCACCGCAGCAACCGCAACCGCAAGCGCCGCCAGTCCTGGTGTCCCGATCAGTAGAGCAATCTCGGTCCGCGCCAGCGAAGCGCCGTCAAGCGCTAGCAGCGCCGAGGCGGGAATCGCGGCGATCAGCAATAGCGGCGCGAAGGTCAGCCAGTGGGCCACGATCTTGCCGAAGGCAACGCTCTCTTCGGCCATGCCATGAACGAACAGCTGATCAAGGACTCCGTCGACTCGGTCCGGCTCGATCAGGCGTTCGATCGGCAACAGAGCCGCCGTAAGCGCCGCGATCCACAGCACCCCGGGCCCGATTCGCGAGAGAAGCTGTGCATCCGGTCCGATCGCGAAGGGCATCAGTGCGGCGACCAGCAAGAAGAAGGCAATCGGAAGCCACGCCGCACCGGTGAATGCGCGCCGCGCGTCGCGGGCGATGAGAGCGGAGATCACGCGCCGAGCTCCAGCGTTCGCCAATCGCCCGGAAGCGGCTGGTGGGATGCAGCCAGGACGGCTCCCCCCGCTTTGACGTGCGCGGCGATCACAGCGGAGAGCCGATTCACGCCGTCGGCATCGAGAGCGTTGAGGGGCTCGTCGAGCAGCCACAGGCGAGAGGTCGAGGCGAAGGCACGCGCCAGCGCGGCCCGCTTGGCCTGTCCTGACGAAAGAAGGCGGACCGGAACGTCGGCCAAATCGCCAATCCCGAGTTGGACCATCGCCTCGTCGACGGCTCCGCCCCAGAATTGCAACGCTGCCCTGAGCGGCGCCTCGCGATCGAGTGCCAGATTGTCGTCGACGAGGGCGAGCTGCGAGCGTTCAACCTTACCGCGCTCCGCACTAAGCAGCCCTGCCGCAAGCCGGATCAGACTCGACTTGCCGCTGCCATTCGGCCCAGCGACTTGCAGCTTCGCGCCTTCTTCGAGATCGAGGTCCAGGTCCTCGAACAGCAGCCGTCCGCCACGGCGCAACGCGACACCCCCTAATCGAAGCAGGCTGGTCACTCCGCGTCGTCCTCAAGCGCGTGCATATCGTCGTCGGAGAAGCCGAAATGATGCCCGACCTCGTGGATCACGATGTGCGACACGAGCTGCTCGAGGCTGACGCCGGTCGAACGCCACTCGGCAACGATCGGCCGGCTGTAGAGCGTGATCCGCTCGGGAAGTGTCCCCGAATGGCTGACGCTCTGGTGGTTGAGCGAAATGCCTTCATAGAGCCCGCTCAATTGCATCGGATGACTGAGCCCCACGCTTCGCGCGGTGTCCGGGTCGGCGACGGGTTCGATACGTAGAATGATGTCCCCAAGGCTCTCCGCGAACGGTGCGGGAAGTCGGTCGAGCGTCCGACGGGCGATCGCCTCGATCTCGGTCTCGGTGGGCACTCGGCCAAACAGGCGCTCCGCGGGCGTCATGGATCGGAACTAGGCACGGTCGTTACGCGCGGCAACCTTGCCCACCGTTGCGGCGGCCCTTAGAGGGGCGACCTTCCAGCGAATTGCGGAGCGGTGGCCGAGTGGTCGAAGGCGCTCGCCTGGAAAGTGAGTATACGGCAAAACCGTATCGAGGGTTCGAATCCCTCCCGCTCCGCCAATCGTCACTGCATCAATATCTCTCAGTGCAAATCTCAATTTGACCGGAAGCCGGGCGAGGCGCAGCGCGGCCGAGACAAGGAGGCGCACATGAGCACTGACGAGCTATTGATCATCCACTCCGACACATTGGGAACGCCGACCGATCTTGGCGCCGATGCGGTTCGCGACATTTCGGGGGCGCTCAATGCGCTGCTTGCGGACATGTTCGCGCTCTATCTCAAAACGAAGAATTTCCACTGGCACGTGTCGGGGCCGCATTTCCGCGACTTCCATTTGCTGCTCGATGAGCAGGCGGACCAGATTTTCGCTACGACCGATCCGATCGCGGAGCGGGTGAGGAAGATCGGCGGCACGACGCTCCGCTCGATCGGCCAGGTCGCCAAGCAGAAGCGGCTGCTCGACAACGATGCTGACTTCGTCACTCCCCTAGACATGCTCGCCGAGCTTCGCGAGGACAACAAGCAGCTCACCGCCGAGATGCGGCGGACGCATGCGCTGTGCGACGATTACAAGGACGTTGCGACGGCGAGCCTGCTCGAAGTGTGGATCGACGAGGCCGAGCGGCGGGCCTGGTTCCTGTTCGAGGCGACCCGTCGCGCCGAGCCCTAGGCTTAGACCGTCGTTACGACAGCCTGCTGCACCAGCATCGGCTGCGGCTGAGCTTCGGTGGCGAGATATTTGTGGACCGCCGCTACGGCTTGCGCTCCGTCGCCGACCGAAGCCGCAACCCGCTTGATGGAGGTCGAGCGAACGTCGCCGACCGCAAAGACGCCGCGCCGGCTGGTTTCGAGCGGCAGGCGGCTATCGCCGACCTCGTCGCCGGTGAGCACGAACCCGCGTTCGTCGAGCTTGATCCCTGATGACC
>Ga0068852_100001196_pt1 | contig 17231 bp, 10 predicted proteins | sample KBSCornC22_FD_66594 | JGI IMG/M metagenome (GOLD analysis project Ga0068852, IMG submission 66594) | Corn rhizosphere microbial communities from Kellogg Biological Station, Michigan, USA - KBS Corn C2-2 | ecosystem: Host-associated > Plants > Roots > Rhizosphere > Soil ... | reverse complement strand
GATTATTTTAAAATATATAAGGATAAGCTTTTTTTCTTTTCTGATATTCATGATGCTTTTGTTTCGTACAGAATTGCGAATGGGTTTGCTATCGTGCTGGAAGAACCTGTTTGCGCTGAAGAAAATAAGATGGAAGTAATGGCAGAATTTTATAGGCAATGCAGCAAAATGGGGTTACGAACAGCTTTCTATCGTGTAGATGAAAATAGTATTTTATGGTTTAATCATTTGCGTAAGCAAAAGATGATCATTGGCCAGGAAGCTATACTGGATGTAGTAAACTTTAAGCTGGAAGGCAAGGATAAGAAATCACTGCGCAATGCGTTAAACAGCATTCAAAAAAAAGGATATGAAACTGCTATTAATAAAGCGCCGTTGCAAAATGATCTTGTGATGAAACTTAAAAGTGTGTCTGACGAATGGCTCGAAGCTTTTGATAAAGAGGAGCAGGTTTTTTCGCAAGGCATGTTTGATGCAAAAGAAATTATAAACCAGGATGTAATTACGATTACAGATGCAAATGGAAATATTGCAGCATTCCTTAATATAATACCGGACTATTCGCCTTATGAATGTACTTATGATCTTATAAGAAAAACTACAGAAGCGCCGGGAGGCTGCATGGATGCGCTTATTATAAAAATGATTGAGTATGCAAAAGAGCACAATTGCCAGTATATTAATTTAGGACTTGTTCCAATGACTGGTATTGCAGAACCTAACAGCCCTGCGGAACAGCTTATAAAATACGCCGGTGAAAAATTGAAACGTTTTAAACACTATCACGGATTACGTGATTTTAAAGAAAAATATGCAACCATTTGGGAAAATAAGTTTCTTGTGTATGAGAGCGATTACGATTTACTTCAATTGCCTGCTGCTCTAAATAAAATTATGCAACCATGATTTTAAAAAATATAAACAAAAGGATTCTTATTTATTTATTACTGGCCCCTTTATATATTTCTGCTGCTATTGCCGAAAATTTTCCCATAAAAGAATGGGCTGCATCTTCGCATGACAAGCCGCTGATATTTTACCTGTCTGGCGACGGGGGCCTTAACAAATTCTCAACTGCATTATGTGAAACGTTTTATAAAAAAGGATATGATGTTGTTGCATTAAATTCAAAATCTTATTTCTGGACAAAGAAAACTCCGGAACAAACCACAGTTGACATAAATAATTTTTTAACTAATAAACTGATAGGCAGAAAAAATCAACAGGTAGTTCTTATTGGATATTCTTTTGGAGCCGATGTAGTTCCATTTATTTTAAACAGACTACCCAAAAACATTAACGATAAAATAATAGTTTCTTACTTAATGGCATCTTCAGGAAATACAGATTTCGAAATTCACTGGTCGGACATCTTAGGAGGAAGTACAAAAAGAAGCATGGATGTGGTAACAGAATTAAATAAGCTTGTGAATAATAAAATTGTAATCATCACTGCCAGCGATGATAAACATCTTGCAGCAAATGAAATAAAATTAAAAAGATATACTCGTGAGATCCTTCCGGGTGGCCATCACTTTGATGGAGATACGGATGAAATCGTAAAGGTTATTTTGAATGATATGGATTGAAAAAAATCTATTTGTTCTATTATTAATGTGTTTACTTTCTTTTATTTAAAATTTTTATCTTACGCTAAATAATATTTAAATGAAAAAAGTATTTCTTGGCGGAACCTGTAACGGATCAACATGGAGAGATATATTGATAAAAGATTTACAGATTGACTATTTTAAACCATGTGCCGAACAATGGACTTCGGCCATGATGAAAGAGGAAATAAAACAAAGATCTGAATGCGATTTCTGCCTGTATGTAATTACTCCAAAAATGACAGGCGTATATTCAATTGCTGAAGTAGTGGATGATAGTAATAAGCGGCCACACAAAACAATTTTCTGCTACCTTACTGATGACGAAGATCAAAAGTTTTCACCAGATCAAATCAAATCCCTCGACCAAACCGGGCGAATGATAAAAGAAAACGGCGCTACTTTTCTTACAACACTTACGGCAACTGCCGATTATTTAAACGCTCACTAAACAGAAGACATATGTCTGCTTTACTTGACCGGCTCAATAGCCCGGGACCAAAAAAAATATTATCACTTGACGGCGGTGGTATCCGCGGTGCTCTTACATTAGGGTATCTTAAAAAATTAGAAGATATTCTTAAAGCAAAATTTTCTGATAATCCTGATTTTCGTTTGTGCGACTATTTCGACTTAATAGGAGGAACGTCAACAGGATCTATTATTGCAGCATCTCTTGCTATTGGCAAAACTGTTGATGAAATCACAAAACTTTACATGGAGCTTGGAGGTAAAATTTTTGGCGAAAAAAGAAACTGGTGGAACCCAATGGAAACTATGAAATGGTTAAAGGCAAACTATAGCTATAAAGCTATGGAGGATGGCTTAAAATATGCTTACGGCGATTTAACACTTGGCAGTGAAGAGCTAAAAACAGGTTTGTGTATCGTAGCTAAAAGAGCTGATACCAATAGTGTTTGGCCATTGATCAATCATCCCAATGGAAAATTTTTTGACTCAGATTTAGGCAAAAATAAAAATATTCCCCTATGGCAGGCCGTTAGAGCCAGCTCTGCTGCACCTACTTATTTTGCTCCGCAAATGATTTCAGTAATGGAAAATGAGGAGGCTGCTTTTATTGATGGCGGATTAAGTATGGCTAATAACCCTGCTTTAACCTTATTGATGATTGCGACTATAAAAGGCTTTCCATTTCATTGGCCAATGAGCGAAGAAAATCTGTTGCTCGTATCAGTTGGCACAGGATACAGTGTTTTTAAAAAATATGTAAAAGATATCGATGATTCCACTATGCTTTCCTGGGCGGCCAATATTCCGGAAATGCTGATGCAAGATGCAAGCTGGCAAAATCGAGTAATGCTTCAATGGATATCGCAATCTCCTACTGCCGATTATATGGATATGGAAATTGGAGATATGGATGGAGATTTGCTTGGAAGTAAGCCGCTCATTTCTTACCTGCGCTATAATTTCAGGATTAGCGAAAATGATTTAAATGATTTAGGGTTTAAAAGAATATTTACAGCGGCGGATGTTAAGAGCCTCACTGATATGAGCAATTCCGACAACCGCCAGTTACTTTATCAAATTGGCGCCAAAGCTTCTCATACAATAAAACAGGAGCACTTCGAAAAGTTTTAAGTTTAGTTTACGCGTTACCGTTAGTTAGCTAGTTTCATAAGTCTTATAGGAAAAAATCATAAAGGCGCTGTGTTATCTTACGATTTCAGAAATATCCATTTTCGATGTCGTTTCATTTCCTGCAGCTTTTTTTGTAACTGTTTTATAGGGGCCGTAATTATAGCAAATTTTTATGAAGTAATCACCCGGATCCACATCAGGAAACGAATAAGAATCATTATTAAAAACTGCTGTTTTTACACCCTGGGCCTTATTCAGGCTTGCGAAATCATAATGGTTATCATATACTTTCGAGTCTCTTATTAGTTTTTTATTAGCCGCAATATCAGGAATAAGATAAATCTTTAAATTATGCGGTATTTCATCATTTTTTGAGGAGTATAAATTTAGTTGCAGGCTGTTGTTATCTTCCTCCGCTGATTTCACATCAGAAACAGCAGTTGCCTTGCTGGCTTTTAAATCATTAAAATTTCTTTTTAAAAGATCATAATCACCTTTTAAATTATCATAAGAAGATTTTAATGTTGTGTAATCATTCTTTGAGGAAGAGCTTTCATTCTTCAAATTTGTATAATCATTATTTAAAGCTGAGTATTTATTATTAAGATCGGAATAAGTACTAGTTAATTTTGCAATGTTGTTTACAGAGGCAATACTATCCTCATGTTTTAGTCTTATCAATGCTTCCAGGTTACTACGTAAATTATTGTTGATAGATTTTACGGAATCAACGGAATTATTACCTGCAGATAGTTCTGAATTCAGTCTTTGTATCTCTTTAGTCAACCCTGAAACCGTACTATCTAACTGAATATTTTTCTTTTGTAAAGCAACTATCTTATTAGTATCTGTTTTATCTACAACAAGGTCGTTAATACGTCTTTTTACGCTATCTAATGTTATGGAATCCTTTGTTATTTTTTGCTTAATTACTATGGTTTCTTTTTCTGCTACTTGCTTGTCATTCCTTGCTTTTTTTGTTGTAAAAAACCAAATAGCGCCAGCTACCAATACAGAAAATATTAAAGCACCGATCACTATACGATAAGACCTTTTCCTTGCCCTGTCGCGGGCAACTGAAAGTGCTGCCTGTTTCCTTCTTTCTTCGCGGTCTTCCTTTATTAAAGGTGCCAGTACGTCGTGGGTAAGTTCCAACGATTTACCGTCGTCACGTATAAAATATTTTTTCTTTAATACCTCAATTCCCGGCTTAAGTTTTTCGTCGGCTTCTCCTAATGAATATTTAGTACGATAACCTTCATCGGTAATTAATTTATCTTCTAAAAATTCATTGATAAGTTTTGAATACTTTTCAATGCTGGTATCGGCCTGCATTACAGCATCATTACTTTCCGCTAATGCTTCATCATAAATAGAACGCAGTATTTTTTCTTTAGGATACTTATTGAGAAATTCTGCAGATATTTTTTCACGGCCTTCATGTATTCTTTCCTTATCAATGTATGCGCATATCTGGCTTAAGAGAGAAGGCTCTATCACCATTAAATCATAGCTTATATTCTTATCATCTTCTTCACTGAAAAATCCTACAATTTTTTCTGCCTCACCAGCATCTATTTTGTTATTCCATGTTTTGGTAACTACGTCATAAGCCTGGTTGCCATTCATTGGCATTAGCCTGAATCTTGAATATTTTATAGAAGGTATTTTTGTTGTAACACTTTCAAATTCCGGTAAATATTCTTCCCGGAAAGTAAATAAGATCTTAATATTTTGATTCTTATAGCTATAGCTGATCTTCTCTTTATCATTTAGAAAAGTATCTTTTAATTTTTCGGGAATTGAATTTTCAATAAGGTCCGCAAGCTCTTGCCAAAATAAACTAAGCTCTTTTCCGCTAAACCTGTTACTTTTTCTGGCAAGGGTAAATATTTCTTCAAACTGATCGAAAATCAAAATAGGCGTAATGCTTCTCCACAATGGCTCACGATGAAAATATTCCCACAGGGTTTCATCTGTCGGATATTTTTCTACTTTGAAACCGTATTTATCAATCTCTGTTTTTAAGATGTTTTTTATTTGAGTAATTATATCCGGACTCTCGGCATTAAATTCGAGTCTTATTCTGAACGGCAAACAATAATTTTTACGCAAACGCGGAAAAACGCCGGCATTAAGCAAAGAAGTTTTGCCCGTTCCGGATTTACCAAAAACAATAGTAAGTATGTTGGAATTAATAAGGTTTGTTAAACGTTCTATTTCATCATCTCTTCCAAAAAATATTTCCGACTGCGCTTCCGTATAAGACTGAAGGCCCAAGAACAATGTTTCATTATGATTTTGATCTGGTTTAATAGCAGGAGTTGGCATATAGTTCTGTTAAGATAAATTGAGTGTTTCTTTTACCTGGTTTATAAATTCCTGCCCTGGGTTTCCCTGCGGAACCTTGCCGATACTTAAATCAGAAAAATATTTTGGAACATTATTGTCGTAAGGATTTGTGTCATCAATCACAACAGGCATAAGGTATTTACCGGTGTAGCCATCTATTTTTCTAAATGTATTTACATTATCTGCAGTAAACCATTCAAGCTGCACGTAACCGTCTTTATGCATAAGGCTGTTAGAAGATATAAGCGGAATAAACAGGTCGGCAGATTTTATATTTTTGGCAATTTCAGTTTTAAAATCATCACCGGGAACTATCTCGCGGTTATCATACCAGCAGGTAACATTATTAATACTTTCAATGGCTCTTTTCATGTTTTCCACCGCCTCTTTATCTTTCACAGTATAACTAAGAAAAACCATCTTATTCTTTTCAGATGAAGGATTCCTTTGCTTCCACTCAGTAGAAAGTTGTTTGATAAAATCACTGGTATTACCATCGTAAGTAACCACCTCATAATTTTTCAAAAACTCGTAATGTCTTTTTTTCAAATCAGTGTTGTCATTTATGATCATCACGGTTCTCTTATATCCCCACTCATGCATCGGCTCACTCGATAAAAGACGAAGAGTAAAACGGACCATCCAGTCGGGAAAAGAACAGCCTAGAAATAACAGATTTTTATTTTTTAATGCATTTATAATATTAGCCGCATTTTTAATCCTCTCCTTAAAATGTCCTGTGTATTCAAGCATATCTTCTTCGCTCAATGCAGGGTCGCAAGTATTCAGCAGTGAGCCAAAAACATTAAATACAAATGGCGCTTTTAATCTTTCGAGATCATCGCTGTCAGAAAAAGGTTCATTGATGGAAAAATTAATGGAGGTCGCAATTGTCTTTCTCGTATCAGCAATATTCTTTTCGAGGATGTTATTGTAAACGGTTGTATTAATGTAATAATTTAAATCAGTGATGTTTAAAAACTCGGTAAGCAATGGAAATTCAAAATTAATATCCCTGATCAGAGATTTTAATTTTCTGATAATATCCATCGTTTTTATGCCCTTCTCAGTCACAAGATAATTGGCCGCCTGGGTAAGTGATAACTCTGGCTGATCCCTAACATTATTCAAGGAAAGTATTTGCTTCGACAAGTAATCATCTACCGGAATCAGCACATCGTTCTCCATAAATTTGTAAATTTCTTTCCCCAGTATTGGCGTTAGTTGCCTGTCGGTAATAAAATCCAGCAGTTCATTCCAGTCGCTTTTGTCTGATAATTTTTTATTCATAAAAAAGTAAAAATATAATTATTGAAAGGTAGCGGAGTGGGTTAATGCAGAGGATGGAACAGAAGCCATGAAGGTAACAAAATTTAATAATTCCTGCTGTATAAAAATGCATCTTGCATAAACAAAATAAAAATTACCGATCGATATTAATTTTCATCTATGAATTTTTTTATAATCAGGAATGTACTTATCTTTTTAGCGAATTTAAAAAACCGATACCTGTGCAGATGCCTCTTTATTTAAAATTAAATTGAATGAAAGCAACACAGGAGAAAAATAATAGTTTACTTCCAGGCAGGGAGTATCCTGAAAAAAATGAGAACAAAACTGCTGATAAAATAATAAAGCTTTTGAAGGACCAAATGCTTCGTATGTATGTAAAAGATAATGCAAAGCAATTGCGCCAGATACATCCTAAAATGAATGGATGTGTGAAGGCAGAATTTATTATTGAAAAAAATTTACCGGAAGAACTTAAAGTTGGATTATTTAAAGAAGAAACATCTTTTCCTGCATGGATACGATTCTCAAATGGCGATACAAAACCACTGCCCGATTGGAAAAAAGATATTCGTGGCTTCGCTATTAAAATAATGAATGTACCTGGTTGTAAAATTGTTGAATCAAAACCAGGCGGTGGCAATCATGATTTTATTTTAATGAATACCAAAAATTTCGTATCGAGAAAAGTAAAGCAATTCCACAGAATTTTAAAGGTGGTAACGGTTCCATACAAGCCAGGAACTTTCTTTCCAAAGCTATTTTCTGTTATACAAAGCGTTCCTATTTTAGTTCGTGCGGCAGGCGCCAAAATAAAATGCAATCATCCTTTCGAAATTTTTTATTTCAGTACCGTTCCTTATCGATTTGGAGATGAAACAAAAGCAGTAAAATATGCGGTGCTTCCTTCTGATAAAAATAAGCTTGAATATACCGATAAAAAAAACCAGGATTTTCTGAGGGCTAATATGGTGGCTACTTTATTAAAGCATGAAATACTGTATGACTTTTTTATACAGTTTCAAACAGACGCTGTAAAGATGCCTATTGAAGACCCTACTGTAGTATGGGATTCGCCATTTATTAAAATGGCAACTATACGTATTCCTGTACAAAAATTTGATACACCAGAGCAAAATGAATTTGGAGATAACCTTTCCTTTAACTCATGGCATGCACTTCCGGAACACAGGCCACTCGGTAACTTCAACAGGGTAAGAAAAAAAATTTATGAAGAAATGTATGCTTTTCGCCACGAGCACAATCATATAAAAGATGTAGAGCCGGAAGCAAAGGAAAATTTTTTTAAAGAAATAAATATAGTTCAACATGCGTAATGAAGACAATCAGCAAATTATTGAGAACATGTTTAAAAATTATGCTGCAGGCAATATGTCTGCTGTGTTATCCTGTTTTGATAAAGATGTAATTTGGATAAGGCCGGGCGCTCCTGCTATACCTTTTTCAGGAACGTTTAAAGGCCTAGAAGAAGTAATGAAAATGTTTGCGATACAGGCCACAGCAATTTCCATAAAAGAATTTATACCTGAAAAAATATGTACCAATGATGATACTGTTGTTGTGCTTGGGCACGATAATGTTGATGTAAATTCAACCGGAAAAACGTATTCAACGCATTGGGTTCAGTCATACATTTTTAGAGATGGAAAAATCACTAATGTAGAAGTATATATGGATACGAAAGCTGTTGCTGATGCGTTTGCACCCTAATAAAGACAAACAAACATGGAGTCGCGTGAACTTAGTAAGAGAACGGCTGGCTTAATATTTTGATGGTTCCTTATAGTCCTAAATAGTGCTTAAATACTCCACAACTGTTATAGAGGGAAAAAAGAAATAAGCGCCGCCTTTAACGGTTACAAAACTTTTTAAGCCAGTTATGTATTTATTAGCCGTTTTCTGTGGAATGGTAAATTGTTGTTCCGTTCCCGCTTCAGGATTTTCTTTTACTCCAATAAAAGGATCAGGGTCTGCATACAATTGTTTAAACTTTGGATAATTGGCCCATGTATATTGTATAAATTCAAACTGCCTTGAAATATCCGCGTTAAAACAACCAAATAAAATTCCAACTTCGTCTATGGGTGTATGTTGTGTTGGTGAAGATGTATAAGTTTCTCCATAAGAACGAACTCTTCTCATAATGCGGTGCTTCTTTGTAAGCTGCAAAGACTCTGCAGGTCCTGTTTCTTCAAAATTATCTCTTGGATTAGTGCGTCTGGCATGGGAGCCAAAGGGACATTTCAAACCAAGCTTGTCAGTATCAGTATAAACAAAATCATTATCATCGCTTAAAATGCCCGGGTCTTTATCAGGATATTTAACTAATGGTGCTCCGCCCGGCCAACGGCCCATCATCTTTGCTGCGAGCTTCGTGCTGGCTTCTGCGTTTATGCTTCCGTTGTCATCTTTACTTTTTTCATTTAAAAAATTCCAGAAGCCATCTACGTCTTCTTTAAGCTGGCGCAGCACAAAATAAGTTCCGTTTTTTCCAATATCTTTTTTATCGCTTCCATCAGGGTCACGGTCAAGCATAGACGAATTTCCCTGGTTCTCATGCAGCAAAGGCGTATCAGGATAAACTCCATATTCATTTTTATATCCCAATATAAATTCACCTGCTCTTATATGATCATTTTTATGGCCGGTTACTCCGCTTCCAATAATTATGGGCTGAGATATACTTTCCCTAAATCCAAAATGTTCCCTGCCTTCAGGGAATGTTGTATTGTCTAAAACAAAAACGCTTTTTAATGCATATTGGTTGAATTCTGCTATACATTCTTCAGCATGAGCGTCTATTTTTTCCCGGTCTTTACCAAATATCATAACTGTAATATGGATCGTGTCATTTTGCGGACCGCCCCAATTCCATTTTGCCGGCTCACTGCTATCATGATCGCCCAAAAGCCTTTGCCTGTAGGAAGTTACCATTCCCTCACGAAATTCTCTTATGAATGCACGCATATTGTTTTGCAGCAAGCCTAATGCAGCAAGACCTGCACTTGTAAAGCCTATGTTCATATAAGAGCTTTCATTATTATTAACGGCTGTTGTTATTTTTTCAGAAATATTTTTTAGAAATTTCTTTCCTTTAACAGCATCAGTGAATTGCAAAAGAAAATATTTAGCAAATGGCATATCGCGATAATCTCTTATGAGGAAACCCTGTATTTCTGAAAGTTGCAATTCCTGCATTATCATATATTTAAAATCTTTTAAGAAATAATTGCGCCTCTTCTTCAGAAAGATTCTTGCGCAATTCATTTCGTATTAAAGTATTGTTTACAATATTTTTTATGGAAAGGTGATGGTAAGCACTGTACCAAACCTGCGTAAGAATTTGTGTGCCGCGACTCCATGCTAAAAAATGTTCTTCATCATAAGCGCCTCCGGTAAATAGAAATTTTGTTTTCGGGAAATTCATAGTGTTACTGAAAATACCAGTCAATCCCCACCCTGATTTATCGATAAAGTCGCAAAGATATTGGTTCCAGCTTCCATCGAAATTGCTAAAGAACATCATGTGTTTGTTATTATCAAATAAAACCCATCGTGCAAAGTGAATGGTCGGAATACCCATCAATTTTCCCTGCACAAAAAAATTTTTTATTAACGTTCTTGCAAATAACATGAGCGCATTTACTGTAATTAATCTGGCATTACCCGGTTTCATTACCAGCACCTGTGTAAACTGATTTTGATTAAATAAATCTTCATCTGCCTCCAGGCGACGAACCAAATCATCGTTTAGCTGACTTCGCTTATCATAGCAATTCTTGTCTTTTCTTTCATAGAAAAAATGAAGAATTAAAATCCAAATTATTAATACCGGCAAAAGTATTAAAAGAATCAGCGACATAATGATCATGCCTGGCCAGTTTACTTTACGAACAGGAACCTGCTTTTTTGACCATTCAAATTCAGAATTTTTATCGACTTCCTGTTGAATGGCTTTTTGTATCTGCACGGCTGATTGGCCATGCCATTTATTTTTATTTACAAAATTCCATATATAGTTTTTTAACGCATCTTCCTGCTGTATTTGTTTTAAGCTACGGCCCGGCGCCCCTGTATAAAAAGCGGTGGTATTAATTTTCCAGCGTACGAGGTAATTTTTTCTTGTCTCAGTGTTTCTTTCTGAAGCCGCAGGATAGCCCTCACAACAATCATACAACTCATCAAAATATTCGGGAAAAACTGTTACGAGACCGGTTACATGCTCTTCAACGCTTCCATCAAAATTCGAAGAAAAGACCAATCTTTCCCTCAATGGAAATGCAGGCTTATCCCTGAAAGAATCGTTGTTTAAAATAAACCAGCGGGCATAATGCAGCGTACCCAGCTTATTAAATCTTTCATTGAGATTTGCATTTAATCCAACTTTAAATCTTTCAAGAATCTGATTAAGTTTTTCGAAGCAATCGGCCTTAACAGGCGTAAGTAAAGTCAGTGGGTTTTGGTTGATCATTTTAATTATTAAAATACTGATCGTTATTTTTTCAACATCGAATTTACAAATAAACACTCATTTGCTGTTAATTGCGCGAACGCCTACATTATTTAATAAACTTAGTTTAACTTCAATGTTACTATCGTATCCTCATTGCAGAACCAAATCTTACCAAATAAATTCTGAAAAAATTTTAATTGAAATTGAATACAACCAAACTTCACTGTAATGATTAAAAATATTGATCATGCCAATGTTATTCATTATGGTTTTGAATCGTTAATTATTAAGATCGCAACAAATGGCATCAGCAAACCTCAGTGCATTAAAGTTTTAAAAGAAGAATTTCCTTCAAGTGAGGCATTGCTTCAGCTTGACAATGAATTTGAAATATGTTCTAATACAAAATGCAATGTTATAAGAAAAGCTTTTAAAAAGGAAAAGCAGGAAGATCATGATGCCATCTTAATGGAATATATTGAAGGCAGAGACCTGAACAAAGCTTTTTCTATTGAAACATGGAACTTCGGCGAAGAGCTGAAACTAGCTGCAGGCCTTGCTATTGCTCTTGCTGCTTTACACAGGGAAAATATTTTCCATAGGCGTATTCATCCTGCCAATATATTAATAGAACAAACAACCCGTAAAATTTTTTTTATAGATTTTGCATTGGCGTCCTACGGCACTTCCTTTGAAGAGTCGATTTCATCTTTGCGGGAAAATGATGTGGAAGCATTGAAATATATTTCACCTGAGCAAACAGGACGCATTAACCGCACTATTGATAATCGTGCAGATTTATATTCTCTAGGCGTAATCTTTTATAGAATTTTTACGGGAGAATTACCATTTGATGATGATGAAGGCCCGGAATTAATTTATGCCCATATTGCTAAAACACCCGTAAGGCCTGATGTTGTTAACAGAAAATTGCCGAAAGTAGTTGCTGATATTATCATGAAGCTTCTTTCAAAAAATGCCGAAGATCGTTACCAATCTGCATTTGGTGTAAAACACGATTTAGAAAAATGCATGGAGCAATTTTCAGAAAATAAATCCATCGAAAATTTTTTAATCGCAGAATTTGACTTTACTGGTAAGCTTTATTTCTCACATAAATTATACGGCAGGCACAAAGAAATTAATTATTTGAACAGCCTGCTTAAAAGTTGTATTAACGGGCATCATCAAACGCTTTTGGTTTCAGGATATTCAGGCAGCGGGAAATCTGCTCTTTTGGATGAAATGAAAAATCCAATATTGCAAAAGAATGGCATTTTTATAAAAGGAAAATTTGACCAGATTGCATCTGACACACCCTACTCAACCTTCGTTCAGGCCTTTAAAGAATTGGCTCAATTGATTCTTGCGGGTGATAATGCTTTCCAGGCAAAATGGAAAAAAAGAATTACGGAAGCAATCGGTAATTCTGGAAAAATATTGACGCAGTTTATGCCAGGCATCGAAACATTGATTGGCAAACAATCGGGCGTTTCTGAATTGAAAGGAATTGAAGCACAAAACAGGTTTAATTACGAATTTATCAGGTTTATTAAAGCCATCGCCGATGAAGAATCTCCGCTTGTAATTTTTGTGGATGATTTGCAATGGGCAGACGCATCTTCATTGAATCTCTTTAAAATTATTGCAGAAAACAGGGATATAGCTTATGTGTTGCTTGCAGGTGGATATCGAAAAAATGAAGTGGATGAAAATCATCCGCTCACAATAAAAATTAATGAATTAAAAGAAGAGCATGCCAATCTTGAAGAAATAGAATTAAAAAATTTACAGCAGGCTGATGTGTATAATCTTGTTTCAGGAGCATTGCTTACAAAACAGGGCAATATTTCTTTGCTTGCCAATATTATTTATAACAAAACAAAAGGTAATGCTTTTTATGTATGGCAGTTTCTAAAATCAATTTACGAAGAAGGCTTTCTTCGCTTTGATTTTGAAACTTCTCAATGGCAATGGAACACCGAGCTTATTTTACAAATGAATGTTTCCGGAAATGTAGTCGAATTAATGACTTCTTTTATTTTAAAACTTCCTGAAGAAACACTCAGTTTACTAAAGATTGCATCAGGAATAGGTAACCGGTTTAGTAAAAGAACCCTTTCAATAATAAAAGAGATAAGTGAAAACACTATAGATAATTTATTAAAGAATCCTATAAGCGAAGGTCTGCTGATTCCATCCGGCGCAGAATATAAGTTTGCACACGACAGGATACAACAAACAATTTATTCTTTGATAAGCGATAGAGAAAAAATTGCCTTGCATCTTTTGAATGGAAAGAAGTTAACAGCAGGTTTAAGTGAAACGGAAAAAGATGAACAACTATTCGAATTAGCAAATCAATGGAACTTAGGCTCAGACAGCATTACATCTAAAGAAGATAAGTTATACCTTGCCCGTCTTAACCTTAAGGCTGGCCAAAAAGCGCTCGAGTCCACAGCTTTCCCGCAAGCATTACAATATTTTGAAAAGGGTTCCTATGCATTGCAAGATACTGATTGGGATAATCACTATGATCTTACGTTTCAAATAACTACTAACGTAGCGGATGCAGCATATTTGTCCGGCCAATATGAAAAAGTAGATGCCCATATAAGCAATTTATTAAACCATGCTAAATCTTTAACGGACTCAGCAAAAGGTTATGAAATAAATATTAAAAAACTTATTGCGCAAAATAAACCGATGGAAGCCGTTAAACTCGGAATTGATATTCTCGGCTTAATGGGTATACACTTACCCGTGAAGCCTGGAAAGTTGCAGGTGATGAAGGGTTTACTAAAAACAAAATTCTTATTGCGAAATAAAACAACTGCTTATTTCAACGGCTTACCCCAAATGGAGAACAAAGAAAAAAATGCGGCTATGCGTATTTTGTCTGATATCTCATCGGCCTCATATTTTGCCGTTCCTGATCTTGTTCCTTTGCTTGTTTTTAAAATGGTAAGCCTTACAACCAGGTATGGCCTTTCACGTAAGTCTGCATTTAGCTTTGCAGCCTATGGATATATCCTAAGCGTTTTTTTAAATGAAATAGATAAGGGAATTACATATGGAGAAATAGCATTGCAAATTGCAAAAAAAATTCATGCAGATGAATCGCTTGGCTCCATTTTGGTTACAAGTAATCTTTTTTTAGTTCACTGGCGGCGGCCGCTTACTGAAACAGTTCACGACCTGGATAAAGCCTTTAAAAGCGCTCTCGAGTCTGGCGATCACGAATACGCTTCTTATGCTGCGCATAATACAGTTTACCAAATGTTCATATCAGGCAGGCCGCTACACGAGCTTGCCAAGAAAGCCGAGGGGCTTAGCATGCAGATAGAAAAATTTAAGGAAGGCCTTATGTTGAAAAGATTACAATTATTTCGACAGGCTATAGCAAACCTTATTGAAGAAACAGAAAAGCCTGATGTACTTACAGGAAAAATATTCGATGAATCATGCATGGATATTGCCGAAGTAACCAAAAGCAATGAGCTGTATTTTCAAAATTTATACCTGGAAAAATTATACCTCGCGTTGATATTTAATCTTGATAATAATGCTAAAAAATATCTTGAGCTGGCCGGTCGTTTTCAGGAAAGTGTGAAGGGCACATCCTTGTACCCACTATTTTATTATTACCGTTCGCTGCTTATATCAGACACTACCTTAAACTCCCCTGAAAAAAATAAGATTAAAAGACAGGTTAAAAAAGATATACATATTTTAAAGAAGCACGAAAAATATTGCCCTGAAAATTTCAGGCATAAAATACTATTGCTGGAAGCAGAATATTATTATTTAGATGGCGACAACGAAGCAGCAAAAATTTTTTATGACAAAGCACTCAAAGCTGGCACAGAAAGTAATATGACTAGCGATCTCGCCTATACGTGGGAAAGAGCAGGCCGCTTTTTTATAAACACAAAACAGGAACTGCTTGCGAACTTCTATTTGCAAAATGCTTACAGGGTTTACAAGCGCTGGGGCGCAGATGCAAAACTAAAGCAAATGGAAGTGCATTATACACAGCTTCGGGAAGGCGGCGGCGCAGAATGGCAAATGGATTGGTTGCAGCAATCGCCAGTAGAAAAAGCCGGGAATATAGATCTCGAAACAGTTCTAAAAGCATCTTCTGCTTTATCAGGCGAAATAATTTTGCCAAAGCTTTTAAAAAAAATGATGCAGATTATTCTGGAAAATGCGGGGGCTCAAACCGGGTTCCTTATCATGGAAAAAAATGGCGGACGTTTCATTGAAGCAGAAATAAAAGCCGATAGTGAAGAAATAAAAATATTACAATCAGTTCCTCTTGAGGAAAGCAATTTACTTGCGGAGGCAGTGCTCAACTACGTTTACATGACACAGGAAACGGTAATTCTTGATGACGCATGCAAGAGCCAGTTGTTTGGAAATGACAAATTTATAAAATCGCATGAATGCAAATCTATTCTTTGCATCCCGCTTTTGAATATGGGTAAAATTCAGGCTGTTATTTATCTTTCAAACGATTTAACCTATGGTGCTTTTACAGAAAAACGGGTGGGATTGCTAAAGTTATTGGCTGGCCAAATGGCTATCTCCATTGAGAATGCATTATTCTATGGTGAACTTGAGCATAAAGTGGAAGAAAGAACCAATGAACTTAGAATCGAAAAAAAGAAATCCGATGATCTATTACTTAATATTTTGCCGGAAGATGTTGCAAACGAATTAAAACAAACGGGGCATACAAGGCCACGCAGTTATAAAGTGGCCACTGTTATGTTTACTGATTTTGAAAACTTTACAAGCAAAAGTGAAAAACTTTCTCCTGAAGAATTGGTTACCATAATTGATACCTGCTTCAAAAAATTTGATGAAATAATTTCAAAATATAATATTGAAAAAATAAAAACTATTGGTGATGCCTATTTATGTGTGAGCGGATTGCCAGATACTCACTCGCATAGTGCAATACAAGTAGTGGATGCAGCAGTTGAAATCGTTAACGCTATTAAAGAGTTTAGGGAAAGTGCAAATAATAACAGTTACTTTGATATCCGCATCGGCATTCATACCGGACCATTAGTCGCCGGTGTGGTAGGCAATAAAAAATTCGCATTCGATATTTGGGGAGATACTGTAAATACAGCGAGCCGAATGGAACAGAACAGCGAAGCCAATAAAATAAATATTTCTCAAAGCACTTACGACCTTATTAAAAATAAATATCAATGCACCTTTCGGGGAAAACGAGCCGCTAAGAATAAAGGCATGATTGAAATGTATTTTGTAAATGAACAATTTGAGGATATTGCTAACGTGCATTCATAGTTTATTTCGAACAGTTTATCTCCATTTGTAATTGATCTGCGAGGCTAAAAACAACTATCGAGCATTTAATTTTGCTGATTCAAAAAAACAATTCTTCTATAACTTAAATTTGCAAATTCAAAACAGCAATCCGGTTAGAACTATTTAATGCTATTTTTTAAACAACTATTTTCATGAACGAAAAGTTGAAAGAATTATCTTCCCGATTAGAAGGCGAATTATATCTCGATGACACGATGAGATTGCTATATGCAACAGATGCCTCAGCATACCAGGAAAAACCATTGGCGGTAGCTATACCAAAATCAGTTATAGATTTAAAAACATTAATTGCTTTTGCAAAAGAAAACCACACTTCATTAATACCCAGAACAGCCGGAACATCGTTGGCAGGGCAAGTTGTAGGCAATGGAATTGTAGTAGATGTATCCAAAAATTTTACAAAAATTATTGGATTTAATAAAGATGAACATTGGGTTCGCGTACAACCCGGCGTTATAAGAGATGAACTGAATATGTTTTTGAAACCTTATGGATTTTTGTTTGGTCCTGAAACATCCACTGCCAACAGGGCAATGATT
>Ga0068852_100001194_pt1 | contig 17240 bp, 15 predicted proteins | sample KBSCornC22_FD_66594 | JGI IMG/M metagenome (GOLD analysis project Ga0068852, IMG submission 66594) | Corn rhizosphere microbial communities from Kellogg Biological Station, Michigan, USA - KBS Corn C2-2 | ecosystem: Host-associated > Plants > Roots > Rhizosphere > Soil ... | reverse complement strand
CGTCCTTCAGGTGGCACGAGACGCAGTCGATCTTCGCGTCCTTGAAGCGCGCGCCCGTGGTGTGGCAGGCCTCGCATTTCACGGTGACGTGCTTGGCCAGCAGCGGGAAGCGCGTCAGCCCGTGATCGAAGCGCGGCGCGGGTTTCCAGGCGCGCGCATCGTGGCACTTGGCGCAGTCGCGGCCTTCCTGGCCCTGGTGCTTGTCGTCCTTCTCATGGCAGGAGAAGCAGTCCTTGGGCGCTTCCTTGTAGCGCGTGGACTTGTGGCACTTCGCGCACTCGGTGGTGGCGTGCTTGCCCAGCAGCGGGAACTCGGTCTTGGAGTGGTCGAAGCTCGTCTTCTTCCAGTCGCGCTCGTTGTGGCAGTCGGCGCAGGCTTCGCCCAGCGACCCCTTGTGATGGTCGTCCTTCTTGTGGCAGCCGATGCAGGCCTTGGGCGCCTCCTTGAACATCGTGCTCTTGTGGCAGTCCTTGCACACCACGCTCGCGTGCTTGCCCTTGAGCGGGAAGTCGGTCTTGTCGTGGTTGAAGCGCGCGGGCTCCTTCCAGTCGCGCTCGGTGTGGCAGCGCTGGCAGTCGGTACCGAGCGTGCCCTTGTGCTTGTCGTCCTTCTTGTGGCATTCGATGCACGCCGACTGAAGCTTGTCGCGGTAGACGAAGCCGGTGGTGTGGCAGGCATCGCACTTGATGGTCCGGTGCTTGCCGAGCAGCGGGTACTTGGTGGCCGTGTCGTGGTCGAAGGTGAGCGACTTCCACGACTTCGGGTGGTGGCAGGACTCGCACTTGTCGCCGTACTGCGTCTTGTGCTTGTCGTCCTTCTTGTGGCAGGCGATGCAGGCGTGCGGCGTCTCGCGGTAGTTGGTGTCCTTGTGGCAGTCGGCGCACTTCACGTCGGCGTGCTTGCCCACGAGCGGGTAGCGCGTCTTGTCGTGGTCGAACTTGGCTTCCTTCCAGCGCGTCTCGACGTGGCAGTCGGCGCACTTGGGCCCGAGCGAGCCCTTGTGCACGTCGTCCTTCTTGTGGCAGCCGACGCAATCCTGCGGCGCGAGGAAGTACTTCTTGCCCGCCTCGTGGCATTTCTCGCAAGCGGTCTCGCGGTGCTTGCCGCGCAAGGCGAAATCGGTGGCGGCGTGGTCGAACTGCTCCTTGTCGAGCAGCACGATGCGGGCGTTGCGGCCCTTGTGCTCGGTGTGGCACGAGCGACAAGCCTGGGGCTTGAGGCGGCCGTGGAAGCCCGTCTTCTGCGCTACATCCTTCCCGATGTTCTTATGGCAGTCCATACACAGCCGATCCTGTGCGGCGCGGTCGAAGCGGACATGACACTGCTTGCAGTCGTCCTGCCACTTCGCATGACCCTGGATCAGCTCGCCCGGGGAGAGCACCGATTCCATGGTCTGCGCCATGGCCGCCGAGGGCCACAGCGCCAGCAGCACGCACAGGAGCGGGGCCAGGAGGGCCCATGCGAGAACCACCGGTCTTCCGAGGCCAGTCTGTGGTGTGCAGAGCGTCCATCGGTTCACCTGGGTTCTCGTTTCGCGCTAGTAGGCGTGCACTGCGATGACGTGCGCGATGGCGCTGACCACGAGGATGTAGACGAAGGGCACATGCGCCATGTGCCACAACGCGAACAATCGCTCATAGGCCGTGAACTGGGCGACGCGAACCACGCCGCTCAGGTAGCGCCTCACCAGTTTCTTCGCCAAGCGACGGCGCTTGGCATGTTCCTCCTCGTTCCAGCTGCGCTTGCGGGCCACCGCGGCGAGCGGCTCGCGAAGGTCGAACACGCAGGCGAAGTAGCAGAACTGCTGCTGCACCGGCAGGAAGACCAGCTGCCGCCCCATCGCGCGCCAGCCCAGGTCGGTGCTCAGGTGCGCCTGCTCGAAGGCCTGCAGCCGTGCCTCCACCTTGGGCGCGAACTGCAGCCGCGAGCGGGCCTCGGTCTGCATGAAGCCCGCGCGCACCTGCAGCTGGCGCAAGGTCGTGCGCTCGCCGTGCAGGCCGCGGTGGATGCGCTGGTACACGAAGCGCCCGATCACGCCGCTGACCGCCACGACGACCATGCTGTAAAGCGCCACCCCCGCATTGAGCGAGCCGACATGGAAGGTGGAGTGCAGCAGGATCAGCAGGGGCCCGGCCACGCCCAGCACCATGTGCACCCAGAACCACCACTTGGTCGCGCCCCAGTTGCGCATGAAGGCGAGGTGCTTGCGCAAGGGGTAGGTGAACAGCAGCAGCATCGTCACGCCGCCAGCCACGCCCAGCCAGTAGCCGACGTCGTCGCCCGCCTTGAACAGGCCCAGCTGGGTGAACCGCCAGGCGGCCAGCACGAGGGCGCCGAGCAGCACGTACAAGACCATGTCGCCCGCGAGGATGCGGGTCGTTTCGCGCACGACGCTTGTCTGATCGCTCGGACGCTGAGCGGTTGTTGTTGTCATTGCAGACTTGAGAGCGTGGTCGGTTCGCATGACGCTAACCATCCTTTCTTAGAAGCGGCTTAAAAACGGCGTGTCCGGGCGTAACGCGGGCACCGGGAAAGGCCCGGTTTCGTCGACCAAAACCGGCAGTTCCCGACGCGCCACGGCACGCCGTTCCCAACGAGGGTGAACACTTGTGGCGGCAGGCTGGAAATGGACACAGCCCGACACCGTCCAGGCCCGAAGCGAGCATGGATCGGACCGGCTGTGGGCCGGGTCAGTCGCCGGTCAGAACTTGACCAGCAGCTTCACGGTCTTGGGCGCGGTGCCGCTGATGTAGCCGATGGCCCCGGGGGTGGCCCGCACGTAGGCGATGACCTCCGCATCGCTGCCCTTGACGGCCGGAATGGCCAGGCCTTCGCGGAAGGACTTCTTGGTCCAGCGCGCCGCGTACTTGCGCGCATCGGTCTGAAGCACCTTCTCGAGGAATTCGTTCTGCAAGGCGCTGTTGTCCACGGGCAATAGCTTCAGGTGCCCGGCCAGCTGCTTCTCGCCCAGGTAGACGTCGCGGATCTCCTCGGCGTTCAGCTCCAGCTGCGGGTGCGCGATGACCTCGCCCGCGCGCACCCCCACCGGCGCCATGGGCGCCAGCAGGGCGATGCTCAGGGCCAGTGCCCGTGAAGTTTTCATGGCCCGCGGTCAGAACGCGATGGAGTACTGCAGGCCGAGGCGCCGGTACGTGCCGCCGAGGAAAGGAACGAGCAGCCCGTTGCCGTCGATCTGGGTCATCGCCGGCTCGCTGGTGCGGCTCCATTCGAGCTTCAGCGACGACCGCGCATCCAGCGCGTAGCGCGCGCCCAGGACCGTGCGGTCGTAGGAGCGGCCCACGTCCTGCGCCACGAAGAAGAGGTCGCCCGGGTCGAGCGAGGCGCGCTCGAAGCGCAGGTAGGGCGTGAGGTTGCCGTAGGTGCGGCCGGCGTGCACGAACCAGGCCTTGCTCGGCCGGCGGATGCCGTCGGCGAGGTTGGTGTTGGCGAAGCGGTAGAACTCGGCGAAGACCTCCCAGTCGCGCTCGTCGTAGCCCAGGTAGCCGCCGGCCATGCGCAGCCGGCTGCGGCCGATGCTCGTGCCGCCCTCGGTGAAGGCGTTGACCACCGAGGTGAAGCCATGCACGCCCACGCTCAGGCCGCTCAGCTCGCCATGCGGCTGATAGCCGATGTTGCCGCCGACCATCTTGCCGCCGTCGTCGTCGGTGAAGGGGTTGAAGTCGAGCTCCGCGTGGCGGATGCTCGGCCCGTTGCTCAGGTAGGCGTCGTAGGTGATCTTGCCGTCGCCCAGGGCATGCTTGCCGCTGCCCCACACGCCCACGGAGTGCGCGGGGATGATGCCGCCCTTGTCCTCGAAGTCGATGAAGCGCGGCCGCGAGATCGAGGTCTGCAGGTTGGCGCCGTGGTGGAAGGCGGTGTTCCACAGGCCGAAGGGCGTGTGGAAGCGGCCCAGCCACATCGTGAGCGAGTCGCTCGCGATGTAGCCCACCTGCAGCCGTTCCATGTCGATCACGCCTTCGCCGGTGGGCTCGTATTCCACGGCCACCTCGATGAGCGAGCGCACTCGCTCGCCGAACTGCGGCGTGAGGTACAGGTCCAGCGTGCCGGCGTTGAAGCCGCGCAGCCGATTCGGGTCGCGCTTGGTGGACCACGCCGCCTGCACGTCGGCGAAGCCGTGCATGGGCAGGCCCGTCTCGCCATTGCTGCTGCGCTTGCTCAGGCCTTCGGAGATCTGCGCCACGCTTTGCTGGAGTTCGGCGATGGCCGGGCCGTGGTCGGTGGCGGATGGGCTGGCTGCCGTGGCCGGGGCCGCAGTGCCTGGCGCCGAAGCGGCCTTCGCGCTCGCCTCGGGCGTTGCCTTGGCCGCCCGCTCCAGCTCCGCCACGCGTGCCGCGAGCGCCTGGATCAGCTTGGCGTTCTCCGCCTGCGCCCGGGCGCTTTCCTCGAGCCGCTTTTCCAGTGCCTGGATGCGGTCGGACTGCTCGTCCGCTCGCGCGAACGGCGCCACAAGGCATGCCAGCAAGACCCAGGCGACAGCGAACGGCCTCACGGCCTGCCGAGCGTGATTCATCGTGCGTCCCCCGCCTTCCATCGGTGCCGGCCAGTCTAAGCGGATGGAGTGGGGAATCTCCCTCGGTGAAAGTGCTCAGTTCCCTCGTTTGGAGGGGGTCGCCTCATTCCCGCGCCGGCTTCGCTGCGCTAGCCTTTCGAATCATGTCGACGTCCAACACGCGCTTCTCGCGGCGCACTGCCTTGGCCTGGCTGTCCGCGCTGCTGCCGGTCGCCTGCGCGGCGGCCGCCGGCGTGGCGCGCGCGTCTGCGATGGACGCCTACCAGGCCTCCGGCCATTGGGTGGACGACCACGCCAGGCCCTTCCGGCTGGAGTCGCTGCACGGCCGCCCGGCCATCGTCACCATGGCCTACGGCGCCTGCCGCCGGGTGTGCTCCACCAGCCTGCGCGTGATGGAACGCATCCAGGGCCTGTGCGATGCACAGCACCTGGCCGCGAACTTCGTGGTGTTCGGGCTGGACCCGATGGAAGACACGCCGCGCGACTGGGCCGACTTCCGCGCCTTCCGCAAGCTGGACCGCGCCAACTGGCAATTCCTCACGGCCGACGAGCATGCGGTGAGCGAGATGGCTGGGCGCCTGGGGGTGCACTTCTGGCGCTACGGCGAGCACGTGATGCACGACTTCCGCATCCTGCTGATGTCACCCGACGGGCGCATCGAGCATGCAATGACGGCCTATGACGACGATCCGTCGGCGATGCTGCCGTCGCACTGAAACTTGCCTGGGGTCAAGCCAGCATCGATTGCTGGGCGAAGATGCCCGCCATCGCGCCCTGCCATGATGCCTGGGTGACCGAGGGCAGGAAGGGCGTGGCGAGGTCGCCGGCGGCGTAGACACCGGGCATGCTGGTTTGGCGGCGCTCGTCGACCTTGAGGGCGATGCCGGTGGGTGTATCGACCGTGGCCAGGCCCAGTGATTCATGCAGGCTCGCGGACGGCTTGATGCGCGGATGGGCGAACAGGACGTCGACCGCAATGTTGCGGCGGGTATCGAGATTGACGGTAGCGATGTGGCCCTTGTGGTGGGCGATCTCGATGATCCGGCCATCGACGACAGGGATGTTGCGGCGCGCCAGATCGGCCTGGACATCGGCCGGAATGTCGTGACCATCGGCGAAGACAGTCAACTTGTCGGTCCAATCGAGGAACAGCCTGGCAGACTGGTGTGACTGCAGGCTGGACCAGACGAGGCCCCAATGCTTGCCGGCGACTTCAAAGCCGTCGCAATAGGGGCAGGGCACGATGGACGTGCCCCAGCTTTCGGCGAAGCCCGGCACATCGGGCATCTGGTCGGCGACGCCATAGCTCAGGATCACGCGGCGCGCCCCAAGGCTTTCGCCGTCGCCAGTGACCACGGAGAAAGCGTCGATGGCACCCGAGACGCTGTCGGCCCGGGCATTGACCAGCCTGATCGCGGGATAACGCGCCAGCTGCTGCCGCGCCTCGACCAGGATCTCCAGCGGGGGCTTGTGATCGTGGCCGAGCAGGCCGTGCGAGTGGCCGGCGAAGCGATTGCGAGGCAGGCCGGTATCGAGAACGGTGACCTTGCGGCCGGCACGGCCGAGCTGCAGGGCGGCGGCGAGGCCGGCAAAGCTGCCGCCGATGATGATGACGTCATCCATGGTGATGGGCTCCGTGTTGTGGATGGAGGAGGGCTGGGCCTGAGCAGGAGGCGGAAGTCGCCGATCGATCCTGTTATTGGACTGCAAGTACAATAATTTGCGATAAATATAGTGAACTGTCAAGTACAATTAATACTTCCGGTTCGGGTGTGTCCCCGCGGCGAGGGCATGCGAGACGAACCACCTCCTCGACCACAGCTATAGTGAACTGTCAAATCCACTAAATCTGCCCATGGCCCATCCCCCAGATTCCGCTCCCAAGCCTCAACGCGGCCGGCCACGCGATCCCGAGCGCGTGCGGCGCATCCTGGAAGCGGCGCAAAGTCATTTCAACGAGCATGGGCTGGAGCGTGCCAGCGTGGATGCCATCGCCGCGGACGCCGGTGTGGCGAAGATGACCGTGTACAACAACTTCGGCTCCAAGGAGGGGCTGTTCCAGGCGGTCGTGCGCGACAGGACGGCGCCGGTGGTGGCTGGTGTCCCGGGCGTCGGGGAACTGGACCCGGAGCAGCCGGAGAAGGCGCTGCTGGCGATCGGGGCCCGGTTTCTCGCACTGGCGCGCGGGGACGCCGTGGGCGCACTGCGCGCTGTCTATGGCGTCGCGGGGGCGCAGCCGGAAGTCTGCCTTGCGTTGTACAAGGAGGGCCCGGAGCGTCTGAACGGCGACCTGGCGGCGTACCTGCGCCGTGCCAACTCGGCCGGCACGCTGAAGGTGCGCAACCCGCTTCAGGCAGCGGACCTGTTCCTGTCGATGTTCCTGGGCTCCGGGCACATCCGCGGACTGCTGAAGCTCGAGATGCCGGATTCCCGGGAAAACAAGGCTCTTCTGCGTGAGGCCGTGCGGGTCTTCATGGCGGCCTACGGCGCGCAAGCCCCGGATTCGCGGGTCGCGGAGCGCTGAATCGCTCCCTTCGCCTCGCCATGCCGTGGGTGGAATGCGCTTTCTCAGGCGCGTTTGCGGAAGGGCTCTTCTTCCTTGTCACGCTGCTTGCGCGAGAGGTCCGACACGATGCGCGGGCCCACCGGCTCGGCGCGTGACTTGACCAGCGGCAGCATGGCGCTGAGCACGCCGTCGCGGCGCGCGAGGTGGTGCCACAGGGCGGCGGCCACGTGCATGGCCACGAGCCCGAGCAGGCCCCACGCGACCCAGACGTGCCAGTCGGTCAGGGTGTCGGCGAGGTCGGAGTCCTCCTGCACGAGGTTGGGCAGGGGCAGGGCGCCGAACAGCGAAAGGCCCACGCCGTGCGCGTTGCTGACTGCCCAGCCGAGGAGCGGCAGCGCGAGCAGAGTCGCATAGAGCGCGACGTGGGCGGACTTGGCGGCCAGCCGCATGATGAGCGGCAGGCCGTGTGCGAAATCCTTCATGCCAAAGCTGAAGCGCGCGAGCAGCCGCAGGCCCAGGGCCACGAGCACGACGAGGCCGGCCTGGCGATGCAGCGTCATCAGCAGCGTGCGTGCCGGCTGGTCTTCGGTGAGCTCGCGCGACAGCGCAGCGGTGGCGGCGATGACGATGGCGATCACGCTCAGCCAGTGCAAGGCGATGGTCCAGGCCGAGTGGCGCGTGCGTGCGTGCATGGCGCGCCGCTGCTCGGCGTGCTGTTCGGTGGTGGTGTCGGGCCAGACGGCGGAGAACTTGTCGACGAGTGCGCCGAACCAGCTCGCAGGCTGTTGCTCGACGGGCCCTGCGGTGTTGCGAGCTTGCTTCATGGGGGTCCTCCGTCGTGTGGCGGTCGTTCGCCGATGCGGTCCCTTAAGGCCTCGAGGCCCGAATTAAGACTCTTGGGCCCTGGTCGCGATCATAGGAATCGCGCTTTGGCGAGTCACCGAAGCTTCTAGGGAAGGAGCTGCCCCCACGCGGCATCGGAAATTTCCGAGTGCGGTCGCAGCAAATTGCGCGTCGCACACAGTGGCGCGACTTCAGCGTGGGTTAAGAAATCCGATGTCCGCCCTCAGTGCCTGACCCGCGCCGGCATGTGCGTTCCCCAGGGTGGGCGCGGGCGTCTACGTCCTGCGAGCGGGGAATGACTTTGCAAGCGCGGATTCTTAAGATCGTTTCGACCACGTAAGGCAGCCGGCGAGCGGTACCAAGACATCCGGGAACGTGGTCGGCGCCCGGTTCCAGAGCACCGGAGCAAACAGCAATAACGCGCAAGACACGGGAAGGGGAACACCATGCAGTCGAGAGCGTCGATTCCGAGGGCCTGGCCGTGCGCCGCCTTGCCGATGGTCGCGCCGGCACTGGCCGTGGCCCTCGCGATGCTGGGCCTCGCGCCGCAAGCCCGTGCGCAGGATGCGAATGCCGCCGAGCAGCTCATCAAGGACAACAAGTGCGGCAAGTGCCATGCGGTGGACCGCAAGAAGGACGGCCCTGCCTTCCGTGACGTGGCCGCCAAGTTCAAGCCCGAGGCGGATGCCAAGTCGAAGATCACGCACCACGTGACGTCCGGCGAGAAGGTGAAGTTCCCCGACGGCCACGAAGAGAAGCACAAGCAGATCAAGGTGAAGGACCAGGCGGAGCTCGACAACCTGGTGCTTTGGATCCTGTCGCTCGAAGGCGGCACCAAATACTGACCGGGAGAACCACGATGGCTCTTGCTTTCAACTCGTCGTGGCCCGCACGGATGCTGGCGGCGATGCGCCTGCTGCTCGCGGGCGTCCTCTTGCTTGGCGCATCCACCGTCGCGCAGGCCGCGGCGCCCGACGCCGCGCCGGCCGATCGCAGCTTGGCGGGCGACGCGGCGTGCACGCGCTGCCACGACCAAGGCGAAACCAAGCCGGTGCTGTCGATCTACAAGACGCGCCACGGCGTGAAGGCCGACGGGCGCACGCCGGGCTGCCAGAGCTGCCACGGCGCGAGCATCGACCACGTCAAGAACGAGAAGGGCACTGACCCGCGCCCGCCGGTGGACGTGGCCTTCGCCAAGTCGGACGCGGGCGGCGCGAAGGCGCAGGTCGAGACCTGCATCGCCTGCCACAAGAACGGCCAGCGCGGCCACTGGGACGGCAGCCAGCACGAGACGGCGGGCATGTCGTGCACGGCCTGCCATGCGGTGCACGTCGAGCATGACAAGGTGCTGGCCAAGCAGACGCAGCCCGATGTCTGCTTCACCTGCCACAAGAGCGAGCGTGCGCAGACGCACCGCATCTCCACCCACCCGCTGCTCGCCGGCAAGATGGCGTGCTCCGATTGCCACAACCCGCACGGCTCGACCGGCCCGGTGCTGATGCGCACCGGCTCGATCAACGAGACCTGCTTCCAGTGCCACGCCGAGAAGCGCGGGCCCTTCCTGTGGGAGCACCAGCCCGTGACCGAGGCCTGCGTGACCTGCCACACGCCGCATGGCTCGAACATCACGCCCTTGCTGAAGCAGCGCACGCCCTTCCTGTGCCAGGCCTGCCACACCGGCGACCACGCGGCGCAGGTCAACAGCGGCGCCAACCTGCAGAACGGCGCGGTGACCACGGCCAAGGGGCAGCTGCCGCTGGCCAGTGCCGCCGGCCGCGCGCAGCTGGCCGGACGCAATTGCCTGTCGTGCCACTTCCTGGTCCACGGCTCGAACCACCCGGCCGGCGACAAGTTCAATCGCTGACCCGCCACCGAACACGCTGGAGGCTGCCTTGAAGAATCAACGACATTTCCTGCAGTTGCGCGCTTCGGTCCTCGCGGTGCACGGCGCACTGGGCATGTTTGCGGCCATGCAGGCGCAGGCCCAGGCGACGGACCCGGCGCTGGTGGAGCTGACGCAGCCCAAGAGCACCGTCGAGGTGGGCGTGGGCACGACCAGCGCCTTCTCCGCGAAGGCCGACGAGTTCAACGGCATCAGCCGCAAGGGCGGCTACCTGATCGGCAACGTGGAGCTGCGCGGCGGCGGCGCCTACGACAGCGCCGACCCGACGCGCTGGCTGATCAACGGCTCCGACCTCGGGCTCAAGTCGCCATCGCTGGATGCGGAGTACGGCCAGCAGGGGCGCTTCCGCGTGAAGTTCGGATACGACCAGCTGCTGCGCAACGCGTCGGACACCTTCCAGACGCCATACCAGGGCGTGGGCACGAACTCGATGTTGCTGCCCTCGAACTGGATGACGGTGGTCATCCCGCGGCTGAGCGCCACCACGCCGAGCGCACGCGGCCTGTCGCCCGACGTGACGGCATCCAGCGCCATCGTCGGCGGCGTGCTCACGCCGCCCACCGCCGCGCAGGCGACGGCCGCGGCGAACATGCAGGCGGCGGACCTGCCGGCCTTCCACAACGTCGACCTCTTCACCAAGCGCACGCGCTTCTCGCTCGGCTACGAGCAGGTCTTCGACACCCGCTGGCTGGTGTCGCTGTCGCTGTCCGACGAGCACAAGGACGGCCTTCGGGCGCAGGGCGCGCACTCGCATGCCACCGGCGGCGATGCCTCGTCCATCCTGCCCGTGCCCATCGACCAGAACGACCGCCAGGCCTCGCTGGGCGTGAGCTACACCGGCGACAGGTTCCAGGTGCAGGCGGCCTACGACGTCTCGTCCTTCAACAACAACATCGACTCGGTGAGCTGGAACATGTGGTCGGGCCCGACCATCAACCAGACCATGTCCACCGCGCCGAGCAACCTGTTCCAGAAGTTCTCGCTCTCGGGCAGCCTGCAGGCCACGCCCGCCACGCGGGTGACCGGTGCGGCCTCGTACTCGCACAGCTCGCAGAACGCGGCCTTCCTGAGCGACGCGACCGCACCCATCGTGCCGGTGGCCTCGGCGCAGGCGCTGGTGGTGAGCGAATCGGTGAGCCTGAAGGTCTCCAACCGCACCACCAAGGACTTGACGCTCAGCGGCGGCTACAAGTACGACCTGCGTGAGAACCGCACGCCGGTGAACACCTACGTGTTCTACGACAACGGCGAAGCGCCGGCCGGCGTGTCGCCCTTCCGCTACCTCTTCCCGTCGCTGCCCAACATGGGCACGGACGTGAACATCGCGGCAAACACGCCCTACAGCCGGCGCGTGCATGCCGTGAACCTGGATGCGGATTACCAGATCAAGATGGGCAACCACATCAAGGGCGGCGTGGACGCGACGAACACCGACCGCTACTGCCTGAACACCTGGTACCAGTGCGTGAACGCAGCGTCGAGCGACGAGACCACGGTGCATGCCGACTGGTTCGGCAACGTGACGCCGGAAGTCCACACGCGGCTGGGTCTCGCAACCGCGCACCGCAAGGTCACGTACGACGAGAACTCCTTCCTCGCGCGCGTGCCCATGGCCAACCAGACGCCCACCGGCGCGCCGGCGGGCAGCACGGCCTACAGCGCGCTCACCTCGCTCGGGCTGAACGGCTGGGGCCCGGCGCTCGGGCTCACGCCCGCGGCGCCGGCGGGCAGCCTGCTGGCCTTCTACTTCCCACTGAACAACCCGCTGTCGAACACGCTCTACGCCTTCCGCAACCGCATCAGCGAACTGCAGGGCATGCGCCGCTACGACCAGGCCGACCGCGACCGCAACAAGCTGCGCTCGTCCGTCAGCTGGCAGGCCAACGAAAAGCTGGAGCTGCAAGGCGCGCTCGACTACAGCGAAGACCGCTACAAGAATTCGGTGTACGGCCTGAAGCGGTCGAACACCGGCGCGCTGAATCTGGATGCCAACTACGCGGCCAATGAAGACTTCAGCGTCGGCGTGTTCGCGTCTTTCGAGCAGATGAACACCAAGCAGGCGGGCAACACCTACACCGCCAACAGCGCAGCCGCGAACGTGAACGGCGCCACCGCGATCGACGGCGGCTGCTTCGCGACGATTGCCTTGCGCAATGCGAGCAACAAGATCGACCCCTGCCTCGACTGGACATCCACGACCAAGGACAAGACGACCACGCTGGGCGCGAGCTTCACCAAGTCCAAGCTGATGGGCGGCAAGCTGTCGCTGCAGGGCAGCTTTGCCTACAGCGCCGGCCGGACCGACATCGACGTGACGGGTGGCAACTACGTCAACAACCCATACGCGGGCATCGCTGCCAACCCGACGGGCACCATCGCGGCCTACTACATCCCGGCCACGCCCATGCCCACCATCAAGGCGACCTCGTGGGACTTCCGGCTCACCGGCACCTGGCAACTCAAGACCGACGTGGCGGTGCGCGTGGGCTACGCCTACCAGCGCCTGCGCAGCGAGGACTGGGCCTACGAAGGCATGCAGGACGGCGCGCTGACGCAGGTCATCCCAACTCGCGAGCAGTCGCCGGTCTACAACATCCACACCCTGGGAATCGCCTACATCGCGAGCTTCCGCTGACGGGACAAATCGTTTAAGTTCCGCCCAAGGCCCTGCGGGGGCGGGCGGAGGGCTTCTCTTGGAAGCTTGCGGCAAAGATGCCTGAGCGGATGTCGCGGTGGTCCTTGCGGGGGCGCTTCCTGTGGATCGCCAGCTTCGCGCTGGCGACTTCGCTCGTCGCCGGCGGCCTGGCCATGTACTGGGCGGCCAACATCGAGGACAACCAGATGCTCGACGCGCGGCTCGAGCACCTGGGCGCCACCGTGCTGTCCTTCGTCGAGGATGAGTTCGCCGAGGAAGCCCGCGACCCGACGCGGGTGCTGCACCTGAAGACCCGGCCCACGGCCGCCTTGCTCTACCGCTACCAGGTGTGGTCGTCGCAAGGCACGCTGCTGATGCGCAGCCACGAGGCGCCCGAATCGCAGCCCCTGATGAGCCTGAACCGCTTCGGCTTCGACACGGTGCAGATCAACGGCGAGGAATACCGCACCTTCTCGCTGCCATCCAAAGACAAGACGCTGATCGTGCAGGTGGCCGAGAACGTCGAGGAGCGCTGGGCGCAGGTGGGGGTGGTGACGGGCTACTACGTCGGCTTTCTCGTCATTCCCTTCACGCTCGTGTTCGGCGCGACCTGGTTCCTGCTGCGGCGTTCGCTGCATTCCATCGACACGCTGGCCGAGCGCCTGGAAGAGCGCAATCCGCTGGACGCGCGGCCGCTGGAGGTCGATTCGCCGCCCAAGGAGATCCTGCCCATCCTGCAGTCGCTGGATACGCTGCTCGTGCGCTACGGCCATGCCTTCACCGAGGAGCGCAAGTTCACGTCCGTGGCCGCGCATGAGTTGCGCACGCCGCTGGCCGGGCTTCGCGCGCATGCACAGCTCGCGGTGAGCTCGCAGTCGGACGAAGACCTGCGCGAAGGCCTGGGCGAGGTGATCCGCGGCGTGGACCGCGCGTCGCACCTGCTCGACCAATTGCTGGACCTGGCGCGCATCGAGAGCATCCCGCAGGAAGCGCGGCAGCCGCTGGACGACGTGAGCGTGTCCGACACCTACCAGGGCGTGATGGGCGACGTGGGCCCACGCGGCAAGCGCAAGAACATCAGCTTTGCGGCGCGCTTTCCGGCGGCGCGTGTTCGCTGCCACGGCTTCGCTTTCTACCTGCTGCTGCGAAACCTCGTGGCCAACGCCATCAACTACACGCCGGCCGGCGGGCGCGTCGAGGTGAGCAGCACGCACGACGGCGATTCGGTGGTGCTGACCGTCGACGACTCGGGCCCGGGCATCCCGGCCGAGCAGCGCGAGCATGCCTTCGAGCGCTTCAACCGCCTGGACCAGACGCACATCGAAGGCGTGGGGCTGGGGCTGTCCATCGTGCTGTCGGTGGTGGAGTTGCACCACGGGAAGATCCAGCTGCTCGCGTCGCCGCTGGGCGGCTTGCGGGTGCAGGTGAACTTCGGGGCGGGGTCGGCCGTGATGCCGGATGCCGCATCGGCACCTCAGGTGAACTTGCAGACCTTGGGCGGCGTGCAGCGCAGGTATGACAGCACCCGCGGCACGTAGGCCTGCGTCTCGGCGAAGGGCGGCACCTGGCGGCCGGCCTTCATCACGGCCTGCTCGCCGGCGTTGTAGGCGGCCAGCACGAGCGTGAGGTCGTTGTCGAAGACGGACATCAGCCACTTGAGGTAGCTCGCGCCGCCCATGACGTTGTCGCGCGGAGCGTACGGGTCGCGCACGCCGAAGCGGCGCGCGGTGGCGGGCAGCAGCTGCATGAGCCCCATCGCGCCGCGCGGCGAGAGGGCGCGCACGTCGTAGGCCGACTCCGCCGCGATGACCGCATGCAGCAGCTCGGGCGCGATGGACACCTCGCGCGCCACCTCGTCGATGACCCGGCGCAGCTCAGGCGTGGCCTTGGGTGGCGCATGGGGCAAGGCGGCGCCGGGCTTGCGCGCAGCCGGCCCCGCGGGCTGCGAGGCAGGAGGCGCCTGCGGCATCGCGACGAGCAGATCCGGCGCGTCGGCGCTCTCGAAGTTCGAGAGCACCACGCTGCCCGACTCGCCCGTGTGCCCCGCATAGATCTGCGCCCGCGCGTCGCCGGCCATGCCCAGCCAGGCCATGGCCAGCCACGCGATGAGCGCGAACGGTCGCATGCGCAGTGACGGTCTCAGGGGACGGCTTCAGGCCGCTTGCGGTGCGCCCTGGTGCGTGCGGAACTCGACGACGCCGTCGCCCACCGCGCGCAGCCGCACTTCCTTGGACACTTCGGGCCGCTCGATGAGCCCGAGGTCCACGGCCAGCAGCGTGAGCTCGACGGCGCTGCGCAACTCGAGCTTGCGCATGAGGCTCGCGCGATGCTTTTCCACCGTCTTCGGGCTGAGCGTGAGGTAGTCGGCGGCGGCGCGGTTGGTCTTGCCCTGCGCCACCAGCTTGAACACCGAGCGCTCGCGCAGCGTGAGCCGGTTCCAAGCACGGCGGCCAGGCGGCGTGCCGCCACCGTTCATCAGGTCGCCCACGAGTTCGTGCGCGAGTTCCTGGCTGATGAAGCGGCGACCGAGCGCCACCGTCTTCATCGCAAGCAGCACCTCTTCGGGCGAGGTGTCCTTGAGCAGGTAGCCGTTGCAGCCGGCGCGGATGGCTTCGCTGGCCTGGATGTCGCCATGCGAATCGCTGAGCGCGATGAACATCTGCTGTGGTGCCCGTCGTCGCACCGCCGCCACCACGTCCAGCCCGTTGATGTCGGGCAGGCTGAGGTCGAGCAGCACGAGATCGGGCTGAAGCGACAGGATTTTCTGGATGGCCTCCCGGCCACGGGTGGCTTCGTCGATGACCAGGAATTCCGCGTGGGTCTGCACCATGGCACGAAGGCCGTGGCGAAGCAGCGGGTGGTCCTCGACGATCAGAACGCGGTAGCGCATGACGTTTCTCCCGACTCTTGTTCACCCTTGAGGGGTGTCTTGCTCGAGCCCCACTCGGTGTGAGAGACCTCCGAGGTGCCTGGGGCGGCTGGCAACTTTTTGACACCGCCTGCTTAAGCCTTGCTTAATTTGTAGCGCCCCCCCTTGATCTTGGGGGGGTGCGGCGTTGCCGACGGGCTGCGATGTCAGGCCGTCGGGGGTAAGAGGCTGCTTAAGTCCGGTTAAGAAATCTGATGCGCAAATCAGAGACGCGCGATGCCTTCGCGGGTCGGTGCGGCCTATCGTTGCCACCATGCTGCTGCATCCTGACTGCCACCTGCACACACCATGAATCGACTCCTGGACACGATCGCTCAAGGGGCCGACACGGTGGTGCACGACGCAGCGCGCGACAGGCTGCCGATTCCCCTGGCGGCGGTGGCGCCGGCGACGCGCGCCGGCTGGACGCCGAGGCCTGCCATGCAACGACAACGACTGCTGCGAATCCTCGCCGACAGTGCCTACACCGGCAGCCTGCGCGACATCCAGCGCCAGCAGCGGCGCATCTTCGCGCGGGCCCACGAGTACCAGACGCTGGCGATGAGCGAGCAGTCGAGCGTGCAGCTGCTGCCGATGTTCGAGCAGGTGGCCGACGACGTGGCGCAGAACTTCGAGAGCGAAGAGCAGGTGCTGTCGCTGCTGGACCCGTCCACGCTCACGCGGCTTCGCGTGCTGCATCGCCGCGTGATGGGTGACCTGCGCGCGAGCCTCACGCAATGGCGCGTGGCCGCCTCCGCGGCGGCCACCACGAGGCCCGATCCGGCGCATCTGCTGGACGCGCTGCTCGTGTACTACTTCGTCGACGACCTCTTCGTCGATCTTTAAGACTCGGCGCGCCGCCCGGCGCGCAGGCATGGGGACCGCACCCCACTGCCACCTCAGAGTCGTCTGACACGAGCGCCACGACTCCTAAATGTGAATCAGCGTTCGGCCATATCCGCCGATGTTGCGTGCCCGTACAAATGACACATCGCGGCGGTGGATGCCGCGGATGTGTGGAACGAGGGGGCTGCAGATGTGGACACAACAGCGAGGGGAGGAGTGGGTCGTGCGGCTGATCGCGATCCTGCTGTGGGCCATCGGCCTCGTGATCTTCACCACGCTCGTGCAAGCGCATGAGGTGGCGCATGAGGTGGTGGGCGCGACCGATCCGCATGCACATCACCACCACCAGGTGAGCGCCGAGACCACGCGCTCGACGGCCAGCTACCAGGTGCCCGACGTGAAGCTCGTGCGCGACGACGGCCGCACGGTGCGCCTGGCCGACGAGATGAGCGACAACCGCGCGGTGGTGCTGACCTTCATCTACACGAGCTGCACCACGGTGTGCCCGATGACCAGCCACACGCTGGCGCAGCTGGAGAAGAAGCTGGGTGCGGCGCGCGATTCGGTGCACGTGATGTCGATCAGCATCGACCCCGAGCAGGACACGCCGCAGCGGCTGCGCGAATACGCCAAGACCTATTCGGCCGGGCCGCAATGGCAGCACTACACCGGCAGCCTCGCCGCGAGCCAGACCGCGCAGCGCGCCTTCGACGTGTACCGCGGCAACAAGATGAACCACCAGCCGGCGATGTTCGTGCGCGCCGCACCGGGAGCGCCCTGGGTCCGGCTGGATGGCTTTGCGACCGCCGACCAACTGCTTGCCGAGCTGGACGCCGGCATGCATGCGTCGAGATGAGCACTGGGAGTCACCGCATGGCACTTGCGCACATGCCACTGGAGCAACGCTTGGGCGTTTTCATCGACGGTCGCCTGGCGGCCGGACCTGGGATGGAGGAATCGACATGCTGAACGTTTCGCGTTTCATTCGCCTGCTGCCATTGTTGGCGCTCATGCTGATGGCATGGGATGCCCAGGCACAGAGCTTCAAGGTCCAGTGCCCGTTCGGAA
>Ga0068852_100001192_pt1 | contig 17243 bp, 17 predicted proteins | sample KBSCornC22_FD_66594 | JGI IMG/M metagenome (GOLD analysis project Ga0068852, IMG submission 66594) | Corn rhizosphere microbial communities from Kellogg Biological Station, Michigan, USA - KBS Corn C2-2 | ecosystem: Host-associated > Plants > Roots > Rhizosphere > Soil ... | reverse complement strand
TCGTCGCGCCCGCGCTTTCCTTCGTCGCGCCCGCGCTTTCCTTCGTCGCGCCCGCGCTTTCCTTCGTCGCCCCGGCGGAGGCCGGGGCCCAATTTCCCCGCTTCACCGTCTTCGCTTCGATGTCCTCGCGCAACCGCACGAACACCGGCGCGCGCAGCCGCCCGTCCCCGGTCCAGCTATGGAAGCTCACCTCCGCGACAGCGTGCGGCTTGACCCACACGGGCGGGCCGTTGCGTTCGGGCTCCTCCGCGAAGGGACAATCGGGGCAAGCGATCGCCTCGAGGTCGCGGCGCAGCTTCGCGAGCGTGCGCTCGTCGAGGCCCGAGCCCACGTGCGAGGCATAACGCAGCTTGCCCTTGTCCCAGTAGCCCACGATGAGCGAGCCCAGCGCCGCGCGCGAGCCCTTGCCACGCGTATAGCCCCCGATCACGAATTCGGCCGTGGTGGCGGGCTTGACCTTCAGCCACGCCGCCGAACGCTTGCCCGACTCGTAAACGCTATCGATGCGCTTGCCGATCACGCCCTCGAAGCCGCTCGCGAGCGCGGCCTCGTGCAATGCCACGCCGTCCTCCGAGGCGTGCACGAGCTGCACCAGCGGCGCCGGCATGAGGCATTGCGCGAGCCAGCGGCGGCGCTCCGCGTATGGCGCCGCGCGCACGTCCACCCCCGCGAAATACAGCAGGTCGAAGCAGACGAGGGCCGCGAGCGTGCCCGCCCCTGCATTCTGCAGCGCGTTGAAGGACGGACGGCCGTCCGCCCCGAAGGCCACCAGCTCCCCGTCGAGGATCATGCTCGCGCCCTGCTTCGCCAGCTCTGCCGCGAGCCCCGGATAGTCGCTGTACATCTCGAGCCCGCGGCGCGAACGCAGGCTCACGCGGCCGGGCTCGATGAACGCGAGCACGCGATAGCCGTCGAGCTTCGGCTCCCACATCCAGCCGCGCCGGTTGAACGGGGCCCCGGCCGCTTCCGCATGCATCGGCTCGAGCTTCGCCGGCATCGCGGCGAGCCTGCCCGCGGGAACCAGGCGCGCGGCATCGATCCGCTGCGCGGGCACGGCCTTCATCTCGGCGACCGAAGCCCCGCACAGCACGGAGCGGTCGCGCGCGGTGATATCGGCTTGCTGCACGAAGCGGTCCCTGTGCTTGATGAGCAGCCACTGGCCTTGCTGCCTCGTGCGCACGAGCGCGAACGATCCCTTCACCTTCTCGCCGCGCAGCTCGAACGAAAGCTTCCCCGCGGCGAGCTCGCGCGCCACGCGGCGTTCGGCCTCGGCGCGATCGCCGTAGGCCGTGCCACCCTCGTCCGGCGAATAGACGCCGCAGTCCCACACGATCACCTCGCCCGCGCCATACTGCCCCGGCGGAATCACGCCCTCGAACGAGGCGTACTCGTACGGATGGTCCTCGGTCTGCATGGCGAGCCGCTTTTCGCTAGGATCGAGCGACGGCCCCCTGGGCACCGCCCACGATCGCAGCACGCCGTCGCATTCGAGGCGCAGGTCGTAGTGCATGTGGCTCGCGGAATGCTGCTGGATCACGAACAGCAGCGGTCCCGTGCGGCGCTTCGGCGCCGTGGCGGCGGGCTCGGGTGTCGCCGCGAAGCTGCGGCGCGCGGCATATTCAGCCAGGAGGCTCTTGGCCATGGGGGAATTATGACGGGCTCGAAGGTCTTCGCCGGCGCGAGCGGCTATTCGTTCAAGGAATGGAAGGGCACCTTCTATCCGGAGAAGATGAAACCGGACGAGATGCTGCCCTTCTACGCCGGGCGCCTGCCGACGGTGGAGATCAACAACACGTTCTACCGCATGCCGCGCGCCTCGATGCTCGAGGACTGGGTGAAGTGCACGCCGGAGGACTTCCGCTTCTCCATCAAGTCGCCGCGCCGCATCACGCACATCGGCCGCCTCAAGCCCGAATCGGTCGCCGAATCCGTGGGCTTCCTCTACCAGGCGCTGGCTTCACTCGGAGCCAAGCGCGGGCCGGTTCTCTTCCAGCTCCCGCCGCTGCTCAAGAAGGACCTCGCGCGGCTGCAGGGCTTCCTGGCGCTCCTGCCGGCGGACCATCGCGCGGCCTTCGAATTCCGCAACGACTCGTGGTTCTCCGACGACGTCTACGACGCCTTGAAGGGGGCGGGCGCGTCGCTGTGCTTTTCCGAGCGCGAGGACAATGCGCCGCCGCCGCTCGTGGAGACCGCGCCGTGGGGCTACGTGCGCCTGCGCCTCGAGGAATACAGCGATGCGGACCTCGAGCAGTGGGCAAGGCGGCTGGCCGCCACGCGCTGGCAGGACAAGTACGTGTACTTCATGCACGAGCCCACCGCGCCCGCCTACGCGCAAACGCTGATGCGTTTCGCGGCCGCGTCCTGAGCGTACCGGCCGATGGCGCAGGAGCTGTCCATCGACAACGGCACGGAGCCGCTCGCGGCGCTATTCGACCTCCCGCCACGGCCTCGCGCCTGTTATGTCCTCGCGCACGGCGCGGGTGCGGGCATGACGCACGCCTTCATGGCGGCGGTCGCAAGCGAGCTGGCCGGCCGTGACGTCGCTACCCTGCGCTACAACTTCCCGTACATGCAGCGCGGATCCAGGCGTCCCGACACGCCGAAGGTGGCGCACGCGGCGGTGCGTGCCTCGGTCGCGGAGGCCGCGCGACGGCTGCCGGGCGTGCCGCTCTTCGCCGGCGGCAAGTCCTTCGGCGGGCGCATGACCTCGCAGGCGCAGGCGCTGGCGCCGCTGCCGGGCGTGCGCGGCATCGCCTTCCTCGGATTTCCGCTGCATCCGGCGGGCCAGCCATCGGACGAGCGCGCGAAGCATCTCGAGCACGTGCGCGTGCCGATGCTCTTCCTGCAGGGTACGCGCGACGAGCTGGCCGAGCTCGCGTTGCTGCGTCCCGTGGTTGCGAGCCTCGGCGACCGCGCCGCGCTCGAAGCGATCGAGGGCGCCGATCATTCCTTCCACGTCCCCGCGAAGAGCGGGCGGACCGACGCGCAGGTGCGCTCGGACGTGCTCGACCGGCTCGCCGCGTGGATGGCGGCGCACGCCGGATGAGCGCGCGCGCGCTCTTCGCGCTATTCGCGATGTGCGCGTTGCTCGCGGGGTGCGCAGCCGCACCGCGTGCGCCCCCGCCGATTCCGTCCAGCCCGCAGATCGCCGCGGTCCTCGACAACGTGGTGGGTTGCGACGGCGAGATCGGGATCGTGGTGGGCATCCTCGAGGCCGGAGCGCCACCGCGCGTGGTCGCATGCGGTGGCACGGGCATCGGCGCCGCGAGGGTCGACGCCGGCAGCATCTTCGAGATCGGCTCGCTCACCAAGGTCTTCACCGGCGTGCTGCTCGCGGACATGGCTGCACGCGGGGAAGTGGCGCTGGCCGATCCGCTGGAGCGCTACCTGCCGCAAGGCGTGCACGTGCCGGGGCCGCCATGGCGCGCCATCACGCTGCTCGACATGGCAACGCACACCTCCGCCCTGCCGCGCGACCCGCCGAACCTCGGCAACACCCCGCGCGCCTATGCGACCTACACGACGGCGGACCTGTATGCATTCCTCGCGGGCTATTCGCTGCCGCGCGATCCGGGCACGCGCGACGAGTACTCCAATCTCTTCGCACTGGTCGGCCATGCGCTCGCGCATCGGGCAGGCCGCCCGTACGACGAGCTGCTGCGCGAACGCGTGCTCGCCCCGCTGGACCTCACCGCGACCGGCACGCTCGTCGCGAAGGACACGCAGGGCCACGACGACCTGGGCGACGAGAGTCCCGACTTCGTCGTGCCCGCGCTGGTGCCCGCGACGGGACTGCGTTCCTCGGCGAACGACCTGCTGCGCTTCGCGGCGGCGAACATGCGCGAGGGCGACGCGCCGATCGATCGTGCGCTGCACGATGCGCGCGTGCCGCAGCGGCCGATCGATGGGACGGGACGGTATTGGGGACTGGGCTGGGGCGTCGAGCCGCATGGGGGCGCGGTGGGACACCAGGGCGCCACGTTCGGCTACACCAGCTACCTGCACGTGGATCCGCAACGGCAGCGCGCGATCGTCGTGCTGGCCAATTTCACCGGCACGCAGGTGAGCACGCTCGGCGCGTGGCTGCTCGAGCCCTCCCGCCATGCCGCTCCCACACCGTCGCCGCGGCGTGCGATGTATCTCGCATGGCGCCATTCCGGCGTCGATGCAGCCCTCGATCGCGCGCGGGTGCTCGGCGGCACGGAACAGGACGTGAACGCCGTGGCCTATCGCGTGCTCGTGCAGCGCCAAAGCGCCGATGCGATCGCGATCTTCGCCTTCAACGCGCGAGCCCATCCCGAATCGCCGAACGTGTACGACAGCCTCGCCGAGGCCTACCTCGTTGCCGGCCGCGTGCCCGAGGCGGTCGGGAGCTGCACGCAAGCGGTGGCGATGGCCGAAGAGCAGCACGATCCGCGGCTCACGGCTTTCCGGCGGCAGTGCGACGAGGCCAGGGCGCGGGCCGGAAACTAAGCTCCAAAAAAAAGCGGGAACGCTGCCGGGCAGCGCTCCCGTTCCTCGCCTGACGCGCCTTGTTCGCGGTATTCGCGGCTGTCTCGATTCCAGCATGCGCCATCCCTGCGCCCGACTCAAGGGAATGGCGCCTCTCGGCGGCGTGGGTCCGCGGCGGACCGCAGGGTCGGTGAAACGCCGACACTCGAAAGCCACACGGCATAATGCCGCCATGGAAAAACGACCCCTCGGCCGCTCCGGCCTGCATGTGGCGCCCCTGGCGCTGGGCGGCAACGTCTTCGGCTGGACCGCGGACGAGGCCACCTCCTTCGACATCCTCGACCGCTTCGTCGATGCCGGCCTCACGCTCATCGACACCGCGAACAGCTACTCGACCTGGGTGCCCGGACACCAGGGCGGCGAGTCGGAAACGATCATCGGCAAGTGGCTGAAGCGCTCGGGGCGCCGCGATGCCGTGGTCATCGCGACCAAGGTCGGCATGGCGGCCCTGGGCGACGGCGCCGGGCTCGAGGCGGCGCAGATCGAGCGCCACGTGGAGGGTTCGTTGCGGCGGCTGCAGACCGATCGCATCGATCTCTACCAGACGCACAAGGACGATACGGCGACACCGGTCGAGGAGACGCTCGAGGCGCTCGCAGCACTCGTCAAGGCAGGCAAGGTGCGCGCGATCGGCGCCTCGCAGTACGAGCCCGCGCGGCTGCGCGAATCGCTGGAGGCGAGCGCACGCCTCGGGATCCCCCGCTACGACACGCTGCAGCCCGAGTTCAACCTCTACGACCGCGAGCATTTCGAGCGCACGTACCAGCCGATGGCGCTCGAATACGGCCTCGCCGTGATTCCGTTCTTCGGGCTCGCGAAGGGTTTCCTCTCGGGCAAGTACCGCAAGGCTGCGGACATCGAAGGGCGTCCGCGCGCGGCGGGGCTGAAGAAGTATTTCGAGGGCGAGCGTGGACTGCGCATCCTCGCGGCGCTCGACAACGTGTCGCAACGCGTGGGAGCCACGCAGGCACAGGTGTCGCTCGCGTGGCTGATGGCCCAGCCCTCGATTGCGGCGCCGATCGTGAGCGCGACTTCGCTCGCGCAGTTGGACGAGATCGCCGCTGCGGTGCGGTTGGACCTCGATGCGGAAGCGCTCGCGGAGCTCGACCGCGCGAGCCGTTGACGGCGAACGGCGCGCGCCTACGCGTGTCCTAGAATTCCGCTTCCGCGCCACCCTCGAAGGAATCCACCGTGAGACTGCTCACCTACGCCCCCACGGCGTCGGCCGCCGCGCGCATTGGCGTGCGCCTGGGCGAACGCGTGCTCGACGTGCAGGCCGCCGCCACCACCGCGGGCCGGCATGTGTCCGGCACCATGAAGGGCCTGCTCGCCGCGGGCGACCTCGGCATGGGCGCGCTGCGCGAGGTGATGCGCGCCGCCGAGAGCGACGCGAAGCGCTTCGCCGCCGCGTTCGTCGACGAGCGCACCATCCGCTACCTGCCGCCGGTGCCCGATCTCGACAAGTTCCTCTGCGTGGGGAAGAACTACCGCGCGCATCTCGAGGAGCTGAAGAAGCACGACCTCATCCGCGAGATGCCGGAGGAGGTCACCGGCTTCGTGAAGATCCACTCGTGCCTCACCGGCCATCGCGAGAAGGTGGTGAAGCCCGCCGTCGTGGAGCACCTCGACTACGAGCCCGAGCTCGTCTTCGTGATCGGCCGGCGCGCGCTGGGCGTGGGCAGGGGCGACGACTGGCGCCCCTATGTCGCCGGCGTCACGGTCCTGAACGACCTCACCGACCGCGACATGCAGAAGCGCGAGGTGGCGTCGGGCTCGCGCTTCTGGACCTCGAAGAACGCGCCGGGCTTCGGTCCCGTCGGCCCCGAGATCGTGACGCTCGACGAGGTGGGCGACCCCTACGACCTGTGGATGGCGTGCAGCGTGAACGGCGAGCAGCGCATGCGCGTTAACACCCGCGAACAGATCTGGAAGATGAACGACATCCTCGCGCATTTCTCGCGTACCATCCCGCTCGAGCCGGGCGACATGTTCGCGACCGGCGCGCCCGGCGGAGTGGCCGCCGGGAAACCCAACGCCAGCGACCTGTACCTGAAGCCGGGCGACGTGGTCGATTGCTCGATAGAAGGCATCACCACGTTGAGGACGACCATCGTCGCCCCCCACGGAGTTGCATGAGGATCCACCGCTTCGCCGGCGCCGCATTGGCGCTCGCCGCACTGGGCACCGCGGTCACGTGCCCCGCACAGTCGTTCCCGAGCCGTCCCGTGACGGTCGTCGTGCCATTCCCGCCCGGCGGCGGCACCGATACCCTCGCACGCATCATGCAGCCCGAGCTCGGCACGCTGTGGCAGCAGCCCATCGTGGTGGAGAACAAGGCGGGCGCAGCCGGCGCCATCGGCGGCGACTATGTCGCGCAGTCGAAGCCCGACGGCCACACGCTGCTCATGAGCTCCACCGCGGGCATCACGGCGAAGAACGTCGACCGCTTCGCACCGGTGACGCTCGTCTCGGCATCGCCATACGTCGTGGTGGTGAACGCGAGGCTGCCGGTCGCGAGCATCCGCGAGCTGGTCGAATATGCGCGCAGCAACCCCGGCAAGCTCACGTTCGGTTCCTCGGGCACGGGCGCCGCCTCGCATCTCGCGGCCGAGCTCTTCAAGTCGATGGCCCACGTCGACATGCTGCACGTGCCGTACAAGGGCACCGGCCAGGCCGTGACGGATCTCCTGGGCGGGCAGATCGACGTGATGTTCTCGCCCGCGGAAACGGTGATGCAGCACGTGCAGGCGGGGCGCCTCAAGGCGCTCGCCGTCACGAGCGCGAAGCGCTTCGCCGCGCTGCCGAACCTGCCCACGGTGGCGGAAGCCGGCGTGCCGGGCTATGAGGCGGTCGGATGGTTCGGGCTCTTCGCGCCGGCCGCCACGCCGAAGGAGCTGGTCGAGCGCATTTCCGCCGATGCCAACAAGGTGCTGGCCGATCCCGGGGTGAAACGCAGGATGCTCGCCGCGGGTGCGGAGCCTTCGGGCGGCACGCCGGAGCAGTTCGGCCGCTTCGTCCATTCGGAGATGGACAAATGGACCCGGTTGATGAAGGAGCGCGGAATCAATCCGGAGTGAGCCGCTCCTACAGTCGAATGCGCACCGGTGAGACTGCGCGCAGCCGGACGCCGTTGTCCAAGAAATCACAAAATAAATTAAATTTCGCTGAGAAGAGACGTTGTCACCCGGATTGATTCTCCTTGCCGTCGTAGCCGGCATGGTCGTCGGTGCATTGCCTTTCTGGCCGCATAGCCGGGAGTGGGGCTATGCGCCTTCGGCCGCGCTTTCCGTGATGATGCTGCTGGTCGGGTACCTCTGTTTCATCCACCGGATCTGAGCCTCGCGCGCGCTGCGGATCACGGCGTGCTCCTACACCGCAATGCGGTTTTCGTCGGCAACGCGCCCCGCGTACGGGGCTGTCCAAGCCCTACCACAACGCAAAAAGGAGAAACCGCATGTCTCTCGGACTGATACTGCTGATCGTCATCGTGCTGCTGCTGCTGGGCGCCGTGCCCGCGTGGCCGCATAGCCGCGGCTGGGGCTACGGGCCGAGCGGCGGCCTGGGCCTGGTGCTGGTGATCCTCATCGTGCTCTTCCTCCTGGGATACCTGCACATCTGATCGCCGCGAACCGGTGCGAAGGGGGCCTGCCTTAAGCCCATGGCGGAGGAAACCAGGTCCTCGGTGATCGCGGCGATCGCGGGCAACATCGCGATCGCCGTCTCGAAGCTCGCCGCCGCCGCCATCACCGGAAGCGCTGCCATGCTTTCGGAGGCGATCCACTCGCTCGTGGACACGGGCAACGGCGGCCTCATGCTCTACGGCATGCACCGCAGCAAGCTGCCGCCGGACGAGACGCATCCGTTCGGCCACGGGCACGAGCTGTACTTCTGGTCCGTCATCGTGGGCGTGCTCATCTTCGGCCTCGGCGGGGGCATGTCGATCGTGAGCGGGTGGCGCCATGTCGTCGATCCCGCGGACCTGGACGAGCCGAAATGGAGCTACATCGTGCTCGCCGCGTCCGCGTTCTTCGAGGGCGTGTCCTGGTTCTTCGGCTGGAGGGCGTTTCGCCGCGAGCGGCGCGGCCGGGGCGTGGTCGAGACCGTCATCGTGAGCAAGGACCCGACGACCTTCGCCGTGCTGCTCGAGGATTCGGCGGCGCTCGCGGGCATCGTGCTCGCGTTCGCGGGCGTGTGGGCCTCGGCCTCGCTCGGCATCGAGTGGGCCGACGGCGCGGCTTCCATCCTGATCGGCGTGCTGCTCTGCGGCGTGGCGGGCGTGATGGTGAACGAAAGCCGCAAGCTCATCGTGGGCGAAGGCGTCGAGTCGCGCACGCTGCACGCGATTCGCGACATCGTCGCCGCCGACCCCTCCATCGTCCACGTGGGCGAGCTGCTCACGATGTACCTCGGGCCGGACGAGGTGATGCTCGTGGTCGAGGCGCGCTTCCGCTCCGGCGACACGATCGACGTGCGCGGCGCCGTCACTCGCGTGAAGGAAGCGGTCCAGGACAAATACCCGCGCATCCGCCGCATCTTCTTCGACTCGGCGTCCCTCGAGGCAAGCCAGGACTGAGCAGCTACCCGATCTCGAGCGCGGGATCGAGCCGGATGGTGGACGAGAGGCGCGCGTTCGGCGTCGCCTTCTCCGCGAGCGTCGTGTTGCCGCACTTCACGCGGGCCACCACCGAGGCGCTTCCCGGCGCCACGCTCGCGAGCCGGCCGTCCACGACCGACATCTCCGCCGCCTTGAAATGCGCGACGAGCTCGACCGTGAAGCGGATCTCGGGCAACGCCGCCTCGCCCGACAGCATCTGCAGCACCGGCGTGCACGTATAGCGCAGGTCGTGCTCGCCCAGCGTGGCGAGCGCGGGCTTGCCCGGCGACGCGAGGCTCGCCGTGGCGGCGTCACGCAGTGCGCGCGCCCGTGCCCAGCCATGCGCGAGCATGCCGGCCACGTCCACCTGCGCGAGCGACTTGTTGATCTCCTCGGCGGCGAGCGTGCACACGGCAGTGGTGAGCTTCGGGGCGCCCTTGTCCCGCGGCAGCGACTTGAGCCCGCTCTCGAGCTGCGCGCCGGTGAGCTCCACCAGCTCGCGCAGGTTGCTGACCTTACTCATGGACGGCCTCCTTCCTCACGAGAAGCTCGACGCGGCCGGGAACGATGTGCGCCGCGATGGTGAGCGGCGGGTGCGCCGCCTCGCCGCCCTCGAGGGCGATCGTGGAGCTGGCGGGATCGATGTGCGCGGCGACTTGCAGCGCACGCTTCGGCCCGAACCAGCGTGCGAGCCATGATGCAGCGGTTTCCATGGGTCCTCCTCCGTGGACGTTGGCGCGGAACATGGTGCTCCTGCGGCGTGCGCGTGGCTACTCCCCCCGGGTGGCATGGCTCGCGCCCGAGATCGCGAGGCCCAGCCCCGGCTGCCGGGCAAGGGCTCCGGCATCGAGCTCGCCGCCCGTGCCATACGCGAGGGAGGGCTCGGTGATGTCGCGCTCGAGGAGGTGCGTGCCGAGCGCCCCTTCCTGCGCGAGGAGCACGTCGCGCGCAAAGGCGCCCAGTGCCAGGCCCGCCCGCGTGAGCAGGCTGGTCTCCCCCACGTGCGCCCCCACGATGACCGCGACACCCGCCGCGCGCGCCGCCTCGACGCATTCGAGAGCGCGCAGCAGTCCACCCATCTTGGAGACGCGGACGTTCGCCACCCAGCGGTTCGGGTCTTCCCGGATCGGCTCGAAGTCCACGCATTTCACCAGGCTCTCGTCGAGGATGACGCGCGCCTCCAGCGCCCTCGACACTTCGCGCATGCCCGCGAAGTCGCGCAGGGCGAGCGGCTCCTCGATCGCGGCGAACGGGAACTCGAGCTTGCGCAGGTAGCCGATCGCCTCGCGCGGATCCCGCCACAGGTTGTGGGCATCGGCACGCACCAGCCGGGAGGCCACGCCCGCCCGCTCGAGCGCCGCCACCTTGACGGCGTCGCGCCCGAAGTCGCCCGAGAGCCGGATCTTGATGGCGCGAAAGCCGGCCTGCAGGTATTGGCGCAGCTGCGCGTCGAAGGCGCCCTCGCTCGTCTCGCCGATGACGGCCGAATAGCGGAAACGCCCCTGGGGCGGCGGCGACCCCACCAGCGTCTCGACCGGAACGCCCGCGCGCTTGCCGAAAAGATCCAGCAGTGCGAGCTCCACCGCACACCACGCGGCGGGGTTGCGGTCGACCTGCGGGCGGTGCACGTGCAGCCATTCACGCAGCGACTCGATGCCGGTGACCTGCGCCTTCCATGCCGCCCGATGGTCCATGACGAACGCGAGCGCCGTGGCGATGCTCTCGCCGGTGACCGGCTCGCGGGGACAGCCCTCGCCGTCGCCGCGCAGGCCGTCGCCGTCGCGCGCCGTGACCCACAGCGATCGCGTCGAGCGGCGCTCGGACGGCGAGGGACGGAACGCGACGCGATAGGGGATTTCGAGCGCGCGGGCTTCGAGCGAGCGCAGCGCCATTCGCGGCAGCTCCGTGGGGCGCGGCCACGCGGCCGCGCAGCAAAGATCGGCCCCGGGTGCAGGAGCGGCAACTTCCATCGGCGAAGTGTCCCGCGATGGCCACGGCGGTAGCATTTTCTGCTACTTTGCGCCCATGTCGCAGGCCGCACAGCTGGTCGACCTCCTGAAGCGCAGGCTGCGCGACCGTGGCATGACCTACGCCGTGCTGGCCCTGCGGCTGGGCCTGTCCGAATCGTCGGTGAAGCGCCTTTTCTCGCGCCGGCGGCTCAGCCTCGAGCGGCTGGAGCAGGTCTGCCGCGAGCTCGGCATGGACATCGCGGACCTCCTCGAGGACGCACGCGACGCCCAGCCGCGCATCGCCGAGCTCACCGAAGCGCAGGAGCGGCAGCTCGTGGCGGACCAGCGCCTGCTGCTCACCGGGCTCCTCGCGCTCAGCCACTGGAGCGCGGAAGAGATGGTCGCCAACTACCGCATCGAGGAGCCGGAAGTGGTGCGGCTGCTGGCGCGCCTCGACCGCATGGGCATCATCGACCTCATGCCGGGCAACCGCATCAAGCTGCGGCTCGCGAGCAACTTCGCCTGGCGCAAGGGCGGCCCGCTCGAGCGCTTCTTCGAGGCGCGCGTGCAGGCCGAGTTCTTCCAGTCTTCCTTCCACGGCCGGGGCGAATCGCGCTTCGTGGTGCATGCGGGACTTTCGGAGCGCTCGAACGCGCTCCTGCGCCGGCGCATGGCCCGGCTCGCCGAGGAGTTCGCCGCCCTGGCCGAGGAGGACAGCCGCCTGGACCATCGCATGCTCGCCGGGACCACGCTCGTTCTCGCGATGCGCCCGTGGGAGATGGGCATCTTCCGCCACCTGCGCCGCGGCAACGGCAGCGTGTAGCGGCCGAGCTACACGCGGGTCGGAATCGGGGATGCGCTGTCCGCGCCACGATGCGTTACCGCGTCTTGTAGAAAGCGCGATGCATCCTGTAGGTGCAAAGGAGGCGATCACATGGTGCACGAGCACGACGTGGAAGGACCGGTCCTGGCGTACCTCGCGATGGCGATCGCGATCGCGATGATGCTCGCCGCGTAGGGGTATCCCCCGGCGCGGCGCCGCCTCAGCCCGCGCTCGCCGCCAGCGGCAGGCGCACGACGAAGCGGCAGCCCTTCCCCAGCCCGTCGCTGTGCGCCTCGATGCTGCCCGAGTGCATCTCCACGAGGCGGCGCGCGAGCGCGAGCCCGATGCCGAGCCCGCCGTGGGAGCGCTCCATGTTCTCGGAGACCTGGCGGAACATCTCGAAGATGCTTCCCAGCTTCTCCGCCGGAATGCCGAAACCGTCGTCCTCGACGACCACGACCGCGTAGCCGCCCTCGCGACGCACCGCGAGCGTGATGTGGCCGCCGCGCGGCGTGTACTTCGCCGCGTTGCTGAGCAGGTTCGAGAACACCTGCGCGAGCCGCGTCGCGTCCCCGTCGAGCTCGAGCGTCTCGCCCGGGAGCGCCACGCTGAACTGGTGGTGGATGTGCGGGGCCGCGGTCTCGAGGGCCGCGTCGACGATGCGCTCGATCGCGACCCGCGCGCGCCGCAGCTGCAGCTTGCCATGCGTGATGCGGCTCACGTCGAGCAGGTCGTCGATGAGGTGCACCATCTGCTTCACCTGCCGGTCGATGATGTCGCGCGCGGATTTCAGGCGCGGGTCCGGCGGGCCGAGCCTGTTGAGCACCTCGACCGCGTTGCGCACCGGGGCGAGCGGGTTGCGCAGCTCGTGCGCGAGGGTGGCGAGGAACTCGTCCTTGCGCCGGTCCGCCTCGTGCAGCGCCTCGCGCGCGTGCACGTAGACCGAGATGTCACGGAAGTAGCAGACGAGGCCATGCCGCCCGTCGGGCAGCGGGATGCGGTAGACGCGCCACTCGTAGTACTCCCGCGCGTCGCTGCCGCGGCGCACCTCGGCACGCTCCGGCAGCACGTACGGCTCGCCCGTCTCGCGCGTGTTGCGGAAGGTGCGCACGAGCTCCGCCGCGCGCACGGCGCCGAACACCGCCTCCATCACCTGGTCCAGCTTGCGGCCGACCAGGTCGGCCCATTCGGCGAGAGCGCCGCGCGCCACGGGATTGGCCTCGACGATGCGCAGGTCCGCATCGACGAGGCACACGCCGAGCGGAGCGTTGTCGAGCAGCGCCTTCACCTGCTGCCCGCGATAGCGCAGCTCGTCCTCGGCACGCTTGCGGTCCGTCACGTCGCGCGTCGTTCCGGCGATGAACTCGACCTCGCCATCGCCACCCGGCACCGGCGCCAGGATGTATTCGTACACGCCGAAGACGCCGGTGCGCGGCGCACGGAAGGGCACCTCGCCCTTCACCGGCTGGCGCGTATGCAGGATCTGCGCGATCTCTCGCATGTGCATGTCGTGGTGCCACTGCTCGTATCCGAGGTCGCGGCAGGTCCTGCCGACGACGTCGTCCAGCTTCATCCCCCACACCTCGAGCAGGCGGCGGTTCGCGTAGAGGAAGCGCCCGTCGCGATCGAAGGCGTAGTGGAAATCGGGCGTCGTGGAGGCGACACCCTCATAGAGGCGCAATTGCCGCTCGTAATGGTCGACGAGGGCGCGCTCGACCTCGCCGCACCCGGCAGCGGGATCCAGGCCATCCGTCGCCGGCGGCGCGAGCGGCACGCTTTGCTCCTGGGCCGAGCGCTCCCCGGGCATGGTGGGGCCGGCGGGAAGCGCCATCGGGTTTGCAACCAGCTCCGCCGCGGGTGCCGCGAGCACTTCGTCCACCGACGCGACCAGCGGCGCGCCTTCCATGCCGGGTACCAGCAGCGTCTCGGGCGGCGGCGGCATCCCGGCGGCGGGGGGCAGCGTTTCCGGTTGCGGCGTCTCGATCGGTGCCAGCAGCGTTTCCGGTTGCGGCGTCTCGATCGGTGCCAGCAGCGTTTCGGGCTGGGGCGCCTGCGCCGGTGAGGGCTGCGTTTCGGGTTGGGACGTCCCGGGCGGGACGGACGCGCCTTCCGAGGGGGGCGGCGCGTCCGGAATGGCTGCGCCGGGCGGACGCGTCGGCGGCGCTTCCCTGGACTTGGAGGGATCCGGGCTCAGCATGGCTCGGCCCCTCGGGCGATCCGGACGATGTTCATGGTTCTCCCGGGCCATCCCCGCGTGCGGCGCGATAACGCCGCGTGCGAATTGGACAACGTGTCCCGGCGTGCGTGCCCGGGAGGACCTTCAATCGCGAGCCAGCGAAAGCATCAGCTCGTTGCTGCGTTTCACGAATTCCGCCGGATCCTCGAGGTGGCCGCCCTCGGCGAGCAGCGCCTGGTCGAAGAGCAGGTTGGCCCACGCGACGAAGCGCTCGTCCCCGGGCTGCAGGCGGGCCACGATCGCGTGCGCGGGATTGATCTCGAGGATCGGGCGCATCTCGGGCAGCTTCTGCCCCGCGGCCCTGAGGATGCGCGCGAGGTTGCCGCCCATGTCGTCCTCGTCGGCCACGAGGCATGACGGCGATTCGGTGAGGCGCGTGCTGACACGGACGTCCTTCACCTTGCCGGCGAGCGCAGCCTTGAGCCGCTCGACCAGCGGCGCCTTCTCGCGCGCCGCTTCCTCCTGCTGCTGCTTCTCCTGCTCCTGCCCGGCGCCGCCCAGCTCGAGCGCGCCGCGGGCGACGGATACCAGCGGCTTCTCGTCGAAGTCCATGAGGTTGCCCACGAGCCACTCGTCGATGCGATCGTGCAGCAGCAGCACCTCGATGCCGCGCTTGCGGAAGATCTCCAGGTGCGGGCTGCTCCTGGCGGCGCGGAAGGTTTCGGCGGTCACGTAGAAGATGCGGTCCTGCCCTTCCTTCATGCGCGAGACGTAGTCGGCGAGGCTCACTCCCTCCTCCTCGCTGTCGTCGTGCGTGGAGGAGAAGCGCAGCAGCCTGGCGATCCGTTCGCGGTTGGCAACGTCCTCGGCGACGCCCTCCTTCAGCACGCGGCCGAACGCCTGCCAGAAGGTGACGTATTTCTCCTTGCGGTTCTGCGCGAGGTCCTCGAGGAGGTCCAGCACACGCCGCGTGCAACCCGCGCGAATGGCCTCGATGTCGCGGCTCTGCTGCAGGATCTCCCTCGAGACGTTGAGCGGCAGGTCGCTGGAATCGACCACGCCGCGAACGAAGCGCAGGTAGGCCGGCAGCAGGTCCCTGGCGTCGTCCATGATGAACACGCGGCGCACATAGAGCTTCAGGCCGTGGCGCTGCTCGCGGTCCCAGATGTCGAACGGCGCGCGCGCGGGGATGTACAGCAGCTGCGTGTATTCCTGCCGTCCCTCGACGCGGTTGTGGGTCCACGCCAGCGGCGGCTCGAAGTCGTGGCCGACGTGCTTGTAGAACTCGACGTACTGCTCTTCGGTGATTTCCGGTTTGGGGCGCACCCACAGCGCGCTCGCCTGGTTGACGGTCTCGTCGCCCTCGCCTTCCGCCTTCCTCATCACGATGGGCAGCGCGATGTGGTCGGAATACTTGCGGACCATGTGCGCGAGGCGGTTGCGGTCGAGGAACTCGTCCTCGCCTTCGCGCAGGTGCAGCGTGACCTCCGTGCCGCGCGTTTCCTTCGTCGCGGCCTCGATGGTGTACTCGCCGCCGCCCTGCGCCATGTCGCACTCCCAGCGCACGGCCTCATCGGCGCGTGCGCCCGCACGGCGGGTGAGGAGCGTCACGCGGTCGGCCACGATGAACGACGAATAGAAGCCCACGCCGAACTGGCCGATGAGGTTCGCGTCCTTCGCCTGGTCGCCGGTAAGCGAGCGGAAGAACTCGCGCGTGCCGGAGCGCGCGATGGTGCCGATGTTGCGCACCACCTCGTCGCGCGACATGCCGATGCCATTGTCGGAGACGGTGACGGTGCGCGCGGCCTTGTCGAAGGCGACGCGGATCTGCAGCACCGCGTCGTCCCCGTACAGCGCGTTGTTCGACAGCGCCTCGAAGCGCAGCTTGTCGGCCGCGTCGGAGGCGTTGGAGACGAGCTCGCGCAGGAAGATCTCCTTGTTGCTGTACAAGGAGTGGATCATGAGGTCGAGCAGCTGCTTCACCTCGGCCTGGAAGCCGAGCGTTTCCCTTTCCGTGATGGACATCGATCGCTCCGTGCAGGTAAGACCATTCCCTCCGCCAATCTTCTCATTGGCGGGGGCAGCGCGCGACCCGGGGAGTTACGAGGTGCGCGGAACGCCGAACGGTGAAGGCGGAGCGGACGGCGCCTTCTCTTTCTTCGGTTTCTTCTTCTCGCGGTTGCTCTTTTGCTGGCCCTTGGGCATGGCGGGTCTTCCGGTTGGTTTCGCTATCGACGGCGCGAGGACTGGCGCACGTACGGATTCAGGCGGTCGATGTCCGCCTGCACCTGCTCGCGGCTTCTCTCGTACAACAGCTCGCGGCCCATGACGCTGCCGGCGTACGCGAGCCCGTTGCGGGTGGGCGTGAGGTCGCACTTCACGCTGTGCGTGCCCTCGCCCAATACCACCTGGATGTGATCCGGCCGCTTGCTCATCACGACGACCTCGAGCACCTGGCCGGACTCGGTGCGCACCTTGATCTTCTCGATGTTCATGGCGCCAGTTTACCCGCTTGGAGCGCCCCGCGGCCGGGGTAACCGGGCGCCGCGAGGCGACGAGACGAGCTCAGACCGTGGCGTGCTCCTCGCGCCCGGCATCCTTCGTCTGCGGGATGGGTGCGTACACCATCCACTGCACGCCGAACTTGTCCCTGACCATGCCGAAGCTCGTCGCGAAGAACGTGGGCGAGAGCGGCATCTGCACCTCGCCGCCTTCGCCGATCGCGGCGAACACGCGGTTGGACTCGGCATCGTTCGCGGCGGTGATCGAGAGCGAGAAGCCCGCGAATTTCGCGGCACCTCCGCATTCGCCATCGGAAGCCATGAAGGCGGTGTCGCCAACGCGCAGGCGTGCGTGCATCACCGCCTCGGGCTTCACGTTGGCGGGACCGGGCATGCCGCCGGGCGCGTCCTTGTAGCGCATGATCGCCTCGACCTTCGCGCCGAGCGCCTTGCGGTAGAACTCGACCGCTTCCTCGCAGCGGCCTTCGAAGAACAGGTAGGGCTCGAGTTGCATGGCGGTGCCTCCTTGGGGGGTGTTGGTGATTGGGCCCCGGGCCATCGCGGCGGCTGCCGCGCCCGGGGCGACGTTCATGGTGCGGCGGCTGCCGCGCCCGGGGCGACGTTCATGGTGCGGCGGCTGCCGCGCCCGGGGCGACGTTCATGGTGCGGCGGCTGCCGCGCCCGGGGC
>Ga0068852_100001191_pt1 | contig 17246 bp, 42 predicted proteins | sample KBSCornC22_FD_66594 | JGI IMG/M metagenome (GOLD analysis project Ga0068852, IMG submission 66594) | Corn rhizosphere microbial communities from Kellogg Biological Station, Michigan, USA - KBS Corn C2-2 | ecosystem: Host-associated > Plants > Roots > Rhizosphere > Soil ... | reverse complement strand
GGCACCACCTCTCCAGGATTCAGGGCCAAGAGGAGTTCGTTGAATCGGGTGCGAATCTCGGTGATGGTCGGGCTGTGCTCGCGGTTGAGCAGTTCCTTGATCTCTTCGACCTGAGCCTCCACCGGCCGGTCCCGGAGGCGCTTCTTGACCGCGTCAACCATCTACCACCATCGCAGTCACGACGGCTCGCCACACTCGGGCGCGCATCGAATCGGCTGGAACCCTGGGACCCTCTTTCACCCAGCGGACGCGCTCCTCGTTGTCGAGGTCGATCCACTTCTTCCGGGACTCCATCAGCTTCCCCAGGACCTTGCAAAGCTGGCGGTCGGCAGCGAAGGCCACTTGGGCCACCTCATGCGCGGGCAGTTGTCGGGACTGCTGCTCGAGAATCCACTCGTCGGCCTTGAATAGGCGGGTCTGGTCTGACCCCGGGCGGTCGAACTTGATGTGGTCGGCGCCGTAGCGGCGGACCATGTAGCCCCGGTCTCCCGTGGCGACGTTCTTGTAGTACACCCTCCGGTCGGGTGTGGGGTCCTGGTTGACCTGTGTCATTTCTCACCCGCCGAGAGGCGCAGGGAGGGGAACTGCGGGAGCGGTGCGGACATCTGGACCACCTGGACGTTCAGTGTCTTGGGGCCGGCCTTTTCGGAGGCTCGGGAGCGGGAGATGCCGATCACCACCGCCTGAGCTACCTGAAGCGCTATTGGCGCCTCCTTTTTGCTCATCCAACCGGCATTTGCCAGCCTGAGGCGCTCCTTGGCTGCCTTGTAGCCCAGTTCCTCGACCCACTCCTCCGGTGGCTCCGACTGACCCGGGTCGATGTACTTGCACTTGTTCATATCTGAGACGATTTGCATGGACTCCAGGAAGAGTTCGGCTTCCAGGGTCTTCATCGTCTGCTCCCGCTGAGCCTCGACAGAGAGCTTCTTGCGGGTAACGACCTGGGCCAACGGCGACGCAACGGATGGGTGATCCGTTTCGGTGTGCGAATTTGAGGAGACGACTACCTCTGTCGCCGCTGGCCCGCGGTCTAGCTCTGCAAATAGGTCATCGACCTTCGTCTCCACGCGCTACAAAGTGCGCTGAGGCAGAAAGGCTGTCAAGCGGTTCTTCTGCCGCTACGAGCCCGATGAAGGGTCGCCCTTGACCCAGTTGCACGTGGAACGTGTAGCTTTTTGCGTCGGAAAAGCCAATCGGCGCATCAGACAGTACCCGTATTGCGGCCATCATCGACTGCCCTTCCCTGTGACGATTGACCCCCTGGAGCAGAACTGTCGCGTGGTAGGGCCCGATGGGCGCGAAGCCGGCGGAGTCACACCGAAGCTGGAGCTTCCGCTTGAGCTGAAGGAACGCCTCGGTCACGCAGGGCTCCTCGAATTGCCGGCGTGTGGGATGGATGAATACAGCCTGCGCCCAGCGCTGGGGGTCGAATGTCATAGCCCTAGCGCCTCGGCGGCTTCGATGGCTTCGGACAGCACCTCCGGCATTCTGTCCTCAACAGAGTTGCAGTCAGGGCCCAGGCCAATCTGTTTCGCCGCCGCCAGCAACACATGGAAAGCCGCCCAGCTCAGACCACCACCAGCAGCGGCATCGGTCCAGTGGCTCACGTTGTCTTCTGGGTATTGCCTCAACTCTCGCTCAATCGGTCCCATCAGCACTCGCCTCCGGCGCAAGTCGTCAGAACCTGCTTTGGCGTAGAGAGCACAGCGACGACCCTCCCTCCGTCCTTCCGGATAGCGTCGGCCTTCTCGTAGGCCTCGTCGATGGTACGGAAAGGCTCAGGGTGCTGCTTGCCGCCGAGTAGTTGGAGTCGGTGCTCCCATTCGATCGCCAGGTTCATCGTTTTAGCCCTTTCTTCCATTCGTCAATGAGGCCGTAAGCTTGCGCGCCTGACTCGGCGACGCCGACATTCACACCCCGGCGCCGCGCCTTGGCGTGCCACTCAGCTTGAGCGGGACGCAATTCCTCGCCAGGCAGCTTCACTTCGATCCACCCGTACTCAGTCCACAGGTCCGGGATGCCGTCCTCGCCCGAGGGGGCGAACTTGTTCATCTTTCCCCGGCGCTTGTTCCTTCCGATCCGAATGACCCATACCCCGACCGCCTTGAGGGCATCGATGATGCGGCTCTGCAAGTCCGACTCGCTCACGTCGGCCCCACGAAACAGCGAGCGCCGTTGGTAGAGAACCCCTCCCGAAGGAGTATCCGCGCCAGCGCTGGGTGGCGCACCATGATCCACGGCGTCTTACACGACACCGCCGCGTACGTCAGAAAAGCCTTCGCCATCTCCTTCACCGCTTTGCCTCTCTCCCACATGGGAATGTCGGGGTTGGTCACCAAAAACTCCGCGATGCACAGCCGCTGCGCTGGGTACAAACAGACCCCCGCCGCGAAGTGCCCTTGGTCCGTCATCACCGCGAACCCCGCCTCAGGGCTCATCGGCACGGGGAACTTGCGAGCCTCGCAGGCCTGCACATACTCCTTCCATGCTACCCACAGGGGCACGACCTTGAAAGGCATCACCGTCCCCCTTGTTCTGCGCTACTTGAACGCCCCTGTTGAACTAGGGAAGCTGGCGGTCCGGAAGGCTTCGCTGGAGGGGAAGCGCGCCCGACAGGAGCCGCTTTCGCGGGCTGAGATACGGCGGCTGATTTTTGCCGTCCGTCAGGCGCAGGGGGTGAAGGTGTTACAGAAGACCCGAGCTTTTCTAGAAAAGCCCACCAACGCCGACCGTTCTGCCGGTAGTGCCCTAAAAGCCGACCAGCCGTCTCCGGTACCTGGCAGTACCCGTTAGAGTCGGGCACTAGCACGAACCTGGTCTCGTGCGCCTTATCGTCAGGCAGCGCGCGCCCCTTGGCCATATAGATCACCACCCCGAACTCGTCCCACTCCACCCCGCGGTGGTCGTAGACGCTCCTCACCCGCTGCTCCCTTCGCTGCTCGACCTTCACAATAATGGCAGGCCCATCCGTGAACAAACTTCCAACCGGCTCCTCGAATAGCTGCATGTTGTCTCCTCAGTGGCAATAATCATCATTGCACATTGTCTCAGATGGTGCAAGAGTGTCGCTTGAGGAGACCGAATGGCCAAGAACAAGGCGTGCAAAGTTTTGGAGCTTCCACCGGATTGGAAGATGTCGTTTCAGGCGAACGCAATGCGGAGCAGTTTCTGCCTGGCGTTGACCCAGCCGATGCTGGAGTTCATCTGCGCAACGGCCGATGGTGTGCATTGGGATCGGCGACTGTACCGGGCAAGTTGGGGCATAGCGAAGCCGGACAACTGGCTTGCATCTGGCGGTGCGCTGATCAAGCGCGGACTGGTCGAGCGCATTGACGTCCGCCGGGAACTAGCTATGACCGACATGATCTCCAGCCACTATCGGCTCACCCCCGCCGGCAAGGCGCTGGTGGAGTTGCTCAAGATTACCGGCATCTTCGTCAAGGCCGATTACGCACTGGAGAAGTTCAGTGGCTGACAAGAAGAGCCCGGCCATCGAGGCCATCACGGCGATGAGCCCAGAGCAACGCGAGGCAGCGTTGCTGAGGATACTGCGACTGATGTGCTCTGACGACGAAGGGAACTGGGACGAGGCGGAGGCTGAGCGGTTGCGGCGGGCCTGCGCAAAGGCAGAACGGGATGGCGAGCGGTGACAGACTCATGGGGCGAGTGGCGAAGCGGCACAGTGAAGGCTCGCTTCAATGGGATGTACGACACTGCTTGGTCGCTCTACACGAACGACCTTTTCATCGTGACCATCGTTCCGTTCATCTGCGAGTGGGGCCCGTGTCAGCACGTGGTGATGCGGCTCAAGCCTGAGGCGGTGCCGTTGTCTGGGCTCACCTGGGCAGCTAAGCAGCGGGTGAAGGATGAGCTGGTGGGCGCCGAGCGAGTGGCGGTGGAGGTGTTTCCTCCGAAGAGCGAGTTGGTGGACCAGGCGGACGCCTACCACCTTTGGGTTTTGCCGGAGGGGTTCAAGTTGCCCTTCGGTGTGATGGAAGGAAGCGACGTATGAAGAAGCATCTTCTCTTGTGTCTTTTGCTCGTGTGTTGCACGGATGAAGACGGCGCGCGACGAATACTAGAGGCGCAGGGCATGACCGAGATCGAGTTTACCGGCTACGCGCCGTTCGACTGCTCGGAGGACGACACGCTGCAAACGGGCTTCCGTGCCAAAGGGCCAACAGGAAAGGCGCTATCGGGCACGGTTTGTTGTGGGTTGGTTTTTAAGAATTGCACCGTGAGGTTCGAATGAAAGGCGAAGATGCGCGACCTGAATTGGGATCAGATAGGTTGGCCCGCGACACAGAGCCGTGTCCACCGGGGCCCGAGGTTCCTACGTGTGCACGATGTGGGCTACCTTTCGGCCACGAACCCAATCATTGCGGAGATTTCATCGGAGCCGGGCAAATGTCCTATGTCACCGAAAAACAGCTCACCGCCCGCGTCGCTTGCCGGGACCGGGAACTCGGAACGGTGAGGGCACTTCTCCGTGGTGTCACCCGGAAGCTGGAGCGGACGATGGAGTCGCTGGACGACATCCTGGAGCAGATATCATGAGCGAACTCCAAGGCCTCACGCTTTTGGTGCTCACTGACGCCGAGTCGCTACTGATTCGCGACTTCCTGGCGAGGATGCTCGCCGACAAGGAACTCGCCGCCTACAACCGCGGGGTCCGGCGCGGCCTCGAGCGCATCAAGGCAGAGCGGGGCAAGCGATGAGGGACATCGCCACCCTCGCCCACGTTCCCACCCTGGCCGAGGTCGAACGCATCCACCTGACCCAGGTAGTCGAGGCGTGCGACGGGGACATCACGCTTGCCGCGAGGGTCGCCGGGATTGGAAGGGCGACCCTCTATCGCAAGGTGAAAGAGTGGGGGCTCAGGACTTCCGGGGGCGCCTCGAGACAGGCGGCTCTTCTGCGGGAGCTTCAGGAGCTACGGGAGGCAGCACAGGCTCGTCCACCTGTCGAATTGGGAGACCCTCTTCTGCGGGAGGCGCAAGAGGCGTGGTTGACTCCTCGATGACCACCGGGTCGAAGGTCGGCTCCGGGACGGCCTCCTCGCCGGGGAAGGGGAGGCTTTCCAGGAGCAGCTCCAGAGCGTGGCTCCGACCGCAGTTCATGGGCGCCCTCCAGGCATCCAGGCGGGCAACGAGGTCGGCGTCGAGTGAACAGGTGACGTTGGTTTTCATGCCTACAGTGTAGGCTTAGACAAAGGTCATGTACATGGAAAAGGCCCCGTTCGATGCACCATTGCTGACGAGCCTGCTTTTGAGCATGGCTGATGAGCCAATTCAGTTCACGTTCACCCTCCGCGAGGCGCTGAGGCAGACGTGGGACCTGGCCTTCGGAGAAGGGTATCGGGATGCCCGAGGCGCTGGAGACCCCTACCTGAAGAACCCCTACGAATGACCTACCGAATCATCATCACCGGCTCCCGGAAGTACGAATGGAAGCATCGGGTCTGGGCGTACCTGGACTCAATGCTAGCCTACCACCCGGACCTCGAGGTGGTGCATGGCGGCTGCAAGACCGGCGCCGATGCGTTCGCGGCAGAGTGGGCGGTTTCGAAGGACCGCCTGGAGGATGTGTTCTTCGCCGACTGGGAGACCTACGAGAACTCGGCTGGTCCCATCCGCAACACAAACATGGTCAACTCTGGAGCGGACCAATGTGTAGGCTTTTGGCTCCCCACAGGTGACCGCCGAGAGAACCGCGGCACCCGGGACACCATGGTGAAGGCCGACAAGGCCGGCATCCTCTGCCTCGCCGCCTGGGGTGACCAGGCTCCCGAGCCCTGGCACGCCAAGAAGTACCAGAGCGGGGTGACAAAAGGTCATCCTGCCACTGAGAAAGTAAGACATGACCCCCAACGAAGCTAAGCTCATCGAGGCTGCCATCAGCGGAGACCTTGACTACGAGACCAAGGCCGAATTAGTTCGCGCCATCCTCCTCGAGCGGCTCACCCCAGAATGCCTGGAGGCGGTTCAAGAACACGTCAATCGGGACAAGGAACACCGGGCCCTCAGTCAGCGGAACTGGGCCGCCTTGGCCGACCGCTACGGTATGGCCGCCATCGAGACCGCCAAGCAGAAGCTTCGGGATGAGAAAGATAGTCAGTCACGCATAGGGTAAAAATTAGGAGTGGGGGGCTCCCCCTCCCTTCCTACCCCACCTCTCCCCCTGGGGTGGTTCTGAGCGAGCGCAGCTGAGCAGGCGAGCAGGGTGGGTCAGCGCAGACCTGGGTGCGTTGCGACCCATGAGTCAGCGCGGACTGGTGAACATGTTTTCAGCAGCTAACTGCACGTATGTATAGGGCAAAGGAAACTGAGTCAGCGAGGGGAGGGTGGTGGGGAGCGCTCTGTCTTAGCCTGGCTGGAGCGGGGTCGGGAGGGTGGGCCCAGGGATTGCTGAGGGTGGGTCGGTTTTGACCTTGCCTACAGTGGAGGCTGGGAATGGTCAAGGATGGTTGACTGACTGAGAGGGCGGAGCGTCTGGGGCTGTTAGGGTTCTCTCCCTATTCAGGGCGATGGCAGGCAGCAGTTGCCCACCCTCGGCTCGCTTCGCTGCGCCGGTCCCTCCCAAACCCTACCGGGTGGGAGGGACGACTCGTAGCTACCCTGACAGCTGGACCATGGGTTTTGTGTGACCCGCGGTAGGTGTGTCATAGCGGAAAGCCCGCGTTCTCTGCTGGGCTGCAAGGGATGTCGTGGTCATCCGTGACCCGTCGCGACATCGGTGTCAGGTTCGGCAGGCGTTCGGCGGTGCTAAGTGTGCGGATTCATTGGGGCACAATTCTGTCCACGAAAGCTGTTCAGTTGGCACGTGGGGTGCAATAGAGTGGGGTATGACTGAGCAACTGATTCGGGCGATGCGTGCGGAACTGGCTGCGGCTCACAGGGCGCTTGCGATGGGCGCTTACGGGGCTCGCTACACCGCATTGGCGAACGATGTGGCGCGCCTGGAGCGCGGTCTGCTTGCTATGGGGGTGCGGCCGTGAGCATCAAGCCGTGTCCGCTTTGTGGAGGCTCCGGTAGGGCTTGCGGCCGATGTGAGGGCGCGAAGGTTGTCCCACATTACCTACATCGCTATGCCGTTCATTTCGAGATTCGTGAACGTGGCGCGATCGGCGTTTTCGAGTGGCGAAGCTTCGAGACGCTAGCAGCCACCCCGACGGCCGCGGTGGACATTGTTCGCGCCGACATTGCCAACACATTTGAGACCCGTTTTGGCGGAACCGCCACCCTGTTAGACGATAAAATACTTCACCCGGTCGATTGTTGAACACTTTATTGCAGGACGTGCTACTAATACTCCTGAGGAGACGATGATGATTCACCTGAAAAGTCTGCTGATTGGTGCGGTTCTGGGGTTCGCGGGTGTACTGGCCGGCGAGGGCTTGGCCCATGCTGACTGTGACTACCCTGTGGCTGTGGAGGCCGAGCCGTCGGCCTACGAGCTGGCGTTCGACCTGGCGGAGGAGCGGTGCGACTACGCCTCGCAGGGCTGGATCGAGGATGAGCTGGTTTCCGAGGAGGACGCTGGCCGGATGTATGACGCCTGTATGCGGTTGTCGGTTCCTCCGATGGTTCTGTCCCCTGCGCAGCACTACGATGTGAACGACGGGTCGTTCTGGAAGGTGGGACAATGAGCGCTGGCCTGTTCGGCATGTCTACAGAAGACGCCGTTGCTGCCATCGAACGCGCCCGCGTGGTTGGGGTGCTGGATGCGTGGGCCGGAAACCCACTGAAAAGCCGAGCTGCTTGGTACACGGCCACATCAGACGACATGAGCGAGTGGCGCTGCACTCTCTACCCCGAGAACGGCACGCTTGGGGCCAAGCACTACTTCGGGCAAAACCCCGACGCCGCCCGCGCCGCCGCTGCCAAGGCCATCGAAGCGGGGGAGGTGTAGCCGTGTGCAGCTTCCGAGATGACCCCGCTTTCCTGTTTGAGCAGCGCCTGACTCTTCGGGGCGGTCTGGCCATCATCCGTGCCTTCGAGGCCCCTGGACACTTTCAGGCATCCAACCGCTTTGGGCACACCACCATCGAGCTGGAGTTGCGCTTCGCTGGCAAAACGCTCTGGCCTCGTGGCTCGACAACCGTTGGCACACCGGCTCACGTCAGTGTCGATGGCGACGAGGCAAAGGCGCTGGCTCTGAGCCTTTTCGAGCTGAAGCCTGGCGATACCGACGCTGAGTTCTTCGCCGACTACACCCCCGAGCAGCTGGACTTTGTCCGGACCTACTCCGATGAGATCATGATGGCCCGCTGGGCTCGGTTCGGCGAGGACTCCTGATGGCCATCGAACCCTCACAGGCCCGCTACCGCTCCGCCGTTGCCTTCCAGCGCCTCTCCAACGCTCTGGGCATTCAGTTGCTCCCCACCGACGAGGATTGCGTTTGTCTCGAGCGCTTGGCTACCCAGGCTGAACGCCTCGCGCATGGCAGCGACGGCGTTTCTTTCGACTGGGTACTAAGCCAGTTAGGCGGTTTGAGCTTCTCTGGGGCCGGCGAGGCCTACGACTACATGCTTTCCCTCCGCCCTATAGGCCGCGAGGAGATGCCAGACGAAAGGACCGAGGGCGACGTGCGCTCTGGCGTCGAATAGTTGAACACTTTATTGCAGGACGTGCTACATTCACCACTGAGGAGACGACGAATGAAACTGTTTATCATTGCTGCTGCGTTTTTGGGTTTGGGTGTGCTGGCTCGTGAGGCCGACGGGGCCGAGAGAGCAAAGCCGGTCGTGTGTGTGTCCTACCGCGTTGTCGAGCCCGGTTTAGCGGTGTGCTCGGATGCCAAGAAGCCTTTCCTGATGCGGCGTTTCGCCGAGGTGACGGCGCCCGGGCAGGAAGAGGGCGCGGTCAAGGTTCTGGTGGGCTGGCGATGAAACAGCGTCAGGACGACCCGTCTAGGGTTGGCAATTCCAAGTACGCCAAGAAGCTGCGCCTCAAGCGCGGCCGTGGTGAGGTGTCCCCGCGCTGGATGTGGTGGCTGGAAGGCGCCACGCCTCGGCGGTTCGCTATCACGTCGAGCTAGTGTCCTGGTTCAAGCTCTCGCCTCTGGGGAGCTTGAGCCGGGCCTACTAGCCCGAGAAAGTGAGTGATATCGTGAACAAGGAACTTGAGGCTTTGTTGATGCTGGCTGCGAAGGCTACGGGGCGTGGTGTGCATGGGGTTCACCGTGAGCGCGCCGCTGAGTTCGGGGTCGAGGTGGCGGTGCTGGGGCACAAGGGTGACCTTCTGCCCGGCTGGCACCTACCCTGCGAGACGACCGGTTACTACACGCCCAGCGGCCGCCCTGCGCTTTGTCTGGACATGTCGAGCCCTGGCGACGGCTGGACTCGCTACAGCGTGGCCGAGCTGCGCAACACCTCGACCGGGCACTACCAGTTCGGGTTTGCCGGGGTCATGACACTGGCGGAATGCAAAGTTTACCTCCGGGGTGTAGCTGAGGGCGCAGATCGGAAGGCATCATGAAGCGCTCTCAGGCTGAGAAGCTGATCGACCGCATCCGCGAGATTGCGGCCAAACCCACGGCAGATATCGCCCTCATCCGCGCTCTAGAGGACGCCGGCATCGAACCCCTAGAGCCCTGTGGGGGCGAGGCCCACTCAAACCCTTTCATCGACAATTGCATGCGCTGCGCCCCTCGCTGGGGCTTCGTTGGGAAGGCGGTCAAGGTCACATGAAACACCTACTTTTAGCCCTGCTGCTCGTTGGCTGTTCGGCCGATGTCACCACAACCTGCCCCCAGGTGGAGTGCGCATGGTCCGACGCCGGGACCTGTTCTGAGCAGTACGCCTCGACCAGCCATGATGAACAGCTGGACCCGCAGACTTTCTGCCATATCCACGACGCCTCGTGCGTGCCGCTGGGGACCCCTGCCGAGTGCGTTCCCCAGGCTTGCCACCGCACCATCGCCGACTGTCAGCCGACTGGCGAGGCAAGGATGGGGCGGCCATGAACCGCTCCGACCTTGCCAGCATCCTGGAGGACCTGGATGAGGTCTGCATTAGGCTTCGGGACGCGGGTTTTATCACTGCTGCCGTCAACATTCATGCACAACGGCTCAAGATCACCCCTCCCGAGCGGTTGAGCTACCCACCCAGCAATGGGGAGTTGCGGCGCCGAGCCTCGGAGCACTTCGCCAAGGCTAGGGAGTACACCTCAGAAGCCGTCCGCCGGCTCCGGAGGGAGCCGTGAATCCCGAGCGCGCCATGGTGTTCCTAGGCGACCTCCATAAGGCCGGCTGGGCCGTATTTATCGGGGCTAGGTATACGCTCGCCAGTCACTACACATGGGGCCACGAACAGGGCCGAGGGGACGACCTTGCCAGCCAGTTGGACGACCTCCGGAACAGGCTGAGAGACCGGGAGCTTTGCGAGTGACCCCCGAGGAATGGGCGCACGACCACATCAGCCCACCCAGCTTCACAGCTTGCGGGCATGCCATTCACTCGAACCCCGACGTTAGCGACCGAATGTGGCGCCATAGGGAAGGCGAGTCCACTTGCCTCGACTGTGGCCACACCTGGACCGAGCACAGCATCGCCCTGAGCAACGACGAGTACAACACCCTACTGGCCTATGTGGCCTTCAGATTGGATAGCAAATGACGAACGAAGAAGCGGCACAACACAACCAAGCACAAGGTTTAGCCCATTCACAGGGCCAAGGTCTCGACGGACAGAGTAACGGGCAAACCTACGTCGCTCCACTGGCGCCGAAACTCACGCCCCCAGTCAGCTTTCGCATGGTCGGCGATATGGCACCACTGTTCGCTGCCAAGGCAGCGGCACGCCTGAGCTTCCGCCCCATCATCAAAAACCGCACGGTCAAGGTTCAGCCCCAGAACTCGGCCGCCTACACCTTCGAGTACGCCACTCTGGACAGCGTCCGGGAGAGTTGCGACGAGGCGCTTGCCAACCAGGGCCTGGACATCTTCCACGCTTGCGTGGATGCCGAGGATGCTCGGGAGCTTCACACTTTCCTGACCCATGGCTCTGGCGCCTTCCTGGAGTGCGTGATCGTCCTGCCGTCGAACAAGACGCTGAAGGATGGCACACGAATCCCGTTGACCATCCAGGAGACCGGCTCCGCCATGACCTATTGGGAGCGCTATTCCTATGTAGCTCTCGCTGGGGTGGCCTCGGAGCACGACGATGACGGCAACGCGGCCGACGGGAACAAGGTCGAGGCCATGCAGCCCCGAGACCGCTCCAGACCGGCTACCCCTCCGAAGCCGCCCACGAGGCCCCAGGCTGCGCCCAAGCCAGACGAGGCTCCCAGGGCTCAACCGGTGACTGAAAGCGCGCCACAACCCAAGTCTGAGCCACCGCCGGCCCCTACCGAGCTTCTGGCCACGGCCGACAAGATGGCCGAGTTGAAAGCCCTGTTCGTGGCTCTCCAGTTCAAGGGGACCCCGGCCAAGGAGTTCGTTTCCCTGGTGGCTGGGAAGGACTACGGCAAGATCACCAACACCGACGTGGATGCGCTGGTCTCAGTGCTCGAGAAGGCCAAGGACTGCCAATGGGACTGTGACCGGCTGATGCTCTTGGTTCGGGAGACCCCCGACCCGGAGACGGTCATCAGAACCATCCAGGAAGAGTCCGAAGCTCTGGGGGCCGGCTGAGCCATGGGCCACAGAATGAGTTCCCTGCCGGTGGCCCAGTTCTGTGGCCAAGCGGCTCCGCTGTCTGAGAAGTACGGCGCAGGGAGAGCGGCGGTTATGTCATCGTTCTTCCACGCCACTTGCGCCTTCTCCCCCGAAGCCAAGAGCCTGGCCCTCCAACTCACCCCTGAAGAACTGGAGGAGGTGGGCACCTGGCACCCGCCGGGGACCATCCAGCTCTACGACGGGGCGGTGACCCTGGACTATGAGTCCGCCGACAAGGAATTGGAGGTGATGCTAGATGAGCAGGGCGAGTACACCGAGGACGTTTCCGAGGCTATCACCATCGGTCACCTGGACTTCGCGTGGCCTCGGATTGTCACGAGCCGCCCGGTTGTATTCGTGGCCGACATCAAGAAGTCCCGGTGGACAGTATCCGGCCCTGACTCCCTGCAAGTCCTCACCTACGGCTGGGCCTACGCCAAGAAAGTGGGGGCCGAGGCTTTCGTCCCTGGCATCTGGGCGGCGCAGGAGGGGGAATGGATCTGGGGCGATTGGTTCGACATGACGGACCTCGACTCCCTGGACCTTTGGCAGCGCATCCGCCACGCCGCATTAAACACCGGGGAAGCCAACACCGGGCCCCACTGCCGCAACTGCTATGCCCGCATGCACTGCCCGGAGTACCTGTTCCCTTCGCATGCTCACATGGGAGCCATGTCGGCCTTCGCTGAGGGACGCGAGCCTACCTCGGTGGAGGTGGCTGACGCCTACCTATCGGCTCAGGCCATGGAGGACATCGCCAAGCGCATCAAGGCCAACGCAAAGGAGTACGCCAGGAGAGGGGGCGAGATCATCGCTGCCGATGGGCGAAAGCTTGTTCTACGGGAGAGCGCTGGCAGGCCTGGTTTTGACGTGAAGGGGCTTCGAGCCACTCACCCCGACCTGGCTGATAAGTTCACCACCCGCGGTGAACCGTTCCCGGTAGCGGTGTGGAGATGAGCTGCGATACCTGGGACGCTGAGCCGTTCACAGTCAACCGCACGAGCAGGCATCGGGCACGCAAGGATTGGCGCTGCTGCGCATGCGGCGAGACCATCACACGCGGCCAGGTATACACCTACAGCTTCACAGTTCACGACGGCAACGCGAACGAGTTGCGCCGATGTGCCCGCTGCGATGCCATCTACGACCACCTCTGCGAGCTTCACAAGGAAGGTGATGACTGGCCCGAGTGGTCGCTCAACTGCGGCCACGACTACCGAGAACGCTGGGAGACAGATCCACCCCCTGAGATAGCGCGCCTCGCGTTTATGACCCCCGCAGAAGTCCTGGCGGAGTGCCCACCTAAACCACTGCCCGAGTTTGCGGCGAAGTACATCGAATGACACAACTCACCAACGCCCAAATCCGCGCCGAGGTCGAGAAGACAGAGGCGCGCTTCGAGGAGACCTACCCCGACGTGCCCTCCTCCGGCCCCGGTCGGCGAGCCACCATCCGCTCGATGGCCATGAAGCACGTGGCGGAGAAGTTCGACATACCGCTCAGCACCATCCAAACCAAGTGGCGCCGTGCAGCAACCAACCCCAGGCGGGCCACACCTCGCGAGCGGGAGAACTTCGACTTCCTGGGGGTCGAAGTCTCCGAGTCCTACCGGAGGATGCTGGGGAAGGTCCTGAACGCCACCAAGAGCGCCCTTCAGCACATCAGCTCCGCCAAGTCAGCCATGGCGGCTATGGCGGCCGTCCACCCCTTCCCTGAGCCCAAGCTGAAGCAATGGCTGGGGGAGTTGGACGAGCTGTACCAGCGCACCAAGGGGCTCACCCCGGTGGGCATCTGCCCCTGGTGCAAGAACACCAAGACCTACCGGGACAACTGCGTGGCCTGCTTCGGGTCGGGTTACATGCTCCGGCATCAGGCTCACGCCGTGCCTGAACGTCTGAAGGAGCCGGGTTTGATTGTACAGAACGGCCACGAGAAGCGGGTGAAGGACTTGGGGCAGGCTATCGATCGCCAACTGGAGCCCGAGCCACCAAACGCCGACAATGTTCCTGGCTCGGACTTCCCAGAGGACCCGCTTCCCTGGTGAGCCATGTCGGCGCGCAAGAAGCCATGTCCCTGCGGAAAGGGACACCCGAGGTTCGGGCGATGCCGTAGGTCCAGGCCGCTCTGTCGCCTGGCCAGGTGCAAACCATGCCAGTGCGACGGGTACCACTACCCGCACCGGCCAGGCTCTCCGCTGTGCGAGGACAACGCTCTAGCTCAGGACCGAAGGAACGAGGTGCTCTATGGTCGAGCCCGGTAACGCCTTCGAGGACGCACAGCGCGAGGTACTGAAGCGCATCGGTCGCTACCGCCACGCGCCTAGCCTCGGCGCCTTGAACCACAGGATGCGTCGCTACTGCGGCGGGGACAATGAGGTGGACGCTGTCGTGCTCTCATTGGTGAGATCAGGCCGCCTTCGGGTGACCAACAAACTATTCCACCTTCCCACCGTTTGGGATGACTTCTTTGCGAGCTTGGGCTGATGCAATCCCTTCTATTCGACGCGCGCCGTCGTTCAGCACTCGACGACCTATTCGATGAGCTGGACTACGACGACGGGGCTAGGTGGTACCAGCGGGAGGCCATCGATAGCATCAAGGCACACCTGAAGGATGTCCGGTCAACGCTCCTGGTGATGGCCACGGGGACAGGTAAAACGCGCTGCTTCAGTCAGCTCATTCGTGAATGGGACCAGGGCCCGGTGCTGGTGCTGGCTCACCGTGAGGAACTGATCCAACAAGCCAAGGCCTCGCTTGAGGCCATCGTGGGAGATTACGTCGATGTCGAACGCGCTCAGGAGCAAAGCTCATTCCGCTCTCGCTACGTTGTTGGATCTATTGATTCCGTCCGACAAAAGAAGCGCCTGGAACGACTCGGTAACTCACGCTTCTCGCTCGTTGTTATCGATGAGGCCCATCACGCTGCATCACCGAGTTACCGTCGAGTACTGGACTGGTTCGGACCCGCCCGAGTTGTTGGAGTTACAGCGACCCCCGATCGCGCAGATGAGCAGGCGCTGGGACAATGCTTTGACTCAGTGGCCTACGTCTACGACATCGAAAGCGGGATCGACGACGGGTTCTTGGTTCCCCTTGAAGGGCGACATGTAGACGTTTCCGAGGTGGACCTTTCCCAGGTCAAGAAATCTGCTGGAGAGCTGCAAGCCGGCGACCTAGACGAGGTCATGGTCAAGGGTGTCACAGGAATTGTTCACGAGACCCTCAGGCTCTACCCCGACCGACCAGGACTAGCGTTCTTCCCCGGCGTCCGCTCGGCAGAGCTTGCTGCCCAGACGTTCAACGAACGTCTCCCCAACTCCGCCGCCTGGGTATCGGGTGAGACCCCTGAGCAAGAGCGGGCTGAGATTGTCCGGGACTTCAAAGCCGGCCGCATCAGGTACCTCTGCAACTGCCAGGTGTTCCTCGAAGGCTTCGACGCGCCGGCCACGTCCCTGCTCATTGACGGCGCCCCTACCCTCTCCCGCGCTCGGTACGCGCAGAAGGTCGGCCGCATTACCCGCAGCGTCGTGGACTTCTCGAAGCTCCGTGGCAAGGGCGAGGCTGCTCAACGAAGGGCCCTGATAGCCGCCTCCTCGAAGCCCCTGGGGACCGTGCTGGACTTCGTCGCCAACTCCGGCAAGCACGACCTCGTGACCCCTGAGGACCTCCTAGGCGGCAAGTACACCGATGACGAGGTGAAGCTGGCCAAGAAGGCTCGACAGAAGGGGGAAGGCGGCGACGTTCGGGAGCAGCTGGAGAAGGCTAGGGCTGAGCTGAGGAAGCTCGCCGCCATCAGCACCAAGGCCAAGGTCTCAGCGACGGTCCGAGAGTTCGACCCCTTCCGTTCCCTAGGCATCCACATCGCCGAGTCGAAGAAGTACGCCTCCGAGTACGGCAACCCCATTCCCAGCGGCCTCTGGGATGCCCTGGTGAAAAAGGGCGTACCCGAGGACGAGTTGCGACGGATGAGCAAGGGAGCAGCGGGGAAGCTCTACACCGAACTGAAGCGCCGACAGAAGGAGAACCTCTGCACCGTCAAGCAGGCCAAGATGCTGACCAAGTATGGCGTGGACCCACAGAACCTCAGCTTCGCCCGAGCCTCCGAAGCGATCGACTTCATCGCCAAGTCCGGGTGGCGCCCCGACCCGTCATCCCTGCACGACATCGTGACCCGGCAGAGGCAGCCAGGCGAGGAATGACCCGTAGTTGCTTCTCGAAACTCCGCGAGCCGGAGCCGATGACCCTTCCCGACTGCGCGCGCGAGCAATGCATGCCAGAAATAGAGTTCACCTGTCAAGCGTCGATGGTCTGCGCCACCTGTGCCAAGCGCACACTGCTGGAACTGGCTGTTGTTGTGATCCATATGGCACACATATGGTCAGGTCAGGCCAGCGGGTCAGCGAATTCTCGTGAATTGACCATATGTGACCTAGCCGGAATCGCATTCTATGCCCAGCGCGACCCCTCACAGATGTCATGGCGCGATGAGTCAATTCGAAAAACCGAACGACTGGCCTACGAAAGTCATGTCGATTTTGGGAGTTGTGCCAAGTGTGCCAGATTGTGCCAAGTGGCGCAGAAAGGTGGTTTCTGCCGATGAAAGACTCCAAGAGGCTGAAGTGGATCCGTGGACTGCCCTGCATATTCGAGGGTGAGATGTGTGAGGGACCCATCGAGGCGCACCATCGCACCGGGGCAGGACTAGCTCTGAAGGCTCCCGATGATGAAACGATGCCGCTATGCCGGAAACATCACAAGGAGCGCCACGACTCCACGGGGGCGTTCTTCAAGCTTAGCAAGGCCGAGCGGAAGACATGGGAGGCGGAGATGGTGGCAAAGTACCAGGCTCTCTACCAGGCGCAGGAAGGAGAGTTCTGATGGTCGGCTGCGCCCATTGCCCGTTCGCCTGGGACTACCTATTCGACCGGTGCGGCATTTGTGGCACCAGCGCCCGTCAGTTCTTCAACCACCAGGCTCAAACTTCACCTTCGGCCATACCGCCGCATGAAGCCCCTTCAGAGCATCCACAGCCTTCTCACACCGTAGACCCTCCGGCGTCCCCTGAAGAAGCTTCCGACCCCTCAGGAGCCACTCCGGGACCACGCCCTCCTGAATGAGTTCACGGTCGTGACGGGAATAGGTCTCCCCTCGGCCGAAATGCTTATCCAAATCGGAGAAAAGGTCACCTAGCTCGCTCATTGCAATAATAAGCATTGCACATCCGAGGCGGCGCTGCTAGTTGTTGTCGGGTGAAAAAAGGAGACACGGTTCAGCAGGATTGGGCGGCGATGCGCAGGGAGCATGCCCGGGTGGAGGCTCACCTGAAGAAGAGGCCCGGGTGGAAACTGCGGCAGTGGAGGCTCCAGAACGAGGTGAGCCAGACGGATGCGGCGAGGATGTTTGGGTGTTCCCAACCTGTTCTGAGCCAGTACGAGCGTGGCACACGGGACCCTCACAGTGAGGACATCGTTGCGAACATCGCTCGCAGGACAGGGGTAAGGTGGTGACCTGCCCCTACCACGGCTCCTCCTCCGGCTGTTACAAGTGCCGCCGCGACCCGGAGAGGGTGCCTTGGGTTGTCGTGGTCATCC
>Ga0068852_100001190_pt1 | contig 17249 bp, 13 predicted proteins | sample KBSCornC22_FD_66594 | JGI IMG/M metagenome (GOLD analysis project Ga0068852, IMG submission 66594) | Corn rhizosphere microbial communities from Kellogg Biological Station, Michigan, USA - KBS Corn C2-2 | ecosystem: Host-associated > Plants > Roots > Rhizosphere > Soil ... | reverse complement strand
AGCCATTTTACTTCGCTGGCTCTTTCGGCAGAACCTTTGTCAATTTTCTCAACAAATTTTCCTTCGGCATCGCTGACAAAAATTTCTCCGCGTGAAATAAACGCCAGTTTTTTGCCATCAGGTGAAATATCGAAATTGGAAATTCTTCCTTTCACATCAAAGTCTTTATCCTTTGATAAAATGCTGTTGCGGAAAAGAGAAAGATTTAGTTTATCAGCCTTACCCGATGCAACATCATACAACCATAATTGATAATCTTTTTCAAAAACAATTTTGCCACCATTTGCATTTACAAAAGGCGATTTGATGGACGTTGAAAATTTTGTCAGCGCCGTTTTCTTTCCATTGCTTAGAGTATACAGATTGTATTCGCCGTTCGCTTCATCGGAGATGAAATAAATATTTCCTTTCCTGTCAATGGTTGTTCCGAAATCTTTTCCAATCCAGTCCGTATATTTTTTGAATTGCTTTGTTGTTGGATTGTAGGATTGAATATCGGGATTGAAAGGCCCCTTGTATCGTTTGCGTTGCACCTGGTTGCTGCTCTCCCAGGTGTCGTTAAAAAATATTTCGCCGGAGGTTGGATGCTCAATCAAATTATGATCATACTGAAAATAATTATTTCCAAAAACACGAACGGGTGTTCCACCATTGATGCTTACCTTATATCCTGAGATTCTTGAATCACGGTCGCTGGCAAAATAAATACTCTTCGAATCCCAGCTCCAACTGCTTACATCATCGTTGCCGCTGTGATAAGTAAGCTGTTTGATATCGCCTCCGTTAATTGGCATTACATAAACATCAGCATTACCAAATTGCCTTCCAGTAAATGCGATCCATTTGCCATCGGGAGAAACCTTTGCGCTGGTTTCATATCCTTGCATGGCTGTAAGACGGTAAGCTTGTTTGTCATCCAAATTGGCTTTCCACAAATCGCCTTCAAAACTGAAGATGACGGTTTGCCCATCGGGAGTTAATGTCGGTTGCGAAAGAAAATAGGCTTCATTCTCTTGCGCAAACAAAGAATAAAATGAAAACAATAGTAAACCAAAAAAGATTTTTTTCATGATGGTGGCATTTGGGTTTGAATATACTGACGAAAAGAATTGAAGCTCACTAATGGTTCAATTTTTTGAGCAATGGTTTTATTCCCTTATAATCCGTCCAATTTCCCAGATACGGGTTCGTTTACCGCTTGTAAAAATCTTTTTTGACATGTTATCAAATTAATACCTTAGTAAGCCCTCTGTCTTAAAAATTAAAACTAACATATGAAAAGATGGTTCACATTGGCTGCACTGGCTGTTGGCTTCTTCAGCTCTGCGCAAAACAACAACGCATTATGGCTGCGTTATCCTGCCATTTCCCCTGATGGAAAAACAATTGCTTTCAGTTACAAAGGAGACATTTATAAAGTTTCAAGTTCCGGTGGTGATGCTATTCCAATTACTTTGAACGAAGCTTATGATTACATGCCCGTCTGGAGTCATGATGGAAAATGGATTGCCTTTGCATCGGACCGTTACGGAAATTTTGATGTTTACATTATGCCATCAGCAGGTGGTGAAGCAAAACGTTTGACTTACAATTCCGCAAACGATTATCCTTATGATTTCACGACGGATGATAAAAAAGTTTTGTTCGGAACAAACCGAAATGATGTTTACACGTCTGCGCGTTTCCCTCAACGCGGCTTGTTTCAAAAACTATATGAAGTGCCTGTAACCGGCGGCCGTTCGGTAATGGTTCTTTCTGCGGGTTCGGAATTCGCCCGCTTTAATAAATCAGGCGATAAAATTATTTTCCAGGACCGTAAAGGTTATGAAGATGCGTATCGCAAACACCATACATCTGCCGTTACAAGAGACATCTGGATTTACGATGCTAAAAAAGATGATTACGTGCAGGTATCATCTTACGAAGGTGAAGACCGTGAGCCCGTTTGGGGCACGGATGACAATACATTTTATTATTTGAGTGAAAAGGATGGTGCTACTCAAAATCTTTACAAAGCAACCCTTGGTGGACAAACCAGTTTAACAGAACTCACAAAGTTCAAAGACAATCCTGTTCGCTTTTTAAGCCGTGCAACTGATGGAACGCTTTGTTTTACAAATGATGGCGAGATCTACACCATGAAAGAAGGTTCAGAGCCACAAAAATTGAGTATTCGTGTGAACGCCGATACCCGCGGCGATGACGATAAAATTCTTCCAATCAATACAGGAGTTACTCAAACTGCGCTTTCCCCCAATGGAAAAGAAATCGCTTTCGTTGTACGTGGCGAAGTATTTGTTACTTCTGTTGAAGGAGGGTACACAAAAAGAATTACCAATACACCGCAACAGGAAAGAACCGTCCAATTTTCTCCAGATGGACGAAGTTTATATTATGCATCCGAACGTGGCAACAGTTGGGATATTTACAAAGCATCCATTGTTCGAAAAGAAGAACCTTATTTCTACGCATCAACGGTAATAAAAGAAGAACCGCTTATCGCAACCGATGCCGATGAATTTCAACCTGTGGTTTCTCCCGATGGAAAAGAAATTGCTTACCTCGAAGAAAGAAACATTTTGAAAGTATACGATCTCGATTCCAAAAAAAGCAGAACCATTGTTCCGAAAGGGGTGAATTTCTCTTATGCAGATGGTGACCAATATTTCACCTGGTCGCCCGATGGAAAATGGATTGCTTTTAATTCCAATGAAGGACGTTTTGGTACAGAGGAAGTGGCACTAATGAAAGCAGACGGAAGCGGCGAGAGAAGAAATCTCACCCAAAGTGGTTTTTCCGATGATGGCGCAAAATGGGCGTTTGGTGGTAAAGCGCTGCTGTGGACTACCGACCGTGATGGAAAATTAGGATTGGCTTACCAGGGTGCAAGAGAAGTAGATGTTTATGCCATGTTCTTCGATCAGGATGCTTATGACCGGTTCAAACTTACAAAAGATGAATTTGGATTATTGAAAGAAAAAGAAGACAAGGATAAAGATGCAGTTAAAAAAGATTCCTCTTTAAAAATCAATCCTCCATCAAAATCATGGGAACCAAATTTTGAAAATTTGGATAATCGTAAAATTCGTTTAACCATCAACTCGGGAAACATTTCCAGCTATGAATTAAGTCCTGATGGAGAGAAATTATATTTCGCTGCAAGAATGGAAAAAGGATATGATTTATGGCAAACCAACCCACGAACAAAAGAAACAAAGCTTCTTGCAAAACTCGATGGGGGCCCGGCGGGGTTGGATATCAGCAAGGATGGAAAAAGTTTGTTTGTAGTAAGCGATGGAAGAATTGTGAAGGTGGATGCAGAAAGTGGGAAGGTTGCTCCTGTCACCGTAAACGGAGAAATGGTTTTGAAAGCAACTGAGGAAAGAGCCTATATTTTTGATCATGCGTGGAGACAAGTAGTCAAGAAATTTTACGACCCTAAAATCGGCGGCGTTGACTGGAAAAAATATCATGATACTTATGCCAAGTTCCTTCCTTACATCAATAACAATTACGACTTCCAGGAATTGCTGAGCGAATTGCTTGGTGAATTAAATGCATCTCACACAGGTGGCCGTTATTCTCCGCAACAACAAAATACCGATGCCACTGCGAGCCTTGGTATGTTGTACGACGAGAGTTATGATGGCAATGGTTTGAAAGTAATGGAAGTATTGGAAGGTGGCCCGTTCAACAACGCAAAAACAAAAATTCACAAAGGCGTTATCATTGAAAAAATTGATGGCCAAGACCTGGCAAATGATTTTGACTGGGCAAAACTGCTCAACAGAAAAGCAGGAAAAAATACTTTGCTTAGTCTTTATGATCCTGAAACCAAACAACGCTGGGAAGAAACAACCAAACCAATTACGATCGGCGAAGAACAAAACCTTTTATATCAGCGCTGGGTAAATAACAACCGCAAAAAAGTGGATGAATTATCAGGGGGCAAAGTTGGCTATGTACATGTTCAGGGAATGAACGATGGAAGTTATCGTACCACTTACGAAGATGTGTTAGGTAAGGCTGCGGGGAAAGAAGCATTGATTGTTGATACCCGGTTTAATGGTGGCGGCTGGCTGCATGATGATCTTGTTACATTTTTAAGTGGTAAAAAATATCTGAAGTTTTCCCCGCAAGGCGTTACGCCAACTTCAAGCGAACCATTTAATAAATGGACCAATCCTTCAACTGTGCTGATAAGCGAAAGCAACTATTCCGATGCGTTCATCTTCCCGTATGCTTATCATGAATTAGGAATTGGTAAATTGATTGGTATGCCTGTAGCAGGAACGGGTACCGCTGTTTGGTGGGAACAACAGATCGACCCGACATTGGTATTTGGTATTCCAATGGTAGCAACCATTGGCAAAGAAGGAAGACCAACAGAAAATTTGCAATTGGAGCCTGATATTAAAGTGCCAAACGATTACAAATCCATCTTAAGTGGAAAAGATCCCCAGTTGGAAAGAGCAGTTAAAGAAATGCTTGAAGAAATAAAAACGAAGAAGAAAGATTTTTAATTGCAGATTTGTAATGGTCTGAAAAGATAATTAGGATCTGTAACCAGCATCAACCAAAGCCCCGAATGTTCGGGGCTTTTTCGTAAATACTTTTGAAAATCAATACCCTGATTATGTCAACACAATCGAGGGCGAAAGAATTATTAGCTGCCTCTTGATCCGCCGGTTAATCCTTTCTTATTCACACCACCACCGGCAGGTTTGGAAGCACCTTTATTAATAAATTTAGAAGCCGAGTTTTTTATATTCTTACTGCCGGATTTCTTGTCGCCTTTTTTGTTTTGTTGATTTAATAAACCCATAAAAATATTTTACAGGACAAGATACATTTTTCTGCAGTAGCAAAACAAAACGTAACTACTGATTGCACGTGGCTTTGTTCATGAGAGGAAGAGAATACCAGATGTTTAAAACCTGGGAATAGTGATCTCCAAAACCTTGTTGTCGTCGCTAACAGCGACCAAATAATAAATGCGATTGTTGATGAAATTATTTGCAGGCAAACTAACAATGTTTGTTCCTTCAACCATCTTTGCTTTTGCCGAATAAATTTTTGAACCTGACGAATTATACAAAGTGAAATTGACAAAATTATTTTTTGTACTGAAATAGGAAATCTGCACATCATCGCCTCCGCAACGATTTAAAATTGCCAGGTAAGGTTCCTTATTAGATACATCTGAAAAAGAGAGAACTGATGAGTATACAATACCTCCGTGCCTGTCAATTATCCTAAGACGGTAATAGCACTTTGCAGCCATTAGCCGTTCTGAAAACTGGTAAGAATCTGCTCCCGTTTTGGTAGAAGGGTTAACGATATTGATTGCCGCAAATTGTTTTCCGTCAACACTCCTTTCGATCATAAACTGCTGCACCTGTTCGTTGTTTGCAACTGACCAAATTATTTTAGCTTGATTGTTGTTGTTCATGCCCGAAAACGAGGTCAGTTTTAAAGCAAGGGGAGAAAATATCAATTCAGGGCAGTTGGTATTGGAAGGTGTAAGAAAGGCATCCATATACATACGGATACCATTGATGCCATCCAGTGAAGTTGTTGCAAAAGAATGACTGCCTAAATAAAAAACCAATCCGCCTTTATCGTAGTAGTGTTTCGAAACGCTGGCGCCGATGATGCTCGAATTACCCCCGGTCCCGGTTGCATGATGGTGTTCATTATTGGTGGCAGTACCGACTATTTGCCAGTTCTTTAAACTGCCTCCATAGCTTTCATTAAAATTCCCCTCAAATTGAGAATAACTCAAATCCGCATTTGGATAACTTACTGTAGTTCCAATAGCAGCATTTGATATGCTAATGCCCCCGGTAGTTTGAAACCTTCCAAGAGTATTGTTTTCATAGTTGTTGATCGCTTCGCATTGAGCTAAGAAATTGCCACCTTTTGTAACAAAATCTTTTATAGCGCTGATGGCATTGTTAACTGCTGTCCCTGTTTTTGTGTTGTGAGGCTCCGAGGCAAAAGTAAAGCAGTTCGAAAGCAAATCGGTTCCCTGTGACGTTGCATAACTTTCAGAAGGAATAGAAGCTGCGGTCATGTAAGCAAGATGAAGGTTCTGGTTGCCTCCATCGGTAAGCACAGCGGCTTTAGGACGAAAGCCGGTAAGATTATAGCGTATATCAACATTCGCCGCAGAAGCTGTCAACCGATACACCTGCGGACGATTCGCTCCTGTCAACGAATTTGTCGTGTAAAATGCATCAATCAGGGAAGCAACACCTGAGGTATCGGAAGCAAAAATTACAAATGGACCTGCTTTAAAATTTCTTGAAACACCACCCGAGACTAACGTGGGTTTTAATTGTTCCGCCGTTGCCGTAAAGTCAATACCGTCTTTGGCTTTCCCTGCCTTAATGGACCATTTGATATGCACATTGTTATTGAGCAAATAAACAATCAAACCATAAGCTTTTAAGTTGAAATCACCGGAGCTGTTTATTTGCAGGCTGTTGTCCATCGCAATGACGTAGCTACCTGAAGGAAGTGTTTGCAAATTCGGTGTAGGACCAGGAAGATCCGTATTTTGAGCCTTACTCAAACACACAACAAAGCAAAAGGATATCGTTAGTAAGGTTTTTTTCATCAGGTAATGGATCAATAATGCCAGGGCATTAAGCAACAAATATAGGCGCTGTTTATAGCATGTCCAATAGGCAATTGCCATCACATGTATAATTCATGCAGTCAACCCGCTAGTTGCTAATAAAAAGTTTGTACGAATAAGTGCTATTTCTTATAAAATTAATTGAAACTCTTGCTGGTTATTTGTTTATTCTTTTACGTCAATAGAAAAAGAGCAGCCCGTTAAAGCTGCTCAAAGAGGTGAGGATTAAGGGTCTGCCTTGATTACGCTGTTTTCAATTCGTTTTCACAAAGAGTGAGCTGATACTGCAGCTCTTTTAGCTGCTGATAAATTTTTGACAGTTCCTCGTAAGGGAGTTTTTGCCCGAGGGCTTTTTCGAACTCCATCGTTTTTGCCTGAATGGCAATTTTTAATTCAATCTTTTCCATGGTGTGCTACTCGGTTAAGTGGTTGTCGAAAAGTAGCAAAAATCGATCCGAAATAAAAGTATTCCACCGGGTAAAATCGGAACTATATTGGGAGCAGCCTTGACTTGGAAAGAATCAATTATTCTTCCCTAGTTGCCTAAAAGCATTGGCAACTGCCTGGTGCATTATTGTTGCATGGTCTTCCATCGGTAAATAATCAAATAATACATTTATAAATTTGCTTTTTGTACTCCTGATTTTATCTGCCAAAACGTTGGCATCAACTTCCATAACGCGCGGGATAGCAGTTGGAGTTAGTCCTTCTTTGCCCACAGCGATGTACACTTCCGTTGGCTGTTTAAAATCAGCATTCATTATCTGCGAATCCTCATTTAACAGCGAGCCATTGTTCCACCATAGACTCGGACTTACAATTATGTACCTGTTGAAAAGCATTGGATGTTTAAATAAAATTTCTGTTGCCAGAAGCCCACCAAGGGACTGCCCTATTATTGTTTTTGAGGCTGTAGTTTTGAATTGTTTTTCAATGAAAGGCTCCAACTCCTTTTCTAAAAAGGCAATAAACTTATCGGAGTGGCCGGTTGTTGGATACAATTTTTTATCGGCCTCAATAGTTGTGGGAAATGTAAAATCTCTTTTTCTGTCCACACTGGCAATTCCAACCACAATTGATTTAGGCAAGCGATTGACCCATTCAAAGCTGTTGTATTGCACCAGCCCAACAATATGAATAAAATCTTCGTTAGCCGAACCGTCAAGCAAATAGATCACCGGGTATTTTATGCTGTCCTTTGGATTATAACCTTCAGGAAGATAAATGTTCAAAATTCTTTTTTCACCCAATTGCTTTGATTGAATTTCATAAATCTGTCCAAGCACAAAAGGCTTGCTGATTTCCTTTTGCTTTTCCTGTCCATAAATTAATACTGCATAAAAACTCAGAAGAAATAATACAACTTGCTTTTTCATTTTGTATTGAAATGTGTGGTTTGTATAAACTGTTTATTGATCGCAGAGAAAAATCGAGTTGACGCAATATAATCTTTACCCTGCATTAAGGAAATCATTCCCACGCTGGGCAAGAAAATTGCAGAAATGGAAGCAGTGATTAAAAGACTTGAAACATAATTATTGAAACATAATTGGATAAAAACAAAAAAGCGTTGTTTCCAACGCTTTTACTTGGTATGAGAAAAAAACAACTACTTCGTGTAAGAAAGAGGAGCACATATCGCAGTGCCCTGGTCAACACCATTTAAGGTAGCATGAACACTCCACTGTCCTGTAAGTTCAACCGTGCCGCTGCCTGTGTATGGCTTTTGGAAAGTGACTGAATAGGTTTTTGTGTTATTAGCCAGTTTGCTAAATTCTTCCCATGTAATAATTGTGTTTGGATGATCCGTGTTACCATTTCCTGTTTCTCTGGTAGTAGTTTGTGGAATTAGATTTACTACATCGCTGGTAAAAGCAGTTAAACCACCTTGTGTTTTCAGATAATCGTACTCGATCCCGCAGGCGTTCACCGTGTATTCAACCGTAAAAATATAATTGCCGTTATTACCGGCAACAGCATTAGCTACTTTACCTGTAAGGTTAAAGCCAAGGCAAGGCTCTACCACCTTAAGGAAAAACGGTTGAGATTGTGTTTCGCTAAAGCCATCGCAATTTCCGGCAACATATTGCAGGTAGAATTCGTAAGCCTGATCTCCGGCAACAGTAGGCTTAAAGGTGTAGCTCACGGATTGTACAGTAGAAGTCACGTTGACATCGCCGACTTTTATAGCGGTCCCGTTAACTACCTCGAAAAGATGCAGCATACCGCATGTTGGTATCGCAGTGCTTCCATCAAAACTTCCGGTCACCGTAACATCCTCACCAACAACACCGATAGCAGGATTGAAAGTAATAGTCATCCCGGGATCGACTTTAGTTTGCGGAGCAGTTGGTTTGTTTGACGTTTTTAGAACCTGCTGCGTCTGATTCAGGTTGCTAGACTTTGTGCAGGAAAAGACAGACATTAAAAGCAGGGCAAGGCCGCTTAGTTTCAGAGTTTTCATTTGGGTTTGTTGTTGTTTTATGATCAAAAAAAGTAAACGGATTCAAATTTCAACCTTGGTTGAAATAGCGGCTTTTTGAGGAAGATTGAAACAGCAGGCTATTGCAAAGGATAGTGAAACAAACAGTTATTGATACGATTAAATAAAATAAACTTCAGGTTATACAGGAGTTTGGAAGAAGCAATAAATAAGTACAGGGGAAAATAGCTGGGGCAGTTATTATTTGGGCCGGTACGAATTTATGCTGATTGTCTTTCCGAGGATAGGAGCAGCAAACATAAGTCCTGTTTTTTTATTTTGCAAGTGCGTCCGAAACATTTATTCGAGACTAATATTTGAAGACGACTGGTTTCAAACTGCTTTATGACAGTTTTCAATTTTCAAATCCCCCTCACGTGTCACGATGCACGGTCATTTCAAGTCTTACAGAAGTAATAAAGCGTGAATTCGCCATACTAACTGTTACCAACACCTGCATCCACGCAGCAACCATTCTTAACATAAAAAACACCCGGTTCGCCGATAAAAATCAAAAACTTATAGTATTGACCTTTCTCAAATTTATTTTATTGTTACTTTACTGCTAACAACTACTATATGCAAACAACAGAAATCGAAAACAGCCTTGTAATTGATGTGCACCAACTGAAAAAAGCAGCCCTGATACTTCGGGCAGTCAACCACAAACTGCGACAGGAAATAATGCAGCTTTTACATGCCAACCAAAGAATGGCAGTGACGGCTGTTTATATTAAGCTTAGACTGGAGCAATCAGTGGCGTCGCAGCACCTTGCTATTTTAAGAAAAGCCGGTTTTGTAACCACCCAAAGAGAAGGAAAGCAGATCTTTTACTCGGTCAATTATGACAGGTTAAACCATGTCACAGAACAGGCAAAGACGCTTATTGAGATGAATAAGGTTTGATCAAGCAATTAATTGCCTGTAGTAGTCGACCCAATGGTTGCAGAATCATTTTCCTATTTGATAACAATAAGAGAATTCTGCGTTCCACTTCATTGGTTTTCAAAATGATATTCCTTCCTTATCAGTTGGAGAAGATTGGCTGCTTCAATATTTGACTTTTGCAGGTTTACGATGTAGTTATTTAAAATGAATAATCCACTTTGACGGCGGTTGGCATATTCGGCCAGTAAAGCAGGATCATTGTTGATAAGCTTAGCGCCGGGCAAAACTGTAACTTGAGAATTCAGAGGATCCTGCCTGTTGGTGTAATGATAATATTTGGTGTAAAACAATTTCATTGAAATGTCCCCGGCTTTTGAACCACTTGTCTGTAACCTTTCCTCGATATCGTCTTCAATTTTCATGGTGCTCCAATAATTTCTGATTGAGTCTACAACTCTTTTGTTCCTGATGAGGCGCATGTTACCAGCATTTTTTAATTGAGAAGAAGTTCTGTCTTCAAATTCCACTCTGACTATGCGACCTGCCATTCGATTTAAAAAGTAAAGTTTTTCGGTACTGTCCTTCACCTTTTCGTCGTTTAGCAGCGATATCAAATTTTCGATATTGCTGCTCACCATTTTTCCAAATGCTATTTGGTGGGTTAACTTGGAAGTATCCGTTTGAAGGTCTTCCATCATTGACTGCATAAATTCGCGCTCCTGCCGATGTTGCACCAGTTCTTCCCTGAAGTTCTCTGCAAGGAACCCGCAGAACACTGCGAGGAACAACATAAAAAATTCGAAGAAATAATGCTTCCATCCGTGCCCCGGAGCTTTGTGCAGTTCATGTGCATGTGTTTCCATATTTTCAGTTTCGAGTTGTGCGTTTTGGGGTTCGGGCCTGGTTGGTTCGATAGGTTGTTAAGTGAAGCATTTCAATTAGCTCTTTTCCCCGGAACTTTTGATTTAATTCTTGAGATTTTCGCTTTCCAAGTCCTCAATCCAAGTGTAAGGGCTCAGGTGTAGTTCGATAGGCTAAACAACGATGAAAGTTGTAACCAAACTTAATTTCTTTCTTTTACAACTGAAAGATATTCTTGTTGTTCTTAAACAATTTTTATTTTCTCCTCCGGTTAGGCAATAGCGTCAACAAATGGCCCAGTCTTGTTTTTGGCGTGACAGTGCTTGGAAACACAATAATTATATATGTGGCCGCTAGAATAAGTGGTAATTATATATAGCCGTTTCGTGCACGACCATTAAACTAATATCTAACTTAACGATCAAGCTACTGCTATGGGAGTTGTTACACTGCAATTCGCAACCGTTCAGGAGTTGTGGAAGTTTAGAATTGAGGTTCGTGCGAACATCCTTGATATAAACATCAAGGATATAACACTTAGGTGCAAGTGCAGTGATGAACACATTGAACTTGCCGTTAAAAAATACAAAGCCGTAGTGATTACCAGCGATTCAGAAAAAGATACGGTATAGTGCTTTTCTTTTGGTGGCAATAGTTTATCTGTCATATCTCTCTGCCGCGCACAAAGGTTGGAGAAAAAGTCTCAAGTTTCTTTCCTTACTACAAATAGCTCATGTGCTGATAGCAGTCATTCTTTTGCAAAGAGAGTGGCGTCTAACTTCCAAGCCTTTAAAAGCGGAGGCTATATGAAAAGAATGTCTACAAGTGTTTTGATTTCCGTGTTTCTATTGTTAGCACTCATTATCAATAAAAAAATCTCAGCGCAGACAACTGTGACGCTACCCGGCAATTTTGAAAGTGAAATGGGATGTACCTACGACTGGCAGCCCGATTGCGATGCCACCCGGTTAACTCAAACCGGACCAACCACATGGGAAGCCACATTTCTTATTCCTAAGGGAAGCTGGGAATATAAAGTAGCTTACAACAATTCGTGGACTGAAAATTATGGACTAAACGGAATTCCCGGTGGTCCTAACATCCCGCTCGTTGTGCCGGCAAACTCATTGCTTCATTTTAGTTTTTCCACTACAACACATTTGATTGATGTAAGCTATGCCTTACCGGGTGGACCTTCTGAAGTTGTGCTTGCAGGTAATTTTCAAACTGCGCTGGAATGTTCCGGCGATTGGCAACCCGATTGCAAGTCTTCAGCATTAACATACGATTACGATTCAAAAATATGGTGGGGCAGTTTTGCCATTCCTCCGGGCAATTATGAATATAAGGTCACTATTGATAATTCCTGGGCAGAGAACTATGGACAGGGAGGTCAGCCAAATGGCCCAAACATTCCTTTATCAGTGTCCGGGAATAAAAAAATATTGTTCATTTATAATTCCGAAAATCATATTATCACTTCAACAGTTGTTGACTATAATGTAACACTTGCAGGAAGCTTTCAAAGTGAGTTGGGCTGTGCAGGCAACTGGCAGCCGGATTGTGCTAAAACAGCACTAATGCTTGATGCACCAAACGGCCTTTGGAAAAAAGATATTCATTTGCAGGCAGGTAACTGGGAATTTAAAGTTGCTATCGATAATTCATGGGCAGAAAACTATGGCGAAGGTGGTGTGCTGGGAGGATCAAACATACTATTAAATCTTTCTGAGCCGGCTACGGTTTCATTTGTTTACAATCCGCAGACGCATATTGTTGCCTACACTATACAAAATGATATTGTTGTATTGCCGGGAAGCTTCCAGGTACCACTTGGATGTGCTAGCTGGTGGGATCCCGCATGTGATAAGACCAGGTTGACTTATGATGCTGCTGAAAATGTATATAAAGGAATATTTGCTATTCCTGCCGGTAGCTGGGAATATAAAGTAGCGCTTAATCATTCCTGGAATGAGAACTACGGATTGGGTGGCGTACAAGGAGGATCCAACATTCCTCTGAACCTTGCATACCCCGCTACCATCGAATTCACATATGATCCGGTAACGCACCTGGTTAGGGAAACCTATAAAAAAACGACTCTTTGTGTAATGACTTTTTATGATGCCAACGGAGATGGTTATAAAGGCTGGAATGAAAATAGTTTTGTGAATGGTGCAACTATATTTCTTTCTGGCGATACAACTATCAGTGGCTCTACCGATGCTAATGGCAAGGTTTGTTTTTCTGATATTCCAGGTGGACAATACACAATTAAGGCAAATTTGCCTGCAGGGTACCTGTCGTCATCCGGCGATTCAATAATTAAGTCTTTAACATATCCCGACAGTGTTGCAATTGGAGTTGTGTGCCTCGGTGGCGCAGGAGCCGAGAACATTTCATTCTGGATGAACAAAAAAGGTAAAGCTGCATTTGACAGCCTGCCGGATTGGCAACAAAACAGTATACTAACCTCACTTAATTATTTTAACCTGGTTAACGTAGATGGCAGCATTTTTCATCCAGAGAAATACAACGACCTGGCAGAATGGATGCAACAATCGAATGCTAAAAACCTGACGTATAAATTATCTGCGCAGCTAGCCGCATTGTACCTGAATGCTGAAATTCGAATGCTCGGCAACCGCGCTATTTACACTCCGGGTGTCAGCTATTGGGGCTATCAACGTGATTTTATGAACGTATATACTGTAGCATGGTATATTGGACAGCAATTGATGTCTGATACATCTTCAACCGGTGGCGATTTAACCAGGAAGCGTTTTCAGGAACTCGAAAAAATGCTTGACCAGGCCAATAGCGATTTGACATTTGTTCAATTGCAACCGTGCAACCTAAAAGCAATTACATCTAACCAAAAAAACATAGAGAATGCCGAAGAACTGAAGACTAATAACGCAGTTGTATGGCCAAATCCGTCAACGGGCTATTTCAACTTGCGTTTGCCGGTAAATAGTGGCGATGCCACAATACGAGTATTAGATGCACAAGGTAAACTGGTATTTAGTGAAAAGGGCAGTGCATCGAAAGTTTATCATTTTGGCAATGGGTTTGTTCCTGGCTTGTATTTGGTTGAAATTGTCCAAGATGGCAAACAAACAACAATCAAACTGGTAAAACAGTAATTGCATTTTTTTACAAAAGAGCCGCTTCTTGAGGCGGCTCTTTAATATCTGCAAACCAAAAATTAAAAAGGGCGTTTAGCCTGTTCTTCAAAGTTGTCCTATGTATGTGAGGAAAGCCGTTTTAGTTTGTCATCGTGTTTTTTCTATGTCCCCACCTACCTACAAATCAATGTAAAGTCCTCGAAGAGAGCATGAACCGTAGTCTAAACTTTTCCAAAAAGCGATACCATTTTGCCCCCTTGCCAGCACCATAAAAAAATAAACCGGCTGCCATGGTTTGCAACCGGTTTAAAAATGATCTGTTTAAAACTTATTGATGCAATGTAATGGTAGGAACATGTGTCTCCTGTCCTTCATGCACAGTTAAATTTGTCACAGTCGTATCCTTATAACCGTTAGAGCCTTTGAAGGTTACACTGTAAGTTCCATTGTGCAATCCGCGTATTTTATATTCACCGTCGCTTCCAGGTATAGCACTTGCGGAATCAGTAGTGTTGTATGCCTGCGCAAAAGCCTTTGCAGCTGCCGGCATTACTTTGCCTTCAATACTGCCATAATGATTTTTCCCAAAAGGTTTAAGAACCGGCTTCAAATAGTACTGACCGTTTTCAGAGATTATTGAACGGCAAACATCGAAATCAAGCCAGAGTGATGATTGTGTTGGACTAACATCATCATGGTCCTCATCTTTCAGCTTCACGTATGCATAGTTGTTGGTGCCCGGAAGCAAATTCAAAGGATGACTAACACCATTCACCACTACTGAATTATTAGTGCCTAAAGTCAATCTTATTTTCCTGATCTTTCCTGAAGGCAGGTTGGCTGTTCCTAATAAAGTATCAATGCCATTACGAAACTTCATTACGTCACACACGCCGGGACGAATGCTCAATGTATCCCATTTTCCATATCTGTCGGAATGTTCATGATCATCATCCCCGTTGTCATCATCGTCGCCATAATGGTCATCATTCATATGGGCTGTGCTGGTATCAATCTTTACTTCCACATACCTGATGTCAATAAACACAGAATCGAAATTGCAGGGATCATCGGTTAAATAAACCGATAACTTTTTTGCAGCGGTGCTGTTGCTGCCGCTGTTTTCTTTTTGACATGCAGTGATCAGCAGTGCACAACTAACAGAAACGATAGCGAATGCAAAAAACAAATTTCTCTTTAGTTTCATAAAGGGATTTTTTTATTGGTGAATTTATAGGTATAACAGTCCTCGAAGAGGATTGAAAAATAAGCGGAGTAAGTATTAAGTACATTGGTGTTTAGGCTAAAAATGCTGCAAATCCATTTCCAAATACCCTGCCAGAGTTAGAAGCTAAGTAGATTTAGTTTGAAAACAAAGTACATTCACGATGCTAGCGCCTACAAATTGCTTTTATTTCTTCTTCGGTTAGGCATAACGTTGACAACCGGGTAGTTTACCGGGAGCATGAAAAATTTTACGCTGAGTGTTTTATAGGTTGGCTGTTCTCTGCATGTGTAGCGAATCCCTCTTACAACGTCTCCGATTTTCGAAGACGGCTGCACTCCCTTTTGCAAAAGGGGGATGTGAAAGACTTCGCATAAGTTTGAGAAACCAGGGGGATTTGCACCGGCAAGGCAAATCATCAATTCAATTAGTTTCTGCTCTTGCCGTTCTCTCGCTTTTGCTTTGCCCCGCGTGCGGACACTTAAAAGGGCATTATTAAATAATCTGATTACTGTCACCAACAGCAGTGAGGGCCATCATTGGTTACAGATACACTTTCCTTCTATTTTTACTACAACTATTTCCTATTCGATTAATCTGCTAGCCCGGTGAGGTCTATTTTATCCATACCGGCAAGAGCATTTTAGCAGAATGTTCCTTCTTTGGCAACACCGAACCTAAGTGACTGCCGGCTACAGTAAAAGCCTTTCCCTGGTTCACATGTCACTGGAAAACCTTTTGGAGATTGATTTCGCCTCTTCAAAACTGTTTATTATGAAAAAGCGTTTTATTGCAGTTGCCATGCTGGCTATTGTGTTGTTGCCAGGTTGCAAAAAAGTGTATGATTACATTGAGATCTATCCCGCCGCAGATATAAAAATCTGCCCGATAATGAAAATCATTTCAGTAGGCCAGTATGGTTCTGCCGACACCTTGATTTTTAAATACAATTCATGGGGCGACCCGGTTAGTGTTTCCCATTCAAGCGGCCCGTCAACAGGGCGTCCTGACTATGTTTTCAAATACAATAGACAAGGAAAGCTTTCAGAGCTTTTAGGGGTTTACTACATGTACGGCACTACTAATGATGGCATTTTTATGGAATACTGGCATAAGTATTTTTATGATGGCACCGGAAAAATCGCACTGGACTCCACTTACATCTGGCCTTATTTTCAAAACGGAGTTCTTATAGACTACTATGGAGGTAAAATGACGTTTTACACATATGATAACAAGGAAAGGATCATAAAAGATTCAACAATCTGGACTGAGGGACATTTAGGCGGGGGAACAGGCAAATTAATATCAGTAACCGTTTCCAATTATGCATATGATGCCAATGGCAATAAAGTTGGTGGTAGCTACGATCAAAAAACCAGTTTTCTTCGAACGAATAAAATATGGATGTTCCTTCACAGGGATTACAGCCTGAACAATCCGTTTACGGCAGAGAGCTACAATTCCAACGGCCTTCCCACCAGCTTGAATCTTTCCGTGAAGCGAGGCGGCAGTAATTTTTTAGATGTTTACTTTAACCTCGCCCAAATTACTTACGGGTGCCGCTAAGAAATTAAGGGTGCATCCAGGTCTTCGTGGTTAGCATGATGATACAGCGCATGTTTAATGTGTGGCAAGCGGTTTTTTTTCTACAGCCTTTGTTACCCGTCCCCTCCAACGGGAATAATGACCGAAGAACCAACGTTTGTGGAGACGCAACATCGCGGCTGACCAGCCGGTATAGTAATGAGCTCGTAAAAAATCAATGAACTGTTTATCTTTAATATAGTCTTTTGCCTGGGCAGACGAACAACAGAATACCGAAACGGACGCAAAGCCTGTACGTTGGTGCCAGGCGATCAAATAGTTGAAAAATTCGCATTTATTCACACTCAAAGAGAATACGATGCAAACTGTTAACGATAGAATCACCTTCACCTTTGGCACCATTGCAATGACGTTTTTTGGATACTCCGTCTTGGCACTTCTATTAATGCATTTACTCCGACCTGACTATTCGCC
>Ga0068852_100001184_pt1 | contig 17288 bp, 24 predicted proteins | sample KBSCornC22_FD_66594 | JGI IMG/M metagenome (GOLD analysis project Ga0068852, IMG submission 66594) | Corn rhizosphere microbial communities from Kellogg Biological Station, Michigan, USA - KBS Corn C2-2 | ecosystem: Host-associated > Plants > Roots > Rhizosphere > Soil ... | reverse complement strand
AGAGACGACGCCCACCGCGCCGAGCTCGAAGCGACCGAGTTCAAGGGCAAGAAGGTCGAGGTCAGCCGCTTCAAGGGCCTCGGCGAGATGAACCCCAACCAGCTCAAGGAAACGACGATGGACCCGAAGACGCGGTCCATGCTCAAGGTGACGCTGCCCAGCGCCTACGAAGACCGCCAGCCGATCAAGGACCTGGTCGAACGGCTGATGGGGCGGGATCCGGCGCCGAGGTTTGAGTTCATCCAGAGCCGGGCGTCAGCAGTAGATGAGGAAGAGATTGATGCGTAATGCTCAGAGGCCGACCAGATCTCGCACGCGGGACCGGAAATCGCTGAATTGAGCACTCTCGGCGTCGGTTAGTTCCAGCAACTGATAGAATCGAGTCGTCGAAGGGGAACTGCTCTTCAACTTATCTGCTGGAGCTTGCGGATCATTGATGATCGTCCATCGTTCGTTGATGCCCAATCCCTTGGCTTTCAAATGACTTTTCTCTGCCTCACCAACGCGATTCCAAATGTTGGAATGATCTTCGCCCGCCTTCACCTCGATCGCGACGACTGGCCTTACCTGACCGTCAGACATCGTCGACTTAATCAACACGTCGGGATCGCCCGCGAGCTCAATTTCGACCAGCTTTCCAGAGGCGTTGCGGAGGGTCAGTGAGCGCTCTCCGGTCTTTTCTGTCTCCCTTTCAAACACGCGCTGCAGCACGGCAAAAACTGCCTTGATGCCGTCGCTTCCGCGTTGGTTGTTTGCGCCTCCTCGAAACTGCGCGCCCAGAGTCAGCAATGTTAACTCATGCGGGAGAGTGCTGCTTGAGAGCTTTGCTCCAAGCCCCTGCACCAACATCTCGCCTACTCTAGCAAACGCCGTGCACGCATCCTCCAGCGAGGCCTCCGCTTTGGAACTTAGAAGCCCCTTCACCTCCATTGATTTCAGGCACGAGGCTCCGGTCTTGCTCGTATAAAATTGCTTTTGGCTGTAGCCGAACAGGAGCCGATAATACCCGATCAGCGACGGCATTTTCTTGAGCACGAGTGGCACCGGGAAAACGGTCTCACCACGTAAGCCGTAGCCACTCAGCACGGAAAGCGAAGACGGCGGCGCATAATCCGCGAGCTCTGCGTCCAGCTCGGGCGTAGAGACACTCGCGACAGTTTTCCGCAACGTGCTCAAAAGTAGCCGGTCACGGGCGCCGTCGAGCAGCGTAGCAAACCCGAGCTGCAGAAGCGGATCAGGAAAGTTCAAGCGGCCGCCTCGGCGAACTCCTGCGGCGAGAGCGAAAGCCGCATCGTGGCCATAGCGACATAGTCCGGGTTCAGTTCGATCCCGACATATCTGCGTTTCAGCTGTTCCGCGACAAAGCCGACTGTGCCGGCTCCGAAAAATGGATCGAGAACAATGTCGTTCTCGTCAGTAGACGAGAGGATGCACGGTTTGACTAGCTCCGGAGGGAACGTCGCGAAGTGTGCACCAGGGAACGGTTTGGTGTTCACATTCCAAACGGAGCGCAAATTGCGGCCGTTCTGCTCTCGCACGGCCTCCCGATCATACTTGTAGCGCTCGGATTTGGTGAACATGAAAATGAACTCATGCGACCTATTCGGTCGATCGCGAACACTTTCAGGCATAGCGTTGGGCTTGTTCCAAACAATATCAGTTCGAAGGAACCACCCGTCTTCCTGAAGGGCGAAAGCGAGGCGCCACGGCAGGCCAATTAAGTCCTTCGGCTTTAATCCCTCTGGAGTATTCGGCCTTACGGACATCGCGCGAGCTGGATTTTTCCGGTCAGGTGCTCGCCATCCGCGATTTCCGCTAGTGTAGGAATCGCCGATGTTGAGCCAAAAAACGCCGTCTTCTGTTAGCACCCGACGTGCTTCGGCGAATATCTCAGTCAGCCTATTCAGGTACTGAGGCAAGCTTTCAGTTAATCCGACCTGCTCTTCGACATTGTAGTCGCGGAGGCCCCAATACGGTGGAGAAGTAACAATGCACTGCACACACCCTGTTTCGAGGCGTCGCAAAACCTGAAGGGCGTCTCCATGGATAATCGTCGGCTTCTCGACGCTAAATCGGTGCTCTCTCAGCACCGCGATCTGGTCAGGCGAATCCCCCATCGCTTACGGATGCCAGCGGAAGAACGAAACGACAACAGAAATGTCAGCGCTTCTGCTGAATATCCTCAGAGCTAATACGTTTTGGGCGTGAGAAAAAATCTTTCCTACAGCCCCTCTTCTATGTTCCAATATGGTTCAGGAGGAGCCATATGGACGAACCATTCGATAATCCCGAGCCGGTCAATCTCACCCCCGGCGACAACGCGCCGTTCACCCCGGAGCTGAAGGCGCGCTTCTGCGAAGTGCTGGCCGAGAAAGGAATCGTCACGGCTGCTTGCCGCGCGGTCGGCAAGCACCGCGATACCATTTACGAGCACCTCCGCACCGACCCGTCGTTCGCCGCCGCCTGCGATGCCTCCCGCTTTCACGCCCGCCACCGGCTCGCCGACCGGCTGATGGAGGATTCGATCGAAGGATCGGTCGATCATTTCTACCGCGACGGCGTGCTCGTCGGCGAGCGGCGCTACACCGACAACCGGCTCGCCTATGCGATGCTGCGCCGCCTCGACAAGCTCGCCGAGCAGCCGCGCGAGCCCGCTTCGCCGCGCCGGGGCGGGTTCGATCCCAGGCTCGCCCTCAACGCCTTGCGCAGCGGCTCGCAGGAAGACCTGGCGGCGGCGCTGGCGACAATCGAATCCGACACATCCGACAACCCCCCGTTTCAGCACGATTCCGACGAAGAAGTGTCGGATTCCATTTTCGCAAGCGGCCGGGTTTCGGAGCGCGAGCCGGGCGTCTGGTGGACCAACTTCCCGCCGTCCGCCGGCTTCGACGGCGAGGAGCGCGGCCATTGGAGCGACGAAGAGTACATGCGCGACTGCACCGCCGAGGAATGCGCGTTGCTCGCCGCCGCCCGCGAGGCCCAGCTCGCCCCGTTCAGGGCGCAAGAGGAAGCCGAACGCGACACCTTCTTCGCCGCGCTTCGCGCCGACGTCGCTGCCCTCGCCGGTCCGGACCATGCCGGAGGTTCAGCGGCCGCGCCCTCACCCGACCTTGACGTGCCCGATCTCGGTTTCGAGCTCGGCGCTCGATCTTCAGATGCCGGCGCTCGAACCAATCCATGATAGGCTGAGCGACCGTTCCAACGAGGAGCTTCGAATGAGACAGGGATTTCGGTTCGCGATCGTTCTTCTCGCCGTCGCCGCGCCCGCAACCGCCGGCGGCGAGGGCCGCATCGTCGCGCTGAGCGCGACGGACGAAATCTCACAGGCCCAGGCGGTCTTTTCGGCGGTCGACGCATTGTCCAGCTCGGCGGCGGCCTGCCGCAAGACGACGTCGCTGACTCCCGCCGAATGCGTGTGCCGCTCGAGCGACGGAGTGGCGGCGCTGAGATCGGCCTACGACCGCGCCGTCCGCGATCACCCGTCCTGGTCCGAACCCGGCACGACCGTCTCGTGGTCCGGCAAGGCCGTCAATTTCTCGGCGATCGAGCGCGCGCTGGAGGCCTGCCCGCAATGACCTCGCGATTCGCGCTCACGCCGCGGGAACCGCGGTCGAGCGGAATGTCGCCCGGGCGATGACGATCTCCAGCCCGTTGGCCGAGGATTTCTCGGTGATCTGCGCCTTCAGCTGCTTGGCAAGCGCGGCGACGAGCACGGTGCCGAGGCCGCTCGAAGTCGCGGGTTCGGCGCTCGGGCGCTTGCCCGTTCCGTTGTCGGACACCGTGAGATTCCAGTCCGATCGGGCCATTTCGAACTTCACGTCGATGGCCGCCGCCGACTGCTTTTCGAGGAACGCATATTTGATCGCGTTGATGATCAGCTCGGTGACGATCAGGCCGATGCTGACCGCGTCGCTCGACGCCAGCGCTCCAGCGCCGGCGGTGACCGTGATCGCGATATGTTTCGGGGGATCGACCATCGACGATGCGAGCCCAGCGCTGAGCTTGGTCAGATAGGGCCCCATCTCTATGCGCTCGATGCCCTGCGACGCCTGCAAATGGCTCTGTACCGCCGCCACCGACATCACCCGCTGGTGCGCGGCGCGCAATTCGTTCTTGGTTTCCTCCGACGAGACCGAGCCGGCCTTCAGCAGCAGGATGCTGGCGATGATCTGCAGGCTGTTAGCGATCCGGTGCCGCATCTCGCGCAGCAGCGTTCTTTGCTGCTCGAGCAGCTCTTCGGTATGTTCGAGCAGCCGCTGCTTCTCCTGCTCGGCCGCGCGGCGGTCGGTGATGTCCTTGATCGCCAGCAGCACCATCCGCCCGGCGCCGCTTTCGTCGCGGATTGGCATGGCATTGAGCTGGATCGTGCGCGACCCTATCGAGCGAAAGTCCTGCTCGAACTCGAAGCTTTCGACCGCCGTGTGGTCGGAAGCTACGGCCGAGAGCAGCTGGCGAAGGCCGGGAATATCCCACTGGCCGTTCGACAGCTCGAACAGCGAGCGGCCGTGGGCCTCCAGCGGATCCTCCTCGAACACCTCGTAGAAGCAGCGGCTTCCGGCAAGCAGGCTCAGCGTTTCGTCGAGGACCAGGAAAGGCTCGGGCAGCGTATCGACGATCGCAAGCGCAAGCGATTGCGCCTGGGCGAGGTCCGGAAGCTGATTGATGGGATGCTCCCTCCAACGGGGAGCGCACCGGCGCCCGGCCACCGGCGCCCCGCGAAGGAATGGCCAGTGATGAAGCCACCATAGACCCTTGCGCCCGTAAAGACCAATCCGCCTTGATGCAGGTTAATTCCGGACCACTACGCGATCCTCGCGGATGTGATGCTCGGCGATGGTCGGCGCGTTGGCGCTGCCCCTCACCCGACCTTGACGTGCCCGATCTCGGTTTCGAGCTCGGCGACCAGGTCGCTGACCGCCTCGCCGCAGGGCTGGCGCTCGACCAGCCGGCCATAGTCCGCCAGCCGCCGCCAGTGGTCGAACGTGTCCTTGTGCACCGGACGGCCGCGCCAGCGGCGGGCGCTCGCGACCGCGGCGATGAGGTTCGCCCGGACGGACCCCTCAATCCGCATCCGCCGGCCTCCACACGATGCCCTTGCGGCTGGCGTTGGCCGCGATCGTCTTCTTGGGGCCTTTCGCCTTCGGTTTTCGAGCCTCCTTGGTCGAGCGCATCTGTCCCTTAGCCATCGTCCTTCCTTTCGAGCCCCCGCTCTTGTTCGACCCGCTGCGCCGCGTTCCTCGCATTGAAGCTCGTTGCGAGCCGCTCGAGCAGCTTCGCACGCGTCGCCCAGGCGTCGGCGCTGCGTTCGAACGTGTTGCGCATGTGGCCGCTTCCGACGTCGGCGGCGCGCGCCCGGTCGTCGAGCGCCAGCTCGCGGCAGCCCTCCGCCGTGTCCTCGCGCTTCCTCACCATAAGGGCGTGTTCGGCCGATGCCGCTCCCGGGCGACGCCCTCCTCCGGAATGAGGTGGGCCTTGAGCAGCTTGCGCAGCCGAGCGGCGCCATCGCCGCTGTTGCACACGAGCCGGACCCCGCCGCCCGGAAGCCGCTCGATCGCCGATACGCCGACCTTCTCCTTGAGGCAGCGGGCGATGACCGTGCCTTCCTCGAGGGTGAGATAGAGCGTGCGGCTCATGGCTTCGCTCGGCGCGCGCGACGGGCGGGCTCGCTCTGCTGCCGGTGATAGAGATGATTGAGGTCCACGCAGTCACTCCCATTCGTAAGCGGGAGCACGATCCGGTCTCTCAGCCGCGCAAGCCTACAAGAAGAATTTTCGCGCGATGGAGCAGCTTACCACAGGCCGCCTGCTTTCCCTAGCGCTTAGGGCGCGGCGCTCTCGCGCGCCCGGCCACGCGCTCCGCCGCGAAGGCCGAATCGTAGGCGAGATCGCTGCGGATATGATCGACCGCCCGGCGCGCGCGGTAGCGCTGGTACAGATGTTGCTATCGCCGCAATGGCTGGCGCCCCATCCGGCTCAGCGTGCGCTCCCCGTTTCCCAGTCGTTCGCCAGCGACCGCTCTTGAGCGGTCAGCCCGGCAGCCTGCGCGTCCGGGCGGAGTTCCTTGACGGAGTCTTCGGCGATCGGCGTGTCGAAGCTGACGCCGCAGCGTTGATCGGACGTCCACATGACCCGCCCGAACACGCGCACCCGGTCGGCTTTCAGGATGACGCTCTCGCCCTCGGACGGAAGCAAAGGCGCGCAGAAGCGCGCGCCGGTGCGCGACACGTCTTCAAGAGCCACGTGATAATCGTGACCCACGGTCGACAGCAGCGCCAGGACCGGCGCCGGCGAGCGTTGGGCGGCCCGCCGCCCTCCGCCCGCTGATTTTCCAAACGTCCGCATTCTGGGGTCTTTCGAAAAGGCCCACGCCGGCTTCCGGATTGCACCGAATCGGATTGAACACTGGTGAAGGAACGCGGTTAAAATTGGTGGATTCCCGCGGTTACCGGGCGGCCGCGCCCGGCGTCCCAGAGACGAAGAAGCGCATCAGGTAAACCAGCCGGCCGTTCTCGATCGAATCCCCGAAGCTCGGCCCGGCGGTGTGCCAATATTGGGGCTGCTGCAGCACAAGCCGGTTGAAGCGCATCGGCACCGTCATCGTCATCTCCCACTTGGAGCGGTCTTGGCCTTCCCCTTTCAGCATTCCGGCATTGAGCGCCCCGTATGACGAATAACCGAGCGCCTCGAGGCCGTCCTTGGTGAACGGCGCGTGGTCCGTGCCGGTCGGCAAATGGCGGTAGAATTCGGTCCCGCCCCGGCAGTCTTCCGGTCGGCTGAGATAAAGGATGCCGGACCAGTGGCTCTCGTCGATGTGGATCCGCGCCGGCCCATCGTCGTCGCTGGCGAGCGCGATTCGGAAATTCCCGTGCGCGTAATTGCTTGTCCAGGGCGCCTCGACCCGCTCGTAGACGAGCTTCGAGACGAGATCGTCGAGACCGTCGATCGCGGTCTTCTTGTCCGAATCCAGGCCCGGATAGGGTCCTTTCAGCCTGTAATTCAGCCCCAGCGCATATTCGCGCAATTCTTCCGCATAGGGCAGGAAATCGTCGATCACGATGACATGGGGCGTCATCCGGCAGCTCCAACAATCACTCGCGGCACCAGCAGTCCGCGGCGGAGAAAGTCCAGCCCATTTAAGCGGCTAGCCTAGCAAAGGGTAAGGGAGGTTCCAGGCGATCCCTGTCTTTTCGGCGACCTTCCGCGCCCATTCGACGACCGCCTCGATTTCGGCGCCGTGGGCGCGCATGCCCTCAGCAACCCGTTCGGCGCGGCGTTTCGGACTGAACGGCTCGCCCGTCTTTGAATGCCGCTCGAGCATTCCGTCGGCCAGCCGCGCGCCAACGTCGAGGTCGAGGCGGAAATGCCGCGCCGCGGCGGCCAGCGTTTCGCGCATGTTTTCCATCAATTGCCCGGTCACGATCGATCCGACCCTTTCGGGCCCCAGTCGCGACGCCGCGTCGAGCATCATCTTCTGCATCGAAAGCCATGCGAGCGCCGCCAGCTGCAGGTCGGAATATTCGGCGAGGTCCCTGTCCGAGAGCCTGGCGATGCTCATGCTGGAATCGTCTATGGAGAAGAAAATCCTTCGTCCCGACGAACGCCCTTCGAGGCCGCGCATGGCAAGCGACAGGAGCATCTCTTCCATCGGAGTCTGAAGGCAAAGCAGCTGCGATCGCGGCCGGTCCACAGCCATCCTCGCGGCGAGCGCGTTGCCGACGTGGGTCATCTTGCAGAGATTGGCTTCGCCCGCGCCGATCGGCCGGCCGAGCAGCCTCGTGGCCTGAGCGAGCGCCTCATCCGTTTCGCCGCGCGCTCGTTTCACTGCGGACCGGACGACGTCGGTCAGGACGGGCGGCTCCTGCAGGGTCAGCGCCACGCCGGGCTGGGCGAGCAGCTTGCCGAGCAGCGTGGATCCACCGAACCCGGGATGAAGGATGAAATGAAGGTCGGTCTGCTCCAATTCGGCGCCAGCGACCGCTGACAACGCGATCGAGCGCATCTCGGCGGCGGGCGGCTGCAGGTGGATCAGGAACGCCGTTTCCCTGTGGCGCTCGGGCGGAATGAACGCGAACCGGAACTGCTCCGCCTCGAACCTCAGCGGGAACCAGCGCCCGTCGGCCAGCGTCTCCTCGACACTCTTGTCCATGCTTCTCCCCGCCGCGGCGACCCGCCCTTTCGTGCAACCGCGCCGTTGGCACAAAATCGCACCGTTCCGAAAGGCCCCGCAACACCGCCTCCACGGCGCGATGCGCCGCTCCCCCGAAGCGGCTCGCCGTTAAGACCGGCGCGTCGATGAACCAATTCCTTGCCCTTGCGTAATGTTCGCGAATGCGAATCGAACTTAAATGCCGCGAATGCGGCGGCAACCGCTTCAACCTTGACCGGCAGCAGGACGACGACGCTCACGTGGAATGCGACGATTGCGGGCACAAGATCGGCACCGTCGCCGAGCTCAAGCGCCAGGTCGCCAATGAGGTAATGCGCCACGCGAGGGTGCTGCGACGCGCGCCTTAGGTCGCTTCGGTCGCGGAGCGTCCCTCGCGGCCGTCGATCTTATCCGCCTCCGCGTCGAGCTCGTCGGCAATCTCCGCGAGTAAGGCCGCGTCCTGCGGGTTGCGAGCCGACTTGGCGAGCGTCCGGCAATCGCGAGCCCGCTCGCGGAACTTCTGGCCATCCGACATGGCGTCGTTAATCGGCGGTCTCAACGTCTGTTGCGGCCGTTGGCGGGCCGTAGCGGTCAAGTGCTGCACTGCTGAGACGGCTGACCCGCCAACAAAGAAGAGCGGCCCGTTCTCGCGAACGGACCGCTCCTGGTCTTACGAAAAATTCGCGGATGCTCAGACCCCCGGCGCAATGACCTGGGTCACCGCATAAGTGTGTGGGTCGACGACGTAGGTGTAGCCGTCCGCCGTCACATAGCGGAATCCAGGCTTCAGGTGATAATGCGTGACCACGGTCTGCGGGAGCGAGCTGTAGGGAACGTAATAAGTGTAGTTCGGGCCGAACACGGTGCCGACCGCGACCTTCGCCGCCTGCTCCTTGGTCAGCCGGTTCCACGCGACGCACACGCCGTTGCGCCATCCGCTGCATGCGATCTGATTGGAATATTGACGGGCGCCCGCCGGCAGGGCCGTCATCGCCACCGCGGCTGCCCCGAGCGCGAGAAGTGCCTTGGTCATGGAAATTCCTCCTTCGGTTTCCCGAAAAACAACGGATGAGTTTCCGTGGCAGTTGCGAAAATTGTCGGGATTTAACTTACGCTTCCGATACGATTCGGTAAGTTGATGGAAGCCTTGCGTCGGCCAGCCTTAATTGACCAGTTTGAGTCCGGCCTCCCGGCCGAGCGCCCAGCGGACATGGGCTTGAGCGGTCGAGCCGCCGAGGTCGACGAGTACCGTCGCAGCGATCGGCAAGGTCTCATCGCATTCGATCCTGCACCCTTCGGGCGTGAGGTCGCGGATGGTCACCGGCAGCGCGCGGCCGCCGGGCAGCACGACGGATCCACCGATCGCCACCGCCTCGCGGTCGCGCCGGCCGATCCATCCGGGCATGCGCCTGTTCGACTTCATCGGTGCGCGTCTACCCCATGACGAATGAAATCCAGGTTAAGCCCCCGACTAGCCGGGACCGGGATAGTTCGGCGGGCTTTCGTTATAGGCCTGGGCGAGGCTGATCGGGCCCTTGGCGAACACCTTCCAGTGGGCAAGGTCAAAATCGTCCTGCCACCATGCGCCGATGGCGCCGCACAGGAACCAGATGAACACGATAACGGCGAATGCGAACTTCATCGCGCCTCCCGCTTCGGACGCAGCCTAGCTCGGATCGGATGAAAGAAAAGTGAAACCCGTGGGAACATCGGCCGCAGCGCCCTATTCACCCGCCCGATGACCCAATCCGTCGCATTCCTGTTCGATCTCGACGGGACGCTGGTCGACAGCGTGTACAACCATGTGCGCGCGTGGCACCTCGCGTTTCGCGAGCAGGGATTCGACATTTCCGTGTGGCGTATCCACCGGAAGATCGGGATGAGCGGCGGCCTGTTCACCGCCCAGCTCCAGCGCGAGCTCGGCCGGCCGATCGATGAACAGGCGCTGCAGAAATTGCGCGACCGCCACGCCGCGCTGTTCCGCGAGCTATCAAGGGATGTTCCGCCCCTGCCCGGAGCGGTCGAGCTGCTGCGGGAACTGACCAGGCAAAAGCTTCCCTGGGCGATCGCCACCAGCGGCCGGATGCGCACCGCCGCGACCAACCTCAAGAGCCTCGGAGTCGATCCCGAGCAGGCGGTTGTGATCACCCGTGACATGGTCCGTTATGCCAAGCCCGACCCCGACCTGTTCGTCGAGGCCGCTCGGCGGCTCGGGGCCGACACGCGCGGCTCCTACGTCATCGGCGACAGCATCTGGGACATGTACGCGGCGTCGCGCTGCGGAGCGCTCGGCATCGGCCTGCTGTCGGGCGGGTACGGCAAGGACGAGCTCGAGCGCGCCGGCGCGATGCGCGTGTTCGACGATCCCGCGGATATGCTGCTCCATCTCGACGAGCTGGCCCCGAGAGCGCGGGAATGACTCATTTCCATGCCCTGAGCGGATTTTGCAGCGTGGCGGTGAGGTTGGAGGCCATGGGGGCGAAGGCGTAGGCTTCCGGCACTTGCTTCGGGATGGGGCTGCAGATCGAATATTGGGAAACGGGCCTATTGTTATCCGATTTCACCGTCTCCGCATCGATGTCGATGTGCGCGTCTTCAGCGACCTGGCGCAGGCGGATGCTCGCAACCGCGGTCTCCCGATTCAAGACACGGGCCTGGTTCACCGCAAGGCGAAGCTGCACCACTTCGGCCGGCTGGATTGCGCGGCCGGGCCCTGAAACCGTCGCGATTTCCGCCCACGCGCTTTGTTCCGGCAGCGCAACTCGGTCGATGTTGTCGACGAACTCGTAAATGGCGGCGAGGTTGGTGAGCTCAGTCCGCGAGAAATGGGACGCCGTCTGGCCTTGCCTGGTCGTATCCCAGGTGCCGTGAATCCACGTGCGATAGGGCGGCGCGCCGATCTCGCCGAGCGGCGGGAGACGCCCGCTTTTCTCTGCAGCGTCGAGCAGGCGGCTGATCTCGTTCAGCCGTCGTTCGATGCACGGGAAGAGCCGCTGGCGCTCGAAAGATTGTCCGATGGAATCACCGAGTTCCGACGACATCGCGTGGCGCGCCTCGCCCACCTGTTTGCGCCAGTGAATCGTCTCCACCACCTGCTCCGCGCCGAGCGCGATAAGGACGCCGAGGACGATTATCGCCACCTCGCCGGCGAACTCGCGCCAGCCATGAAGCGGCTTCGGCAGATGGAAATGCATCGACTCTCCCCCGGTCGGGCAAGGTATCAACATTCATTCATCCGGCAACGGCGACAGGCGGAACACCGTCTGGCAATCTGCACGACATGAATCTGCAACAGGCGCACGCTACGGTTCCACCGCGCTCCCTCGCCGTGGCCGCCTTCTCGACCATCGTCGAGTGGTATGACTTCACCCTGTACCTCTATTTCGCAACGGCGCTCGCGCGCGTTTTCTACGGCGGCGGGACGGGTTCGCTGCTGCTGACCCTCGGCGGGTTTGCGATCGCTTATCTGATGCGTCCCCTGGGCGCGCTCTTCTTCAGCCACATCGGCGACCGCCGCGGGCGACGGCACATGATGCTGATGTCGGTCGCCATGATGACGGCCGCCATGCTGGCGATCGCGCTGCTCCCGACGCGGTCGGCAATCGGTCCGGCAGCAGGCTGGCTGCTGCTCCTCCTGCGCTGCGTTATGGGTTTCTCCGTCGGCGGCGAATATACCGGCGTCGTCGCTTATCTGCTCGAAGGCGCGCCGCCCCGCAGCCGCGGCCTCGTCACTTCGTCCGCCTCTGCCGCGAGCGAGGTCGGCGCTTTGCTCGCGGTCGGGATCGCGGCGCTGACCGTCAGCCTGACCAGCACGGCGGAGCTGGACTCCTGGGGCTGGCGAATCCCTTTCTTCGTCGGCGCCGCCCTGGCCGCCACCGTGTGGATCGCCCGCTCGACCATGCACGAATCACCCGAGTTCCGCCGCCAGCAGGAACAAGGCACCGTTCCCGCCGAGCCGCTCGCCTATGCGTTGAAGCATCACCGAAGGGGGATCGCGCGCGGCTTCGCCATCTCCGCCCTCGGCTCGATCACTTACTATGTCGGGATCACCTACGTGCCCGCCTTCCTCACCTCGGCTGGAGCGCTCGGCGAACGCGACGCATTGTGGCTGTCGACCATCGCGGCGGTTGCAGTGATCCTCGTCACGCCGCTCGTCGGCTGGTGGTCCGACCGGTCGGGTCGGCGTCCGGTCCTTCTCGCACTGTGCGCCGCGAGCGCGGTGCTTCCGATGACGATGTTCGCGCTGATGGCGAGCGGATCGCCGATGCGAGCATTGCTCGGGGCGATCATCCTCGCCGCGGTCGCTGGCGGCGTGAGCGCGGTCGGTTCCGTCGCCACCGCCGAGCAGTTCCACGGCGAAGCGCGGATTACCGGCCTCGCCCTCGGAGCGACCATGGCGACCGCGATCTTCGGCGGCCTCACGCCTTGGGCAGCGCAGCTGCTGGTCGACCGCACCGGCTGGACGATGGCGCCGGGCGCGATGATTGCGCTTGTCGCTTTATGCGTTGCGCCGGTCTTCCTCGCGATCCGCGAAACCGCGCCGAAGATTAAGCCCTCCCCCTTGTGGGGAGGGTGGGGTGGGGGCGCGGCATCGGCGTCAGCGGATGGCGCCGACAAAGATTCTTTCGGCCGCAGACGCGGCCGGCCCCCTACCAACCTCCCCCACAAGGGGGGAGGCTCACCTTAGTGTTTCAATTCTTTTCCAGCCTGCCTCGGCCGATTCCGAAATAGGCGAGCCCCGCCTCCTCCGCTTCGTCGCGGTCGTAGACGTTGCGCAGGTCGACCAGCACCTTGCCGCGGAGCGCTTCCGCGATCTTCTCGAGGTCGAGCGCACGGAACTCGTCCCACTCAGTGACGATCACCAGCGCGTCGGCGCCGGCCGCGGCCTCATAAGCATCAGCCGCGAACTCGATTGCGGTGAAGATCTTCTCGGCCTGCTCGCGCGCCACCGGATCGAAGGCGCTGACCTTGGCGCCGCGCTCGACCAGCGCGTTGACGAGCGGGATCGAAGGCGCTTCGCGCATGTCGTCGGTGTTCGGCTTGAACGCCAGCCCGAGCACGGCGACGCGCTTGCCGGAAAGGTCCTCTCCGACCGCCGCCGCCACGCGGTCGACCATGTGCGCCTTGCGCTGGTCATTGACCTCCACCGTCGTCCGGACGATCCGCTGGTCGACCCCGAACTTGCCGGCCGTCTGAAGCAGCGCGAGCGTGTCCTTCGGGAAGCAGCTGCCGCCATAGCCAGGCCCGGCGTGAAGGAACTTGGGCCCGATGCGGTTGTCGAGACCGATGCCCCGAGCGACGTCCTGAACGTCGGCGTCGACCGCTTCGCACAGGTCCGCGATCTCATTGATGAAGCTGATCTTGACCGCGAGGAACGCATTGGCGGCGTACTTCGTCAGCTCCGCCGTCCGCCGCCCGGTAAACAGGATCGGCGCCCGGTTGAGGAACAGCGGTCGATAAATTTCTTTCAGCACCTCCTGCGCCCGGTCGTCCTCCGCGCCGACCACGATTCGGTCGGGATGCTTGAAGTCGGCGATCGCCGCGCCTTCGCGGAGGAATTCGGGGTTGGACGCGACGGAGATGTCGGTCGCACCCTCTTCGCGCAGGATCTCCTCGATCCGGTCGCCGGTCCCCACCGGGACGGTCGACTTGGTGACCACCACCGTGCCCGGGCGGATGACCTTCGCAAGCTCGCGAACGGCGTCGAACACGAAGCTGAGGTCGGCATGGCCGTCGCCGCGCCGAGCCGGCGTGCCGACGGCGATGAACACCGCGTCGGCGTTGCCGACATTCTCGCCGAGCTCGGTGGAGAAGGTGAGGCGGCCGCGCTCGACATTGGCCTTGACGATCGCTTCGAGGCCCGGTTCCCAGATCGGCATCACGCCGGCGTTGAGGCCGTCGATCTTCGCCGAATCCTTGTCGATGCAGCAGACACGATGGCCGAAGTCGGCAAAGCAGGCGCCCGAGACGAGGCCCACATAACCCGTGCCGATCATCGCGATGCGCATGCTTACTCCGTGACGTTCCGAGGCTCGCGGCTCTTAGCCGCGCTTTGCCGAGATGAACAAGGCGGACAGCTAAGCGCCTAGTTTTCGCCGAAAAGTTCCTGTATCCGCCCGGCGCTTCCGATGAACGTCACGACACTCCCCAAGCCCCCGCGCGTCGGGCTGGTCTCGCTCGGCTGTCCCAAGGCCCTGGTCGACAGCGAGCGAATCATGACCAAGCTGCGCGCCGACGGATACGACATGTCGCCCGACTATGCCGGCGCCGACGTGGTGCTGGTGAATACGTGCGGCTTCCTCGACAGCGCCAAGGAAGAGAGCCTCGAGGCGATTGGCGAAGCGATTGCCGAAAACGGCCGCGTCGTCGTCACCGGCTGCATGGGCAGGGAAGCCGAGGTCATCCGCACCCGCTTCCCCGATGTCCTCGCGGTTACCGGGCCGCAGCAGTATGAGGAGGTGGTCGCGGCGGTGCACGAGGCTGCGCCGCCTGTGCCGTCACCCTTCATCGACCTGGTGCCCGAGGCGGGGCTCAAACTGACGCCGCGCCACTACAGTTATTTGAAGATTTCGGAGGGCTGCAATCACCGCTGCGCCTTCTGCATCATCCCGCATCTGCGCGGCGACCTCGTCAGCCGGCGTCCGGATGCGATCCTTCGCGAGGCGGAGAAGCTCGTCGCCGCCGGGACCAAGGAGCTGCTGGTCATCAGCCAGGATACCAGCGCCTACGGCGTCGACATTCGCCACCAGCCGCGCATGTGGAAGGGCGAGGAGGTCCGCGCGCACATGACCGACCTGGCGCGCGAGCTTGGCAAGCTCGGCCACGGATCAGGAAATGTTTGGGTGCGGCTCCATTACGTCTATCCCTACCCGCACGTGAACGACCTGATCCCGCTGATGGCGGACGGGCTCGTGCTCCCCTACCTCGACATCCCGTTCCAGCATGCCAGCCCCGCCGTGCTCAAGCGGATGCGGCGGCCGGCGAACGACGCGAAGGTGCTTCAGCGAATCCGGGACTGGCGCCTGGCTGTGCCGGAGCTCGCGATCCGGTCGAGCTTTGTTGTCGGCTTTCCCGGCGAGACCGACGAAGATTTCGCTTACCTCCTCGATTGGCTGCAGGAAGCGGAGCTCGATCGGGTCGGCGCCTTCAAGTTCGAAGCGGTCGAAGGCGCGCCCGCCACGTCGATGGACGACCAGGTCCCCGAGGAGGTCAAGCAGCAGCGCTATGATTCGGTGATGGCGCTCTCGGCCCGCATCTCGGCGGAGAAGCTCGCGCGCAAGGTCGGCTCGGCTATCGACGTGCTGATCGACACCGTCGACGACCAGACGGGCGGAGCCACTGGCCGGTCGAAGGCGGATGCGCCGGAGATCGACGGCGAAGTCCATTTGCGCGATGCCGCGGGCGTCGCGCCCGGCGATATCGTCCGGGTGCTCGTCGAAGATTCGGACGAGCACGACCTCTTCGGCGTACCGGACTAACTCATTGGCTGCTGCGGCGGGTTGTTTCGGTCCATTAACGTCGTCGATGAATTGTTTTTTACAAGCGACGAAAAACTATCGCACTTCTGTTCAAATGGGAGTAAGGCCCCTCCAGAACGGAGGAACAGGGTCATGGGTCGCCTTCGCAAGTCAATTGCTGTTGCCGTAGTTTCCGCGTCACTAATTGTCAGCTCCACGTCTGCCGTTGCGTCTTCGCCGACGCCCGCGCCGGCTGCGGATAGCTGGTTGACATTGAGCATGCTGACGCCAAGCGGCGCAGCTGTCCTCGACAGCGCTGCTGTCGCGGCCGCTCAGCCTGCAACCGTGACCTGCCCCGACGGCACAGTCGTCGCGAATGGTGCACCGTGCCCGGGCCCGGCCGTCTATACGAGCCCCGGCTTCCCGCCGATCCCGGTGATCATCGTGTGGCTCGCGGTGCTTGGCGTCGGCATTTATATCCTGACCAAGGGCAACGGCCACAACCACCCGAACAGCCCGGCCTGAGCCTCGGCGGCTAGGCGCCGCGCGACTTCCAGGCATCTCGGACCGCGGTTCGACGGCCCCGCGTGGCGGACCTCCCCACACCGAGGCGATGGGAAAGGGTTGCGCGCGCCGTCGGACCCATTGGTGCCAATAGCCGAAGCGTCCTCGCTGAAGCGGTTGTCGGTCGATCGCGATGGCGGGCATTCCGCCCTTTCGGGACATTTCGATCGGCCGTACACAGACACCATGTCGTCGGGCTATTTTGGCGGCCTTGCCGTTATTGCGCTTGCGAGCCTCTGCGTTGCCGGTTGCGACGGCAGGCAGCCCAGCGCAGCGTCGCGCAAGGCGGATGTTTATGCTTCGCGGGAGCCTGGTTCTGACGCGGCGCCGACGAACGATGCCTCCTTCCAGCTGCTCGCCGCCGACGGGTCGACGCGCTTTCAAGCGGTGCGGGACGTGATCACGCAGGCTGGCAAGAATTGTTCGGCCGTCACCAGGGCCGTCCTGGAAGGCGGCATGGACGGGACGGACGAGTGGCGCGTGAATTGCGCTGACAGTGGAAACTGGCAGCTTTGGTTCAGACCCGATGGCGGGCGCGACGTCGATCACTGCTCGAACGCCAAGTGCAGCTAGCGGGGCGGCCGCCGGCCAAAACCGTCATCGTGCGCTCTTGTCGGCGATCGCTGGAGCGGGTCGATAGCCAGACTCGCCGGACAGGACGCCATGCGGCAGAAATCCTTTGCATGACGCTTGACCGGGATCCGGCGGGGATTTGGCCGGATTATCGGCCCAATGCCCTCTAATCCTCGGGAAGCGTGAACAGACCGCCGGCGCGATCACCGGCCGACCAGCGAATTTCGGCAGGAATGTCGCCCGCGCCCCCACGGAGAATGACGCGTTCGCCGGTCGCCGGTGCGGGTGAAACGCTCAGTCCGAAACCGTCTCGAGAGACGTTGATCATGGTTGCGCATGAAATGGCGCCGCCGGCGCGCACCAGCCAGAGCGGTTGGTGCGCCGCGTATCGCGACGGCCTCGGCTCAAGGGCTGTCCTTCTGCGTCGTTCCTGCGCGTCGCATTGGCCAGCGTCCGAAGCGAAGTCGACGTGCATGAGAAGCCTCTCTTCCGGGTCCTGTGCTGCTTGCATCCGACTGTTACGCCGCCAAGCCGAGCGCATCCAAGCGC
>Ga0068852_100001183_pt1 | contig 17290 bp, 16 predicted proteins | sample KBSCornC22_FD_66594 | JGI IMG/M metagenome (GOLD analysis project Ga0068852, IMG submission 66594) | Corn rhizosphere microbial communities from Kellogg Biological Station, Michigan, USA - KBS Corn C2-2 | ecosystem: Host-associated > Plants > Roots > Rhizosphere > Soil ... | reverse complement strand
GGTGTAGACCTTGGGTTGCCATTGCGTGCCTTGCGTGCGTTGTGCGGCGATGCGATAGCGCGTGCAGGGCTGCAGGTCGAGGTCCAGGTCGCGGACCTCGTCGCCCGGGCCCTGCGCCACGCGCGCGGTTTCGAAGCGGATGCGGACGGAGTGCTTGCCGGGCGCGAGCGGATCCGATCGCCACGGATCGCGCGTGCTGTGGCCGTCGACCAGCGTGATCGACGGCCTGAACTCCTGCCGCACTTCCGAGGGGTCCGACGCCTCGACGATCGCCCACGGGCTTTCGTAGGCGGCAGCCACGGCCAGCGGCGCGAATGCGATCCACATCGCCCACAGCGAGCGCTTCATCGGCTATCTCCCATCGGTGCGATGCACTATGAGCCGCCGGTGCGCGGCTGAGGAATTGGACCAAGGGCCAATCGACCGGCGTCGTCCGCGAGCGCCACCATGCGCGCATCGCATCGCCCGCCGTCCATCGCATGCACCTCTCCCTCCTTGCACGCGCGCCGCTCGCCACGGTGGTACTCGTCGCCGCGATGCCCGCATTCGCCATCAACGAGATGTTCGCGAAGGACGCCCCGATCACGCGCATGACGGCGGAGGACTTCCGCATCGCGGGGGATGTCATGCGCCATGCGCTGGACGAGGGCGAGGATGGGCACGCCTATCCCTGGCAGAATCCCGCGTCGTCCGCCTCGGGGACCGTGACCCCGCTCGCCAGGTTCGAGAGGCAGGGCATGAAATGCCGCGGCGCGGCCTTCACGATCACGACTCGTGGGGAGACCTCGCGCAGCCAGTGGAACCTGTGCCGGACGCCCGACGGGTGGAAGGTCGCGGAAGGAAGGTGAGCGCTTGGACAAAGGGGTGGGTCCCGCGCCGCGCGCGGCCGGCGTCATGGCGGGACTGGTGGCCACCTGCCTCCTGCTTGCCGGCACGCCCATGGCACATGCGCAGCCGCTGCCCGAGGCTGCCGGCACCCCGGCCCCGTGGCGCATCGTGCTCATCCGCAGCTGGGACGCGCTCTACGCCATGAACATCGCGCGCGAGCAGGCCCTGCGTGACGCCCTCACGGAAAAGGCGCCGCGCCTGGTCGAGATCTATACCGAGGAGATCGATTCGCTGCGGGTGCGCTCCGGCATCGAGCCCGAGTTCGGCGCGCTGCTGAAGAACAAGTACCGCGACATTCCCGTCGATCTCGTCATCGCGTCGGGCATCGAGCCGCTCGAGTTCGCCACCCGCTACCGCGACGACATCTGGCCCGGCGTCCCGATCGTCTTCAACGGCGTGATCGACGGCGCGCTCGAAGGCTGGCGCCGGCCGAAGAGCACCACCGGCGTCACGATGGCGTTCGACATGGTGGGCACGATCGCGCTGGGGCTGGCCGTGGTGCCCGGCGCCCGCCGCGCCTACGTGATCTCCGGCAGCTCGCCATTCGACCGGCATTTCCTCGACATCGCGCTGCGCCAGCTGCGAAAGGGCGAGCGCCGCGTCGAGATGCGCTACATCGTGGGCGCCACGCGCGACGAGACCATGCAGCGGGTGGAAGAGCTGGACCGGAACTCGTTCGTGGTCTACCTCTCCATGTTGCGCGATGGGGCCGGCCGCGTATGGGGCCCTGGCGCAACTGCGCTGCCCGAGGTCGTGGCGCGCTCCTCCGTCCCCGTGGTGACCCCGGTGCAGAGCCAGTGGACCCGCGGCCCGCTCGGCGGCTCCTCGGTGCGGCTCGATGCGCACGGCCGTGCGGCGGGGCTGCTCGCCCGTCGCGTGCTCGAAGGCGAGAACGCCGATGGGATCGACGTTCGCGCCACGCCCGAGCCGGTGTGCGAAGTGAACTGGAACGCGCTGCAGCGATGGAACATCCCGGAGCGCAGCGTGCCGGCACGTTGCGAGATCGTGAACCGGCCGCAGATGCTGTGGCGTGCGTACTCGTGGCAGTTCGCCGCCCTCTTCGCGATCATCCTGCTGCAGGCGTTGCTGCTCTGGTCGCTGGTGATGCAGAGCCGCCGGCGCCGGCGCGCCGAGGCGGAGCTGCAGGCGCGTGGCGCGCAGCTCGCGCAGGTCGCGCGCCTGTCCACCATCGGCGCGCTCACGGCCAGCATCGCGCACGAGATCAACCAGCCGATGGGCGCCATCCTCAGCAACGCGGAAGCCGCGCAGATGATGCTCGAGCAGGGGGTGCTGGACCCCGGGACCCTGCGCGAGATCCTCTCCGACATCCGCAACGAGGACCTGCGTGCGAGCGAGGTCATCAAGCGCCTGCGCAAGCTGCTGGCGCGCCACGAGTGGAATCCGGTCGCGCTCGAGGTCAACAGCGAGGTCGCCGAGGCGCTGCGCCACGTGGCGTTCGATGCCGCGCGCCGCGGCGTGAAGCTGGCGCCCGTGTTCGACCCGGCGACCCCCGTGATCCTCGCCGACTCGGTCAACCTGCAGCAGGTGATCATCAACCTGGTGGTGAACGCGATGGAGGCTGTGGCCGGCGCACCGTCCGCGGAGCGCGAGGTGCGCATCCAGACGCGCTCTGTCGGCAACGGCGCGGAGATCGTGGTGGCGGACCGCGGGCCGGGCCTGTCGCAGGACGACGAGGCACGGCTCTTCCAGGAGCCCTTCACGTCGAAGAAGGACGGCATGGGCCTGGGCCTTTCGATCGTGCGCACCATCGTCGAGATGTCCCGCGGCACCGTGTCGTACGAATCCAACATCCCGCACGGCGCGATCTTCCGCGTGCGCATACCGGCGCTCGGCGCATGATGGCCGCCCCCGCGATACCGGGCATCGTCCACGTGGTGGACGACGATTCCGCCTTCCAGACCGCGATCGCACGCGCGCTCACCGCGGCGGGACATCATCCGCGCGTCTACAGCAGCGCTGCCGAGTACCTCGCTGCCGACGATTCGGAAGGACCGGCGTGCGTGCTGCTGGACCTGCGCATGCCCGGCCCGAGCGGCCTGGACCTGCAGGGCGCGCTCGCCCGCCGCGACAATGCGCACCCGGTCGTGTTCCTGAGCGGGCACGGCGACATTCCCAGCACGGTGCGTGCGATGCAGGCGGGCGCCATCGATTTCCTCACCAAGCCCGTGCCCATCGCGACCCTGCTCGATGCGATCCATCGCGCGCTCGAGCGCGACCTCGAGCGCCAGCGCGTGCTGCTGCGGCGCGGCGAGCTCAAGGAGCGCTACGCGACGCTCACGCCGCGCGAGCGCCAGGTCATGGCCGGTGTCATCGCGGGCCGCCTCAACAAGCAGATCTGCTATGCGCTCCACGCCGCGGAACGCACGGTGAAGACGCACCGCGCGCGCGTGATGGAGAAGATGAAGGTGAGGTCGGTCGCGGAGCTCGTTCGCATCGCGGAGGAGCTCGAGCAGGCCGGCATCGAGCTGGAAACCACGCCCCTTTAGCTTTCGCGACGCGCGCGCGCGACATGCGTGCGCGGCATGCGAAACGCGCGGCACCATGGTGCTATAGAGGCGAGAGACCCCCGCGCGGCATCCTCTTGATCGTACTCGCTTCCCCCCGACGATTGGAGATCCGCATGACGAAAATCCGTACCGCCCTCGTTGTCGCCGCCGCGATGGCGTCCGTTCCCGCACTGGCCCAGCAACCCATGTACTCGCCGTGGTACTTCGGCGCGGGCGTGGGCGGCGGCCACCTGAACAAGTCCGGTACCGACCTTACCGGGTTCGACAATGCGCAGGTCGACGACACCGAAACCACCTATACCGTGCGCGCGGGCTGGCGCTTCAATCCGTACATGGCCATCGAGCTCGGCTACTACGACCTCGGCAAGTACGCCTTCCACGGCCGTCCGTTCGGCACCGCCCTCGATGTCGACGGCCAGGCGAAAGCGAAGTCCGTCGGCCTCTCGTTCGTGGGCATCCTGCCCATCGACCAGTTCGACCTCTACGGGCGCATCGGCTACGCGCGTTCCGAGCTCAAGATAAATGCGAGCGCCCCGCTTGCGCCGACGCCGGTCAACGGCAAGGACAAGCAGAACGAGGCCACCTACGGCGTGGGCGGACGTTGGACCTTCATCCCGCACTGGGCGCTCTTCGCCGAATGGATGAAGAACGACAAGATCAGCATCGACAGCTACCTCGTCGGCATCGACTACAAGTTCTAGGCTCCATGCGCGGCGCGGCCCCGGCCGCGTCGCGCACCGCTTCAGGATTCCAGCGGCTCCGGGTCGATGCGCTGCACCGCCGCCGCATGGATGCCGCCGGCGCGGCACAAATCCACCAGCGCCGCGACACTCCCCGCCCCGGTCTTCTCCATCACTTTCGCGCGGTGCGCCTTCACCGTCTTGAGGGAGATGCCCAGGTCGGCCGCGATCTGCTTGTTGAGGCGCCCGGCGATGACGTGGCTCATCACCTCGCGCTCGCGCGGCGAGAGCTTGGCGAAACGCGCCTCGATCTCGCGGCGCTCCGCATCCAGGCGGCGGCGCTCGGTCTGCCGCGCGAGGGCGGCGCGGATGGCGCCCACCAGCACCTCGCCGCCGACGGGCTTCTCGAGGAAATCCACCGCGCCCAGCTTCATCGCATCGACGCTCGTGGGCACGTCGCCGTGGCCGGTGAGGAAGATCACCGGAAGGTCGAGGCCGCGCGCGAGCATCGCACGATAGAGCTCGGGACCCTTCATCCCGGGCATGCGCACGTCGAGCAGCACGCAGCCGGCGCGCGAATCCACGTCCGCCGCGGCGGCGAGGAAGTCGGCAGCGGAACCGAACGCGTGCGGGTCCCAGCCGGCGGCGCGGATGAGCCGCCCGACTCCACGCGCGAAATTCTCGTCGTCGTCGACGATGTAGACGGTGTCCATGCCCATCGCGCCCATCGTATATCTTCCCGCGCCGGACTTCGACTGGAGAGCGCCCTTCGATGGGACCAAGGTGCCATTGCCCCCGCGCGCCCCGAAGGGCAGATTTGCAGACGATCCCACCCGTCCGCGCCGCCAGGGCGCGGCACCCCCTTGCCACGATGAGCGCGCACCTCGACGAATCGGACCGCGCCAGCTCCCGGCGCATCCGGGCGCGGTTGGGGGCACCGCACCCACTCGGCCGCCGTATCCGCGCGCAGCTCACGTGGAGCCGCTTTTACACTCTCGCGAGCTACGTGCGCGGAGCCCTTTGGGTCGTGCCGCTGGTCGCGATCGCCCTGGTGATCGTGCTGGCCCCGTTGCTGCGCGCGCTCGACGGGTGGCTCGGCTGGCAGCTCACCGCGCTCGACGTGGAGGGCGCGCAGGCGCTCTTCCAGACCGTGACGACGCTCACGCTGTCGTTCCTCGTGTTCACGTTCGGCTCGCTGCTGGTCGCGATACAGGTCGCCGGGGGACAGCTCACGCCGCGCATCATCGCCACGGCGCTCCTGCGCGACAACGTGGTCCGCTACAGTGTCGGCCTGTACGTATTCACGCTGGTATTCGCCGTAACGGCGCTCAACCGCCTGCATGGCCACGTCTTCCACATGATCACGCTGTCCGTGATCGTGCTGGGCGTCCTGTGCATGACCAATTTCCTGTTCCTCATCGACTACGCGGCGCGCCTGCTGCGCCCCGTGAGCGTGTGCGCGCGCATCGGCGACACCGGCGTGGACGTGATCGACCAGATGTACCCCGAAGCTTTCGGGGAACCGGAAGAGGACTACGGTCCCACCACGAAGGGGCCGCCCGCACGCGAGGTGATCCACCTTGGCGCCTCCCGCGTGGTCGTGGCGGTGGACGTTCCGACGCTGGTCGCGGAGGGACGCCGCCACGGCGGCGTGATCGAGATCGCCCCCCAGGTGGGCGATTTCCTCGCCTACGGCGAGGTGATCTTCCGGCTTTACGGCGGCGCCACGGCGGTGGCCGACCACAAGCTCGAGGCGTCCGTGGCACTGGGCGCCGAGCGCACTCTCGAACAGGATCCGATCTTCGCCTTCCGCATCCTGGTCGACATCGGGCTCAAGGCCCTTTCGCCGGCGATCAACGATCCGACGACCGGGGTTCTCGCGATCGACCAGGTGCATCGCCTGCTGCGCTACGTGGGCCAGCGCCGCTTGCGTGCCGACGCCATTCGCGACGCCGACGGCGAGGCCCGCCTCATCCTGCGCACTCCGGATTGGGAGGACTTCGTGCAGCTCTCATGCCGCGAGATCCGCGCGTGCGGGGCGAACAACGTGCAGATCGCCCGGCGCATGATGGCCATGCTGGAGGACCTCCTGCGGCTGCTGCCTCCGGCCCGCCATCCCGCGCTCGAGCTCGAGCGCACCCTGCTCGATCGCGCGCTGGTCGCGGCCTATGCATTCCCGGAGGACCTGGCGCTCGCGCGTGCGGCCGACATCCAGGGCCTTGGAGGATCACGGCGTGAAGCCACATCCGTGCGCTCCTGAGCCCCTTTGCCGCCATGGGCATCGAAGCGTGGACCTCGCGGCCATTGCTCACGGTGCTGGCGCTCGCGTCCACGAGCATGCTGATGTTCCATCTCGGCCTCATGGTCGCGCCGGCGGAATACCGGGCGGCGTGGCGCGAACCCGGCCGCATGCTGCGTGCGGTTTTCTCGAGCGTGGTCGCGGTACCCACGATCGTGATCCTGGTGGGCCGGGCATTGGATCTTCCCCGCGCGGCCCAGGTGGGCGTGGTCCTCATGGCCATCAGTCCCGGAGCGCCATTCGCGGTCCGGCGTGCGCTCTCGGCCGGGGGCAAGCCTTCCTTCGCGCTGCCCCTGCAGGCGACGATCGCAGCGGTCGCGGTCGCCTCGATGCCGCTCTGGGTCGCGGCGATCGACGCGCTGTACGAGACGCGGGCCGGCGTGGAACCGGGGAGGCTCGCGGAGCAGGTGCTGGCCGGACAGCTCGTGCCGCTCGCCATGGGCCTGCTGGCGCGCGGCGCGTTCCGCGTCCACGCGCGCGGGATCGAGCGTTTCGCCCGCTTCGCCACACTCATGCTTTTCCTGGGCACGGTCGTCCTGCTGATCGCGCAGAGCTGGGCGCCCGCCGTGGGCGCCGGCCTGGACGTCGCCATCGCGGTCGCCTGTGCGACGTGGGCGGCAGTGGCCCTTGGCCACCTGATGGGCGGTCCCGAGGATTCGACGCGCACGGTCCTGGGTATCGCCTGTGGCGCCCGCAATGCCGGCCTCGCGCTCTTCGTGGCCTCGATCAACCACGCTCCACCCGCCGTGCATGCGACACTGCTGGCCTACCTGCTGGTCTCCGCGGCCGCCCTCACCCCGTATGTTGTCTGGCGCCGGCTCGTCCGGCGCCGAAGCGCATGACCTCGAAACACCACGCACGCCCGGCGGCCCAGGCCGTCCAGGGGATACTCCAACAACCCGGCGACGAAGCCGGCAATCCTCGAATGAGGGAGACCCGATGAAATCCAACCAAAAAACGCTTCGCACGTCCCGCCTCGCTTTCGCCGCGCTCGCCTTCGCGCTCGGGACAGGCCCCGCACTCGCGCAGATGTCGCCGTATGACGAAACGCTGTCGATCGACCTCGGCGGCATCGTCAACCGCTGGGACACCAGCGTGCGTCTGGACGGCACGACGGGCCGCGGGACCGACATCAACCTCGAGAACTCGGGCCTCGACAAGAGCCTTTCCAGCTTCGAGGCCGCCGCCTCGTGGCGCTTCTTCCGCCGTCACCGCCTCGGCATCGACTACTTCTCGGCCAAGCGCTCGGGCAGCCGCACGCGCGAGGGCGAGATCGACATCGGCGACCAGACGTTCCCGGTCGGCGCCACCATCTCCGCCGAGCAGAAGACCGAGCTCTTCGACATCGACTACCGCTATTCCTTCGCGCAGCAGCCGCAATTCGAATGGGCGTTCCTGCTCGGCTTCTACGGCGGCACGTTCAAGTACGACATCAACGCGGTCGGCACCGGCTCCACCAACACGCGCACCACGCACCGGCAGGTCTCGACCACGGTGCCGCTGCCGCTGCTGGGGCTGAGCGTCGACTGGTATCCCGATCCGCACTGGCGCCTCGGCAGCCAGCTGGGCGGCATGAAGGCGAACATCGGCGATGTCGACGGCCACGTCTATCGCTTCACCGCCTGGGGCGAGTACATGTTCATGCGCAACTGGGGCCTCGGCGGCCGCTATTCGTACACCGACATCAATGTCGACGTGGGCAAGGACAACTTCGACGGCAACCTCGGCTCCAAGACCAGCGCTTTCAGCCTTTACGCGAAGTTCGTCTTCTGACGCGGGGCGCCACCCGCGATGCAGCGCTCCTTCAAGGGTGGCCTTGCCGTCTTCGTCGCGATGCTGGCGGCAGCCTGTGCAACGCTGCCGCCGCCCGGCCAGCGCAACGAATCGCACGCCATCGAGCCCGATGCGCGGACGCGGCTCGGCACCGCGGTGGCGCCGCTCGCGGCCGCGCATCCCGGAAAAAGCGGCATCCATGCCCTGACCGCCGCATCGGATGCGTTCGCCGCGCGCGTGGTGCTGGCCGCGGCCTCCGAGCGCTCGCTCGACGTCCAGTACTACATCTGGCACGCCGACGAGACCGGCGTGCTGCTGCTGCAAGCGCTGCACAATGCGGCGGCGCGTGGCGTGCGCGTGCGGCTGCTGGTGGACGACCAGAACACGCGCGGCACGGAGCGCCTGCTCGCCGCCCTCGCCGCGCAGCCGAACGTCGAGGTGCGCCTCTACAACCCGTTCGCCAATCGCAGCCTGCGGGCGCTCGGGTACGTGGGCGATTTCGAGCGGCTCAACCGCCGCATGCACAACAAGTCGTTCACCGCGGACAACCAGGTCGCGATCGTGGGCGGGCGCAACATCGGCAACGAATACTTCGGCGCGGGCAGCGAGGTGCCGTTCAAGGACCTCGACGTCATCGCCATCGGGGCCGCGGTGCCGGAGGTCTCGGCCCAGTTCGACCTGTACTGGAATAGCGCCTCCGCGTATCCGCTCGCGAGCGTGGCGTTCGCGGCCGCCGATCCCGCGGCGTTCGACGAGCGCGTGGCCGCGGTGCTTGCGTCGGGCGAGGCGCAGGCCTACCTCGCCGCGGTGCGCGACACGCCCCTCCTCCGCAACCTCCTCGCGAACGGCCTGGAGCTCGAATGGGCCGAGGCGCACGTGGTGCGCGACGATCCCGCCAAGACCCTCGATCGCGAGCCCCGGGCCGAGCTGCTGCTCCTTCCTCAGCTCGCGAAGGGTGACGCGCGCCCGCGCCGCTCGTTCGACCTCATCTCGCCGTACTTCGTCCCCGGCGAGCGCGGCACCGCGTTCCTCGCGGGGCTCGTCCACGACGGCGTGCGCGTTCGCGTCCTCACGAACTCGCTCGCGGCGACCGACGTGTCGGTGGTCCACTCCGGCTATGCGAAGCGGCGGTGCGAGCTCGCGCGTGCCGGGGTGAGGCTCTACGAGCTCAAGGCGCGTCCCGCGAGCCCCGACGCGGCCAGGAAGGACGACGACGGGCACGGCAGCGGATCCTCCGCCGCGAGCCTGCACGCCAAGACCTTCGCCGCGGACGAGGTGCGCATCTTCGTCGGCTCGTTCAACTTCGACCCGCGCTCGGCGCTTCTCAACACCGAGATGGGCCTGATGATCGAAAGCCCTGTTCTCGCGGGCCGGCTCGCGCGGGTGTTCGACGACGGCATCCCCGCCATGGCCTACGAGGTTCGATCGCGCGACGGGGAAGCGTGCGTGGCCTGGGTGGAGCACACGGCCGCGGGCGAGGTGGTGCACGAGACCGAGCCCGACGCCTCCTGGCTGCGGCGCGCCTGGCTGTCCGTGCTGATGGCGCTCCCGCTGGACTGGCTGCTCTGAGCCCACCGCCGGCAAGGTCATCGTTTCGTTTATCGATCGGTTCAATCAACCCCGTATGCGCGAGGCGGACTCCGGCGTAGGCTGGAGGCCATGCACGCCCTACGGATGGTCGCGGCGGTCGCGTTCGCCCTGTTCGCGACCTCGAGCCCCGCTGCGCCGCCGCTCGAGCTGGTCGACACGATCAACCTCCCGAGCGTGAAGGGGCGCATCGACCACCTCGATGCGGACCCGGCGAACCATCGCATCTTCGTGGCCGCGCTGGGCGACGACACCGTGCAGGTCGTCGACACCCGGGATCGCGCCCACGGCACGCTGCGCGGCTTTGCGAAGCCGCAGGGCATCGCCTACCTCCCGCAGCAGAACCGCCTCGCCGTCGCCAACGGCACCGCGGGACGCGTGGATTTCTTCGACGGCAAGGATTTCGCGGTTGTCGCTCGCGCCGAAGGCATCGCGGACGCGGATAACGTTCGCTATGACACCGCGGCGAAGAAGGTATACGTGGGTTATGCCAACGGCGCGCTGCGCGTGATCGACGCCGCGAGCGCCGCCGCGGAGGGCGATATCCCGCTGCCCGGACATCCCGAAGCCTTCGAGCTCGAGCGCAACGGCACGCGCATATTCGTCAACGTGCCCACCGCGCGCAGCATCGTGGTGGTCGATCGGCAAACGCGCGCGCGCGTGGCCACCTGGGAGCTGGGCGGCGCCGTCGGCAACTTCCCGATGGCGCTCGACGAGCCCGGCCGGCGGCTGCTGGTGGGAACGCGCTCGCCTGCCACGGTGGTGGTGCACGACATCGATACCGGCAAGCTCGTCGCGCGCGTGCCGATCGGCGGCGACACGGACGACCTCTTCTTCGACGCCGCGCGCGGGCGTGCCTATGTCATCTGCGGCGAAGGCCGCGTGGATGTGGTGCGCCGCGAGGCCGGCGACCAGTATTCGCTCGAGGGATCGGTGGAGACCGAGCCCGGCGCCCGCACCGGGCTCTTCGTCCCGCAACAGCGCCGGCTCTACGTGGCCGCGCCCGCGTCGCGCTCGGCGCCCGCCCGGCTGCTGGTCTTCCGCGTTCCCTGAGCCGCGCTCATTCCGCGGCCGCGGATTCGCCCCGCGCCACGTATTCCACGTCGTCCCGATATGCGGCCCACGCCTGCGTGTATTCCATCGTGCGCGCGACCTCGTCGATGAACTCCGCCGGATAGCCCGCGCGGCGCAGCAGGTGGAAGCCCATCTCCATGCCCGACGTGATGCCGCCGGCCGTGACGACGCGGCCCGCATCCACGACGCGCGCGCGGCTGATGCGGCAGCGCGGTGCGATCTGCGCGAGCCGGTCGATCGGCACCATGCCGGGCGGGTTGCGCTCGACGCGGTCGGGCTCCTTGCGATTGGTCGCCGCGAGGCCGTCGAGCAGCCCCATCTGGCCGTAGATCCAGGAGCCGGTGCACACGCTCGTGAGCAACGTGCTTTCCGGCAGCGAACGGATGAACTCGTGCAGCCTCAGGTTGTGCAGCTCCTGCCGCGTTCCGTAGCCGCCCGGGATGAGGAATGCATCCATCGCGGGCTGGTCCGCGAACGCGTAGTTGGGCAGCACGGTGAATCCCGCCTGCGCCTGCACGGGGCGCATCGCATCCGCGATGAGGAACGCATCGAGCTCGGGATCGTAGCGGCGGGCGACGGAAAAGACGCCGTGCGGCGCGGCGAAATCGACGATCTCGACATCCTTGAAGACGTAGATGCCGAGGCGAAAACCCTTCTTCATGCGTGGCACTCCGCGGGACGGGAGCACACGTTAACACGCGCGTCGCCGCGCGCATTCCCGCGCGGCGGCGCGCGGGCGATCACTTGATGGAGATCTGCAGCTCCGAGGACTCGCCCTTGAGGACGTTGGCCGCCATGTCGACGGCAGCGGCGATGCCCTTCTCCTTGCCGCCGAAGAGGTGGCTCAGGAACTCGATCTGCGCGACGGTCTTGGGACCGAAGTGATAAAGGCGTGCGACCTTCTTGTCCGCGGCCTTGGAGCGCGGCGACTTAGCAACGGTTCGTGACATGGGTTTCCTCCCATCCGGTTTGTTAGGGGTAGGTCGCCTATTGTGTCCGGATAATGACCGCACGCCAATCATTAATTGCTTAACACGCGTTGCGATTACCGAAATCGAATGCCGGCGCCGCTAAGTTTCACGAAAGCGTTAGACCCGTTGCGCACGGCGCGATGTTTAGCCGCGGCACAGGTTCATTTGCACTTGCCTGGCCATGCCTCGCAACCGTGCGTGCCGATGCGCGCTCCGTACGAAAGACATCAACGCTCGACCGGCACGATGGGCAGCTCGAGCCGCGTCGTGCGCCGCACGAGCGACAGGTTCGCCGCGCGGCCGATGCGCTCCGCGGTGAGCAGCCGGTGGAGGTCGTCGATGCCGTCGACCACGCGGCCGTCGAGCGACACGATGAGATCGCCCGGCTCGAGGCCCGCTTGCGCCGCGGGAGCGTCGCGTTCCACGGATTCCACCCGGACTGCACGCGTGTTGTCGAGCGTGAAATGGCGCGCGATGCGCCGTGCGAGCGGCACCGTCGCACCCGCGAAGCCGAGATAGCCGCGGCGCACGCGGCCGTCGCGCAGCAGTTGCATCGCGACCCACCGCACCGTGTCGATCGCGGTCGCGAAGCAAAGGCCCTGCGCGCCGGGGATGATCGCGGTGTTGACGCCGATCACTTCCCCGCGCGAATCGAGGAGCGGGCCGCCCGAGTTTCCCGGATTGAGCGCCGCGTCCGTCTGCAGCACGTCGTCGATGAGGCGTCCGCTCTGCGCGCGCAGGCTGCGCCCGAGCGCGCTCACCACGCCCGCAGTGACGGTGTGCTGGAACCCGTAGGGATTGCCGAGCGCGATCGCGAGCTGGCCCACGCGCACGTTGCGCGAGGCGCCCAGCGCCAGCGTGGGAAGCCCGGCCGCACCGATGCGCAGGATCGCGGTGTCGGTATCGGGATCCTCGCCGAGCAGGTCGGCCTCGCGGCGGAGGCCGTCGGCGAAGGTGGCCTCGATGCGGCGCGCGCCGTGCACGACGTGGCTGTTCGTGAGCAGCAGGCCATCCGGCGTGAAGACGAAGCCGGAGCCCGAGCCGGCCCGGTCCCCGAAAGACACTTCGATGTGCGCGACCGCCGGCCCTGCGCGCTCGACGGCGCTCACGACCGCGCGCGAATACGCGTCGAGGGCAGCATCGTCGATGTCCGGCGATGGCCTCGCGGGCACCGCAGCGTTGTTCTCGTCGAGCAGGAATTGCAACGGAAATGCATCACCCATGGAGGAACCCTCGTGTGGCCATGGGTCGTACATGCGGCGCGGGCTCGGGGGATTCAACCCCCGCGCACGCTGCCTACCGCTTGAGCCGGGCGAGCGCCAGGGCCATCGCGGTCTGGGGCTGGGGCTGGGGCTGGGGCTGCGGCTTCGGCTGCCGCTCGCTGGCGGGTTGCGTCCTGGGCTGCCGCTCGTTGGGCTGCGGCTTCGCGTGCCGCTCGTTCGCGGGCGCTCGGCGCTGGGGCGCACCACCGCGCGAATGGGCCCCAGCCGGCGCCGCGGCCGGCGATTCCTCGAGGCGCATCGTGAGCGCGATGCGCTGGCGCTTGAGATCCACCTCGAGCACGCGCACCTTCACGATCTGGCCGGGCTTCACGACCTGGTGCGGATCCTTCACGAACTTGTGCGAAAGCGCCGAGACGTGCACGAGGCCATCCTGGTGCACGCCCACGTCGACGAACGCACCGAAGGCCGCCACGTTGGTCACGACACCTTCGAGGATCATGCCGGGGCGCAGGTCCGCGAGCGATTCGATGCCCTCCTGGAAGGTGGCCGTCCTGAACTCCGGCCGCGGATCGCGCCCCGGCTTCTCCAGCTCGGCGAGGATGTCGCGCACGGTGGGCGCGCCGAACTTGCCGTCGGTGAACTCGTCCGGCACAAGCCCCTTCAGCAACGCGGGCTGGCCCATCACGTCGCGGATGCCCTTGCCGATGCGCGCGAGGATGCGCTCGACCACGGGATAAGCTTCGGGATGCACGGCGGAACGGTCCAGCGGGTTCGATTCGGGTGCATCGCTCGCGATGCGCAGGAATCCGGCCGCCTGCTCGAAGGTCTTGTCGCCCAGGCGCGGGACGTGGCGCAACAACGCGCGGCTCGCGAAAGGACCGTTGGCATCGCGGTATTCGACGATGTTGCGCGCGAGGGTCGAGTTGAGGCCGGAGACGTGTGCGAGGAGCGGCGCCGAGGCCGTGTTCACGTCGACGCCGACTGCGTTCACGCAGTCCTCCACCGTCGCTTCGAGGGTCTTCGCCAGCGCGAACTGGTTCACGTCGTGCTGGTACTGGCCCACGCCGATGGACTTGGGATCGATCTTCACCAGCTCGGCGAGAGGATCCTGCAGGCGCCTCGCGATGGAGACCGCCCCGCGCAGGCTCACGTCGAGCGACGGAAACTCGCGCGCCGCGAGCGCCGATGCGGAGTAGACCGAAGCGCCTGCCTCGCTCACGACGATCTTGGCGAGCTTGTGTTGCGGATCGCGTGCGGCGACGAGCTTGATCAGCTCGGCTGCCAGCTTGTCGGTCTCGCGACTCGCCGTGCCGTTGCCGATGGCCACGAGCTGGACGTGGTGCTGGCCGACCAGGCGGGCGAGCGTCGCGAGCGAGCCTTGCCAGTCGCGGCGCGGCTCGTGCGGGTAGATGGTCGCCGTCTCGAGCAACTTGCCGGTGGCGTCGACGACGGCGAGCTTGCAGCCGGTGCGCACACCCGGATCGATGCCGAGCACCGTGCGCGGTCCTGCCGGCGCCGCGAGCAGCAGCTCGCGCAGGTTGCGAGCGAAGATGCGGATGGCTTCCGCTTCCGCCGCTTCGCGCAGCCGCGTGAGCAGCTCCGACGAGATCACGAACGAGAGCTTGACCCTCCACGTCCAGCGGCAGGCGTCGGCCAGCCACTTGTCCGCCGCACGCCCCTCGTCGCGGATGCCGAATTGCGCCGCGATCATGGCGACGCACGGGTGTGGATTCGCCGCCTCGAGCTCCTCGCCCAGGCCGAGCGAAAGCCGCAGCACGCCGAGCGTGCGGCCACGCATGAGTGCCAGCGCGCGATGCGAAGGGATGGCGCGGATGCGTTCCGAATAAGCGTAGTAGTCGCGAAACTTCTCTTCCTCCGCCGCTTCCTTGCCTTCCTCGACCGCCGAGGTGACGATGCCTTCGTTCCAGAGGCGCGTGCGCAGCTTCTCGAGCAGCTCGGCGGTTTCGGCGAAGCGCTCGGCGAGGATGTCGCGCGCGCCGTCGAGCGCGGCCTTCGCGTCCGGGACGCTGATCGCCTCGACGCCTTCGGTCGCCGGAGATTCCTTCACATACTTCGCCGCCTCGTCCAGTGGATCGAGACGCGGATTGGCGAGGAGCGCGTCGGCGAGCGGTTCGAGACCCGCTTCCCGCGCGATCTGTGCCTTGGTGCGGCGCTTCGGCTTGTAGGGCAGGTAAAGATCCTCGAGCGCCTGCTTGGTGGTCGCCGCGACGATCGATTCCTCGAGCGCAGGCGTGAGCTTGCCCTGCTCGCGGATCGAATCGAGGATCGCCTCGCGCCGCTCCTCGAGCCCGCGGAGATAACCGAGGCGCTCCTCGAGGTTGCGAAGCTGCGTGTCGTCGAGGTTGCCAGTGGCCTCCTTGCGATAGCGCGCGATGAAAGGGACCGTCGCGCCCTCGTCGAGCAGCGCGATGGCCGCCTCGACCTGCGCGGGCCGTGCGGCGAGCTCTGCCGAAATGAGTTGGACGATCTTGCTGGAAGCTGCGGGGGATATCGTGGAAGTCATTCGTGGCGGACCTGCGGAGGATTGCGTATCGCGCTCGAATTCTATCGGAGCGCGGGCCCATACCTACGCAGAAAAAATCCTTGACATCGCCCTTCCCGCCTTCGCCGTACCATGCAGGTGTGCGCAAACCGCGCGCCATAGGGAGGAAGCCATGCCGGACCATGTCTACAAGCACCTCGAGCTCACTGGCTCCTCGAGCCAATCCGCCGACGACGCGGTGCGCAATGCGATCGCGCGCGCGTCGAAGACGATGCACAACCTGCAATGGTTCCAGGTGCTCGAGACGCGCGGCCACATCAAGGATGGCAAGGTCGCGCACTGGCAGGTGACGCTGAAGATCGGGTTTACGCTCGACGAGTAAGCGCGCGGCACCGCATTGCGCGCGCGCCCGTATTCGCGCTAAGGCGCTTCGGGATAGAGACCGTGCACGCGCCCGAAGAGGCGCGCGAGCCCGAAGAGCGCCTGCGTGCACGGCGCAGGCACGCCCACACGCTGTCCCAACTCGACCACGGCACCCAGCAGCGCGTCCAGCTCGATCGGACGACGCGCTTCGACATCCTGCAGCATCGAGGTCCTGAAGGCGCCGAGTTTTGCGGTGACCTGGTGGCGATCCTCGGGGGTTTCCTCGATGGGGCAACCGATGCGGGCGCCGATGGCGGCGGCCTCTCGCATGACGGCCGAGTTGAACTCGCGCACCAACGGATCCGCGAGCACGCGGTCGGCAGTGGCGCCGGTGATCGCGCTCACCGGGTTCATCGTCATGTTGCCCCAAAGCTTGTACCAGATGTCGCGGCGGATATCGCCGGACTGGACCACTTCGAAGCCGGCATCCGCAAGCAGGCCCGCGATACGGGCCACGCGATCGCTTGGGCCACCCGCGGGCTCACCGATGATGAGGCGGTTGCCCATCACATGTCGCACCACGCCGGGATGCGTCGTGGTCGCCGCGAGGTGCACGACACAGCCGATGACATGACCGAGCGGGATGGCGCGCGAGATTTCGCCGCCGGGATCGATGCTTTGCAAAGGCTCGCTCGCCAGCGCCGGAATGTTCGCCACGAACCACCAGGGAACGCCGTTCATTGCCGGCATCACCCTGGTTTGGGGACCGATGAGCGGGGCGATCGCTTTCGCGACTTCTCCGAGCGCGGGGGCCTTGATGGCGATGACGACGAGGTCCTGCTCGCCCAGGTCGTGCGGATCGCTCGTGACTCGGGCCGGCGCACGGGACTCGCCGCGCGCATGGCTGAGCCGCCAGCCATGCGCCTTCAGGGAATCGAGCGTGGCTCCGCGGGCTATCGCACTAACGTGCGCCTTGCCGGCCACTGCCAGGCGAGTGGCGACCAGGCCTCCGATGGCGCCCGCGCCGACGATGCAGACTTTCATGGCGGTCCCTTATCGTGCAGGGGGGATCATGCACGAATCGGGATAGACGCAGAAATCGGGCGCAATAAGACGCGGCTCCGGGTAACCAACCGCGAGTGGCTACGCGACAGGTCGCCCGGCTGGGAGAACAGCGCTTTTGACACGCTCGGGCGTCTCAAAAGCACTGGCAGGTCAAGCAGGTGGATATTGGAGTTCAGCCAACTAACGCCAGCTGCAGATCATCGGCTGATCCGGGTCCCTCTGAGGCGCTTCACCAATGGCTTAAACCATCACCTGAACTTCCAAGTTTCGTGATTTCAGCATTTTCCTTGGCGAGCTCCGTCTGATTCAGGCAAGAACAACGTCGGCGATGCCGCC